>ENA-OQDA01000425-OQDA01000425.1-human-gut-metagenome-genome-assembly--contig:-NODE-425-length-17674-cov-5.769590_pt1 | contig 17674 bp, 12 predicted proteins | sample MGYA00242771_ERZ504603 | MGnify/ENA primary metagenome ERZ504603 (study PRJEB26092, sample SAMD00036328) | human gut metagenome | host: Homo sapiens | study: EMG produced TPA metagenomics assembly of...
GAACCTTGCCACAGCCCGAAATGTTTCGGATTGCCGCTAGGTTCTCTCCCCCACCGCCTGCGGGGCCGGAGACCCCCCTCGCAGAGAGGGGGCCAAGAGGTTTTGGGGACGCGCATTTTTTCTGGTTACACAAACACCGCCTGCACCAGCACCATATACAGGGCGGTGCCCACGGCAATGCTGAGCAGCGTGTTCTTCTTCCACAGGTGCAGCCCCACCACGGCGGCCCCGGCAAGCAGCTCCGGCAGGCCGTGGGCGGGGCCGAGCAGGTCCACGCCGCGCAGGCAGTAGACGACGAGCATCGCCATGATGGCGCAGGGCAGCACCCCGGCCAGATACACCACAAATTTCGGCGTGGGCCGCCCACCGCCGAACACCACAAACGGCAGGAAGCGGATCAGCGATGTCACGCCCGCCACAACGGCCACAAGCAGCGCACCGTGTACATCAAACGGCATGGTCGGCCTCCTTTTTCTGCATAAAACCGCGCAGCACCGTCAAGGCTGCCGTGATGCCCACCATGGACGGGATCAGGAAATCGCTGCTGCCGAAAATCAGCAGACAGACCAGCGACACACCCAGCCCCACCAGCGCGGGGGTATGGTCGCGGCTGGCCTTCCACTGCTCGGTCATAACGACGAGGAACAGCGCGGTCATCGAAAAGTCGATGCCCGTCGTGTCAAACGGCAGCACACTGCCCAGCAGTGCGCCCGCCACGCCGCCCGCGATCCAGTAAAGCTGATTCAGCAGCGACACCCAGAAATAGTATTTTTTCCGGTCCACGCCCTCGGGCACGCCGCCGCTGCACACGACGGAATAGGTCTCATCGGTCAGCGCAAAAATCAGGTACGGCTTGGCCGCGCCGGTGTCTTTATAGCGTTCCAGCATCGAAATTCCGTAAAACAGATGCCGCGCGTTGACCATCAGTGTCATGATCGCCGCCGAGATCAGCGACGCGCCGCCCGCCAGCAGGTCAATTGCGACATACTGCATGCTGCCCGCGTAGATCAGCCCGCTCATGACCAGCGCCCACCCCGCGCCGTAGCCCTTGCTTTGCAAGAGCACACCAAAGCCCAGCCCCAGCACGATATACCCCGCCATGATGGGCAGGGACCGCACAAAGGCGTAACGAATCGTTTTCACTTTTCTTTTCCTCTTTAACCTGCTAAAGTGTTATGTTGGGTAGTATAGCACAAAAAAATTCCCCGCGCAAGCGGGGAAAAGGCATTGTTCAATAGTACCGCAAACGGGCACGGGCGGATGCTTGCATCGCCCCGGGGACTCTGCGGCTGCCGCCTCGTCTTACGCCTTCTCGCTCTCCCACCGGGCCACCAGCGGGGCGGCCACAGCGGAAAGCGCCTCCCGTGCGGTGTTGATGGCATTCACGTCCACGGGGGTCAGCTTGTCGGCCTTTTTGTGCTTCAGAACGCGCTCCAGCGTTCTTTCTGCTTCTTTTATTTTAGTACGGGTCTCGCGGTCCAGCGCCTTGCCGGCCTTGCTGCCCAGCGCGGTGTTCACGCGGTAAAGCGCGGCCTCGCCGGCGTTCAGCGCCTCCAGCGCGGCCTTGCGCTCCTTGTCCTGCCCGGCAAAGGCGGCGGCGTTCTCCTTGGCGCGTTTGATCTCGTCCTCGGTCAGGTTCGATGTGCCCGAGATCGTGATGCTCTGCTGCTTGCCGGTGTCCATGTCGCGCGCCTTGACCTTGACAATGCCGTTGGCGTCGATGTCAAACGTGACCTCGATCTTCGGCACGCCCGCCCAGGCGCGCTTGATGCCGCGCAGCGTGAAGGTGCCCAGCAGCTTATTGTCCCTGGCAAACTCGCGCTCACCCTGCAGCACTTTAATTTGCACCGTGTTCTGGAACGGCGCGGCGGTGGTGAATACCTTGCTGAACCGCGTCGGGATCGTGGAGTTGCGCTCGATCAAATGCGTTGCCACGCCGCCGACGGTCTCGATGGAAAGGGTCAGCGGGGTCACGTCCATCAGCAGCAGATCCTCTCCGGGGTCGGAGAGCATCTCGCCGCCCAGACGTCCGGCCTGCACCGCCGCGCCCAGTGCAACGCACTCGTCGGGGTTCAGCGATTTGGACGGCTCGAGACCGGTCATCCGCACGACCTTGGCCTGCACCGCTGGGATGCGGGTAGAGCCGCCGACCAGCAAAACCTGATCCAGATCGCTGGCCGAAAGGCGTGCGTCGCTCAGGGCGTTGCGCACGGGCAGGGCGGTGCGCTCGATCAGATCGGCGCAGAGCTCCTCAAATTTAGCGCGTGTCAGCGTAGTTTGCAGGTGCAGCGCACCGTCTGCCGCCATCGTGAGGAACGGCAGATTGATGTCGGTCTGCTTCGCGCTGGAAAGTTCTTTTTTCGCTTTTTCGGCCTCCTCGCGCAGGCGCTGCATCGCCACGCGGTCATTCGTCAGGTCCACGCCATGTTCGGCCCTGCACCGGTCTGCCAGCCAGTTGACGATGCGCTCGTCAAAGTCGTCGCCGCCCAGAAAGTTATCGCCGCAGGTCGAGAGCACCTGCACGATGCCGTCGCCGATGCGGATGAGCGACACGTCAAATGTGCCGCCGCCGAGGTCGTAGACCATGACGGTCTGGGTGCGGCCATTGTCCAGCCCGTAGGCCAGCGCCGCGGCTGTCGGCTCGTTGATGATACGGCGCACGTCCAGCCCGGCAATGCGCCCGGCGTCCTTCGTGGCCTGGCGCTGGGCATCGTTAAAGTAGGCGGGCACGGTGATGACCGCCTCGGTGACAAGCTCACCGAGATACGCCTCGGCATCTGGCCTTCATGTTTTTGCAGGATGAGGGCGCTCAGCTCCTGCGGCGTGTAGCATTTTCCGTCGATGGGCACGCGGGTCTCACTGCCCATCAGCCGCTTGACGCTGACACGGTGCGGGGGCGTTCGTCACGGCCTGGCGCTTGGCGGGCTCGCCCACCAGCCGTTCTCCCACCTTGGTGAACGCGACGACAGAGGGCGTCGTGCGCTGCCCCTCGGCGTTGGGGATGACGACGGGCTTGCCGCCCTCGACCACCGCCACACAGCTGTTGGTAGTCCCCAGGTCAATTCCGATTATTTTTGCCATGGTGGTGCTTGTCCTTTCAAAAAAAGACACTTTTGAATCATAATTCTATTGTAGCGCCTGCCGCCGGGAAAAGTGTTGCGATTTCGTAAATAAATTGGGGCGAATTTTATAAACCTGCGGGGCTGCCTTCCCCCCAGGGGGAAGGCTAAGAAAATGTTGACGCACACGCCCCAACGTGCTATAGTTAGTTTAAAGCACTAAAGAGGGGGATTCCTATGGCACGCACCGCGACAGTCACCCGCAATACGCGGGAGACACAGATCACGCTGACGATTGACCTGGACGGCACCGGCAGGGCCGACCTGCACACGGGCATCGGCTTTTTTGACCACATGCTGGACGGCTTCGCCCGCCACGGCCTGTTTGATGTAAGCGTCACCTGCCGCGGCGACCTGGACGTAGACTGCCACCACACCATTGAGGACATCGGCATTGCGCTGGGCACGGCCATAAAAGAAGCGCTGGGCGACAAGGCCGGGCTGGTGCGGTACGGCAGCTGCATGCTGCCGATGGATGAGACGCTGGCACTCTGCGCCGTCGATCTGGGCGGGCGGCCCTACTTTGTGTACGACGCCAGCTTTGCAGGCCAGAGCTGCGGCGGCATGGACACCCAGATGGCGCGGGAGTTTTTCTACGCCGTATCGTACAGCGCCATGATGAATCTGCATTTGAAGGTGCTCTACGGGGAGAATGACCACCATAAGCTGGAGGCCATGTTCAAGGCGTTTGCCAAGGCGCTGGACGCCGCGACGCGCAGAGATGCGCGGATCGACGGCGTTTTGTCCACCAAGGGGACGCTGTAAGGGAGATGCTCGGCGGCGGGAACGACGGGCGCATAAAGAATCCGCCCGCGGCCGTTTCCCGCCGTGGACAGCATATACAGTAGGAGGGAAAGCAGTATGTACAAGGACATCATCGACACCATCGGCTTTGTGGAGAGCTACGACCCCGAGCTGGGCGCGGCTATGCAGCGTGAGCTGGGCCGCCAGCGGCAGAACATTGAGCTGATCGCCAGCGAGAACATCGTTTCCCCCGCCGTCATGGCGGCCATGGGCAGCGTGCTGACGAACAAGTACGCGGAAGGGTACCCCGGCCACCGTTATTACGGCGGCTGCCAGTACGTCGATCAGGTCGAGCAGATCGCCATTGACCGCGCCTGCAAGCTGTTCGGCGCGAAGTATGCCAACGTCCAGCCGCACTCCGGCGCACAGGCCAACCTGGCCGTCTACTTTGCGCTGCTGAACGTCGGCGACACCGTCATGGGCATGGACCTGTCCCAGGGCGGCCACCTGACCCACGGCTCCCCCGTGAATATGAGCGGCAAGAACTACAACTTTGTCTCCTACGGTGTCTCCGCCGAGGATGGCCGCATCGACTACGCCGCACTGGCCAAGCAGGTCGCGAAGGTCCGCCCCAAGCTGCTGGTCGCCGGTGCATCGGCCTATCCCCGCGCCATCGACTTTGAGAAGCTGGCCGAGATCGCCCACGGCTACGGCGCGATGCTGATGGTCGATATGGCGCACATTGCAGGTCTTGTCGCAGGCGGCCAGCACCAGAGCCCTGTGCCCTACGCCGACGTGGTCACCACCACGACCCACAAGACGCTGCGCGGCCCCCGCGGCGGCCTGATTTTGACGAACAACGAGTATATCATCAAGCGCATCAACTCCGCCATCTTCCCCGGCACGCAGGGCGGCCCGCTGGAGCACGTCATCGCCGCGAAGGCCGTCTGCTTTGGCGAGGCGCTGAAGCCGGAGTTCAAGGAGTATGCCCGCAAAATCGTTGAGAACGCGAAGGCGCTTGAAGCCGAGCTGACCGCCCGCGGCGCGAAGCTGGTCTCCGGCGGCACGGACAACCACCTGCTGCTGATCGACCTGACCGACGAGGACTGCACCGGCAAGGAGCTGGAGCACAATCTGGACGAGGTGCACATCACCGCGAACAAGAACACCGTCCCCGGCGAGAAGCGCAGCCCGTTTGTGACGAGCGGCGTGCGCATCGGCACCCCCGCCGTCACGACCCGCGGCATGGGTCCCGACGAGATGAAGGTGATCGCCGACTGCATTGCAGACTTCGTGTTTGACTTTGCGAACAAGAAGGACGAGGTCGCCAGCAAGGTCGAGGAGCTGACGAAGAAGTTCCCGCTGTATGAATAAGGCTTGATTGGAAAATAGAAAGCCGCTGCCTGTGGAATGCACATGGGCAGCGGCTTTTGTTTGTGCGCAGGGGCGGATTTCCTATCCGCCCGCGGAGCGGTCAAGACCGCTCCCTACGATGCGAAAGATAAACGGGCGGCAACGGCAAGGCTGCGGGGCCGGGCATGCCGGCCCGTCACGGGCTGGCGGCGAGTACAAGCGGCCCGGAAGGGACTGAACTTTTCCCTTTACGAATCACGGTAACGGGAGAACGTAGGGCGGCCAGCCCTCTGGCCGCCGCAGGGGTTGGCGGCAGCGGAAGGTTTACGGATCGCCGCTGTAGGGGGCGGCGTCCCCGACGCCCCGCGGAGGTGAGCGGCGACGGGAGGTACACGGGAGGGATGAATCCCTCCCCCTACGGATATACCGTTGACGGCAGTTTCCCGGGAGGTGGCGGAGGGGTCAAGACCCCTCCCTACAAAGCAAACCGTTAAGGGGGATTCAACCGTTAGGCTGCGGGCCGGGCATGCCCGGCCCCTACAGGGCATTCACGATAGCCACGCCCTCGCCAGCGCCTGCGCCACCTTCTCCACATCGTCCTCCTTCAAGGCCGAGTACCCTGCTACCACGGTATCCGCCCGGCAGAGCTCGGGCCGGGCGAGATAATACTCACTCAGGCCGCGCAGCCGCACGCCCTGCTGTGCCGCGGCGGCGACCATGGCACGCTCGCCGCCGGCTCCCGGCAGCGTCAGCAGAAAATGCAGCCCGCTGTGTACGCCGTCCAGCTCCACGCCCGGCAGCGCCGCGCGCAGCGCTGCCGCAAACGCCTCCATGCGGCGCTTGTAGGCAAGGCGCATCCGGGCAAGATGCCGCGTGAAATACCCGCCCGCCATGAACTCGCAAAGCGTCTGCTGCTCAAAGCGGCTGACCGTGTTGGCGTAGGTCGCAAAATCCCGGCGATAGCGCGCCAGCAGGCTTTGCGGCAGCACCATGCAGGCAATGCGGATGCCCGGGGCCAGACTTTTTGAAAACGTCGTCAGGTAGACCACCGGGCCGTCCGGGCCCGCCATGCCCTGCAAACTGGGCAGAGGGCGCGTATCAAAGCGAAACTCCGAGTCGTAGTCGTCCTCCAAAATGTACCGCCCGGGCCGGGCCGCTGCCCAGGCCAGCAGCTGGGCGCGGCGGGTCGCAGGCATCGTAACACCCGTCGGAAAGTGATGACTGGGCGTCAGATAGCAGAGGTTTGCGCCGCTTTTTTCCAGCGCGTCGGCGGGCAGGCCCTCGCGGTCAATGTCCACCAGCGTGCAGGGAATGCCGCTGTTCTGCAGGACCGTCCGCGTGCGGAAGTAGCCGGGGTTCTCGATGGCCGCCATGCCGTCGCTGAACAGGTGTGCCAGGCACCCGAGCAGATACTCAATGCCCGCGCCGACGACGATCTGCTCCGGCGTGCATTCCACACCGCGGTACACCGACAAATATTCCGCGATCTGTGTGCGCAGCGGGGCGTCGCCCTGCATCTCGCCGCGCTGCAAAAGCTCGGGCCGCTGGTAGAGCAGCTCCTTCTGGATGCGTCCCCAGCTGCGCGCCGGGAACAGCGCCGTGTCCACGCTGCCGGTGGACAGGTCGTAGACCGGCTGCGGCGCGGCGGGCGGCTGCGGTGCAGGGGCGGCGGGTGCGCGGCGGGCGCGGCTGTGCAGCATACCGTAGGTCTTTTGCACATAAAAGCCGCTGCGGGGGCGCGGCTCGGCCAGACCCTCGGCGGCCAGCATCTGGTAGGCGGCGTCCACCGTGTTGACGCTGACGCCCTGCTGCGCAGCCATCGTGCGGCGGCCCGGCAGCGGCGTTCCGGGTGCGCGCTGGCCGGTGCGGATCTCATCCGCCAGGGCGGCGTACAGCTGCTCATACAGCGGCGTTTTTTGGTCGGCATCCAACTCTATCATGACAGTCCTCCATACTGGCCCCATAAAAAATTTAAAAACTGAGCATTTATTCAGAGCCAGAAATCAGTATAATAAAAACATACCTTCCCGGAAGGAAAATGTCAATAGAGGTGTACGAAACTATGTCTACCGCAAAGATGTGGCTGCTGCTGTTCGTCGTAGCAGCTCTGGCACTGCTGATCGCAGCGCTGACCAAAACGAAATTCACCGTGCAGAAAATCAGCATCATCGGCATCATGGCCGCGCTGAGCTTTGTCGCGTATGAGTTCTTCCGCATTCCGAATGTCTTTGGCACGGGGTCCAGCTTCCATCTGGGCAACACCTTCACGGCGCTGACCGCCATGCTGCTGGACGGTGTGTCCGGCGGTCTGGCCGGTGCCATCGGCCTGGCGCTGGCCGACGTTGTCGCCGGTGACCCGGGCTACGCCATCACGACCTTTATTCTGAAATTCATCATCGGTCTGGTCTGCGGCGCGGTGTCCCACAAGGTCATCCACCTCAGGACCTTCCCCACCGGCAACAAGCTCAAGTACGTGGCCGCCGTCACGGCGTCGGCCTTCAGCGGCCTGCTGGTCAACGTGTTCACCGACCCGTTCATCGGCTATTTCCGCAACCTGTACATCTTTGGCCAGCCCGCGGAGTTCGTCTCTGTCGTGACCAAGATCGCCAGCGGTGTGACGCTGGTCAACTCCCTGCTCTCCACCGTCTGCGCCGTTGTCCTGTACATCGCCCTGCGCCCCGCCCTGGAGAAGGCACATCTGCTGCCGAAGGAGTGATTCTCCCAAAGCCTTCCCCTTGGGGGGAAGGTGGCCCCGCAGGGCCGGATGAGGGGGAAGCCTTTTAACACAGCTATCCTCATTTCTGTTTACCCCGCTCGGCGGGGTTTTTGTTTTGCGGCAAATTATGTAAAAATTGCGAAAAGACTGGCGTTCCGGTGGAAAATGGTGTAAAATGAATTTATATATTGTGTAAACACTCCATGCTCCCACGCGAAAGGAGCCTTTCATGGCAGGCAAAACCAAATCACAAAAGAAAAAAGCGCTGGATATGCGCAGCAAGATGTATCTGGTGCTGGCTCTGTGCAGCGTCATGCTGCTGGTCAGCGTCGGCATCTCGCTGGTGCTCATCGGCGGCATCGACCTCGGCGGCGCGGACGCCCAGAGCGTCTCCACCGTGGACAGTGCGTCCATGGTCGTCGAGAGCGGCTATAATAAAGAGGAAAACACCATTGATACCCAGGCCTACACCTCGACGATCCTTGAGCAGTCCGCCGACGCGGGCGACAGCTATGTGGACGAGACGCTGTTTCTGGGTGACAGCAACACGGCCCGCATGTACCGCATGTTCGACTATTGCAGCTACGACAACGCCATCGGCTCGGTGGGCATGACCGCCAAGAGCCTGGTGACCTTTGCCTGCGTGCAGGTAAGCACTTCGTCCGGCTACATCACGATGCCCCAGGCCGTGGCGAAATTGCAGCCGCGCCGGGTCATCCTGACCTTCGGCACAAACGACCTGAACCCCGGCTATAAGGCCGCGGACTTCGTCAAAAACTACCGGACCGGCATCGAGGCCATCGTCACCGCCTACCCCAGCGTGGACATCATCGTCAACGCCATCCCACCCATCGGGCAGCAGCACTCCAACCAGAGCCTGACCCAGACCCAGGTGGACGAGTACAACAAAGCGCTCGTCGAAATGTGCCAGGAGAAGGGCTGGAAGTTCCTGAACAGCGCCGAGGTGCTGAAGGATTCCGTCACCGGCTACGCCAAGAGCGGCTATGTGGAGACGAGCGACGGCATTCATCTGACCCGCACGGCGATGGACGCACTGTTCACCTACATCCGCACCCACAGCTACATTACCGAGGATGACCGCCCCGCGCTGACGACGATCCCGAAGCACACCGGCGACAAGGACGCCGTGGTCTACACGGTGCCGGTGGTCAGCTCCTCCAGCACCGCCACGGCGACGGCCACGCCCGAGCCGACGGAGGAGCCCGCCAACAGCGAGAGCACGAGTGACAGCTATGTGGAGACCACGCCGACGCCGACACCCGAGGTCACGGCCACCCCGTCCCCGACACCCGAGGTCACGGCCACCCCGTCCCCGACACCCGAGGTCACGGCCACCCCGTCCCCGACACCCGAGGTGACAGCCACCCCGTCCCCCACGCCGTACATAGAGGAGCCGCCCCGACGCCGACCGTAGAACCGCCCCCCACCGACGACACGCCCACCGAGACAACAACGGAGTGACGGTCTCTCATAAGTTCTAAACAACGCCGCCCCTGCGCAGTGGAAAACTGCACAGGGGCGGCGCTCTGTATTTATTTTTTCCTGCCGAGCAGTTCGGTACGGATGTAGCGGAAGCAGGCATCCTCGCCCTCATCGCGCAGGATCAACAGGCAGGTCTCCAGCTCCTTGCGGGTCTCGGGGTGCAGGATGTAGTGGTCCCTGCTGCGGTCATAGTACTCCCACGCCGCTGCGTCGGTGTACTTGTCGCCCTTATAGTTCTTGCTGGCGGCAATGCGGTCACAGACCATCTCGGCCACGTAGCGGGCGGGCATCCGCATACCGGCCATGGCGTGGTCGCCGTCCGGCGCGTAGTCGATCCAGTATTCCAGATGGTGCTTGTTGCGGCCCTTATGGTGCAGCCAGGCGGCGCTGTAGCCCTCGGCCTGGCGCTGGGCGTTGTTGGGGCTGCACGTTCCCTGCCAGTATTTGGCCCCGGCCCAGAACTCCACGGGGGCCAGCTTGCTTAAATCGTGGGTCAGGCCCTGCCAGTACAGCCCGCAGCGGAAGCAGTTTTTCATCACCAGCATTTTGTGATGGCGGATCGTTTTGTAGTGTTTAATGGGATGCCACAAGGTCTTTTTTCCTCCCCGGGATCATGAGTTTTGCCAGCACCGGCAGCAGCATACAGCTGATCGGCACAAACGCAAAGTGCCACAGCATCGGTACAAGGTGGGCATGGATCGCAGCGTGCGCCTTGGACAGCACCATCCAGGACGCCGGGGCCGCCAGCCCCAGCCCCCAGACGATGCACGGCGGCACCAGCTGCGCCGCCGTGCCGCGGCGCAGGCAAACAACAACGCTCACCGCGCCGACCAGCAGCGCAAACAGCAGCAGCTGCCATACCGTGACGCTGACGGGCCCGAGCTGCAAAAGCGGCTCCGTACTCTCACGGAAATACTGCGCAAGCACCTGCGGCACGTTCACGTCCCGCACCGCGCCGTCCGTCAGGCTGACGCGGTCCGTGACGGCCCGGGTCATGTTCTGCCAGGCGTCCGCCGCGCTGCCGAAGCAGAGCCATTCCTGTGCGAACCAGAGCGCCAGCGCCGCAGTCACACCGCCCAGCGCCGAGACACCCGCCCCGACGGTGCGGCCCAGCCAGACCAGCGCGCCGTGCGGGTCGCGCCGCACAAAATACGCCTTGGCGGCAGCGTAGCAGAGCGGGATCTCACACAGGATCAAAAATGTTGTGATAAATTCAAACCCGCACATGCAGCGCACCATGCAGGCGGCGGCCACCAGCGGCCAGCACCCGCGGGGCGTTTTGCCGCGCACGCGGGTGCAATGGCAGAGCCAAAGCGCCGCCAGCAGCGGCAGCAGCCAGGTCCAGAGGCACCAATACAGGTCCTTCATGCCGCGCTGCAGCCAGGGGGCCAGCAGCACCGACGCAAACCCGAACGCTGCCGCCAGCGGGCCGAATTCTTCCCACACAGCCAGCGCCACAAGCAGCTCCGCCGCGTAGAACAGCGTGCTGTTCAGCCAGTAGAGGGCGGTCTCCCGCGCCAGACCGTCGGGCAGCCGGTGCCGCAGCAGACGGTTGACCCTGCCGAACAGCCAGCCCTGCAAGCCCGACTGGTGGGTGTAGGGGTGGAACGCCGCCGCGTCGGTGGGGGTGTCGTCCCGGAACAGTGCGCGGTTCGTGTCGTCGCTCCAATCGTCGGTGTAGACACCCAGAAAGCCGCCGGGGGCGTACTGCCCCTGCTCCATCTGGTGGATGCGGCCATAGACGAGCGTCTGGGAGCCTGTATCCCACACGCCGGTCAGGTAGGCGCTGGCATTGTGCCGCACCGTGGTCAGCAGCGCGGCCAGCGCCAGCACTGCCAGCAGGGTCGCCGCGCCGCGCAGGGGTGCGGGCAGCATCTGCCATATTCCTTTTGCTTTTGTCAATGTTATCGATCCCATTTGTCGCACAGCGCAGCGATCTGGCCGGCAAATTTTGCAAGATCCTTGTTGGCCCCGCCCCGGTTGTGGCGGATGACCTCCAGCAGGCGCTGACCCATGTTGGCCAGACGGTCATAGGCCGCGCTGGTGCGCACGGTCTCGGCGGATTTCGTCTTGATGATCTTCCGGGTGTTGCCGACCTCGGCGCAGGCGACGCGGCCCTCGGCGGCGATCCAGATCGAGCCGTTGTAGGGGGCGTCGGCCTCGTAGCCCTCCTCCTTCAGATGGTTGGCCCAGTGCTCGGCGACGGCGTCCTCGCCGTGGTTGACAAAGACGAACTTCGGCTTTTCGTCAAAGGCGCGGAGCCAGGCTTCCAGCCCGTCCTTGTCGGCGTGACCCGAAAGCCCGCCCAGCTGCGCAATGCGGGCCCTGACCTGCACCGGCTCGCCAAAGAGCTTGACCTCCTGCGCACCGTTGACCAGCGCGTTGCCTAAGGTGCCGGGGCTTTGGTAGCCGACGAACAGCACCGTACACTCAGGCCGCCAGAGGTTATATTTTAAGTGGTGGCGGATGCGGCCCGCGTCGCACATGCCGGCGGCGGAGATGATGACCTTGGGCGTCGGGTCGCCGTTGATGGCCATGGATTCCTCTTTCGTCTCGCTGACGTGCAGACCCGGGAACTGCAGGGGGTTCCGGCCGCTCTGCACCAGGGCGAGGGCTTCGTCGTCGTAGCACTCGGCAAAGTTTTCCCGGAAGATCGTGGTGGATTTGCTCGCCAGCGGGCTGTCCACAAAGACCGGGAAGTTTTCGTGGCCCTTGATACGGCCCTCGGCCTTGATCTGGCGGATAAAATACAAAAGCTCCTGCGTGCGGCCCACGGCAAAGCTGGGGATGACGACATTGCCGCCCTTGTCGAACGTCGATTGCAGCACGGCGCTCAAATCGCCGATATAATCCGGTTTCGGGCCGTGGCTGCGGTCCCCGTAGGTGGATTCCATGACAAGGTAATCCGCGTGGCCCGGGTTGGACGGATCCTTGATGAGCGGCTGATGGGTGTTGCCGATGTCGCCCGAGAAAACGATGATCTCCGGCGTGCGGCCCGGCTCCGCAATGCGCAGCGAGACGGACGCGCTGCCCAGCAGGTGTCCCACATCGGTAAAGCGCATCTCGATTTTGCCGGTCGGCCCGTCGAACAGCGTCTGCCACGCCTCATAGGGGCAGGGCACAAACTGCTTCATGACGTTCTGCGCGTCCTCGACGGTGTAGTCCGGCTCGATCATCTCGGCGCCGCTGCGCATGGCCTTGCGGTTTTTCCACTCGGCCTCCTGCTCCTGAATGTGGGCGGAATCCTCCAGCATGATGGCGCAGAGGTCGCGGGTCGCATCGGTGGTATAGATGGGGCCGCGGTAGCCGTTTTTGTACAGGTACGGGATGCGGCCCGAGTGGTCGATGTGCGCATGGGTCAGCAGCAGTGCCTCATAGGTGCCGGGCGCGCAGGGCAGGTCGGCGTTCTCATACACGTCGCGGCCCTGCTCCATGCCGCAGTCGATCAGAAAGCGGTGTCCCGCCGCCTCCAGCTGTGTGCAGCTGCCGGTCACTTCCCGGTCAGCGCCTAAGAATGTGAGCTTCATGTGGGAGAACCTCCTTTATTTGGGGATGTTGCGGGTAGACCGGGAATGAGAGGCCACGGAAAGCCCGTCGGGACCCTTCAGGCCTCGCAAGCTCGGCCAGCTCCCCTAAAAGGGGAGCCCAGCGTGTCGAAAAACCTCCCTCTGCGAGGGAGGTGCCCCGAAGGGGCGGAGGAGAGAACCTTGCCATAGCCCGAAATATTTCGGGCAGCCGTACAGTTCTCTCCCCCACTGCCTGCGGGCGGAGCCCCCTCGCAGAGGGGGCTAAGGGGTGAACACACCTTTTTCGACAGTCTGAGCTCCCCTAAAAGGGGAGCCTTTTTGCGCGGGCGGAGCCCGCGAGGAAAGCCTCCCCATCAGGGGAGGTGGCCGCGAAGCAGGCCGGAAGGGTTCGGGAAGTTGGCGGGTGGCTGCCCGTTGATGAGAGGCCACGGTCAGTTGCGGGCGGCATATATGCCGCCCCTACAGAGCAGTGATTTAAAGCAGATGCCATCGCGGGAACAGCAGCCGTTAAAAACCGCGGGGGTTCGGGGGAACACCCGAATTTCAAAACGGAGGAAGGCTCGGCGGCGTTAAGAACGGACAGTAATACTGCGTCCGTTTAGCCGCCGAGACTTCCGACCTCCTCTTTGGGGTTCTTAGGGGCGTGCAGCCCCTAAGTCGCGGGTCCCGCTTGGCGGCGCACAACGAGCGCCGCCAGTTTGCTTCGCAAACACGCTCTTGCGGTTGATTGCCCCGCGGGGGCAATCATTGTGCGCTCCCCAGTTTCGCTGCGCTCAACTGTGGCCCCACGCGCACAACCCCGCACCGCGTCGAAACAGCGGCAGTTTTCTTTGCCAAGCTTTCTTTTACTGCCAAAAGAAAGCGGCCTCCCGGGGGGCTGCCGTCCCCAGTTCAGCCTCTGCGTCCGACCCCGTACTGCGGGGCCTCCGGCAGCACAAACTCTGTGGTAAAGTTGGCGGTCAGGTCGTTGATGTTCATCCGAACGCTCCAAAAGACATCGCCGTAATCGCGCAAGACCGTGTACTCCGCACCCAGACCGGCCAGAGTCGCCGTGTCGGTGACGATGTAGACTACATCCCCCTCGGGGGCGTACTCGGTCAGACTGTTCTGGTAGACGCGGCTGACCGTGCCGCCGTCGGCCAGCGCCCGGGCGGCTTCTGCGGTGGTGCTGACCAGCTGAATGCGCGCTGTCGCGGGCAGGGCGGCCATCAAATCCCCGCGGGTGATCTCACCGTATTCCGGCTCGGTCACGCCGCCCGCGAACGCCTCGACGGACGCTCCCTCCGGCAGACCCGTGGCCGGGTCATTTGTGACGATCTCGGCGTAGAGCGCCGCCAGATAGTTGCCGAAGCTGATGGTTTTGTTGGCATCGGGGTTCGCCGCGTAGGTGAACAGCGGCGTGTAGAGGATGCTCTGGTCGTCGGCGTCCAGCGTGGCGATCTCCGCCGCGGCGCTGGTATAGGCGTCCGCACCGGCCTGCTGGGCCTCGTCTGCCGTCTCGGTGGGCGCGGTGGTGTCACTGCCGCCCACGGCCTCGGTGTCCTTGCCGGGGTCGGCGGCATCGGCAGCGGTGTCGGCCTGCGCGGCGTCGGCGGTGCTCATCGCCAGCCAGGTGGCGCGGCGGCTCTCCAACTCGGCAGCCGCCACAGGCTGCCGGAGCTCGACGCGGCAGCCGCCGCCCTGGGTAAAGACCAGGTCCAGCTGCGCCACGCCGGTCAGACCCAGGTCCGCGCCCAGCACGTTCGTTCCGTTTTCCGCTGTTGTGCCGTCAATAATAGCCGTCACGCCCTGGCTCAGCAGGGCCTTCTGCCAGTCGCCCGCCGGGGCGGTGGAGACAATTGCAAGGATGGCATCGCACCCGGCGTTCTGCAGGGCAGTGATCTGCTCGGCGGCGGTGTCGGTCCAGTCGCGGGCCGTGATGAACTCCCCGTTGGACGCCGAGATGACCGCGGCCTGCGCCGGGTCGTTCAGCACAAAGAAGCCGATTTTTATACCCCGCGCGCTCCACGACGGTGTCCGGCCATTGGTCACACGGTTGCGGCTCCAGCTTGTGGAGCGGTAGAACACAGCGGTGCCCTCGTTGTTCAGCAGGTTGGACGCCAGCGACGGGCCGCTGCCCATGTTGGCATCGCTGACCAGGCGGGTCGTGCCGTAGGCAAAGTCGGTCAGCGCCATGGCGTGCAGGTCGTACCCCGCCGCCGAGAACGCCGACAGCATATCCATGCCGCCGGTCAGGCTGGCGCTCTCGGTGCCGTGCAGGCTGTCGCCCGCGTCCAGCAGGATGGAATCCGGGGTCGCGCCCTTGAGCGCGGCGGCATCCGCCAGCGTGGCGCGGTCCCCGCGCAGGCCCGCCGTGGCAAAGATCGGGACCGTGATGTCCCCGACCCGCACGCGGCAGGTCAGGCTCTCGGTGCCGTCGGCCAGCGTGGCCGTGATCGTGCATTCCCCGCTGTCGGTGCGGGCGCGGACCGTGCCGTTTTTGTCCACGGTGGCCACGGTCTTGTCGCTCGTCGTCCAGTAGACCCTGCGTCCGCCGTCCTCCTCGCCCGGCTCGTTCGTCGCCAGCGTGGCGTAGGCGTCCTTGCCGTCCATGTGCAGCTCGTCGGTGTAGGTATCGTTCAGGAGCACCGGCGCGGCGGTCTTGCCGTTGCAGGCGGACACACCGGTAAATTTGAACGGTTTCATGACAAAATCCAGATCCACCGTCTCACTCTGGACACCGTAGTCCGCGCCCGGGGCGCTGAAGGTGCACTGCCACATATCGTAGGTGCCCGCGTAGTTCAAATCGTCGGAGAACCGCGCGATCCAGAGGTTGTCGCGCCATTTGTCAAAGGCGGGATCCGTCATGCGGGCGCGCACCCAGTTGCGGGAGGCATACAGCCCCTGCGCACCGGTGTAGCCGTACTCGGTCAGGCGGTCAAAGAACGCCTGCGTGATCTCGGCCATCTCGGAGGGGAAAACGCCGCTGATGTACTTATCCTCGAGGTCGTAGTAGACCGGGTAGCTCAGCCGGTAGGGCGCGGCGGTGTAGTCGTCCAGTCCCTCCTGCGGCGGGGCGGTCAGGCCCAGCAGCCGCGCGACGTGGTCGGCCTCGCTGCGGGCCTCCTCCACCGTCGTGGCGTAGGAATAAAGGTACGCGCCGAACGGGATGCCCAGCCGGGTGCATTCGTCGGCGTTGCGCCGCCACTGGGGGTCATCCTGCGCCCAGTTTTCCTCCTGGCCGTCCCACTCGCCGCCGAAGCCGCAGCGGATGATGGCAAAGTCGATGCCGGCGGCCTTGGCCTTTTCCCAGTCGATCTCGCCCTGGAACTTGGATACGTCCATGCCCTTGAGCACCGCGGCGGGCATGGCCCGGCCGCTTGTGTTGAAGTAGTAGCCCAGATCGTTCTTCTGCCAGGCCGCGGCGGGCGTGCCGAAGTCTGCCTTGGCGGGGCCTTTCTCCTCTGCCGAGCAGCGCACCAGCACCACCGACACAATGACCACGACCAGCAGGCAGAGCAAACACAGCCCCAGCACAAGGCGGCTGCGGCGGCGTTTGGCGCCGGGACGTTTCTTTTTCTTCGGCGGCGGGGGCGCGTCGGGGCGCGGGGCCGTTTGCCCGGCCTGCGGGGCGGGCGCAGCCGTCCGGGCAGGGCGGCGGTAGACTTTGCGTTCTTCTGGCACGGTGCGTTACCTCTCTTGGGCAGATTTTATGCTGTGGATAGATAGTATTAGTGTAGCATTTTGTCGAAGAAATTACAATCGGAAACGCGAGATATTGGGGAAATTTTACAGAATAAAAAAGCGGCGGCCAGCTCCCTGACCGCCGTTCTTTGCCTTCCCCCTCGGGGGAAGCCTTATAACTCCCTGCACGTCCAAAAATAATACGGCACCTCAAACGCCAGCATGACGCACCAGCCGAAGGCACAGGCAAAAGCGATGCCGGGCAGGCCCACCCGCGGGGCCAGCACCGCAGCAGCGGCAGCGCGCAGCCCCGCCTGTAAGCAGGTGCCGATCAGCGTCGTCGTCATCTTGCCCATGCCGCGGTAAAAGCCCTGGAAACCGTTCGTCAGCGCGGGCAGGGCGTAGAACACCGCCATCCAGCTCAGATACGTGCTGCCCAGTGCAATGACGTCGGCGGCCCCTTCCCCTGCCACAAACAGGGACAGGATGCCCCGACGCAGCAGCAGCGTGAGGCTGCCCATCAGCAGCCAATAGCCCAGCTCCAACCGCAGGCCCACCGCAAAGCCGCGGCGGATGCGGGCGGTCTGCCCGGCGCCGCGGTTCTGGGCAATGTAGGTCGTAATGGCCGTGGCAATGCTCTGCTCCGGCGTGAAGGCAAAATCGTCCACCCGCGTGACCGCGTTGAACGCCGCGATAGCCCCGACCCCCAGCGCGTTGACCTGCCCTTGAATGAGCACTTTGCAGATCGGCTGCACGGCCTGCTGCACCGCCGTCACCGCGCCGTAGCGCAAAATCGGCCCCAGCAGGTCGCGGCGGATGCGCCACTGCCCCTGCCCGGGGCAGAGCTCCGGCACGCGGCGTGCCATGTAGACGGCGGCCAGCAGCGCGCTGGCGGCCTCGGCCACGACCGTGGTCACGGCGCTGCACACAATGCCGAAGCCCAGCCCGCCAATTAAAATGAGATCCAGCACCGCGTTGAGCACGGCGGAGAACGCCAGGAATTTCAGCGGCGTTTTGCTGTCGCCGACACTTTTCAGGCCCGCCGCCAG
>ENA-OQDA01000426-OQDA01000426.1-human-gut-metagenome-genome-assembly--contig:-NODE-426-length-17665-cov-6.502623_pt1 | contig 17665 bp, 15 predicted proteins | sample MGYA00242771_ERZ504603 | MGnify/ENA primary metagenome ERZ504603 (study PRJEB26092, sample SAMD00036328) | human gut metagenome | host: Homo sapiens | study: EMG produced TPA metagenomics assembly of...
TCAGTTTTTGAATCTGTTCCTCCCGCGCGGCGCGTTCCGGCTCTTGCTTTTGCCGGTACAAAACCTTGCGCTGGCGGGCAAGCTGTTCGATTTGATTTTCTAAATTGCTCTTGTGGGCCTGCACCTCCGCAAGAGTTTGCAGGCGGTGTTCCCACAAAAGATGTGTCTGCTGCTGATACCGGTGCCGAAGTTCCCGCATGGACGCATTGGGGCAAAACCAGCAGCCGCCGCGCCCTGTGAACGCATATAGCGGGGACAGCAGGCCCTCGGCTTGGCACATTGCCTGCGCGTCGTTTTCGGTCAGGTTGTACTTTGCCAGCAGAGAGGTTTGGTTTGCCTTTAGTCGTGCCAGTCGTATCGGTTCATCGGCGGCAATCCCCAGATAGTAAACCGTGTCGTGCGGCAATGTTTTCTGGTAGGTGCGTATGGGTGGCAGTTCGGCTGGGTCTTTGCAACACTGTCGATGCTCTTGACGACAGCGCCGATTTCGGCAAACATCTGCCGCCCTGCGCGGTTGACGGCATTGCCAAGCGCTAAAACGGCGGATTCGGTATCAAAGCGGTCAATGTCCGCAAAAGCGTCCTGCGGCACGGCGCTGTCGCCCAAACCGCAGCGCACGGCCGCCATATAGACGGCACTCTGCGTGATGAGGTTGGCAAAAATCGCCGTTTGCTCCTGCGACTTTGCCCATTCCAGCGTGCTACCGATCACGGCATTTTGCAAATCGTCGTCCAGTTGTTTGCCGTGCTGTGCCACAAACAAGGCTGCCGCAAGCCGAAGATCTCCGGCAGGCTCTCGGCGTTATGCTTTTCCTGCAAGGCTTGCAAGGTCGAATAGCGGTTGGCATCGGTGATTTGCCAGCCCAATGGTTTGGCACCTTTACCGGCAGGGTGGGTATCCTTGATGTCAAACAGATACCGCACATTGCCCGCCATCTTACCGGTGCCAAGGGACGCTACGCCGTGCGCACCGCGGTTGACCAAGCGCCCGGCTGCGCGGTTCCAAGTGTCGATGTCCGCCAGCATGGTGGCTCCGGGGCGCTGGCTGTAAATCAGCGCCTGATTCGGGAAAGCGTAATGCGTTGTATACGCGGCTGAGCGCAAAAACGCCCGCCAGCTGTCGGCATTGTCTGCCACATCGGCAATCGCCTGATGTGCCTGCCGTAAAATATTTTGGTAATTCGCCAATCGGTTTCATCTCCTTTGCGGTAATAAAAAAGCCCTGCACATTGCTGTGCAGAGCTGACGATAGTATATGGGGTGCTTTCCCTTAAAAACGACGCCATTTTAAGGGAAAGCAGTATAGTGTAAGGGATTCATTGCAATCTGATATAGTACTCAATGTATTCCTTGGTCATTTGCATGACCTCAAGCTCGGCCTTGTCCTTTTGCATAAGCGTTTCTCTTCTGTGGGTATAGCTCCTATGCTGAGCTGGTTTTGTTATCGTTCTTCGCGTGCAACGCTGCGTTTCTTGGCTTGTTCCAGCCCCGGCAGCAGGTCATCCACCTGTTTATAGCCAATCGGCTCCACATAATAGGCGTGTGCCTCACCGCCCTCATGCGTTACAATAATATCGCTGACAGACAAAGAGCGCATCTTTCTGCCGTTGGGGCGGTTTTCCTGATTGTGCAGGCAGTAAAGGCTGTCCAGTGTCTGCCAGCATTCCATCTGCCCACGGTACACCAGCTTATAGGATGTGGCATTTATATGGTCTTTGGTGTAGTCATACCGTAAAAACGCAATTTCACGGTTGTTGGTCTGGTAGATCTCATACGGCAGCAGCTCATGCTTTTCACTTCGCAGCCCCCACGGAAAAACGGTGCCCTTTTCAAAGGCAAGAGGCTGGCTCAGATTCTCCGGAAACACAACCGGAATGATGGGTTCGTCACAATACAAAGAAGCGTAAATTCTGGTTTTGAATTTCTCTGCATCGACATACGGAATGCGCTCCCGAACGCATCCGTTGCAGTCAAGATATTCGATATAGCCAATGACATTATCGTGTTTGCTCATCTCGGTGATTCTCCCTTTTTCTTTTGCGGGGCAGGCCGTTTTCATCGTACATATTTGGGTTTGCCGCGGGGATATGCCAGCCAAACAACGAACCTGCTTCCATCGCGGCAATCTGCGCCTTGTCGGCACCATGATATTGATTCAGTTCCGCAATGCGTTTGTCTATCTCTGTCTTGCTGCCGGTAAGGCCTTTCAGCGGAATATATCCGGGTACACCGTATTTGATGGCAATGGGCTCGCCGGTGCTGCGCAGGCGCGTATTGCAAAACTCCGGCATATTCTTTGCTTTACGCTGTACTTCCATCAGAGCCGTTTTATGATAGGCATACAGGTAAAAATTGTACTCGCCGCGCATAGGATTGCACAGAAGGTAAAACAATCTGCGCTGCGTTTCGATGCACAATGCAATCTGGACACAATCACGCAAGGGGATTCTGGCTTCCTGCCATCGCGCAGTATGCTTAGCCATGGTGGCGCGGTCTTTCAGCAAGCCATTTTCGCGCAGCGCAGAAACCACATGATCAAGCTCTGTGCAGAAAACCTTGTACGCATCATCCGCTATGATTTTTCCGGTGTGCGGAAACCAGCTTGTAAAAAAGTCCTCGTCATCCGCGCCAAAATCCCCACGCAAATGCCCAATACAGGCTTTTTCCTGTGCTTCGTCTGAGGTGCTGTAACAGTAGATTTGTTCCTCTGCAGGGGCAGCGCCAATGTGCATCACGGTGCCTTTATAATTCATATCCATCATCGACTCAACCTTTCCCAAAAAGAGATCTTACTTCCCAAGCGCTCGTCCTGCGGGCGGATCTTTGCCGCCGGAAAATCACCGGACCGCATATCTTCCACCTGCGGTAGAAACAGCAGGCGACTGTATCGATCTGCCTGTTCCTTGGATAAACCCACGATTTTGTCTCCGTTCAGCCCACAGATCAGAAACCGCCCTCTGATGGTCAGTCCATCATCGTTGATTTGCCGGTTGTATTTCAGCCGGCTTTGCTCACAGCTGCATATCAGCCCGATTTTGGGGGTTCCAAACGGTTTCAGAATCTGGTAATCTCCCTCAACGACCTGCGCTACGGCTTCTGCCGAGCTGGCAAAGCCCGCCTGATAGGGGCAGTAACCGGATTCCACGATTAAATATCTCGTCATAGGAACACCTCATCGGCTGTCATGCTGGTGGCTTCGGTAGTAGTTTTCCAACAGCTTCACAATGAGATTCTGCATTTGGTCACTGGTAAAACCTTTGGGGAAATAGCGCTCGACCTTGGAAACGGCAATCGTGAGCTGCGGCTCACGCGGCTTTACGCTGGGGGAACGGGCAGACATGATCCCGTGGATTTTGTCTTTCGTCAGGACGCTTTCCTTGCTGGCAGCTTTGAGCTTTTGCGCTTGGGACAAGGACGGCGTGCAGCCTTCCTCTTCCATGTAAGAGAGAAATTCTTCCTGTTCCTCCGGCGTCAGGTAGCTCAGCTCCACTGCAGGGGTGGTCTTGAGCCTGCCGTCATCCACAAGCTGCATCAGGTCAGGGGTGAGTTTGTTCAGGCGGATAAAACGCTCTACTTGGCGGGTGCTATCACCAGCCTGTTCACCGACAATCTGTGCTGTTTTTGCGCCAGAAAAATGAGCGCCAACTTGGCGCTCATTTTCTTTTAACGGTCTACCGACTTTTCTTTTCACAGCCTCCAACTTCATCTGGTACGCCTTTGCCTTTTCGCTCGGCAGAATATGCTCGCGCTGGCAGTTGGAATCCACCATCAATATAATGGCGGTATCATCGTCCATCTCCCGCACAATGCAGGGCATGCTGTCCACTCCGGCGCGCTGGCTGGCGTGGCAGCGGCGGTGCCCGGCTACAATTTCATATCCGCCGTCCCTGCGCGGGCGAACGATGGCAGGTGTCATCACACCATATTCTTTGACGCTGTCCACCATCTTGTCCATTTCTTCATCGTCGCGCACCTGAAACGGATGCCCCTCAAAGGGGTGCAGCTCCGACAGCGGCAGAATCTGGATTTTCTCCAACTTGGCATCCTGCCGTTCCTGCTCGCTGGAAAAGAGATTATCGAGTGAGGGGAGTATGATATTGCTGCCGTACTCTCTCATTGTCCACAACCTCCTTTGCCAAGGTTTTATAGGCGATGCTTGCAGGACCGCTGGCATCGTAGCGCAGCACGCTGTGGGCGCTGGAGGCGCTTTCCGCAGTTCGCGTGCTCACGGGAATTTCCGTGCGGTAAATTTTCAGCGCGTGACCGTAGGAACTTCGCAAAGCGGCACAGACATCTTTGCTCAGGTTGGTGCGCCGGTCCACCATGGTCAGAACAATGCCGTCAATTTCAAGCTCCGGCTTGATACGGCGCGTGATCTGATTGATGGATTTGAACAGTGACACCACACCTTTCAAGGCAAAATGCTGTGCCTGTACGGGGATCAGCACCCGGTCAGCAGCTACAAGCGAAGCCACCGTAAGGATACCCAGCGAGGGCATACAGTCGATCAGGCAGTAATCGTATTTGTCCTTGAACGGCTCCAAAGCCTGCGCCATTACATTGACCAGCCGAACTTCCATATCTGACAGCCCAATGTCCGAGGGGATAAAATCCACCTGTTCTTCATGGTGCATCACTACATCCGGTGCCGGTTCATCTGAAATAACGGATTCCATCAGGTCGCTGAGAGTGGCACTGTTGGCAGCCCCGGTGTAGCCAAGGTAACTGCTTAAGTCCCCCTGCGGGTCGGCATCTACCAACAACACCTTGTAGCCCATAGCGGCCAGCGAGGTGCCAAGATTCACGGCAGTGGTCGTTTTGCCCACGCCGCCTTTTTGATTTGCAACAGCTATTGTTTTCATGTTCAACCTCATCTTTCCATGGAGATCAGCTTTTTGGCTGCTACCAGATATTCGTTGTAGTCCTTACCCACGGCAGGAGGCATATCTACCACCACGAGATTTTTTTCTGTGAGTTTTTTACGACTGCTTTGGCAAAGTTCCGCCCCGGCTCATCGCGGTCAAAGCAGAGTACTGCCGTTTTTACGGCAGGATGATGTGCAAGGAAATAGTCAATCGGCTGGTGGTTCAGCCCGCCCAGCGCCAGATAATGCACACCGCGCCAAGGCATATCGTGCTTATACTGGCGCAGAGTCGCACCGGACATGGCATCAATAGGCGCTTCATAAATCTCCACGGTATCACACTCCGGGTCTTCGGCGGAAATCAAAAAGCCGTATTGCTTTTGACTGCCGGAAACATCGCCACGGAAAGTGCCCTGACAGCCTCTCTGGAACGCGCAGCGCGCAACGCCATGTTCATCCTTGCCCACAAAAACGCAGTTGCGATAGTTGCCGCGCGTGGTCTGGTACAGGATGCCGCTGCCCACGCAGTAGCGCAGGACCTTAGGGCTGATACCGCGCTGCATTAGATAGGCTGCGGCAGCCTCAGCGTTGCGGTCGGGTGCAGGCAGTTCAAATTTGCGTGGTGTACTCTGTTTGACTGGAATTGTTTTAGCCAGCTGAACAGAAACAGGGGCAGGCGTCATCTCGTTCAGCAGACGAACCGCAGATACAAAGTCCATCCCCTCAACCTTAGTCAGATAATCAATGGCATTATTACCTCCCACATCATGAGAGTACCAATGAAACTTTCCATTGCCAATTGTGATGATGAGACTACCATGTGACCGGGTGCAGTATTCCCGATCAGTTTTACGGACAAGTTCACCGGGGCGATAAGTTTCAAGATACTGTACCACGCTTATCTGCCGGGCAGCTTCGATATTTTTTTGATATTTCCCCATAGTTTTGACCTCCAACTCTGTGTAATAAAAAAAGCACCTTGCCTGTAAATCACAGATAAGGTGCTAAGGATACGATATTCTCTTTTTTCAGCAGGCTGTTTATCACTTCAGCCAGCTGAAAGGGGGTATGGGGGAAAACAGATCATCCCCCACCATTCCCGCAAAACGGTACACTTCCCCCTTGTATATCTCTAAATTCCATTAAAAACGCGAAGCGCACCACCTTTTTACAGGCGATGCGCTTCGCATTAGCTATTTACGCGAGCGAATTGTACATTTTATGCAACAATTTTACGCTCTCGGATTTTTTATAGCAGCCTGTGCGGCGGCCAGGCGGGCGATGGGAACACGGTAGGGAGAGCAGCTGACGTAGTCCAGGCCAACGTTGTGGCAGAACTCGACACTGCTGGGATCGCCGCCGTGCTCGCCGCAGATGCCCAGACCCAGGTTCGGGTTGGTCGCGCGGCCATCGTGGGCAGCCATCTTGACCAGCTTGCCAACGCCGATCTGATCCAGATGCTGGAACGGATCGCTCTCGTAGATCTTGGCGTCGTAGTAGGCAGTCAGGAACTTGGCAGCGTCGTCACGGCTGAAGCCGAAGGTCATCTGGGTCAAGTCGTTGGTGCCGAAGCTGAAGAAGTCAGCTTCCTTGGCGATCTCGCCGGCGGTCAGAGCGGCACGCGGGATCTCGATCATGGTGCCGACCTCGTACTTCATGTCAACACCGGCAGCGGCGATCAGGGCATCGGCAGTCTTGACGACAACGTCCTTGACAAACTTCAGCTCCTTGACCTCGCCAACCAGAGGAATCATGATGTGGGGGGTGATCATCTTGCCGGTTTCGGCAGAAACCTTGAGGGCAGCCTTGATGACAGCGTTGGTCTGCATCTCGGCGATCTCGGGATAGGTAACAGCCAAACGGCAGCCACGGTGACCCATCATGGGGTTGAACTCGTGCAGGCTGACAACCACGTTGTTCAGCTCCTCGGTGGTCATACCCATGTCCTTAGCCAGAGCCTCGATGTCCTCGGCCTTGGTGGGCAGGAACTCATGCAGCGGCGGATCCAGATAACGGATGGTCATCGGACGCTCGCCCATGATGCGGTACATAGCGGTGAAGTCGGCCTCCTGGAACGGCTCTACCTTAGCCAGGGCAGCCTTGCGCTCCTCAACGGTACGGGCGCAGATCATCTCACGGACAGCCTTGATGCGGTCCTCGGCGAAGAACATGTGCTCGGTACGGCACAGACCGATGCCCTCGGCACCCATGTCAACGGCGTTCTGCGCGTCACGCGGGTTGTCGGCGTTGGTCATGACCTTCATCTGGCGGTTTGCGTCAGCCCAGCCCATGAAGCGCTTGAAGTTGGCGTTCTCGGTGGAAGCGACAGTAGCGATCTGGCCCTCGTAGATGTTGCCGGTGGAGCCGTCGATGCTCATCCAGTCACCCTCGTGGAAGGTGTGGCCGTTGATGGTGATGACCTTGGCGTCATAGTCAATGGCGACGTTGTTATCGTTGCCGCAGCCGGAGACGCAGCAGGTGCCCATGCCGCGGGCGACGACAGCAGCGTGGCTGGTCATACCGCCGCGGACGGTCAGGATGCCCTGAGAGACCTGCATACCGACGATGTCTTCGGGAGAGGTCTCGAGACGGACCAGAACGACCTTCTTCCAGACATCGTCCTTGACCTTCTCCTCGGCTTCCTCAGCAGAGAATACGACGCGGCCGCAGGCAGATCCCGGAGAAGCGGCCAGGCCCTTGCCGATTGCCTCGGCGGCCTTCAGAGCGGCAGCGTCAAACTGCGGGTGCAGCAGGGTGTCCAGCTGCTTGGGCTCGACGCGCAGAACAGCGGTCTTTTCGTCGATAACGCCCTCGTCGACCAGGTCGCAGGCGATCTGCAGAGCAGCCTGGGCGGTGCGCTTGCCGTTACGGGTCTGCAGCATGAAGAGCTTGCCATCCTCGATGGTGAACTCCATGTCCTGCATATCCTTGTAGTAGTTCTCGAGGCGGGTAGCGATCTCAACGAACTGATCGTAGACCTCGGGCATCTCCTCATGCAGCTTGCTGATGGGAGAAGGCGTACGGATACCGGCGACGACGTCCTCGCCCTGAGCGTTGATCAGGTACTCGCCCATCAGCTTCTTCTCGCCGGTGGCGGGGTTACGGGTGAAGGCAACGCCGGTGCCGGAACGCATACCGGAGTTACCGAAGGCCATCTGCTGCACGTTGACGGCAGTGCCCCACTCGTAGGGGATCTCGTTCATCTTACGATACACGTTGGCGCGGGGGTTATCCCAGGAACGGAAAACGGCCTTGACGGCACCGATCAGCTGCTCCTTGGGATCCTGCGGGAACTCCTCGCCCTGCTTCTCAAGGTAGATCTGCTTGAACTCCTTGACGAGCTCCTTCAGGTCGTTGGCGTCCAGCTCAACGTCCTGCTTGACGCCCTTGCGCTCCTTCATAGCGTCGATGCGCTCCTCGAAGAAGCTCTTGCCCAGCTCCATGACGACGTCAGAGTACATCTGGATGAAGCGGCGGTAGCAGTCGTAGGCAAAACGGGGGTTGTTGGTCTTTTTGGCCAGACCCTCAACAGCCTGATCGTTCAGGCCGAGGTTCAGGATGGTGTCCATCATGCCGGGCATGGACTGACGTGCGCCGGAACGGACGGAAACCAGCAGGGGGTTCTCGATGGAGCCGAAGGTCTTACCGGTCTGCTCCTCGAGGATGCCCATGTATTTGAAGATGTCTGCCTTGATCTCATCGTTGATCTCACGGTTGTCAGCATAGTACTGGGTGCAGGCCTCGGTGGTGATGGTGAAGCCCTGCGGAACCGGCATGCCGGCGTGGGTCATCTCGGCCAAGCCGGCACCCTTACCACCCAGAGTGTTCTTCATGGTGGTCTGGTCGCCGCCGAAGGCGTCATGGCCCTCTTTGAACAGATACAAGAATTTCTTGCTCATAGTTACCTCCCAAATTGGTGACGTGTTTGCATCACATAAATCATGTTTGCATAGTCCATTATAACAGACCGAAAGACAGATTTCCAGTAGATTGTTAAAAAAATGCTCAATAGTTTCGCTGAAAAGTAGCCAAACTTTTTTGGTTCAGGTATTGCAATTTGCACAAAAATCGTGTATTTTATAATGGGTGGGAAGTTCGAAATATTTTTTGAACTGTCACTTTTTCTTTTTGAGTTCCGCGGTAAATTTTTGCGGCGAACGGCGTTTTTCGGCTTGCTAAAATGCGCCACATGTTATACAATATATAGATATAAGGCCCGTCGGCAGCCCCCGTGCGCCGCGGGCACGAAATGAGTGTATAAAAGGAAGAACCGCTATATGTCTACCGCAAGAGAGAATTTCGAGCTGGCACAGCAGCGCTATGCCGCCACGTTTGAGCGCCATCTGGATAACGGCGTGAATTTTATCAGCGATAACGTCTGCATTGAGCCGGAGGTCATCATTGCCCCCGGTGCGACCATCCTGCCGGGCTGCATCCTGCGCGGCCAGACGGTCATCGGCCCGGACTGCGTCATCGGCCCCAACACCCTGCTGGAGGATACCGTCGTTGACGCCGGGTCCACGATCAATGCCAGCCAGTGCTATGGGAGCCACATCGGCCCCAACAACAAGATCGGTCCCTTCACCCATGTGCGCGTCGGCACCAAAACCGCCGAGGGCTGCCATCTGGGCGCTTATGTCGAAACGAAGAACGCCGACTTTGCCGAGGGCAACACAGTCAGCCACCTGACCTACATCGGCGATGCCACGGTGGGCAAGTACTGCAACTTCGGCTGCGGCACCGTCACCTGCAACTACGACGGCGAGGGCAAGTTCCACACGACCATCGGCGACTATGCGTTCATCGGCTGCAACACGAACCTGGTCGCACCCGTCACCATCGGCGACCATGCGTTCACGGCTGCCGGCTCCACCATCGGCCATGATGTGCCCGCCGGTGCGCTGGGCATCGAGCGCGCCAAACAGGCCGAGGTCGACGGCTGGGGCGAACGCAAGCTGGAGAAGTATATCGCCAAGAAGCAGAAGCTGGAAGCGGAGAAGAAAGGGAAGTAAAGCGTTGCAGGGGGCGGCGTTCTCGACGCCCCGCGGCCTTCCCATAAACAGCCGCTTATCTTACGCTGCCGGGCCGGGCATGCCCGGCCCCTACGGTACTTCACGATTTTTCAAAGGATATATCTATGTTCGAAATGACCTCCGGGGCGGACTGGCTGATTGCCGGACTGGGCAACCCCGAACCGAAATATGACGGCACCCGCCACAACGCCGGTTTTGAGGCGCTTGACTATCTGGCCGCGCAGTGGCAGTGCGACATTGCCAAAGCCAAATGGCAGGGCCTGTACGGCACGGCACAGGTGAACGGCCACAAGGTCGTGCTGCTCAAGCCGCTGACCTACATGAACCTGAGCGGCCAGAGCATTGCCCCCGCCGCCAACTTTTACAAGATCCCGGCAGACCACATCATTGTGCTGTGCGATGACATCACCCAGGAGCCGGGACATCTGCGCATCCGGCCCCACGGCTCTGCCGGCGGGCACAACGGGCTGAAAAGCATCATCGCCAGCCTGGGCACCGACCATTTCAGCCGTATCCGCATCGGCATCGGCGCCAAACCGAACCCGCAGTACGACCTGGCCGCCTGGGTGCTGGGCAAGCTGCCTGCCGCAGACCGCAAGGCCATGACGGACCGCTACCCGGACATTGAGGAAGCCTGCAAGCTGCTGATGGACGACAATCTGCAGTACGCCCAGAACAAGTTCAACCACTAAGGGGACGTAAATCATGAGTGAAATCCGTAAAAAAGCAATGACCCGTCTGATGCTCTGCGCTGTAGCGCTCGTTGCCTGCATCATTTTCAGTGTCCTGCTGCTGAGCGGCACCTTTGACGGCAAAACCGGCGGCAGCAAGCCTGCCTCCGGCGATACCATCAGCAGCAGTGCCCCCGCGGAGGGCGTTGACGATCCCACCGCCGACAACTTTACCGCAGAGAGCACCCCTGCCGAGGAGGCGCCCGCCGAGCCCGAGGCCACCCCCGAGCCGACGCCGGAGCCCACGCCCGTGCCCGAGTACGAGGGCCTGAGCGTGCAGCCCACCACCTATTATAATGAGGGTGAGCAGCCGACCTACACCGTGACCGACGGCAACAACCTGAACATGCGCAGCGGCCCCGGCACCGACTATGACAAGATCGGTCAGGTGCCCGCCTCCACCGGCGTGACCGCGCTGGGCACCAATGAGGACGGCAGCTGGGTCGTTGTAAACTACAACGGCACCTACGGCTGGCTCAAGACGGAGTTCTTGAACGGCTGATAAGCAAGAAGCCAATTTTCGGTCAGACGTAGGGCGGCCTGACCTCAGGCCGCCGCGGCGGGGTGAGGTCACCCCGCCCTACGTTTGCTTTATACAATGGGTTCTTTTATGTTCAACGCACTTTTCACCAAAACAGACGAATACGCAAGACTGGCGCAGGCGCTCGGGAGTCCGGGGGCTTGCGCCTTATTTGGCATACCGGGGTCGGGCCGGGCGATGGTCTATGCCGCGCTGGCGAAGGCCCTCGACAAGCCGCTCTGCATCGTGACGCCCGGCGAGGCCGAGGCGACCCGGTTTGCGGGCGACCTGAACGCGCTGGGCGTGGCGGCGGCAGTGTTCCCTGCCCGCGACTATGTGCTGCGCCCCATCGAGGGCACGGGCCGCGAGTACGAATACCGCCGTCTGGCCGTGCTGGGCGACCTCGTCGGCGGGCGGCTGCAGGCCGTCTGCGTGCCCGACGAGGGCCTGACCCAATACACGACGCCGCGGGCGGATTTCTGCGCGAACACCCGCAGCCTGCGCCCCGGCGACACACTGCCCCGCGCCGAGCTGACCGCGCTTTTGTACGGCGCAGGCTATACGCGGCGCGACCAGGTGGACGGCCCGGGTCAGTTTTCGATCCGCGGCGACATTGCGGACATCTACGCGCCCGACATGAAGCAGCCCGCCCGCATGGATGTTTTGGGGCGACGAGATCGACACGATGCACACCTTCGATCTGGCGACCCAGCGCCGCGACGAGCCGATTGAAAAAATCCACGTCTCCCCGCGCGGGAGATACTGTTCGGTCAGCCCGCCGACGCAGCGGAGAAGATCCGCTCCTATATCAAAAAGGCCCGCGGCAGGCGGCGCACCGCCTTAGAGACCTGCACCGCTGCGGACCTGGCACAGCTGGACGGCGGCGCGATGCCCGTCAACATGGACAAATATCTCACGCTGCGCTATCCCGAGCCTGCGACGATTTTAGACTACTTTGACGATCCGCTGCTGATCCTGGAGGAGCCGGCCTCCCTGCGGGAGGCCGAGCGCGCCACCGCATTCCGCCGGGGCGAGGAGCTTTCCGCCCTGCTGGAGGACGGCGTGCTGGCGGCAGGGCTGGATAAGCTCTACGCCGAGAGCGGCTGGCTCTGGGCGCAGTGCGCCGCACACCGCACGCTCTGCGCCGAGAACTTTGCCCGGAGCATGCCCGATGTGCCGCTGAAAACCATCGTCAACGCACCCGCCCACACGCTGCCCGCCTGGGGCGGCGAGGTCGCGGCGCTGCTGGAGGACATCCAACCGCTTTGCAGCGGCGGCACGGCGGTCACGGTCATGGCCGGCACGCCCCGTGCGGCGGCAGGTCTGGCCGCCGACCTGCGCACCAAAGGGCTGAACGTCACGACGGACGCGGCGGCGGAGCCGAGCGCCGGGTTGGTGCAGATCCTGCCGGGGCAGCTTTCCGCCGGGTGCAGCCTGCCGTTTGCGAAATACGCCGTGTTTACGGCCCGCGCCTTCGGCGTGAGCGGCGCACAGAAGAAGAAAAAGCGCAATAAGGACGCGCTGAACAGCCTGAGCGAAATCTCGGTGGGTGATCTGGTCGTTCACCAGAACCACGGCATCGGGCGGTACGCGGGCATCCAGCGGATGGCCGTGCAGGGCGTCACAAAGGACTATCTGCGCATCGAATACGACAAAAAGGACGTGCTGTACGTGCCCGTCACCCAGCTGGACCTTTTGTCCCGCTACACTGCGCCGGGCGACAGCGACAACGTGAAGCTGAGCCGCCTGGGCGGCAGCGATTGGGCCAAGACCCGCAAGAAGGTCAAGGCTGCGACGGAGCAGATGGCGAAGGAGCTGATCGAGCTGTACGCCCGCCGCAAGCAGGCGCACGGCTACGCCTTCCCCGCCGACGACACCTGGCAGGGTGATTTTGAACAGCGCTTTGCCTATGAGGAAACGCCCGACCAGCTGACCTGCGCGGCAGACATCAAGCACGATATGGAGGAGCCGTGGCCGATGGACCGGCTGCTCTGCGGTGACGTCGGCGTCGGCAAGACCGAGGTCGCACTGCGCGCCGCGTTCAAATGCGTGATGGGCGGCAAGCAGTGCGCGATCCTGGCCCCCACGACGATTCTGGCGTGGCAGCACTTCAACACCGCGCTGACCCGCATGGAGTCCTTTCCCATCCGCATCGGGCTTTTGTCCCGCTACCGCACCGCCAAGGAGCAGAAGGAGACGCTGCGCGGGCTGAAGGACGGCACCGTGGACATTGTAGTCGGCACGCACCGGCTGCTGTCCGGCGATGTGAAATTCAAGGACCTGGGCCTTGTCATCATCGACGAGGAGCAGCGGTTCGGCGTCAAGCATAAGGAAAAGCTCAAAGAGAGCTTCATCGGCGTCGATATGCTGACGCTGTCGGCCACGCCGATCCCCCGCACGCTGAACATGGCGCTGTCGGGCATCCGCGATATGAGCACAATTGAGCAGCCGCCGTTTGAGCGCCAGCCGATTGAAACCTATGTGCTCGAGTACGACGAGGGCATCGTGTCCGAGGCCATCCGCAAGGAGCTGGCCCGCGGCGGGCAGGTATACTACCTGCACAACCGCGTGGACAACATTGAGGAATGCGCCGCGCGGGTGGGCAAGCTCGTGCCCGGGGCGCGTATCGGCATTGCCCACGGCAAGATGACCGAGGAACAGATTTCGTCGGTGTGGCAGCAATTGCTGGACAACGAGATCGACATCCTTGTCTGCACCACCTTAATTGAGACCGGGGTGGACGTGCGCAACTGCAACACGCTGATTATTGAAAATGCGGACCGCATGGGATTGAGCCAGCTGTACCAGATCCGCGGGCGCGTGGGACGCAGCTCCCGCAAGGCGTATGCGTATTTCACCTTCACACGTGACAAGGTGCTGACCGAGATCGCGGCCAAGCGGCTTTCGGCCATCCGGGAGTTCACGTCGTTCGGGTCGGGTTTCCGCATTGCGATGCGCGACTTGCAGATCCGCGGTGCGGGCAGTCTTTTGGGCCACAGCCAGCACGGCCACATGGAGGCCGTCGGCTACGATTTGTACGTGAAGATGCTGGGTCAGGCCATTGCCGCGGCCCGCGGCGAGGCCCCCGCCCCCGCACAAGAGCGACTGCCTGGTGGACATCACCGTGGACGCATTCCTGCCGGAGGAATATATCCCGGACGCTGCCGGGCGCATCGAGGCATACAAGCGCATTGCGGCCATCGAGACGACGAGCGACGCCGAGGACGTGCTCGACGAGCTGATCGACCGCTACGGCAGCCCGCCCAAGAGCGTGCAGGGGCTGGTGGACGTCTCCCTCGTGCGCGTGACCGCAGCCCGCGTCGGCATTGCGGAGATCGTCCAGCGCGGCGACCAGCTGATTTTGTATAGTGACATCGTCGGGCCAAAGCAGCTGGGCGAGGTCATGGAAAAGTTCCCGCATCGGGTGCTGTACAATGCACTGGGCCGACCCTATTTCAGCCTGCGCGTGCAGAAGGGCGAAAGCCCGCTGGTACTGCTAAGAGATGTAGTGACCCTGCTGCCGGGCGCACAGAATCAGCCACAGACAAAGCCATAAAAAATAAGCACCTGTTTGCTGCGGTAAAAAGCAGTAAACAGGTGCTTTGCTTTTGGGGTAAGACGCTGAAATTTCTTTGGTCCTTTCTTTATAAAGAAAGGACAGAGGGGCTTTGCCGGGCGTGCATTACACCGCCCGTTCCCCCCTTGCATCACTCAAACACGTTCTCCTCATCCTCCACCACTTCACCAACGTGGTTACCCTCACTGTCCAGCCCGCGCTTGTCCAGCATGTAGTGCACAAATTCCCGCGCCAGGCCGTAGAAGGTCGCAAAGAGCGGCACGCCGACGACCATGCCCACAAGACCGAACAGGTCGCCGCCGACCACGATGGAAAACAGGATCCACAAGGCAGAGATGCCGATGGACGAGCCCAGGATCTTCGGGCCGATGAAGTTGCCGTCCACCTGCTGGATGACCAGAATCAGCACGCCGAAGATGACCGCCTGGATCGGGTCAACCAACAGCAGAATGAAGATGCTGGGGATCGCGCCGATGAAGGGGCCAAATACCGGGATAATATTCGTGATGCCGATAAACACACTGATGAGCAGTGCAAAATCGAGCCGCAGGATCGCCATTGCCACAAACGTGATAACGCCGATGATGGCCGAGTCAATGATCTTGCCCACAAAGAAGCCCGTGAAATTCATGTTGGCATAATGGCAGATGCGCAGCGTGTTTTCCGCAGCCTTTTCCGGCAGGAAGGCATGCGCCAGCGTGCGCAGCTGATGGAGCAGATGCTCCTTGTCCGCCAGCATATAGATACTGGCCGCAATCGAGGTGAAAATCGCCACAAAGTTCGATGCCACGCTGCCGATGCTGGCCACGATCTGCGGCATGGCGGCGCTGGCCATGCTGTAGATTTCCTTGACCATCGCCTCGGAATCGTCCAGCACTTTTGTGGCCGACGACAGGTCAACGCCGAAGCGCTCCTGAACCATGCCCAGCATATCCTGTATACTCTGTATGTAGCTTGGGAAGTTCGTAAACAGCATGGCGATGCTGTCCACGATCTGCGGGATGACCAGCCATGCCAGCAGCACAAACAGCAGAATTGCCACCAGATACGCCAGAAGGATCGCGAATCCGCGCGTCTTTTTCTTCTCTTTAAACAGCTTCGTGTAGAAGAACTTGACCATCGGGTCAAGCACATAGGCAATGACTATGCCGCCCGCAAACGGCGACACGATGCCGATAAACACACCGATTTTCCCCAGAAAGTACCCCAGATTGTTCAAAGCCAGATACAGCGCAATACAGGCCCCGACCACGCAGAACCAGTCCAGCATCGTTTCCGGCTTTTTGGTCCAGATATGTTCCTCTTTCAAATGCTCCGCTCCTTTTACATCATTTTACAAGAGTATTGTACGCTATGCACGCCCGTATTGCAAGGAATAACTTGTTAATTTTCTTGCGGCCCGCCTGGTAAATTCCGGCGCGGCTCGCCGTTTTCATCCAGGCCGCGGGCCGTCAGCCCTGCCCCGACAGCCTGTTTGAGCAGCGCCGCCAGCACGGCCAGCGTCGGCACGCCCAGCACCATGCCCGGGATGCCGAACCACGCCCCGCCCACCACGATGGCCAACAGCACGCCCAGCCCCGGCAGGCCGGTGGCCCCGCCCAGAATGCGCGGCGCAATAAAGTTGCCGTCCACCTGCTGGACCACAAAAATAATGATGGCAAATTCTGCCGCCTTCCAGGGCAATTCCAGCAGCAGGATGATGAGCCCCGGCACCGCACCGAGGAACGGCCCCAGCACCGGGACAATGTTTGTCACGCCGACCAGCACGGACAGCAGCGGCGCGTATTCCAGCCCGAAGATCGACATCAGCGCAAATGTTTCCCCGCCCACGAGCAGGGCGTCCACCAGCTGCCCGCCGATGTAGCCGCTGAAAATTTTGTTGGCAAGACGGCAGATTTCCAGCACACTGCCCGCGGCACGCGGCGGCAGCGCCGCATGCAGACACGCCCGGGCCGCGCGGAGCAGCGCCTCCTTGCCGGAGAGCAGGTAGATGCTGGCGGCCAGTGCCACCACGGCGTTGCCCGCAGCCCCCGCCGCGCCGGAGACGAAATCCGCCGCCGCACGCGCCGCACTGCGGGACAAACCGCCGAACCAATTTTGCAGTGCCGTGCCCACCATCTGCACAAGCTGTTCCGCCGTGGCCGTATCGATGCCGAACGTATTCTGCACCCAGACCAGCAGGCCGCGGATGGTCTCCTCATACGCGCCGAGCCGCCCGGCAAAGGTCGTCACGCTCTGCACGAGCTGCGGGACGATGAGCGCCGCCAGAAGCGCCAGCGCACCGAAAAACAGCGCATAGCTGACGGCCATCGCCCCGCCGCGCCTGCCGCCAAAGAGCTTTTGCGCAAAAAAGCGCGTGGGTATGTCCAGTACATAGGCCAGCAGCAGCCCCCAGCCAAACGGTGCCAGCAGCCCGAGAAACGCCCCGGCCCCGCGCAGCACGCCCGGCAGCCAGTCTGCCGCGGCAAACACCGCCGCGACGCCCGCCGCCAGCAGCAGCCAGTCCTTCATCGTGTGGGGTGTGCGGTCAAAACAGTTTTTCATTGTCGCTCCTCCTGTTTTGTGGTACACTGTTTACAGCGCATACTTTGTTCGCCTTACTTGCTTCTGTTATACCACTTTTTTTCAAAAGGTAAAGAGCCGTACGATTGGAATCACAATAATTTACGGAAAACCGATGTTTTTCGTGAAAATCCTCGTCAGCGCCCGCCTGCCGGGCGCGTCGGTGCTGTAAGGGGCGGTGTCCCCGACGCCCTGCGGAGGGGGCAAGACCCCTCCCTGCAAAGCCGCCTGAAAACGGGCTGCAATCCTTTGGGCAACACCGCACAATTCCCGCCTGACGGCTTAAGCACCGCTCCGGCGGCTGCGGCACGGCATCTGCGTTGCCAAAATGCTCGATAAGACATCCAGTATTATCTGCGCTTTTGGCTTAGCAGCTGCC
>ENA-OQDA01000427-OQDA01000427.1-human-gut-metagenome-genome-assembly--contig:-NODE-427-length-17659-cov-4.256445_pt1 | contig 17659 bp, 22 predicted proteins | sample MGYA00242771_ERZ504603 | MGnify/ENA primary metagenome ERZ504603 (study PRJEB26092, sample SAMD00036328) | human gut metagenome | host: Homo sapiens | study: EMG produced TPA metagenomics assembly of...
GCAGGTTTTTCCAGCAGGCGGCGCGCGCCGATGATCAGCTCCGCTCCGCGCAGCGTCTCCAGCCCCGCCGCTGTCAGGCTGCCGGGCGCTCCGCTGCCCATTGCCCCACCCAATGCATGATCTTCATAAAAGCTCCCTGCATCGCTGTAAAATTGTGTCAGCGGTCTCGCCCGCGTCGTCCGGGCGGCGCAGCACAATGAGCTGCACGCCGCACCGGGCGGCGGCCTCGGCCTTTTCGGCAAAGCCGCCCGCCGCGCCGCCGTCCTTCGTGACCATATAGTCGATATGGAACTGGTGCAGCAGCGCCGCATTTAATTCTTTCGTAAAAGGCCCCTGCATCGCAAGGATATTGCGGTGCGGAATGCCCGCTGCCTCGCATGCTGCGATACCTGCCAGCGTCGGCAGAACGCGCGGGTAGAGCCGCGCCGGGTCGAGCGCTGCGAAGGCGGGCAGCTCCTTGGCACCCGTCGCCAGCAGGACGCGCCCCGGTCTGTCTGCCAGATACGCGGCGGCCCGGGCGGCATCGGCCAGCACCACACTGCCCGCGGGCAGGGGGCTGGCGGGGCGCAGCAGACGGTGATATTCAACTCCCGCCGCCGCTGCCGCCGCACGGATATTGCGCGTTGCCTCGGTGGCATACGGGTGGGTCGCGTCAACGCAGAGTGCCGCACCGCGCAGCAGCGCCGTCATTCCTTCAGCGTCCAGCCGCCCGGTGCGCACCGTGATGCCGTCGGCGCAGCCCTGCTCCTCGGCCCCCAGCTCTGTCGCCACACAGACCGTGACCGCCGCGCCGAGCGCCGCCAGCGCGCGGGAGAAGCTGCGCCCCTCCGTTGTACCGCTGAAAACCACCACATTCATACGCCGCGATACCCCCTTGGCGTAACCATTCTGCCATGTAAAATCTGCGTTGCAGCGTTGCCTACAAAGACCGTTGTGAACATATCCACGGCGGTGTCCGCCAGCTCGGCCAGCGTCAGCAGCCGTGCGGTCTGGCCGTCACGGCCAATGCAGCGCACCAGCCCGCAGACCGTGTCCGGGCCCTTGCCGTTGTCCCGCAGAATGTGAACGGCCTTTTGCAGGTAGTCGGCGCGGCCTTTGGACGACGGGTTGTAGAGCGCCAGACAGAAATCCCCCGCCGCGGCGCAGACCAGCCGCTTTTCAATGACGGCCCACGGCGTCAGCCGGTCCGACAGCGAAATCACGCAAAAATCGTGTGCCAACGGCGCACCCAGCACCGCGGCCCCGCTCAAAGCGGCGGTCAGGCCGGGCACGATCTCGACCTCCACCTCCGGGCAGTGCTCTGCCAGCTCCAACAGCGGGCTGGCCATGCCGTACACCCCGGCGTCGCCGGAGCAGACGAGCGCCACCGTCTTGCCGCCCTTTGCCGTTTCCAGCGCCCAACGGCAGCGGTCAAGCTCCCGCGTCATGCCGGTAGCGTAGACCTCTTTATCCGGGTAAAGCGGACGCACAAGGTCGATGTAGACCGTGTAGCCGCACAGCACGTCGGCGGCCTGCAGGGCGTTCTGCGCCTGGGCGGTCAAATACTGCGCACCGCCCGGGCCGAGGCCCACCACATACACAAGACTACGGTTCATCATTTTTCCATCTCCAATCCGGGGCAAAGGGGGCCAGCGCCACGGCAAGGGTCACGCCGTCCCGCGCCCACTTCGGGATGAACAGCACTCCGTCTGCAGCCAGCACCGCCGCGCGTTCACAGACATTATCCACGCCCGTGATGCTCTGCACAAAGCCGGAGGACGTAAAGCGGCCTTTAGCCGTGCGCAGGGCAGCGGCGGTATAAAAGTCCATCTCCCAGCCGTGCGCCCGGCAGAACGCCGCCAGACCCGGCTCATCCTTTTTCAAGTCAATGCTGGCTGCGCGGACAATGCCTGCGGGCAAAGTGCATGCTCTGCGCAGAAGGCCGCAAAGGCTGTTTCCAACTTTTCCGCCGTCGTGCCGCGCTTGCAGCCGACACCCAACACCGCAATGCGGGGGATCAGGTGCAGTGCCTCACCCGTCGGGGTCAGCGTCAGCGCAAAATCTGCGCGGTCAGCGGCGGCAGGCTCCACACCCGCTGGCGGCGTGCCGGAAACAGCCCAGTCGGCGGCATAGCAAACGCTCTGCCCGGCCAGCAGTGCCCCGCTCACGCAGCGGATGCGCTCCGGCTCGGCCACGGCACAGTTCTGGCGCTTGGCCCACTCGTCCACGGCAAAAACGCCGCGTCCGTCGGTGGCCGTCGTGATGACCGGCACGGCATGGCAGACCGCCGCCAGCCGCTGCGCCAGCTCGTTTGCGCCGCCCAGATGCCCCGACAGCAGCGGAATGGCGAACTGCCCACCCTCATCCAGCACAACGACGGCGGGGTCTGCAGCCTTGCTGCGGCAGTGGGGCGCGATGGCCCGCACCGCGATCCCGGCAGCTCCTACAAAAATCAGTGCGTCGCTTTGTGCAAACTGCGCAGCGGTCCAATCGGTCAGACGGACGCCGTCCGCACCGCCGCGGGTCACGCTGCCGGGGCAGGCTGCCGCCAGCTGCTGCGCCAGCGCCAGTCCCCGCGCCGTAAACGCAATGTACGCGCAGGTCATCGGTCCGTCCCCCTTCGGAACTCCGTTGTGAACGCCGGGTCATACAGCTTGCTGCGGTCATACTGTGCGGCCAAAAAGTCCCCGACGACGATGAGCGCCGTCTTGGTGATGCCCGCCGTGCGGGTGCTTTCGGCCAGCGTTCCGACGGTGCAATGTACAATTTTCTGTTCCGGCCACGTCGCCTTGTAGACAACGGCGGCAGGGGTCGCGGCGGTGTACGCGCCCTGCAGAAGCGCGTCCTGCACCCGGTCGATCAGGCCGATGGAGAGGAAAATGACCATCGTCGCCCCGTGGGCGGCCAGCGCGGCCAGCCGCTCACCTTCGGGCACAGGGGTACGGCCCTCCATGCGGGTGATGATGACGGTCTGGCTGACGCCGGGCAGCGTGTACTCGGCGTTCAGCGCCGCCGCCGCACCGCAGAAGCTCGACACGCCGGGCGTATCGTCGTAGGCGATGCCCATGGCGTCCAGCGCGTCCATCTGTTCCCGGATTGCGCCGTACAGGCAGGGGTCGCCCGTGTGCAGGCGCACGGTGGTTTTGTGCGCTGCTTCGTTTTCTTTCATGACGGCAAGCACCTGCTCCAGCGTCATCTCGGCGCTGTTATAAATGACGCAGTCCGGCCCCGCCAGCCCAAGCAGCGCCGGGTTGACCAGGCTGCCCGCGTAGATGATACAGTCCGCCGTTTGCAGCAGGGCCGCGCCGCGCCGGGTAATCAGGTCCGGCGCGCCGGGACCGGCCCCCACAAAATGTACCATGTCAGGCTCCCTTCCACAATTTCAACAGTGTATCGGCAGTTTTTGTCTGTCCCAGCGGGCCGTTCCGGTTTGAGAACAGCACCGCGCCGACCTTGAACACCCCCGCCGCGCGGCGGTCCAGATGCAGCTGGATCGCGGTGAGCAGGCTGGCCATGACCGGCTCCCGCAGCTGCGCGGCGTCCAGGATGTCCAGACAGGCGTCTGTCGTGGCGGCGTCCATCAGGGCGCGGCAGGTCGCCGCGTCCGCGCCGCAGAGCGCCGCATGGGCGCAGAACAGCTCAGTGCGGCAGTCGGCACAGCGGGAGTGGGTGTTCATGATGCCGCCCGCCAGCTTGACGAGCTTGCCCACATGCCCGACGAGCAGCACCTCCGCGAAGTGCTCCGCCGCTGCCATATCCAGCGCCTCGCCGATGAAATTTGAGATTTTTACGACAGGGATCTCGTGCAGCGCGGGGTAGTTGGCGGCCAGGTAGTCCAGCCCGTAATTGCCGGGGGCTAAAATCAGGCGGCGGCTTTTCAACGCTGCCTGGTGGATTTCGATTTGCAGCGTATCCAGAAGCGCCTGCTGGCTCATCGGCTCCACAATGCCGCTGGTGCCCAGCACCGACAGGCCGCCCTCGACCCCCAGATGCGGGTTGAAGGTGCGCTTGGCCGCCGCCTCGCCGCCTTCGATGGAGATGACCACCGCGAACCCGCCGCCGTAGCCGACGGCGTCCGCCTCCCGCAAAAGCGCCTCGGTTATCATCTGCCGCGGCACACGGTTGATGGCCGCCGCGCCGACGGGCTGGTCGAGGCCGGGCTTTGTCACACGGCCCACCCCGCCCCGCCGTCAATCGTAACGGTGCGCGGCGTGCCGGGCAGCAATGTGACCGCGGCAATGACCGGCAGACCCGTCGTGGCGTCGATGTCGTCGCCGCCGTCCTTGACGATGGCGCACGCGGCCCGCTCTGCCGTCAGGCGGCAGAACTGCGGTGCAACCTCCACGACGATGCCTTTGGGCGTGCGCAGACCAACGCTTTCCGGCGCGTGGCCGGTCAGCAGCAGCCGCGCCGCGCCCGCCGCCCCCAGCGCCGCGCAGGTGCCGGTGGTGTAGCCGCAGCGCAGTAAACGCTGCCCGCTGCGGATGTAGTGCTCAAATTGGGCTTCGGCTTTGCGCCGTTCCCGGCAAACAGCACCGCGTATTGGTCGGTGGTCAGTCCAAACAGCGCACAGATATTGTCCTGTGCAAAGGCGTCCTGCGGTGCCAGCACAGCGGACACGCCTGACGGCGCAACGCAGACAACGGCGTCGGCCAGCCTTTGGGCCAGCTCCAGCTCATGCAGCGTCACGATGACGGCCACATTCTTCTCATGCGCCAGCACTTGCAGGATGTCCATGAGCTCCGCCTTGCCCTTCACATCCAGAAACGACGTAGGCTCGTCCAGAAGCAAAATCTCTGGCTGCTGGCAGACCGCGCGGGCCAGCAGCACGCGCTGGCGCTGGCCGTCGCTGATCCTGGCAAAATCGCGGTCCTCCAGCTCCTCCGCCCGGACAAGGCAGAGGGCGTCATGCACCTGCTGCCTGTCGGTGTCGGACAAAATGCCCAGCCGCCCGGTGTAGGGGTAGCGCCCGGCGGCGGCGACCTCAAAGCAGGACGTCAGCTCGGTGCGGGCCGTGTGGGGCAGCATCAGCGCCAGCTTGCGCGCCCGGGCGTTGGGGTGTAGGCCGTCAGGTCTTGCCCGTCCAGCAGCACCGCGCCGCCTTGCGCCGCCAGCTGCCCGGCCAACGTTTTTAAAAGAGTGGATTTGCCCGCGCCGTTCGGACCGATGAGCGCCAGAATTTTGCCGCGCTCGGCGTGCAGGGCAATGTCCCGCAGCAGCGGCACACCGTAGCCGACGGCGAGATTTTGCGTTTCACAACAGCTCATACCGTGCCCTCCCCGCTGTGGCGGCGCACAAGCAGCCAGATGACCACCGGCGCACCGAACACCGCTGTGACCGAGCTGATGGACAGCTCGGTGGGTGCAAACAGGCTGCGGGCGATCAGGTCGCACAGCAGGCAGAATGCCGCGCCGCCCAGTGCGCAGCCCGGCAGCACCCGCAGCGGTTTTGCACTGCCCAGCGTATGTTTTACCAGATGCGGCACCGCAATGCCGACGAAGGAGATCGGTCCGGCAAAGGCCGTGACGCAGGCCGCCAGCAGGCTTGACAGCAGCACAAGCACCACGGAAAACGCCCGCACCGGCACGCCGACGCTGGCGGCGTAGCTTTCGCCCAGCTGGTAGGCGGCCATCGGCTTGGAGAGCAAAAACGCGGCGGCCAGGCAGGGCAGAACGATGGCCGCCGCCGTGGCGACATTGCCCCAGGTCATGCCGGAGAAGCTGCCCATCGACCAGTTGTGCAGGTTGACGATGTTGGAATCCTGCGCGAAGGCGACGACAATATCGGTGACGGCCGAGCAGATGTAGCCGATCATGACGCCGCAGATAACCAAAATGCTCATGCGCTGCACGCGGCGCGCCACGGCCAGCACAAACAGCATGGCCGCCATGGCCCCGGCAAACGCCGCCAGAATCAGCGTCAGTGAGCCGGTGAGCAGACCGCGGTTCAAAAAGACGACCATCGTCAGCGCCACAGCCAGCTTGGCCCCGCTGGAAATGCCCATGACGAACGGCCCGGCAATCGGGTTGGCAAAAAACGTTTGCAGCAGATACCCGGCCACCGAGAGCGCCGCCCCCAGCAGCACGACCATGACGGCGCGCGGCAGGCGCAGCTGCAGCAGGATGTTGGCCGCCAGCGCGTTTGTGCCGCGGCCCAGCAGGGCCGCGGCGATGTCCGCCGGGGAGAGCGCAACGCTGCCCCAGAACAGGTTGAGCGCAAACAGCGCCAGCAGGGCCGCCGCCATGGCGAGGTATGCAATTGTCATGCGTTTGGAGGTGTGCATGCGTGGTTCCCTTTGCGGCGGGCGGCAATGGTGCGGGCGGATATGGAATCCGCCCCTACAGATGCGCCACGGTTTTGTGCGCCCGCTTTTGCCGCCGCGTTAAATTTTCAGTGCAGCTTCGTCAAAAATGTCAATTCACTGTCGTCAGGGTCATCCTCGGTGAACACCCTGTTCATATCCAGGATCAGATCCGGCAGCTCCATGCTCTGCTGGAAAAGGCTCTGCGACGTACACCAGACGCTGCCGCTTTGCACGGCCTTGAAGTCCGCCAGCATCGGACATTTGGCGAGCAGCTCATCCATTGTGCGCAGCTCGCCCTCAATCGTGCTGTTGTAGAACAGCACATCGGCGTCACGCGCCCCGGCGTAGAAATCCTCGAGCGAGATATTGACAGTCGCCAGATTGTTGCCGCTGTCGGTCAGGTCGGCAAAGACGTAGCTGCCGCCCGCCAGCCCGATCATCTTGGCGACGTAATCGCCGCCCTTGCGCACCGTGGCGAGATTGTTTGAGGTGATGGAGAAGAACGCCGCAGTCTTACCGGTGGGTTCCTCGTCCAGCAGCGGTGCAATGCGCTGCACAGCGTCGTCAAAAACGCGCTCGGCCTCCTCGGTTCTGCCCAGCAGGATGCCGTACAGCTTGACCCATTCCATCCGGGCCAGCGGGTCACTCTCGTAGCTCGAGCGCTCGACGAGGACCGGCACGCCGAATTTTTCGAGCTGCTCTTTCACCTCGGGCGTGTGGTAGATCATTGTGTTCTCGATGGCAAGGCCGCAGTCGGCGGACAGGATCGTCTCGTAATCGGGCGCGCTGTACTTGCCCGCGTAGGCGATCTCGCCCTGCTCCATGGCGGTGCGGGCCGCGTCGAGGTACCAGTTTTCGGCCTGCGTGCCGGACAGTGCCACAGCCCCCAGCCCGCCAATGCTGATGATGGGATCCATCGCGGACGACGACACAAGGTAGATATTTTGGATAGGCTGCTGCAAAACGGTGATGTCTGCGTCCAGATTGGCGGGCGCAGCGGCCCCCTCCGGCACGACGAGATAGCGGCTGCCGTCAATCGTGATGAGGTCATAGCCGCCCGCGCACACATCCACCGTAAACTGCTTCGCGTATTCCAGCGGATAGCGGTTTTCTATCGTCAAGGCGTCCGTTTGCGCGGGAGCCTGGGATGCAGCCGCGCACCCTGCCAGCAGCAGGGCGGGCAGGGCAAAAGCTACCGCGCGCCTCATTCGGCGGCGGCCAGCGTCGCGCTGTCAAAGGTCAGGGTATAGTCGATCTCGTGCGGGGTGCTCATGGCGACGGTGTCCGCCGTGACGGCCAGCGCGGTATCCAGCGCGGCAACGGGGATCTCAAACGTCGAGTTTCCGTCGGTGTTGACGGGCAGGTACTTTTCGCCGTCAACGAGCATATAGTCATAGTTCGGGCTGCTCCAGACGATGGTCGCGGTCATAATGCCGTCGGCCACGGTCAGCGCGGCGGGGCTTTCGACGGTGGCGCGTCCGCTGCCGCCCTCCAGCGTCACAGTGCAGGTGTAGCTGCCGTCGGCGGGGATCTCGACGGCTGCCGCAGCCGCATCCTCTGCCGCAGGCTCGGCATCGGAGACGCTGACCGTATGGTCATACCAGGTGCCCTTGGTGCCGAGGATGGCCAGCTGGAAATCGGCATCGACAGCCGCAACGGGGATGTCAAAGCCGTATACTTCATCGCTGGTGCCGTCGGAGTAGGTCACCGTGTCAACGGTAGGCTGCAGCCAGTCGCTCTCGTGGGCGGGGGCGTCGGCGGCCATGCCCGGATACAGGTTGACGATCTTCTGGGACTGCAGACTGACGTGGAAGGTCATCGTGCCGTTTTCCACCGTCAGCGTGCCCATGCCGTCCACGGCTTCGTTGGCGTGGAACATACTGCTGTCGGTGTTGAACTTAGCGGTGTATACGCCGTCCGGCAGCGCGGCAGCGGGGGCCTGGGCTTTCGTGACGGCAGGGGCCGGGGCCGCGGTGGCGGCAGGGGCGGTTTCTTCCGTGGAGACCGCCTCGGACGTGCTCTCGGCGGTAGACGCTGCGGACGCACCGCAGCCCGCCAGCAGCAGGGCAGCGAGAGTCAGGGATGCGAGTTGGAGCTTTTTCATGCTTTCCTTACCTCATTCTATATATTTATCAGGCATTAGCGGGAGGCAGCGCGGGCGGATATGGAATCCGCCCCTACGGTGTGGCAGGGCATCACATCGGACGCAGGCCGGGCATGCCCGGCCCCTGCCGTGCTTTCCCAAAAACCAAAAAACTGCCCGGAGCTTACCCTCCGGGCAGAATGGGTCTTTCTCAGCCGTTCAGGGAATCGATGGCGGCCCCGGCATGGTCAACGTAGAGCTGCTGGATGTCGCCGATCTCGCCCAGACCTGCGATCTGGGTGTCGACGCTCTCAAAGCAGTTGGCGGCGTTGAACTGGCTCAGCCAGGAATCGTCATCGGCACCGGCCATGTCGTTGTTGGCGTGGTCACCGGCGACAACCATCAGCGGGCGCAGGATGACCTTGGTGTAACCGGCCTCCTTGACCTTCTCGATAACAGCATCGCAGGCGGTGTCCTCGGGCTCACCCTCGACGGTGCCGATAAAGACGTTATCATAGCCCAGCGTCTGCATCGCGGTCTGCATCTGGCTGTAGCTGACCTTGGCGGTGTGGGACGTGCCGTGGCCCATAAAGACAAAGGCGGTACCGTCCGCAGCGGCGGCAGCGGCGTCGTCATACCCGGCGGTATTGACGGCCTCGGCGGTGATGGCGGCGGCTACGGCCTCCTTATCGTCGTTGATGACGGTGGCATCTTCTCCGACCTCGCCCAGCAGGGGTTCGGCAATGGCAACGCTGTCGAACTTGTCCCTGTACTGCTCAACCGCCTCGCACATCTCGTCGTACTCGGCGCCGTGCATCAGGTGCGTAGGCTGGACAACCAGATTCTTGACGCCGTTGGCAACGGCACGGTCAAGCGCCTGGTCCATGTTGTCGATCTTCTCGCCGTCGCGGGCCTGAACGTGGTTGATGATGATCTGCGCGGTGAAGGCGCGGCGGACGCTCCAATCCGGGTAGGCGGCCTGCAGGGCGTCCTCGATGCCCTTGATGTCAGCGGCGCGGCTGCCGTTGAAGGAGGTGCCGAAGCTGACGACCAGCAGCTCATTTTCGCCGATGTCGTCGGCATTGCACGGGTCGTCCTTGCCGGCGTCGCCGGTGTCGCGGCCAAAGTAGTCGGGGTCTGCGTTCTCGCCCTCGACCAGCTCCTTCTGGGTGTCGGTCAGGGCATCCCAGGCAGCCTTGGCGGCCTCGCACTGGGCATCGGTGTCGGCGCTGCGCTCCTGCACGTAGATGGCGTCGATCAAATCGGCGCAGTTCTTAGCGGCCACTTCGTCTGCATCTCCCTCGTCTGCGGTCTTTTCTGCATCTTCTGCAGTGCTTTCGCCGGCAACGGTGCTCGCGGCAGCGCTGTCAGTGCTCGTAGCGGTGCTGCCGCAGCCAACCAGCAGGGCGGCGGACAGTGCTGCGGCCATGGCGACGGCGGCAGCTTTCTTGTAGGTGATCCTTCTCATGTGTTCTTACATCCTTTCCTTGTTTAAAGCTGGGAGACAGTACGGGAGAGAACAGCAGGGCACACGGAAATTGACCCGTAAAAAACGAGGTCTTTTGCGTGCAGAATGGCAACACAAAAGACCCCGTATTTTAAGCAGGTGCTTTGCGGTACAACCAATTCCTCGTGATCTGGGGCGGTGCGCCCCCGTACCCGGCAGCAGGCAGGTTTCCTGGCTGAAAGCTCAACGCCTGCCGCCGCCTTCCCGGGTTAAACCCCAGTGACCGGTGCAAATGCACCCTGGCGGCAGGCTCCCTTATCACAGTGACGAGATCGTGCGGGATTTGCACCCGCTTCCCTTTTACCCTTTCCCATGCGCCGAACGGCGGCATAAAAAGGCACCTGCTGTCGTATTCAGTTTTACGGTGTAAAGGCAATACCGCACAATTCCCGCCTAACGGCTCAAGCACCGCTCCGGCGGCTGCGGCACGGCATCTGCGTTGCCAAAATGCTCGATAAGACATCCAGTATTATCTGCGCTTTTGGCTTAGCAGCTGCCGCACCTCGCTCGCCGTATCGGCACTTAGAATTATGTGGTATTGCCTAAAGTATAACACAATGCGGTGAGAAACGCAAGAGTGCGTCGGTTCCAATTTTGCCTTTATACGCTTTATATGATTGTAAACTGGCACGCCCGCATGGCGTCCAGCGCTGTTTGGTGGGACTGGGGCGTGACCCCGGCGCAGCAGTCGGACAAGATTTCGATTTCCGTCTCCGGGAAGGCCGCGCGCATCACCATGGCGTTGCTGATGACGCAGATGTCGGTGCAGTAGCCGTAGATGACGATCTTTTCAATGTCGTCCACGGCCTTGTTGTGGGCCATCAGCTCGTCGAGGATCTCGCTCGGCAGCATATAGCTGCCGAAGGTGGGCTTGTTGACGATGTGGCAGACCTCGGGCGCGGTACCGTCCAGCGCGTTCTCCAGCTCGGGCGCAAAGTTCCAGCCGTCCTCGCCTTCGATGCAGTGCTCCACAGGCAGGTGGCGTCCCTCCCGCGTGGCAAGGTAGTTGTCGGGGTGGGTGTCCCGCGTCAGGAACAGCCAGTGCCCGGCCCGGGCATGGGCCTTAACGGTCTCGGCCAGGTGGGCCACGTTGGCCTGTGCCTGGGGGTTCGCCAGCGCACCCGTGATAAAGTCCTTTTGTACGTCCACAACAATATCCAGAATCATAGCGACAGCTCCTGTTTTTATAGTTTGCTATAGTTTGCTACCAGTATACCGCAGACGGTGCGCGGTGTAAAGTGCGCGTTTCTCTGGCCGCAGGGGTGCGGATGTGGTATAATGGAAGAAAAAGTTCAGGAGGTCCTTCATGACTCCGCTTGAAGCGTTAAAACGATATTTCGGCTACGACTCCTTCCGCCCCGGGCAGGAGGAGATCGTCAGCGCCCTTCTGGCCGGGCGGGACGCGCTGGCCATCATGCCCACCGGCGCGGGCAAGTCCCTCTGCTATCAGGTCCCTGCCCTGCTGCTGCCGGGGCTGACGCTCGTCATCTCGCCACTGATCTCGCTGATGCAGGACCAGGTCAAGGGGCTGAACGCAGCGGGCATCCATGCGGCGTTTATCAACTCGTCGCTGACCGAGACACAGATCGCCCGCGCGCTGGACCTGGCCGCCGAGGGCAGCTACAAGCTCGTCTACGTCGCGCCCGAACGCCTGGAAAGCCCGGTGTTCCGCAGCTTTGCCGCGGGGGCGGACATCTCGATGGTCACGGTGGATGAGGCGCACTGCATCAGCCAGTGGGGACAGGATTTCCGCCCGAGCTACTTAAAGATCCTCGACTTCATCGACAGTCTGCCCCGCCGCCCTATCGTGTCGGCGTTCACGGCCACGGCCACGCGGGAGGTCAAGGACGACATTGTCTGCACGCTGCGGCTCCACGACCCGAAGGTGCTTGTGACCGGCTTTGACCGGCCCAACCTCTACTTTCAGGTCGAGCGCACCCGCCGCAAGGACGATTTTGTCATCCAATATCTGCGCGACCACCCCGGCGAGAGCGGCATCATCTACTGCGCCACCCGCAAGAATGTGGACAAGCTGCAGGAGCTTCTGACCGAATACAGCTTTGCGGCCACAAAGTACCACGCGGGCCTGTCCGCCGAAGCACGCCGCAAAAATCAGAATGACTTCATCTACGACACCGCTCCGGTCATTGTGGCGACGAACGCCTTTGGCATGGGCATTGACAAGTCCAACGTGCGGTTCGTGCTGCACTACAACATGCCCCAGAGCATGGAGAATTATTACCAGGAGGCGGGCCGTGCCGGGCGTGACGGGCTGCCGTCGCAGTGCGTGCTGCTTTTTTCGGCGCAGGACGTCATCATCAACAAATTTCTGCTGGACAAAAAGGATTTTGCCGAGATGGACGACGAGGAGGCTGACCTTTTGCGCCAGCGCGACCTGCAGCGCTTGCAGACGATGGAGCGCTACTGCCAGACGACGGAGTGCCTGCGCAACTACATTCTGGTCTATTTCGGCGAGCATCCCACCGCGCCGTGCGGCAACTGCGGCAGCTGCAACAACGATTTTGACGAGGTCGATATGACCGACGCCGCCAAGTGGATGATCAACTGCGTGGCCGAGCTGCGCGGGCGGTACGGCAAAGCGATTTTGTTCGGCACTTTACAAGGCGCGAACCGTGCGCGTCTGCGGGAGCTGGGAGCCGAGCGCTTCAAGAGCTACGGCCGGATGAAGGACACCCCGCGCGAGACGCTGGAACGCCTGCTGGCCCAGCTGCTGGAGGATGGATATTTGGTGCAGAGCGACGACCAGTACGCCGTGCTGCACATCGGGGATATTGCCCCGCTGAAGGCCGGCGGGCAGGTGCTGGTCAAGCTGCCGCCGCAGCGTGAGCCGGAGCAGACCCGTGCACCGAAGCCGAGCGCCGCAGCCCGATGGACGCGCTGACGAGCGCCGGTCTGGAGCTGTTCAACCAGCTGCGCCAGCTGCGGTTCGACACCGCCCAGCGCGAGGGACTGCCGCCCTACGTCGTGTTCGGCGACAAGTCGCTGGTGGATATGTGCCTGCGCGCGCCGCGCCGCGCGGAGGATATGCTGGGCATCTACGGCATGGGTGAGCGCAAGTATGAAAAGTACGGTGCCGCGTTCTTTGCGGTCATTGACGCTTACCGCGCCGACCACCCCGACGCCGTTTTGAGCCTGGACCCGCCCGCACCGGAGCCGGAAAAGCCGCTGCCGTCCGAGAAGAAGAAAAAGCCGCCGAGGCCGAGCGCCCCGCGTTTTACCTGACGGCGGAGGATGCGCGCAGCTTCAACTATCAGGACAGCTATACCGGCGCGGAGCTGAAGGCCGCGCTGATTGAGGCCGCCGGTGACCCGGATGTGAAGGCACCGACCATCAAGGAGATCGACGAGTGGCTGCTGGCGCAGCGGCTCATCGGCATGGAGCGTCTGCCGACGAAGGGCTTTTACTACGTGCCGACCCCTGCCGGTGTGGACGCCGGTCTGCGCAGCGAGGACAAGGTCAGCGCCCGCGGCACGCCGTATTCAGTGCTGCTGTTTACGCCGGAGGCGCAGCGGATGGTGGTAGAGCACTTTATCAAAGCGGAGGCTTCCCCCGCCGGGGAAGCTGTCACCGAAGGTGACTGATGAGGGCTGACCTACCGGCAGCAACCCGTTCACGGGCAGCAATAGCACACTTTTCTCTCATCCGGCCCTGCGGGGCCACCTTCAGTCTTCGCGCTAAGAGCCGCCTGCGGCGGTTGCGCTTCGACACGCGCCTGCGGGCGCAGCCCCAAGGGGGAAGGCGCAGAAAATAAAACGGAGCAACGGCACAAAATCTGCTGGAGTACAACTGGGAGAATCCCCGCCGCGAAAAGCAGTACGTCCTGCCGATGTTCGTGCCCGGCAGCGCAGAGTTTTTCAACATGAACAAGCGGCAGATCGCCGACCACCCCGAGGTGACAACCTTCTTTGAGCGGATGACGTTCCTGCCGCTGGAGCACATCACCGCCATGGTGCCCCCGGGCGGCGCAGGCATCGGTATGCACGTCATCCCGGTGGAAAAAGCCATCGAGACCGAGAACCGATCCGCCGACATTGAGCACATCTCTCACTGGCTGAAAAAACCGGACATTTTCGTCGGCGGCGACGTCTGCACCGGGCCGCGGTTTGCCATTGACGCGATTGCTGCGGGCAAGCAGGGGGCAATTTCCATCCACCGCTTTGTGCAGCCCAACACAAGCCTGACGATTGGCCGCAACCGCCGCGACTTCCACGAGCTGGACAAGTCGAATCTGGCGCTGGGCGAGTATGACCGCGCACCGCGCCAGTCCGCCGCGCTGGATGCGGGCATTGACGCGCACCGCTCCTTCCGCGACGCACACCTGACGCTGACCGCGGATCAGGTCAAAATCGTGACAGCGCGCTGTCTGGGCTGCGGTGCCAGCGTTGTGGACCCGAACAAGTGCATTGGCTGCGGCGTCTGCACGACAAAGTGCGAGTTTGATGCCATCCGCCTGCACCGCGACCTGCCCGAGTGCAGCAAGATGGTCAGGAGCGAGGACAAGTTCAAGGCCATTCTGCCCTACATGGCGAAGCGCGAGATCAAGATCCGCTTTGCCAAGAAGGAGAAGTAATGCACGAGCTTGGCATTGTATTCCACATCATCCGCACGGTGGAGGACGTGGCCCGGCAGAACAACGTGACGCGCATCCGGCGCGTGACGCTGCAGCTGGGCGAGGTCTCCGGCGTGGTGAAGAGCTATCTGCAGGACTGCTGGAAGTGGGCGGCGGCGAAATCAAAGCTTTTGCCCGGCGCGGTGCTGACCGTGGAGACCATCCCCGCCGTGACCGTGTGCGAGGACTGCGGCCAACAGTACCCCACCGTGAAGTTTGGCCGCACCTGCCCCCACTGCCAGAGCCCGCGCACCCACCTTTTGCAGGGCCATGAGATGTTGATCAAAGAAATCGAGGCCGTGGAGACAGGCCCCACCGCCCCGGAGAGGGCGTGAAGCCGCATGAAATACAAAATTTTCCGCATTGAGGAACAGATGTACGGCTGCGAGGAACCGCCCGCCGACCAGCCGATTCTGGTAGACGTAGTGCTGGAAGGTGCTGACGGCACACGGCGCGTGCTCCCCTACCCCGACGAAGCGCTGCGCCGCGGCGGGATGGAGGAAGGCGACAGCGTCGAATTGACCGACGGCATCCTTCACAAGGTATAATTTCCCCAAAAACAAAAGGGGCTGTTGCGTGTGCAGCAGCCCCTTCTATGTTTTTTACAAAGGTTATTCTTCCGTAGAAATATCGCGGCCAAAGTATTTTTCGCTCAATGCCTTCAGCGTGCCGTCGGCGCGCAACTCGTCAATGGCGGCATCAATGGCCGTGCGCAGAGCGGCAGTCTCGTCGCCCTTGCGCATCGGGATGGCGATCTGGTTCGCATCGTCGGTCAGCACGGCGATCTTCACATTCGCGTCGGGGTGCTCCTTCGTGTAATCGTAGAAGGTCATCTCGGCGTTCAGCGTCGCGTCGATGCGCCCGCTCAGCAGCAGCTCAAACGTCTGGTTCAGGTCGTCAACGCCCGTCACCGTCGCGCCGTACTGCTCGGCCAGCTCGGCGTAGGTGCTGGAGATCGTGTTTGCGGTCTTTTTGCCCTTCAGGTCCTCCAGCGTGTTGATGCTGTCATCATCGGCCTTGGTGATGACGGCGGTGCGGTTGAAGGCGTAGGGCGTCGAGAAGTCGTATTTTTCGGCGCGTTCGGGGGTGATGTCCACGCCGTTGACCATGATGTCATAGCGGCCCGCGTCCAGACCGGCCAGCAGGCCGTCCCACTCACCCTCGACAAACTGCGGCTCAACGCCCAGCTTCTTCGCGATCTCGGTGGCGACCTCGACGTCGTAGCCGACGAGGTTGTCGTTTTCATCGTGGTAGGTCCAGGGTGCCCATGTGCCCTCCATCGCAACCGTGATGGTACCCTTGGCCTGGATCTCGCTCAACAGGTCGCCGGACGCGGCCTCGGCGGTGCTCCCGGCGGCGGATTCCGCTGCGGGCGCGGTGGCGGCGGCGCTGCTGCCGCAGGCGGTCAGGGCCAGCGCGGCGGTCAGGGTCAGGGCGGTCAGCTTGGTCAGGTTCTTCATTACAATAGGCTCCTTTGCTTGTAGGTCTGCAAAAATTCTTTGGTGCGGGGCTGCTGCGGGTCGTTGAAGAACGCCTCGGCGGTGTTCTGCTCCACAATGACGCCCTGCTCCATGAACACCACGCGGTTGGCCGCGTGGCGGGCAAAATCCATCTCGTGGGTCACGACGAGCATTGTGCGGCCTTCCCCGGCCAGGCTGCGCATGACGGCCAGCACCTCGCCGGTCAGCTCGGGGTCCAAAGCGGACGTAGGCTCGTCGAAATAGATGATCTCCGGGTCGGCGGCCATGGCGCGGGCAATCGCCACGCGCTGCTGCTGCCCGCCGGAAAGCTGGCTGGGGTAGTAGTCGGCGCGGTCATCCATGCCGACCTTGACCAGCGCGGCGCGGGCGATCTCCTCGGCCCGGCGGCGCGGCATTTTGCGCGCGATGATAAGCCCCTCGGTCACGTTTTGCAGCGCGGTCTTGTTGGCAAACAGGTTGTAGCTTTGAAAGACAAACCCCGTGCGGCGGCGCAGGGCGTTGGCCTCGGCGTGGGTGACACGGGCCAGGTCTACGCGCTGGTCGTCAAACAGCATCGTGCCGCCGTCGGACTTTTCCAAAAAGTTCAGGCAGCGCAGCATCGTTGTTTTTCCGCTGCCGCTGGGGCCTAAAATGGCGACGACGTCGCCCTTGTTCACGTCCAGATCGATGCTCTTGAGCACCTGCAAATCGCCAAAGGACTTGCGCAGATTTCTGATTTGCAGCATAGTTCAGCTCCTTTGCGCGCCCTTGCTGTTGAGGTACCGCTCGCCGACGGCCTGCAGGCGGGTCAGCACGGTGCAGAACAGCAGGTAAACCAGACCGACCTCAATGTAGAGGGCCAGCGGCTCATAGGTGCGGGCCACAATGCGCTGGGTCGTCATGAACATTTCGGTCACGGTGATGTTCGCGGCCAGCGAGGTATCCTTGACCATGGCGATCAGCGTACTGGCCAGCGTGGGGAAGGCCGTGCGCAGCGCCTGCGGCAGGATGATGCGGCGGATGATCTGTAAGTAGCTCATGCCGACGCACTGCCCCGCCTCCATCTGGCCTTTGGGCACGGATTCCAGCGCGGCGCGGATGGTCTCGGCGCAGTACGCGCCCTCATTGATGGAAAAGACGAGCACCGCCGCGGGGAACGGCTCGATCAGGATGCCGACGCCGGGCAGGCCGTAGAACACAACGAACAGCTGCACCAGCACGGGCGTGCCGCGGATGACCCAGATATAAAACCGGGCCAGCCGCTGCAAAACGGGCACATGGGCAAACTGCACCAGCGCCACCGCCACCGCGATGATAAGCGCCAGCGTGAACGAGATGGCAGTCAGCGGGATGGTGACGGTCAGGCCGGGCAGCAATATTTTACCAAAGGAATCCACAAGGATTCCCCACAGGCGTTCGGACATGGGGCGGGACTCTCCTTTTTTTGGTTGGGGTTGCGGGAATATTTCCCACTAAAACGGTATGCTATGAGATTGTAGCACACTTTGCCGGATTTTGCAAGAGTGGAATTTGAAGTGAAGTTTAAGGTGGGAGCAGAAAAGCCTCCCTTGTCAAAGACAGACTCCCCGTGCCGGGGGAGGTGGCGCGTAGCGCCAGAAGGGGAGCAGGTGGACGCCGCAGGCGGCCGGAGGGGATTCCGACAGGCTATGCCCTGCACGCTGTCACGCCCGCAGAC
>ENA-OQDA01000430-OQDA01000430.1-human-gut-metagenome-genome-assembly--contig:-NODE-430-length-17555-cov-2.938777_pt1 | contig 17555 bp, 16 predicted proteins | sample MGYA00242771_ERZ504603 | MGnify/ENA primary metagenome ERZ504603 (study PRJEB26092, sample SAMD00036328) | human gut metagenome | host: Homo sapiens | study: EMG produced TPA metagenomics assembly of...
GACCCGTCATGCCGAGCGCCAGGGTCGCAGTATGGCAGTGCTGACGGTAAAGCTGCTGCGCAGCATGTTTTCCTCTGCGCACCTGCCGCAAAATGAACCCGGACAGACCATGCTTGAACTATCACATCAAGCGCTGTCTTGCGCCTTGCGCCGGTTACATCAGCAAGGCGGATTATCACAAGATGATTAAATCCATCTGTATGGTGCTGGACGGACGCACCACGGAGCTGGAGCGGGATTTGAAGCAGCAGATGCAGGAGGCGGCAGATAACTACGCCTTTGAGGAGGCTGCCCGACTGCGCGACCAGCTGCAGGCTGTGGCACGTCTGAATGAAGCGCAGAAGGCTGTCACCAATAATGGCGGTGACATGGATATCTTCGGCCTGGGGCAGGATATGACGGGTCTGTGCGTACAGTTATTCTTCGTGCGTAAGGGCAAGCTCATCGGCAGAGATAATTTCTTTTTACCCGACGGCGGCGATACGCCGCAGGAGGTTATGACAGCCTTCGTCAAGCAGTATTATAACGAAGCAACCTTTATTCCCAAGGAAGTGGTGCTGCCGTACCTGCCGGAGGCGGATGAAAAGCAGCTTATTGAAACCTGGCTTGCAGACAAGGCACAGCGAAGGGTGGAGCTGCTGCTGCCGCAGCGTGGCGTGAAAAAGGACCTGCTGAAGCTGGCGAATGAAAATGCTGTCAAGCTGCTGAATGAACGCCTGCGTAAGGGCAGTTTATCACTAAAAAATGACCTGCAGGCAGCCGAAGAGCTGCATGCAGGCCTTGGGCTTGGAGCATCTCCTGGAGCGCATGGACTGCTTCGATATCAGCCATACGCAGGGCAGCGAAACTGTTGCTTCCATGGTTGTGTTCCGCAACGGCACCAGCAGTAAAAAGATTACCGCAGATATAAAATTGTCTCGGCAGAAGGCAAGCCTGATGATTTCAAATCCATGCAGGAGGTTGTCTACCGCCGTTACAGAGATTATGAGGACTTGCCAAGCCTAGTGGTTATCGACGGCGGCAAGGGTCAGCTGAGCTCGGCGTTGGAGGTTATTCGCGGCCTTGGTCTTGATGATTTGCCGGTTGTAGGTCTGGCTAAGCGCGAGGAGGAAATCTTCAAGCCGCACCAGAGCGAAAGTATTATGCTGGACCGTGAAGGCGCTGCGCTGCACCTCATTCAACGCATCCGCGATGAGGCGCACCGCTTTGCCATTACCTACCACCGCAAGCTGCGCAGTAAGCGCAATCTCGTTTCTGTGCTCGACCATGTGGAAGGTATCGGGCCTAAGCGCCGGCAGGAGCTGTGGAAGGCTTTCAAAACGCTGGACGCTATGCGGGCAGCCAGCGTTGAAGAGCTGGCTGCGGTAGAAGGCATGAACCATGCGGCGGCGCAGACGCTGTACGATTTCTTCCGTCTGGATTTGCCGGAAAAGCAGCAGGCGCTGCAGTAAAAGGTTCACAGCTATTTTGCAGAATATCCTCGCATACTATGCTATAATAATTATAGGTCAAAAATAATAATTATTTTGTAGCTCGCGCTTAGCTTTCTTAAAAGCGCAGGCTATGGCAAGAGGAGGACGAAGCTAATGGCAAAATGGGTATGTGACGTTTGTGGTTATGTGTATGATCCTGAGGTTGGTGATCCCGATAACGGTGTTGCTGCAGGCACTGCTTGGGAAGATGTACCGGAAGAATGGGTTTGCCCTCTTTGCGGTGTAGGCAAGGATCAATTCTCGGAAATGTAAAATTGCATAGGATATAGCAAAATCAGCCTTTGAGCAAAAGCTCATTGGCTGATTTTGTGTTATGCAGCTTTTTATCTAATGATTATTTGTCTGCGGCTTTCCTTCCCCCTTCATCAGCCCCTCATTATAAATCGCCGGTGAAGCGCCTGCTTCCGTAATGTGCGGCGTTAAAAGCAGCAAAACCTCTGTCTTGCTGTGTGAACGCGAACGGTTTTTAAACAGCTCGCCCAAAAGGGGAATCTTGCTCAAAAAGGGCACCTTCTGCATAGTACGCTGCTGTTCCTCGCTTATCAATCCGCCGATAACTAGCGTTTCGCCGCTGTACATGCGCACGTTGGTGTCAGCAGTACGACTGGTGATGCGGTAATTTTTCAGCTCGCTGATAAGCACCGGCGTGCTCACCTCCGTGTGGACGCTGGCGGTCACCATTTTACCATCCTCGCTGATGATGGGCGCGTATTGCAGCTTGATGCCGGCGTCAAGATATTCCGTTGCCGTGTAGCTGCCGCTACTGTCATGCTTTTCTGTCTGCACGGGGATGTGGTCACCGATGAAAATGCTGGCCTCCTTGCCGGGTATGGTGATGATGCGCGGTGTTGCCAAAATGCGCGCTTTACCGTTGCTTATGAGAGCATTAAGCGTAGCGTTGAAACGGAAGGCAAACCCGCGCCAAAATTTAAAGCTGCCGTCATAATTGCTGCTGTCGCTGTCACCATTGTTCGTTTCATGCGCGCGCTGGGGAATAGTATCCCAGTCCCAGCGCACGCCCAGGTTTTTACTGTCCTCGCGGCTGACGGCGATGATTTTGGCTTCCAGTGTTACCTGTCTTGTTGCTATATCCAGCTTGGGCAGCAGCTGTCTTAAGCGTGCGTGGCTTTGCTCATCTCCCAAAAGGATGAGGCTGTTGGTGATAGTATCCAGCCCCAGCTTGGTGCCGAAGTGTGGCGTCAACGCTTCCTGCACGTCCTTGGCTCTGGCATAGCTCAGGGGATAGCAGGCCAGTCGTTCGCAGACTGGCGGTGGTGCTGCAGGAATGTTTGCTGCAGGTGTTTTGCTTATTGTGGCGGCGGGAGAGGGCACAAAGGGATTGATGAGAGTGCTTTGGGCGTTGCAGGGAATAGTTAAAGTAAGCAGCAGACTGCTGAGTAGTAACGGGAAAAAGCGTTTTAGCATAATGAGCTCCTTTCGGTGTTATCTGTTAAGAAAACGATAACGATTGCGTTTAGTAAAATTCATGTTTCATTGTAACGCAGGCAGGAAATAATTTCAAGAGAAAATTGTGAAAATAGAGAAAATTTAAAATTATCGTATTGCATTTCGCTTTTTTTGTGCTAAAATAAAATTCAATATAAGAAAAATGAGGTGATGCAATGGAAGGCTTACGTAATAATAAACTGGCAGAGGATTTACTGCACCTGGCCCTGGCGCAGGGGGTGAGTGATATGCATATCGAGCCTGATGAACAGGGAGTGCGCGTGCGCATTCGTGTAGATGGCCTGCTGCAGCAGCTTTGCGTGCTGCCGCGCGCCCAGCAAAGCACGCTGCTGACGCAGCTAAAGGTGTGGAGCGGCATGGATATTGCTGAAAAAAGAGTGCCGCAGGACGGACGCATGCTCCTTAAATATGTCGACACTGAGGTTGATTTGCGTCTGTCCAGCCTGCCGACCGTCAACGGCGAAAAGCTGGCAATACGCTTTTTGCAGCGACAGGATAATCTGCTATCGCTGGAGCAGCTGCAGTTCAGCGATAGCAATTTACAACGCTACCGCCAGCTTTTTCATCAGCCAAATGGCTTGGTACTTTTGACCGGGCCTACGGGCAGCGGCAAAACGACAACGCTTTATGCGACGCTGCAGGAGCTTGATGCGGCGGCCAATAATATTATCACTTGAGACCCGGTCGGGAATATAAGCTGGCGGGGATTAATCAGGTGGCCGTAAAATCGCAGAAGCGGACTGACCTTTGCCGCAGGCTTGCGTTCTATTGTACGTCAGGACCCCGGATGTGATTATGCTTGGCGAAATCAGGGATGAGGAAACAGGCGGCGATGGCGGTACATGCGGCGCTGACCGGACATTTAGTACTGAGTACGCTGCATACGAATGATGCTATCGGGGCAGTTTATCGTCTGCTGGATATGGGGATTGCCGATTATCTGCTGGCTGCTGCACTACGCGGCGTGCTGGCACAGCGTTTGCTGCGCCGCCCCTGCCGCTATTGCGGCGAGCGGCGCTTCGCAACTGCAGCGGAGCTGCAGTACCTGGGGCGCAGGGCGGATGAAAGGCTGGAGGTGGTGCAGGGCCATGGTTGCGAGCATTGTCATGGTACAGGCTATCAGGGGCGTTTAGCGCTGCATGAGCTGGTTACGGTGGATAAACGCATGCAACAGCTTTTGCTGAATGGTGCTGATGAAGCAGAGCTTTTGCAGGAGGCACGTAGGCAGGGATGGCGTAGCCTGTACGCCGACGGAGTAGCGAAGGTGCTGCAGGGTGCAACAACTGTTGAGGAATTATGGCGCGTCGGTATCACCGGGGAGGCAGCTTATGCTTGATGAGCTTGTTTTGCAGGCACGCAGAATGGGAGCCAGTGACTTACATCTTACGCCTGCGAGTGTGCCGATGGTGCGCATAGATGGCAGTCTGCAGCCTTTGCAAAACGAATTTATTTCCCGGGAAAAGCTGGAGAAAGCGTTGCTTGCCCTGCTGCCGGAGCAGGAAAAACAGCAGCTGCTGCAGACAGGTGAGATTGATACTGCTTTTAGTGACAGTTTACAGGAGCGCTGCCGGCTCAATGTTTATCGTCTTGGCGGCGGCTATGCGGCGGCGATTCGTCTGCTTCCGAAGGAAATTCCTGACTGCAACAGTCTTGGCCTGCCGCAAACTGTTTGTCAGCTTGCTGAGAGCAGCAGCGGTTTGCTGCTCGTTACAGGTGCCACAGGAAGCGGCAAAAGCACCACGCTTGCCTCGCTGGTACAGCAGATAAATCAAACGCGCGCTGTACACGTGCTGACGCTGGAGGACCCGATAGAGTACGTGTATCCTCCTGGTCTGGCGCTGATTAACCAGCGGGAGGTGGGGCGTGATACAAGGAGCTTTGCCAGCGGGTTGCGCAGTGCTCTCAGACAGGACCCGGATGTGATTATGGTGGGCGAGCTCAGAGATGCGGAAACAATCGGTATAGCACTGACGGCGGCGGAAACAGGTCACCTTGTTTTAGCTACGCTGCACACGCAGGATGCGGTTGGTACGGTAAACCGTATTCTTGATGTGTTGCCCGACAGGCAGCATGTGTGTACGCAGCTGGCTGACTGCTTGCTGGGAATTTGCTGCCAGAGGTTGCTGCCGCGCTGTGACAGAGCAGGCAGAGCGGCGGCCTTTGAGGTGCTCGTTGCAACGCCTGCCTTGCGCAATCTTATTCGTGAGGGGCGCACGCATCAGCTGCAGTCCTATTTGCAGACCGGCGCGCGCTACGGTATGCAGACAATGGAGGACGCAGTAAAGGCCTTGCAGCTGCGAGGAATAATCGCATGAAAAAAGCCGCTGCGAAAACAGCGGCTTAATATATACAGATATACTGTAAACGGTATTACAAAATTTCTTCTCTGATTAAAGTGTTCATCATTTTTTGCTTGCCTAATACCCAGAGCAGGTCGTTTTCTTCGAAAACAAGTGAAACGTGGGGGTTGGTAATGGTAAAGGCACCACGCTCCAGACCGACAACGAGGCAGCTCCACTTGTTGCGCAAATCGGCAGCCTTCAGTGATGTTCCCAAAATAGGAGAATGCTTGTCAATCGTAATTGCCAGGGAAAGGAATTGCTGTTCCGGTTTGTTCCGGTGGTTATCCAGCATGAATTCACGCAGGCTTTGCGGCAAATCGCAGCGTTCAAGGCCTAAGCTGCGCTGTCTTACGGCAGCGTCAAAAACCTGCAGCTGGCTGCTTGTACCGATGAGCAGCAGCTTATCTCCCTGCTCTACTATCTGCTCGCCGCCGGGCATATCAACAGTGCGGTGGGTACCCAAAAGCTGCAGAACGTTGCAGCCGTAGCTTTCGCGGAAGCCAAGACTGCGCAGGCTGCGTCCTTTGATGGGAGAATCCTTTTGCAAATCGTAGTAAACAAGCTGCAAATCCTCGTCGAACCAGGTACGACTGTCATCGGGAGCGCTTTCGCGATGCTTGCGCATGTGCTTTTCGTTAAGGTTTACCAAAAAGCGTGATTCGATACGCAGGTATTCGCTCATCAGCCAGTCGGAGGAGGAGATGAAGTACGCTGCCAGCAGGACAGAAACGCAGGCCAGGAAGCCGTGCAGATTCAGCAGAGTGTGGAAGATGAAGTACAGCGAAGCAGATGCTACAAGCAGCTTGCCGAATACAAGGAACATTAACGGCAGATGGTTAGCACGCTTTTTGAACCAGAGCTTGGAGAATAAATCACCGTTGCCGGCGCGGTTAACCAAAACGGCACGCAGAATCGGCGACATAATGATAAAGGTGGCAGCGGCGGTCAGCAGTCTGCTGTACGGCAGCTTCAGCGTGTTGCCCAAATAAGGCAGCAGGTAATATTCCGCACCCAAGGCAATGGCTGCCAGCAGGGTGATGAAAATCAACATACGCATGGTGTAACCGGTCAGCAGGTTCTTCCAGTCCTGATCCTTGTCATCGTCAGTATTGGTGCCGGTATAACGGTCAAGCCAGCTTTTAGCCTGCGGCGGCAGCAGCTTCAGCACCAGCTGGTAGAAGGGCTCGGCTGCCATGATGCAGAAGGGTGTGGTAAAGGTAGTGATTACGGATACCGCTACGATAATCGGATATAAAAAGCTGCTGATTACGCCCAGGCTCATGCCGAGGGAAGCAATAATAAAGGAGAATTCACCGATCTGTGCCAGGCTGAAGCCGCAGTGTACAGAGGTGTTGAGGCTCTGGCCGGAGGCCAGTACGCCGCCGGTGGAGAAAATCAGCTTGCCGATAATTGTTGCTACTACCAGCACGAAGATGGGCAGCGCTTGCTCCAGCAGGATAGCGGGATCTACCATCATGCCGACGGATACGAAAAAGATTGCGCCGAACAAATCCTTGATAGGAGCAACGAGGTGCTCGATTTTTTCTGCGTTAGGTGCTTCGGCAATCAAAGAGCCCATGATGAAGGCACCCAAAGCGGAGGAGAAGCCGAGCTGAGTTGCCAGCACCACCATACCGAGGCACAGGCCGATGGAAATAACTACCAGAGTTTCTTCGTTCATCAGCTGTTTGGCCCATTTAAAGAAGCTGGGGACAAGGTACATACCCAGAACAAACCATAAAACGAGGAAGAAAATCAAGCGTCCGATGCTGAGCAGCAGCTCCGTTGTGGAAACATTGGCGCTGGCTACGGCCATGGTTGCAAGCAGTACCATCATCACGATACCGGCGATATCTTCAATAATCAGCACGCCGAAAACAATTTCCGTAAAGCGCTGCGCCCTGAGCTTTAAATCGTCAAAGGCTTTGATGATAATCGTGGTGGAGGACATTGAAAGCATGCCGCCCAGGAAAAGGCTGTCCATATGGTTCCAACCGAGCAGCATACCGGCGAAGTAGCCCACGGCCAGCATACCGCCGATTTCTACCGCGGTGGCGATGAAGGCTGTACTGCCTACGCTTTTCAGCTTGTAAAAGCTGAACTCCAGTCCCAGTGCGAACAGCAGGAAGATAACACCGATTTCGGACCAGGCGTGGACGTTGGCCTTATCGGTAATCGTCGGGAAGAAGTTGAAATGCGGACCGGTGATGAAGCCGGCAACAATGTAGCCAAGTACCAACGGCTGATTGATTTTCTTGAAAAGAATTGTTGTGACGCCGGCTACGAGCAAAATCATTGCTAAATCATTAATAATAGTAGGCAGATGAGTCATGGTAAGCTCCTTTGAGATATTTTTTGCCAAAATGGCTTTAAATGGTGTATAATAATTGAAATGTAGTCATTAGCTTTTTACAAGCCCTGCAGACTGCAAAACAAATAATCTCAATTATATTATACAATATTTTTGACTGAAATTATTGCATAAATAATGCTTTATTATGTTAATTTATTGTGACTTGCGCAATTGGAGGAATAAAGATGAACGAAAATCAACAAGAAAAATTAGTTTTGGTAGACGGCGAGATTATGCCGGAAGCTGAAGCATTTATTGACGTTAACGACCGCGGTCATAACTTCGGCGATGGCGTTTTTGAAATTGTACCGGTTTATAACGGCCGCTGCTTTGCTTTGCTGCCGCATATGAACAATTTATTCGATTCTGTAATCGCAGTAAAAATTCCCGGCGTTTATATGATTGAAGAGCTGGTAGAGTTCCATGAAAGCCTGTTGGCCGCAACCGGTCTGAAGGACTGCGAAATCTATACTCAGGTAACTCGTGGCAGCGGTGCTTATGCCCTGTCCTATCCGGAGCAGAGCATTCCGCATCTGACTATGTATGCTGTACCGGTTGACCGCGAGGCACTTGCTGAGAAACGTGCCAAGGGCGTAAATGTTATCACTGTTGAGGATGTGCGCTGGGCACGCTGCGATATCAATACTCTGAACCGTCTGCCGGAAGTAATGGCTAAACAGAAGGCTGTTATCGGCAATGCTTTTGATTCCCTGTTTGTTCGCGGCGGCAAAATTACCGAAAGCACGGAAGCAAGCTTCTTCATTTATAAAGACGGTATTCTGTGGACTCATCCCGAAAACAACTTTATCCATAAAAATATTACCCGCCGTCTGCTGATGGAACGCCTGTCCAAAGACCTGGATCTGCAGATTATCGAAAGAGCTTTTGATAAGGATTTTGCACTCAAAGCAGACGAAGCCTTCCTTTGCGGACCGCGTTGCGAGTTTATGCCTGTTACAAAAATTGACCGCAGCTTCGTTGCTGACGGCAAGGTTGGCGAGCTGACACAAAAGCTGCAGGATGCATATATGGCATTTGTAGCTAAGGAATGCCCTGCTAAGCATGAATAACAGCAAGCTGGTGCGTGGAGCGTTATTGGTGGCTTGGCGCTGGCGCTGCAGTCGCTGCGTCTGGTGCTGCCGATGCCGCAGCTGCTTTCCACATTTATCATCGGTACTCTGGTGCACATGATGCTGGTGCTCACGCTGCAGCTCAGCGGCCTGAAGACAGCGCTTTTGCTGGCGTTTTTGCTGCCACTGACTGCTTACGTGCAGGGGCAGGTGCTGCTGCCGTTTCTGATTCCCGTAATTTGGCTGGGTAATTTTATCTTTGTGCTGCTTGTGCGTCAGTTTAAGGACAGTCGTAAGCTGTCTTTATCTATACCGCCACTGGCGAAGGCCTGTGTTATGTTGCTGGCAGCCTGGGCTGCGCTGAGCTTCTTGGCGCTGCCGAATCCTGCGCTGCGCAAGACGGTTATGTTTGCGATGAGCGTACCGCAGCTGCTGACGGCTGTTGCCGGTATTTTGCTGGCAGAGCAGGTCAAAAAGCGTCTGCGTCAGTTTGATTAATACAGGTTTGGCAATAATATAATGTATTTATGCGCGTAGTATTTAACCGACAGCGAAAATAACCGCCGGTGTAAAAGCTGAGCGGTTATTTTGTTTAATGCTTCGGCTTTGCTCAGTAACCTTTTGGTAACTGAAGCACTTTTTTGTGCATACTTTACAAATGAACGGCAACAGCATATTATAATATAGGCAATGGATAGTAGTTATCTGTTTTGTGAAGTTAATGTTAAAAATGCCAATGCAGTGCCGCAAGCTATATTTCATATGCTATAATATACAAGCAGTAATGAGTTTTAGGGGGGTTATCAGTATTTTAGAATTTAAACCTGTAACATTGGCGGAAAAGCCTTTGTTTGAAAGCTATATATCAAATCACATCAAATGGCAGCGAATGTGCCTTTTCCAATCTTTTGTCTGGCGTGACTGCTATCATATTTATTGGTGCGTAGCGCACGATTTCCTTTTGCTGAAGGTTAAACGCAACAACGTTGATTTTTATATTCAGCCCTTTGGCGGACGTGATGAGGATTTGCCGCGTCTGATGCAGGAGCTGAAGGAGGAGCATCAGGGTAAACCGTTTGAGATGCACGGTATCTATGATTTTACCAAGGAGCGCTTTGAGCGCGTAATGCCCGGTCTGACATATGAAGAAGACCGCGATAACTGGGATTATGTATATCTGCAGGAAAAGCTGGCAACGTTTCCGGCCGCAAGCTGCACGGGCAGAAGAATCACTACAATGCTTTTGTCAAGGCGCATCCGGATTTCGTTTATGAGCCGATTACTATGGATAATATGATGGAATGCCTGAACTTCGGCGAGCGCTGGTGCGACGAGCATATGGCAGAGGACCCTTCGCTGCTGTGCGAAAAATATGCTATCCAGGAGGCCTTTCTGAGCTTCGAGCAGCTGGAGCTGCGCGGCGGTGCAATCCGTTTCGACGGTAAAATTCAGGCCTTCAGCTTTGGCAAGAAGATTAACGACGATACAGCGGTGCTGCATGTAGAAAAGGCGCGTCATGATGTGCGCGGCTTGTATACTGCTATTACCAAGGAGTTCGCCGCTCATGCCTGGACGGATGTAAAATATCTCAACCGTGAGGAGGATATGGGACATCCCGGTCTGCGTGAGGCAAAGCTGGCGCTGCATCCGGAATTTATGGTGAAAAAAATATAATGTAATTATTGGGTGAGGTAGCTTATGATTTACCGTGTCTTGAGCAAGGAGCGTATGTACCAGGCGGAAGAGCTTTGGAATTACTGCTTTGAAAAAAAGACGGAGCCTTTCTTTCGGTACTATTTTGAGCAGTACTGCGGCAAGGACAATATGGTTATCGGTGGCTTTGACAAGGTCGGCGAGGAAGAAAAGCTGCGCACGATGCTGCATGTAAATCCCTATATGCTGCGTTTGCGCGGGCAGGAGATGCTGGTGCCGTATCTTGTGGGCATTGCCACCGCTCCGGAAGCACGTGGACAGCATCTTTTGCGTCCGCTTTTGGAAACTGCTTTTGAGGTGCTGCGCTCGCAGGGATTCCCTTTTGTGACGCTGATGCCTATAAGTGCCGGTATTTATCTGCCGTATGAATTTGCTTACTGCTATTATCGTCATGAATATAAAATGCCTTTGGCAAAGTTGCAAATTCCTGCAATTGGTGATGACCTGTCGGTAGAACGTCTTGATTTAGCTTCTTTGCTGCAAGCTGTGACGGATGAGGAAACGCAACCTTGCAATCCTTTGGCAAATATTTACGCAAGTGTTACCGCAGCATGGAACGGCGTACCGCAGCGCACTGCGTTCCAATGGCGCAAGCTGTTGTCGGTAGTTACGCAGGAAAATGTGCTGTGCGCTGTTGTTTACCGTGCGGGGAAAGCAGTTGGCTATATGCTTTACTCACTGACTGACGGCACGTTCAACTTGCAGGAGCTGCTTACGCAGGATGCTGCGGCGAAGAACCGTCTGTTGCAATATGCCGCGGGACACAGAAGCGAAGCGCAGGAGTTTTGCTGGCTGGCGGAGCCGTGGGATAAAACATATCTTGGCTTTGAGGACCAGGCGCTTACGGGCAGACTGCAGCCGTTTATGATGGCACGTTGCCTTGATGCGCGTTTAGCGCTCGCTAAGCTGCCGGTAGCAGAAAGCATGAGCAGCGGCAGCGTTGTCGTACTGCTTACGGATAAGATGATTGAGCGCAATAATCATCTGCTGCAGCTGCGCACGTCACCGGGCAAGCTGGAAGCAGTCAGCACGCTGGAGCAGGAGGAGGTTACCATGGATATGGGAGCCTTTACCCAGCTTTACTTCGGTGCGTTCAGCGCCAGCGAGCTGTGGGAGGCAGGGCACATCAAATGCAGCGATGTGCGGAAGCTGCAGCTGCTCGACGAGCTCTTTCCTAAATGCCGCACCTATAATAACGAATATTTTTAAAGCTTATGCAGGCTGTCGGATGTTCCGGCAGTCTGCTTTTTTGACAACAGAAAAACCCATGCCTTACTTAGCGTAAAACATGGGCTATTTTGGTTAGTGCAAATATTTACTGCGCTGTTATTCTATTTTCTATAACGTTATAGGCTACATCACCGTCATGCGGCTGACCGTTGACCGTTACATTACCATGGAAGGCTGCAATTTTCGTCTTCCAGCAGTAGCTGCCGCTGTCTGCGGTAATTTTATTGCTGTTATCATTAAAAACAAGATTGCCGTTTACATAGGCAGTTCTGCCGGAATGATATACATCTACCTTATCGCAGGCAAAGCTCATATCACCGAAGCTCAGACGAATATTGCCCTGGCCGTGAACCTCCATAGCATAAAGATATACCTTGGTGGCGTCACCGGTAATGGTTAAGGTAGTATCATGTGCAGGAAACTGTACGAAAACATTTCCCTGCAGGTCATATACACCGGTGAGCGGGTTAAAGGTACGGCTGTCACTCTTGATTACCGGATCGGCAAAGCACATAGAAGGCAGCATCATAACAAGCATAGTTAATATTAAAAGCAATTTCTTCATGAATAAATCACCTCTTGTAGCATGAAAAACAGGAGAAATTTTAAGTGTACTCTTTATTATAGTATTTTTAGAGAATCGACGCAAGCATTAAAAAGATTTTTTTAGAAAAAAGAGGATTTTTCCTTTATACATTGAATATAAATTATGTGTGATATAGTAGTTGGAGGCGGAGAGGGTAATGAACGGAGATTTTGAAAACTTTAAAGAGCAGGTGCGCAGCACAGCTGATATGGTAGAAATAATCTCCGGTTATGTGCCGTTGAAAAAGAAAGGCCAGAACTACTGGGGCTGTTGCCCGTTTCACGGAGAGAAAACGCCGTCCTTTTCGGTGAACCCCGGCAAGAGCATGTTTTATTGCTTTGGCTGCCATGAGGGCGGAGATATTTTTAAGTTTATTATGAAAATCGAAAACTGCAGCTTTATGGATGCATTAAAGCTGCTGGCCGGCAGATACGGTATTCCGATACCTGAGAAGCAGAAGACGGCCGCCGAAATTGCGCGCGAGAAACAAAGGGACAGCATTTATAGTGCTAATGAGCTGGCGTCAAAATTTTTTCAGGCCTGTCTGACAAAAACTGCTTACGGTGAACCTGCCCTGGCTTATCTTGCCGGGCGCGGAATAGGCAAAGAAATTATTGCCGGCTTTGGCATAGGCTATGCGCTGAATAATTTTACCGCGCTTGTCAGCTCTCTTGCTAAGCGCGGCTGTCAGCCGCAGGTGCTGGAGGCTGCCGGACTGGCGGCCCGTGGGCGCGACGGCTATTATGACAAGTTCCGCAACCGTGTGATTATTCCTATCCGCGATGCGCGCGGACGTATAGTCGGCTTTGGCGGCAGATGTGCTGGACAACAGCACGCCTAAATATCTGAATACAGCGGAAACGCAGTGGTTTAATAAGCGAAGGCTGCTTTTTGGTCTGGATATAGCTTTGAAGGCTATCCGCAAAAGCGGTCGGGCTGTAGTTGTCGAAGGTTATATGGATGCTATCAGCTTGCATGCGGCAGGCTTTGATAATGTTGTAGCATCTATGGGAACGGCCTTTTCCCAGGAGCAGGCTAAGCTGCTGCAGCGTCTGGCGGATGAAGTAATCTTCTGCTATGACAGCGACAGCGCAGGCCGCAAGGCTTCGGTGCGTGCCGTGAGCATTGCTCGGGAAGCAGGCTTGAAGGTGCGCATAGCAGGTGTACCTGACGGTAAGGATCCCGACGAATATGTACGTCAGCATGGCAGCGCTGCTTTTGCACAGGTGCTGGCGGCGGCGCAGAATGGTATTGATTTTCAAATAGATGAAACTATCCTGCAAAATAATATTGCTAATTTAGCAGGAAAAGTAGAGGCTGTGTCGAATATACTACCATTCCTATTAGAATGTCAAAATGAAATTGAAGCGTCGGAGCATATCCGAAGGCTGGCACAGCGGCTGACTATTGATGAAGGCCTGATTGCGGAAGAATACCGCAAGGCAGCACGCAGAGGTGGCAGACAGCAGACTGGGCAGCCGACGGTGATTCCGGAGGAAAAAAGCGCCGGTATCGGTCAGCAGGCGGAAGAACTGCTTCTGAGATTGCTTTTGGAGCAGCCGCAGCTGTGTGACGAATGCCGTGCGGAGGTAAAGGAAACAGGCTTTGAAGATGCTGTGCTGGCACAGCTGTTTGACAGGTTGTGCGAGCTTGGCACCGCTTATACAACGGATAAGCTGAATAATGTCCTGGACGATGCGGCGCAGACAGCGTTGGCGCGTATTTTGGCACATCAGCTTCCGGAGGGAGATATGGATAAGCTTATGCAGGACTGCTTCAGGCAGATGCGGCGGCTTCGTCTGGAAAAAGAATATGAAAAGCATCGTCTGCTGGCGGATGAATACGAAAGATCGGCAGATGAGCGTTTTCTCAGTGAATTAATGGAAAGTCAAAGGATAAAGAATGAAATCAAAAAACTCTATGGAAACCAAAATAAATAAGGAAGGAGGGGACACCATGGCTGCAGCTACTAAAATAACGCAGGAGCAAATTGATGAGCTTATCCGCAAGGGTAAAGCTAATAAGGGTGTTCTCACCTATGGCGATGTAATGAACCTCACCAATACTTTGGAAGATATCACGCCCGAAGATGTTGAGCATATCTATGAGGTTATTACACGTAAAGGTCTGGAGCTTGTTGATGATGACAACGCCTCCGACGAAGATATACTGCCTTTGGTAGGAAACGACGAAGATAATGATGAGCCCAGCAGCAGTGAGCTGGAAAACATGAGCGTTCCCGAAGGCATCAGCATTGACGATCCTGTACGCATGTACCTTAAGGAAATCGGCAGAGTACCGCTGCTTATCGGTGAGGATGAGGTTAAGCTCGCTAAGCGTATGGATAAGGGCCGTCAGGCAGAGCGTATTCAGCGCGGCAGAATGATTGAGCTGGAGGAGCCTGCTTTTACTGCTGAGGACAGCGGCAGCGCATTGATTGAAAAGCTGCGTCATAGCCTGAAAGAGGAATGGCAGATTACCAATATGCGTTCTGTTTTCCGTGTGGCGCAGATGATTAAAAAGCGTCAGAGCGTAGGTCAGCCTTATACTGTTGAAGATTACGAGGACCTGATTTTTGAATTTACCAAGGATGAGCGCCTGCATCTGCAGCGCCTGATGGCAGAACAAAGATGTCTGATTCCCGGTTGCGAGCAGTTCGTAGTAACGCGTGAAACAAGCGATATAGATGATCACAAGCTGTATCAGATTAAGGCTATTCTCAACGAGCTCAGAGAGCGTATGAGCGACGGCAGAGAAAAGGATTCCGCTGTTGTCGAAGCATACTGCAATCTGGATGAGGATTTCGAAAAGCTGTTGAAAGCAGTTGCGCATCAGGGTGACGAAGCTAAGCAATGCTTGTCCGAAGCCAACCTGCGTCTGGTAGTAAGTATTGCCAAGCGTTATGTCGGTCGCGGTATGCTGTTCTTGGATTTGATTCAGGAGGGTAACCTGGGACTGATTAAGGCTGTAGATAAATTCGATTATAACAAGGGCTTTAAATTCAGTACCTATGCTACATGGTGGATTCGTCAGGCGATTACCCGTGCGATTGCCGATCAGGCACGTACTATCCGTATTCCCGTACATATGGTGGAAACCATTAACAAGCTTATCCGTGTTTCCCGCCAGCTGCTGCAGGAGCTTGGCCGCGAGCCTTTGCCGGAAGAAATTGCCAAGGAAATGGATACCTCTGTTGACAGAGTACGCGAGATTATGAAAATTGCGCAGGAGCCTGTTTCTCTGGAAACTCCTATCGGCGAAGAAGAGGATTCGCATCTGGGCGATTTCATTGAGGACCACGATGCACCGGCGCCTGCCGACGCTGCTTCCTTTACTCTGCTGCGTGAACAGCTGGAGGAGGTTCTGGAAACGCTTACTATCCGTGAAAAACGGGTATTGGAGCTGCGCTTTGGTCTGGAGGACGGCCGCAGTCGTACTTTGGAAGAGGTTGGCCAGCACTTTGGCGTTACCCGTGAGCGTATCCGTCAGATTGAGGCTAAAGCGTTGCGTAAACTGCGTCATCCCAGCCGCAGCAAAAAGCTGAAGGACTTCTTGGAATAATAGTTGACAAACAACTGTAACTATTATAAAATAATAATGTTTGGTAGCTTGCATGGGCCTATAGCTCAGTGGTAGAGCCGCCGGCTCATAACCGGCTGGTCGTAGGTTCGAACCCTACTGGGCCCACCAATACCTTACATCAGCAAAACGAAGTGAACGCAGGTCGAAAGGCCTGCGTTTTTAATTCTATGAGTTGACATTTATCTGCTTATAGTGACATAATTAAATAGTTATCAAGAATATGGATTCATTTCACTGAATATGTTTGAATAATTACCAAGGAGGCAAGAATGTTTACTTTAAAAAATGGTGACGGTATGGTTTGGCCTGACGGCAAGCGTATCGCCGTGATGGTTACCTTTGATTTTGATGCGGAGTTGCTGCGTAAATCTGTAATCGGCAAGCGAACAATCGGCTTTTCGGACACAAGCAGGGGCCAATACGGTCCTGATGAGGGCTTAAAGCGTTGTCTTGATATGCTTGAACGCCAACAGCTTAAAACTACTTTTTTTGTTCCCGGACGCATTGCGGAGCTTTATGCCGATAAGGTGCAGCAAATAGCGGATGCAGGCCATGAGCTTGCCTATCACGGCTATCTGCATGAAGCCTCTGTAGATATGCCTGCTGCCGAGGAAAGAGAAAATATGGCCAAGAGCGAGGAACTGTTGGAAAAAGTAAGCGGACGTAAGGTTGTCGGCTATCGCGGTCCGCTGGATTTGCTGCCCAACTGTGCCATGCAGCTGATGGCTGAACGTGGATATTTATACGGTTCTACGCTTAAGGATTGCGACTGGGCGTACGTGCATGAGGACTATCCTATTGTGGAGCTTCCTACTGAGCCTACGCTGGATGATTTCTCCTGGTTCTATTTTTCCTATGCGGATGAAGCTACTATCACCTGTAGTTATCCGGTGGACTATGTTTACGATATCTGGAAGGATAATTTTGACGAGCTTGCCAATGAGGGCGACAAAATTTTTGTTCTCAAGCTGCATCCGCAGCTTATCGGCCGCAGCAGCCGCGTGCGCATGCTGGAGCGCTTTATTGCCTATATGAAGGCGAACGGCGCATGGCTTGCCAGCTGCGAAGAGGTAGCTCGTTACGTAAAGGATTTTTACGCTAAACGTGCGGAAGGAGGCGAAGCATGATGAACTGGAACTGGCCTGATAATAAGCGCATTGCTTTACTGCTTTCCTTTGATATCGATGCGGAAACTCTGTGGCTTACACGCAACGATATCAATGAACGTCATCTGGTGCACATGTCCCGTGGTCTTTATGCCACGAAGCAGGGCTTGCCGCGCATCCTGAAGATGCTGGAGGAAGAAGGCCTTAAGGCAACCTTTTTCACTACTGCCTATACTGCGGAGATTCATCCGGAAATCATTCAATACATTGCAGCGCAGGGACATGAAATCGGCTATCACGGTTATCTGCATGAAGTAAAGGATACTTATGAAGAAGAAAATGCACTGATGGATAAGGTTGATGCTATCTTCCGCAGCCTTACTGGCAAACGTCCCGTAGGTGTGCGTATGCCTGATGGTATCTTGCATGATTTTCATAAGCAGCTGTGGCTGGATCGCGGCTGTATTTATTCTTCTAACTGGCGCAATAATGATCGGTCCTTTCCTGCTGAAGATAGACGGCAAGGAAATACTATCGTGGAGCTGCCGAAGGACGGTATTGTTGATGATACCTCCTATGACATGTACACTCTGCAGCATCCGGAGCATCATTA
>ENA-OQDA01000431-OQDA01000431.1-human-gut-metagenome-genome-assembly--contig:-NODE-431-length-17545-cov-4.580319_pt1 | contig 17545 bp, 13 predicted proteins | sample MGYA00242771_ERZ504603 | MGnify/ENA primary metagenome ERZ504603 (study PRJEB26092, sample SAMD00036328) | human gut metagenome | host: Homo sapiens | study: EMG produced TPA metagenomics assembly of...
GCTGCGTCGTCTTGCAGCCCTACGACAACGAGGTGGGCGCCGGCACCAACGCCCGCCACGCACGCTGCGCTCGCTTGGCCCCGACACGTGGCGCACCTGCTACGTGCAGGGCAGCCGCCGTCCGACGGACGGCCGCTACGGCGAGAACCCGAACCGCACCCAGCACTACTTCCAGTTCCAGGTGCTCATGAAGCCCTCGCCCGACAACATCCAGGAGCTGTACCTGGGGTCGTTGCGCGCCATCGGCATCGACGTGGACGCGCACGACGTGCGCTTCGTCGAGGACGACTGGGAAAGCCCCACGCTGGGCGCCTGGGGGCTGGGCTGGGAAGTGTGGATCGACGGCATGGAAGTGACGCAGTTCACCTACTTCCAGCAGGTGGGCGGCTTCGAGTGCAACCCCGTGCCGGTGGAGATCGCCTACGGCCTGGAGCGCCTGACGATGTACATCCAGGGCGTGGACAGCATGTTCGACATCGTGTGGAGCCGCGGCGCCGACGGCGTGAACTTCACCTACGGCGACGTGTACCTGGAGAACGAGCGCCAGTACTCGCGCTACAACTTCGAGGTGGCCGACACCGATTTCCTGTTCCAGGAGTTCAACGACCGCGAGGCCGAGTGCCTGCGCACGCTGGAGGCGGGCCTGCCGCTGCCGGCCTACGACAGCGTGCTGAAGTGCTGCCACGCGTTCAACCTGCTGGACGCGCGCGGCGTGATATCGGCCACCGAGCGCATGGCCTACATCCTGCGCGTGCGCACCATCGCCAAGGCGGTGTGCGCCTCGTACATGGAGCACGTGGTGGGCATCAAGCCCGCCGAGGACGACGAAGCAGGGAAGGAGGCCGGACGATGAGCAGCCTGCATACGCTTGCGTTCGAGATCGGCACCGAGGAGATTCCGGCGTTCGACCTGCACCGCGCGACCCTCCAGCTGGAGAAGCTGGTGCCCGAGGCCCTGGACGCGGTGCGCATCCCGCACGGCGATGTGGCCGTCTACACCACGCCGCGCCGGCTCATCGCCATCGTGGCCGATGTAGCCGACGAGACCGAGGCGCTCGAAGAGGTGTTCCGCGGCCCGTCCGTCAAGATCGCCTTCGACGCCGACGGCAACCCGACGAAGGCCGCCACGGGCTTCGCGCGCGGCAAGGGCGTGGGCGTGGACGCGCTCGAACGCCGCGAGGAGAACGGCGTGGAGTACGTGTTCGCCACGAAGAGCATCGCCGCCCGCGACGTGGCCGAGCTGCTGCCCGGCGTGCTGGAAGGCGTGATCACGGGCACCTCGTGGCCGAAGTCGTGCCGCTGGGGCACTACGAGCGAGTACTTCTCGCGGCCGGTGCGCTGGCTCGTGGCGTTGTTGGACGAGCGCGTGATCCCCGTGCGGTTCGCGGGCCTTACGGCCGGCAACCTCACGCGCGGCCATCGCTTCCTAGCCCCGGGCCGCACGAGGTGGCCACGGCCGCCGATCTGCTAGGCGTCGTCGAGGCCGCGCACGTGGTGTCGAGCGAGCAGGCGCGCGAGGCGGTCATCCGCGAGGGCGTGGCGCAGGCCGAGCAGCGCACGGGCGCCCGCGCCGAGCTTCCCGAGAAGACGCTTCTGGAGGTTGTGAACCTCTGCGAGCAGCCCACGGTGCTGGTGGGCACGTTCGACGAGGAGTTTCTGCGCGTCCCCGAGGAGATCATCGTCGACGCCATGCTCATGCACCAGCGTTACTTCCCGCTGTACGACGCGGACGGCAAGCTGACCAACAACTTCATCGTCGTGTCGAACGGCGACCCGGCGCACGCCGACACCATCACGGGCGGCAACGAGCGCGTGGTGCGCGCCCGCCTGTCCGACGCGAAGTTCTTCTACGAGGAGGATCTCAAGCATCCGCTGGAGACGTACGTCGACCGCCTGGACGAGGTGGTGTTCCAGGAGACGCTGGGCACCATGAAGGAGAAGGCCGACCGCATCGTGGCCCTGGCGAAGCATCTGGCCGCCGACGCGCAGCTGAGCGAGGCGGACGCCGCCGACGCCGAGCGCGCCGCGTACCTGGCGAAGGCCGACCTCGTGACGAACGCCGTGGTGGAGTTCACCAGCGTGCAGGGCGTCATGGGCTCCTACTACGCCGCCGCCTGCGGCGAGAGCGACCAGGTGGCCCGCGCCATCGCCGACCATTATCGCCCGCGCTTCTCCGGCGACGAGCCTCCCGCGTCGGACGTGGGACGGATCGTGGCCATGGCCGACAAGCTGGACACCGTCTGCGGCCTGTTCGCCGTGGGCCAGGGTCCCACCGGCTCGTCCGATCCGTTCGCGTTGCGCCGCAGCGCCATCGGCATCGTGGCCATGTTGGAAGCGGGCCTGCCCGTGTCGTTGGCCGCCGCCATCGATGCGGCGCTCGGCACCTACCAGGATGCCGGAATCGACTTCGACCGCGATGCGATCCGCGCCGAGGTGGCCGACTTCTTCGTGACGCGCACGAAGGTCATGCTGCGCGACGGCGGCTGCTCTCATGACACTATGGACGCCGTGTTGGCAACCGGCGTGGAGGAGCCTGCGCAGATCATCGCCCGCACTTATGTGCTTGAGGCGGAGCGTTTGGGTGCTCCCGAAGCGTTCGACGATTTGGCCACGGCCTACGCCCGTGCGAACAACCTGCGCGACGCCGATCTGGGCGTCGAGGTAGACGAAGCGCTGCTATCCGACGCCGAGCGCGCGCTTCTGGCCGCCACCGACGAGGCTGCTGCTTGCGTGAAGGAGGCTCTCGCTGTCGATCATTTCGGTGCCGCCCTCGCCGCCCTCGCGGCGCTGCGCGCGCCCATCGACGCGTTCTTCGAGGACGTGCTCATCATGGACGACGACCTCGCCCTGCGCGAGAACCGCCTGCGCCTGCTCAACCGTTTCGTCGCCGTGTTCGCCCATGTGGCCGACTTCGGCAAGATGGCCAAGGGCGCGAAGTAGCCCATGGACGAATTCATCGCCTACGGAAGCTCCACCGAGTTGCCCACGATCCACGTGATCAGCGACTCGGTGGGTCTGACGGCCCAGGCGGTGGCCCGTGCGGCCGCCGCCCAGTTCGGCGTCACGAACCCCGTCATCGAGGTGCTGCCGAAGGTGCGCACGTTCGAGGAGATCAAGGAGTTCATCGACGAGCACAGCGCCGTGCACAAGCGCAACACCGGCGATGGGCGCATGCTCGTGTTCTACACGCTCGTCGACCGCGACCTCTCGCGCCAACTGGCCGAATACGCCGGCGGTCGCGATGACATCGTGGCGGTCGACCTCGTGACGGACGCCATCGGCGCCATCGCGCACATGACGGGCAAGCAGCCGTCCACGAAGCCGGGCGGCCTGCACGTTGCCGACCAGTACTACTTCCGGCGCATCGAGGCCATCGAGTTCACCATCGCCCACGACGACGGCCGCAACCCGCAGGAGCTCCACCAGGCCGACATCGTGCTTCTGGGCGTGTCGCGCTCGTCGAAGACGCCCACGTCCATCTACCTGTCGCAGCAGGGCTACAAAGTGGCGAACATCCCCCTCGATCCCACCACCGAGCCTCCGGCGGAGCTCGAGCAGGTCGACCGCACGCGGCTGTTCGGATTGATGACGACGCCCGAGGTGCTCATCGGCATTCGGCAGCGCCGTTTGGGGCGCGCGAGTGCCGTCGCTTCGCGCTATGCCGATCCCGAATACGTGTACCGGGACTTGGAGGACGCCCGCGCGCTCATGCGCAAACTGGGCTGTATTGTCATCCACACCGAAAATCGTGCCGTTGAGGAAACGGCGCAGGAAATTTTGCGCTACTATGAGCGAGCCCATCCTCCATCAGCTGATATGATAGGGTCAGCCTGAGACTAGGGTTCCCAATGTATAGGTAGGTAAAGTCGGTACGTCGGGTTAAGGAGAAAAAGGTGACTGAAGAAGTCAAGCGAGTGTATGCGTTCGGCAAGGACGCGCAGGGCAACAACGTAACTGAGGGCAACACCAGCATGAAGGCGATCCTCGGCGGCAAGGGCGCGAACCTCGCCGAGATGGCCAACATCGGGCTGCCCGTGCCTCCCGGATTCACCATCACGTGCCAGACCTGCATGGAGTACGCCAATGCGGGCAACGCGTGGCCCGAAGGCGCGCTCGGCACCATCCAGGAGTATCGCGAGGATCTCGAAGCCCGCATGGGCAAGAAGATCGGCGATGCGGAGGACCCGCTGCTCGTGTCCGTGCGTTCCGGCGCCCCCATGTCCATGCCGGGCATGATGGACACCGTCCTCAACCTCGGCCTGAACGATCAGTCCATCAACGGGTTGATCAAGCAGACCGATAACCCGCGCTTCGCCTGGGATTCCTACCGTCGCTTCATCCAGATGTTCTCCAACGTGGTCATGAACCTCGACGGCGACCTGTTCGAGAACGCCATCACGGCTATGAAGCACGCTCGCGGCGCGGCGTCCGACACCGATCTCACCGCCGAGGACCTGCAGGAGCTCGTGGCCGAGTTCAAGCAGATCTTCGCCGAGAACGTGGATGCAGCGGCGTATCCGAGCCTCGTCGTGGACGGTGCCGTGCAGTTCCCGCAGGATCCCAGCGTGCAGCTGCAGCTGGCCATCGAGGCCGTCTTCGGCAGCTGGAACAACCCGCGCGCCACGCATGTACCGCAAGCAGAACAAGATCGCCGACGATCTGGGCACGCCGTCAACGTGCAGTCCATGGTGGATTACGGGCAACAACGGGCAAGCACCTCTGGCCACGGGCGTCGCGCTTCACGCGCAACCCCGCCAACGGCGAGAAGGAGTTCTACGGCGACTACCTGGTGAACGCCCAGGGCGAGGACGTCGTGGCCGGCATCCGCAACACCTCGCCGATCGCCGAGCTCAAGGACGTGGACGGTCTGGAAGAGGCCGGCCGCGAGCTCGAAGAGGTGTTCGTCACCCTCGAGAACCACTTCCGCGACATGTGCGACATCGAGTTCACCATCGAGCAGGGCAAGCTGTGGATGCTGCAGACCCGCGTGGGCAAGCGTACCGCCGCCGCCGCGCTGCACATCGCCATCGAGATGGAGAAGGAGGGCCTCATCTCGAAGGAGGAGGCCGTCATGCGCGTCGATCCCGAGCAGCTCGACCAGCTGTTGCACCCGCAGTTCGACAAGAACGCCTCCTACGACGTTGTCGCCAAGGGCCTGAACGCCTCCCCCGGCGCCGCCGTGGGCGAAGCCGTGTTCTCCGCCGCCGACGCGGTGGCCGTGGCCGAGGCGGGCCGCAAGTGCGTGCTCGTGCGCTGGGAGACGAACCCCGACGACCTCGCCGGCATGATCGCCGCCGAGGGCATCCTCACCTCGCACGGCGGCAAGACGTCGCACGCGGCCGTCATCGCCCGCGGCATGGGCGCCCGTGCGTCTGCGGCGTGGAGGCGCTGCGCATCGATGCCGAGAAGAAGCAGGCCAGCGTCGTGGGCACCGACATCGTCATCAAGGAAGGCGACATGATCTCCATCGACGGCACCACCGGCTCCGTGGTGCTGGGCGCGGTCGAGCTCGTGCTGCCCGAGATGACGGGCGACCTCGACACCATCCTCGAGTGGGCCGACGAGTTCCGCACGCTGGGCGTGCGCGCCAACGCCGACAACCCCGAGGACGCCGAGCTGTCCCGCGGCTTCGGCGCCGAGGGCATCGGACTGTGCCGCACCGAGCACATGTTCCTGGGCGACCGCAAGCAGATCATCCAGACCTTCATCCTCAACGAGGATCCGGCCGTGCGCGAGAAGGCCGTGGGCGAGCTCTTGGCTGCCCAGACGGGCGACTTCCTGGGCATGTTCCGCGCCATGGACGGGCTGCCGGTCATCGTGCGCCTGCTCGACCCGCCGCTGCACGAGTTCCTGGAGAGCCCCCGCGCGCTCGACGTGGAGATCGCCAAGCTCGAGGCCGCGGGCGGCGATAAGGCGCTCATCGCCGAGAAGCGCATGCTCATGGAGCAGATCGACGGCATGAGCGAGGCGAACCCGATGCTGGGCCTGCGCGGCTGCCGCCTGGGCATCGTGTACCCCATCCTGCCGGTCATGCAGGTGCGCGCCATCGCCACCGCCTGCGCCGAGCTGCAGAAAGAGGGCTTGAACCCGAAGCCCGAGATCATGATCCCGCTCGTGTCCGTGGTGGCCGAGCTCGAGAAGCTGCGCAAGGTCGCCGAGGACACTATCGCCGAAGTCGCCGCCGAGCAGGGCGTCGAGCTTGACATCCCCGTGGGCACGATGATCGAGCTGCCGCGCGCTGCCGTCACGGCCGACGAAATCGGCGCGGTTGCCGACTTCTTCAGCTTCGGCACGAACGACCTGACCCAGACGACGTTTGGCTTCAGCCGCGACGACGTGGAGGCCGAGTTCGTCCCGCAGTACCTGGCCGAGCGCCTGCTGCCCTACAACCCCTTCGCCACCATCGATCCGGGCGTGGCGAAGCTCGTGGAGATGGGCGTCGAGCTGGGCCACAAGGGCAACCCCGACCTCGTCTGCGGCGTGTGCGGCGAGCACGGCGGCGATCCCGATTCCGTGAAGACGTTCCACACGATCGGCCTCGACTACGTCAGCTGCTCCCCGTACCGCGTGCCGCTGGCCCGTCTGGCCGCCGGTCAGGCCGCCCTGGCCGAGAAGATGGGCGACGGCCGCGACAAGTAGCCTCCGTCCGAGACCTCGCATGATCGAAGGGCCCGCAGCATCGCGCTGCGGGCCCTTTCGCGTTCGGCGTCGAGTTGCGAGTGCGACGGGACGCGAAACCTTCAGTGAGAGGGTGCGAAAAGGGCTCCATCTTGTTGACGGAGCCCTTTTTGAAAGCTTGGACAGCTTGTTTCAAACTGTATGCTGCAAAACAGGTCGCGCGATGTGCCGGCTCTGTTGGGAGCAGCTAGACCGTCTCAAGGTACTTGGCAACGCTCTTGCCCGCTTCGCGGCCCAACACGATGGCCATGCCGAGGCTTACGCCGGGCGTGGGGGTGATGTATTCCACGCCGAAACGACGACCGCAATCGTTGCCGGAAACGTACAGGCCGGGAATCGGCTCGAAGTTGGCATCGAGGGCGTTCTGCTCTGCGTTGGTGATGATTCCGCCGCAGGTGCTCATGATCTCGCCAAGTCCCGGATTGCCCGCGAGCGCGTAGAACGGACCATCCTTGACGGGGAAGAGCACTTCCGCGTAGCGACCGAAATCCTCGTCGATGCCGTATTCGCAGAACTTGTTGTACTTCTCGATTTCCGCGACGAACGTCTCGACAGCATCGCCTTCGAGCCCGAGCTGCTTCGCCAGGCCCTCCAGCGTGTCGTCCGCGATGAATTCCGGTGCTGCGAACATCGCTCCAGCCTGGTTGTCCTCCTTGGAGGATTCGGGCTCGACCCAGGTTCCCTTGAACTTCTGATAAGCCTTGTCCATGCCTGTTTTTAGCTCTTCGATCGCGGACGTTGTCGGGCTGAACATGCCGTGTTGCGGCACGGTGTACTGGCGGTACTCGGGGAAGTTCGAATCGAACACGCAGGAGATGGGCTCTCGGGGCAGATACACGTTCGGCACGCCGCGCTGCTCGACAACGGGGTAGAACTCGTTCATGAAGCGCTTGCCATCGGAGCGGACCCATACAGCTTGAGGGAAGTTGTTCATAGAAGTGGGTGCTTGGATGTGCTTGGCGTTCATGCCGGGGATGATGCTCTCCAAATGAGCTCCCGCCCAATGAGCCATCTTGATGCCGTCGCCTTGATACTGCCAATTCGAGGCGTCCCCGACGAACCTTTCATTGCCGAAGGCATCTTTCCAAGCTTCTCCCTCGATCATGTTGTTCTTGATGTCGGGCATCAGGTCGTTGAGCATTTCCTCGTTGTAGGCGAAGCCGCCCGTGGCCACCACCACGGCCTTGCAGCTGAACTTGAGGTACGACCCGTCGGCCCGGTTCTCGGCGATGACGCCGGACACCTTGCCATTGTCCTGCAGGATCTGCAGTCCCCGCGTGTTGAAGAAGAACTCCGCTCCTGCGGCTTTCGCCTTTTCGCGGTTGTATCCCTGGATCTTGGTCTGATTACACTCTTCCGCATATGCGGATATGACGCCGGGGTAGAACTTGATGGGTCCGATATTGGGCAGCAGGTGCGGCCATGTTTCGCCTGCTGCGGGGGATCCGCTATGGCTCAAGGTGGCGATGTCCGAATCGGTCAGGCTGTCGTAGTACCAATCGATGTTATCGCCCATGTTCTGGCAGTACCTCATGATGAGCCCGGGGTTGCCCTGGTTGCCGATCATGGTCATCCAATTCTGGTAGTACTCGACCGGGTCGACATCATGGTACTGGTTGCCTTCGGTGATCTTGTTGACAAGGTTCGAGTTGACGCCACAGCTCTCGTTGCCCGTTGCCATGTACGTTTCTTCGGGTTGGAACTCGAGAAGGGCGACCCGGTAACCCTGCTCGGACAGCTCTCGGCACGAGGTTACGCCCGCGTACCCATGGCCCACCACGACCGCATCGTAATCACCGGCTTCGCTTGCTTGCGCGGAGTAATCTTGCGGCGTCCGCCAAGAGATTGCGCCCTCCGTCGCGCTGCCGTCGGATACGTTCTTCTCATCGGACTTGTCGCTGTCCGTTTTTCCGTTCGGCGAGCACGCCGCCAAGAAACCCGCTCCTACGGTTCCTACGCCAGCAAGCGCTGCGCCTTTGATGAAACTACGCCTATCCATCCCTCTCTCCGTTCATCTCAACAGCTAACACGAAAGATGCTGCCGGTCGGTTTGCCTTCAAGCCGGGCAGCAAGGCAAAGACTACGCAAACCGCTTCTTTTTCGGAATCGCGATATGGGAAAAGAGTCCTTGCAAAGCGCCTGGAAAGCATCGCGGTTTTTGGGGAATTACGCAAAACACGAGGTGAAACGCTTATGGCGTTCGCCGGTTCGCCGGAGCGAAGCTGCTTGGGCGACGAGTCTCCGGTTTTAGAAATCCGTCATCGAAGACGGCTCGTTCTCGTTTTCTATAAGCTGCAGAAGGTCCTCGCGCGAGTGGATGTCCAGCTTTTTGTAGATGCTCTTGATATGGGAGCGGACGGTGGAGTCGGACAAGAACATCTTCTTTGCGACGTAGGCGGGGGAGTAGCCGCGCCCTAGGAACAAGAGCACCTCTCTCTCGCGTTTCGACAGGCCGCCCTTGTCGGCAACCCGATTGCAGCATGTTTCCAAGTCCGACAGCAGGTTCGGCTTGTTCGCCTGCTGCGAAGGGAGGTACATTGTTTTCCACGAGCGTATATTGGGCACCAGAACCAACGAGATGAAGTACAGGGTGGAAAGCGCAAGCAATACTGCTTCCTCGTTCCCGCTGATGCCCGCAAGATCGCCGAAATGCAAGCCGATGATCGAAACCAAGCAAAAAGCGGAGATCGAGCTACCGAAGATCAGAGGCACCGAGAACTCTTGCGCGTGCGCGATCGCGCAGAACGAGGCCAGCGCAAGCACCCCTATAGCGCCGAAGAACACGTAAATGCCGATCATGCCGATGCTGTGCACCGCATGACCTGTGGGGAAGCTGCTGAGAAACAACAATATGGCGGCGAAGATGGGCAGGTATATTTGGAACACGAACGGCAAAAGAGGCTTGTCCGACTTCCTAAGCCATAAAGGCAGAACCGAGACGACGGCGAGGATCGTGCCGATGCTTTCGGCGTACATGTTGCCGAAAACCGCGATCTTGCGTACCGCCATCGTCAAGGCGAACAGCAAAAAACCCACGAACGGACCGAGGGCGACCGAGAAGAAGGAGTGGAACACGGTGGAATCTTGGCTTTTCGCATCGCGTTGCACGTTCAGCAGGCGAACGAACTCGCCGTGCGTAGAGCGGATCAGCAGGGGCACGAGTCCGAGAATGCTGAGCAGAAGAAAGCTCGCGACCCCGGTTTCGGGACCCATGTAAACGAATCCCGTATTGATGAGCGCGCAGATGGCCAGCAGGACGCTCAGGCGAATGAGGGCTTCCCGGAACGTGAGGGTGGAGAATACGCTTCCCCAAGCGATGCAAAGGAGCAAGGTCGTCGTTCCGCAGAGCGTTCCTCCGAGCAAGGAGCACAATTCGACCGGAACTCCGGGGAGAAGAAGGGAAGCGAAGAGCAGGAAAAGCCCCGTCAGGTAGAGAAGCGCGACGATCGTCATTCGAAGAGGAGTTAGGAATGTTATCCGACTTGGTTCTTTCGCGCACAGCGCGATGCACGCGGCTGCCATGCCGGCGACCATGGCGCTCGCCAACGTGGAGTGGACGAAATACGGCATGGCCAAGTCGAAGCCTGCCAAGTCGGGGCTGAATATCATGTTCGGGGAGTAGAGTGGCAAGGTTGCGAAAAAGGCTACGAAACAAACTTGTTCGAATGCGGATGGCTGGCTCATGTCGAATCCTTCTCGCTTGTACCTATCTGCCAAGTGCATGGATCTTCGCGCTCCGGTCATGCGGCACCGTCTTTTTCCGGTAGCGCTTGGGCGGCCGCCGTTTCGCCCACGAGCCAGATGCGGTCATCGGGGAACAGGCGCGTGTTGCGGCTCGGCTTCATCTTGAGCAGCTTCTCATGCTCGTGTGCGACGACGAGGCAGCCGAAGGAGCCCTTGAAATCGACGGCGCCGATGGTCTTGCCGGCGAAGGGCGAGCCCGCTTCCACGGAAAGCGACACGCATGCGAGATCCAACTTGTCGGGGTGCGCGGCCGCGTACTCGTCGAACGATGCGCTGACGGCATCGGCCTCGTCGATGGAGTCCTCCTTGAGCAGGGTTTGCAGGTAGGCGTCCACCTCGTTCTCGGTGCCGAGGAACGTCAGCACGTCGCCCTCGCGTATGCCCAGCGGGTCGGCCGGGTCGTTGATGCGCCGCACAAGCTCCTCCTTGGTCAGTCGCGCGAGCGCTTGCGATCCCATGCGCACGCCCTCGCGCTCGATGGCCATGAGATCCAGGTTGTGCGCTATGCCGAACAGGAAGTCGCTCGACCGCTCGGCGCCCAATCGGCGCAGCGTGCGCGACGCTTCGACCTCCACCACGTACAGGCGCTCCTCCACCCACCCGGCGCGTTCCTCCTCGTCGGATTCCGCCAGGCGCTCGGCCAGGATGGACTCGTTGAGGTTGCCGACGAAGCTCGTCTCCAGCTTGAGGAACCACGAATGCAGCGTGCGCGAGCGCGCGAGCAACAGCGAGCACGTCGCCGCCAGAACGAACATCCACACCGATTGGCGCGCGCCGGCCGCATGCACGATGTAGGCCACCACGCCGCAGGACGCCGCGCCGCCCGCCAGCATCAGGACGGCCAACGGCACATGGTTTCGACGGCTCTTCATCCACAGCACGCCGAACTCGTTCTTTCGTCCCGTGTAGAACAGGTTCGACAGGAACAGTCCCGTCACGAAGATGCCCACCGCGGCAAGCAACGGGTTGAGAACGGCCTCCGGCACGAAACCCGACAGCAAAGGAAGGGCCGTGTTCATGAGCACCTCCACCGATGCGATGCCGGCCAGCACCACGAGCCCCAGCTTGAGCGTCCAGCGTTTGAGGTAGTCCACCCATAAGTTCGGTTCGCCGTCCTCTTCCTGCGCGCGCTCCAGATGCTCATGGCGCAGTGCGAACAGGCTTTCGGGCAAGACGCGCACGAGGAGGTGGTAGATGCGTTCGGAATTCTTCACCAGAAGAGGCGAGGCGAGCGTCGTCGCCACCGACACGGTGACGATGACGGGGTAGAGGAAGTCGGGAGTCACGCCCGTCGCCGATCCTAGCGCGGCGATGATGAACGAGAACTCGCCGATCTGCGCCAGGCTGAGCCCGCTCATCACCGAGGTTTTCAGCGTTGCCCCCGACAACAGAGCGCCCAACCCGCAGAACAGCGAGCGTCCGATGATGGCCACCAAGGCGATGACGACGATGGCTCCCAGGTTCTCCGTCACGGCCGCGGGTGTGACCAGCATGCCCACCGATACGAAGAACACGGCTCCGAACAGATCCTTGATGGGCTTGAACAGCGCGTCGACGCGCTTTGCCTGCACGGTGCCGGCCAGGATGGATCCGGCGAGGAACGCGCCCAGCGCCGAAGAGAACCCGATGGCGTCGGCCAGAACCACCATCCCCAAGCACAGCGCGATGGACGCGATGAGCAGGATCTCGTCGTTGAGCTCGGAACGCAGGCGCTTGAGGGCGCTCGGCACGAGGATGACGCTGAGCGCGAACCATACCACGAGGTACAGCGCCATGCGTCCGATACGCACGGCCACCGCACCGCCGTCCACCGACGCGCTGACCGCCACCGTGGACAGCACCACGAGCAGGAACACGCCTGCGATGTCCTCGATGACCAGCACGCCGAACACGAGCTGGGCGAAGGCCTTGGTGCGCAGGCCCAGCTCGCCGAACGTCTTCACGATGATGCTGGACGACGAGATGGCCAGCATGCCGCCGAGGAACAGGCTGGTTGACGGCGACCAGCCAAGCAGCGTGCCGCAGGCGAACCCTGCCGCTATCATGAGCGACATCTCCACGACGGCCGTGACGAGCGCCGGACGGCCCACGGTGGTCAGCTTCACCACGCTGAACTGCAGTCCCAGGCCGAACATGAGGAAGATGACGCCGATCTGCGACCAGGTGGACACGTCGGCCGTCTCCACGATGTTGGGGATCCAGCCGATAGCGGGGCTCACGAGGAATCCGGCCACCACGTACCCCAGCACGAGCGGCTGTTTGAAACGCCGGCAGACGATGGTGGCCACCGCCGCCACGGCGAGCAGCAAGGCGAGGTCGTTGACGAGCTGGGGTATGGACTGCATAGGTTCCTCTTCGCGCACTGTACGGTCGAAACCTCATTGTAGCAAGCCGAGACGCGTCGGCGGACGAAAAAGAAGCGGCCCTTGCGGGCCGCTTCCCAAACATGGATCGGTTTCTGGTTTCTTACGATTCCGCCAGCTCCGCGGGGGTGGCGCGGCGCGCCATGGCCTTGTCGTAGTCTTTCGTGCCGGCGAACACCTCGTTCATGTACGGGTTCACCTTGAGCTTCTTGGCGCGGTACATGATGTAGGCGAACGCGGCGATGTTGGCCAGAAGCGCGATGACGGACACGGCCAGGTTCACGTTCGGGTTGTTCACCGACTGCACGCTGAACACGCTGTAGTCCTGGAACGCCGGCACGCACTGGGCGAACATGCACCAGATGGCCAGTGTGAACGCGCGGTTCTGGATCCAGCCGCCTTTGTTCCAGAAGAACGCCGCCACGGTGGGGGCCAGCAGCAGGGCCAGGCCGCAGTACCAGGAGTGCGTGGGCAGGCAGTTGTAGGTGTAGCAGAAGTTCCACAGGTCGTAGGCGATGATGAACACCCAGGTCATGTCCGGCCACAGCATGTCCTGGCGCTTCTTGGAAATGTAGATGCCGAACCAGCCGGTCATGCAGGCGATGTTGATGATGCCCGCCACGCCGTTGAACACGTTGTGCCAACCGCCGTACAGCGTGACGCCCTCGGAGGACACCCAGGTGGTGCCCCAGGCGCGGATGGCGCTCTCGAAGTCGCTGACCACGGCGATGAGGATGTTGATGGCCACGATGACGAACGGGAAGCACTTGAACCAGTGCGCCTTGCCGATAGCGCCCCACGAGTACTTGATGGCCATGAAGCCGATGCACCCGATGGTGGCCGCGTAGAGCTTCGCGTAGTGGAACCAGCTGTTCATGTGCACGTGCGTGGGGTTGTCGAGCGCCCACTGCTGGCCGATGCCGGCGCCGATGGAAATGGCGACGAAGTACGCCGTCAACGCGACGGGCAGCACGATGAAGCAGAACACGCCGCCCGCCTTCGTGCGGCGCGCCACTTCGTTGATGAGGATCAACCCGATGAACACGATGGCCCAGCCGAGCCATTGGTACAGGGCGTTCTCCCCGTAGACTTGGAACAACATGACACCCTCCTTCTTCAGGGTACGCTTCGCACAGGCCGCCTTCCGGCCTGCTGTTTCTTCAGATGAGATTATCGATACCGTTGCATGCGGGTTCGCCTGCGCAGGTTCTATCCGCTTTCGGGTGCGCCGTTCGCGCCGCGGTCCATGTGCAGCGTTTGGGCGATGAGATCCTTCAGCACCTCGTCGTCGACGTCCGGATGCGTTCGCAGGTAGCCGACGATGCCCAAGATGAGCACGTAGAACGTCTCGTAGACGTGCTCGATGCGTATCTCGTGCAGCGCGCCGTAGTCGCGCACCGTGGTGTCCACGATGTACGTGGCCACGCGGTCGGCCACGCGGTTCACGAAGTCGATGTAAAGCGCCGCGTTCTCGTGCGAGGCCAGCGAGCGGCGGAACGCGTCGTGCTCGAACACGCCGAGGCGCATGAGCTTTACGACGCTGGAAAGGGCGCTTTCGATGTCGCCCGGGTGCCGTTGCGCGTTCCAGTAATGAGTGGCCTCGATGAAGTCGGCCACGTAGTCGTCGAGGACGGCCGAGGTGACGGCCTCCTTGTCAGGGAAGTAATGGTAGAACAGCGAGCGCGCCACGCCCATGCGGTTGGTGATGTCCTGCACGGAGGTTTTCGAGAGCCCCTGCTCCTCGTACAGCTCGCGGGCCGCGGCCACGATGTCGGCTCGACGCTCGGCCGATGCCGCGTTGCGCGCCTTCTCGTTCGAGGTTGCCATGCCGCCCTCCTTGCCCCGTTCGCTTGAACGATCCTGCGGTTCGCCGCCATGGCGGCGTGTTTCGTTCGATCCCCTGATGAGCGCAGCATACGCCCCTGGTTGACGGAGCGTCAATAGACAGTTTCAGGGATTCGTCAACGAAGAGGGGGACGTAAGCGGCGAAGCGCGCGCGTCCGCGACGGCAATGACGAAACGCGCGAAGCCGTCAACCGCGGCTTCCTCTTTGCCTGCGAGGATGCTAGCATGCAGGTCATTAAGTTCATTTGTGAAACGAAAAAAGAACGCAGATGAACTAATGAGGGAGCAAGCGGACGCAGGGCCGCATCTCGGCCGAGGCGGCGTCGGGCGATCCGATGCCGAGGGCATCGCGGAGCAGCGGACGCGAAACCGAGAAGGAGGGGTCATGAAGGAGAGCAAGCGGATCGGAAAGCGGAAAGGAAGGCGCTGGCCTATCGTGGTCGGCGTGATCGCGGCGGTCGTCGTGGCGGCGGGCGCGGGTTTCTGGGTTTGGCACGAGCAGCCGAGCTTCTGCAACGCCGTTTGCCACGATCCGATGGACGCCTACGTGGACGGCTACTTCAGCGACGCGACGCTTATGGCGAACGCCCACGAGCGCGCCGACGTTACGTGTTTGAAGTGCCACGAGGCGAAGTTGTCCGATCAGGTCGCCGAAGGGCTGTCGTGGGTGCGCGGAGATTTCGCCACTGACGAGACGGGGCATCTGACTACCCATGGCGTGACGGCCGACAAGAAGATGTGCGCATCGGCCGGCTGCCATGATTGGGAAGACGTGAAGGCCGCCACCGAGGATTGGGGAGGCGAGGCGGGGGTGAACCCGCATGCGTCGCATCAGGGCGAGGCCATCGATTGCAGCAACTGCCACGGCGCGCATGGATCGTCGTATATGTACTGCAACGCGTGTCACGACTACGCGGTTCCCGACGGCTGGGAAAGCCCCCGGTAGGGCATGCGAAAAGGAGGAGCGATGATGAAGAGGACGGCAGCGGCCGTATGCGGGGCCGCGGTGCTGGCGGCGGGCATGACGGGCTGCGGCGCGGGATTCGAAGGTTCGGGGTCGAAAGACGCGGCCAGCGCCGAGCAGCTGGCCATGCGCCTGGACGATCCGTGGGCTCAGGAGGTTCAGGCCGATCAGGGCGCGAAGGCCGAAGGCGAGCTCGCCGACGGCGTGTACACGGGCACGGGCAAAGGGATGGAGGGCCTCGTGACCGTCAAGCTGCTCGTGCAGGACAACCGCATCTCGTGTTTGGAAACCGCGCAGGAGGGCGAGAGCCAGAGCCGCGGAGGCTACGAGGCCATCCGCGACGGCAGGTTCGCCGCCATGATCGAGGCCGCGCAAGGCGCCGGCATCGACGCGATCAGCGGCGCCACCATCACCACGGCGGGCGTCAGGCAGGCGGTGGAGGACGCGCTCTCGCAGGCAGAAGCCACCGCCGCGAAGCAGGAACAGGGGGATCCCGATGACGAAGGCAGGTTCACGGGCAGACGGGCGCGCATGCGCCGCTGTCTCGCCGCGATTTCTTGACGAGGGCGGGCTTGACGGTGGGAGCCGCCGCGGCCGCGGCGGCGGTGCCGGGCGCGGCCTATGCGGTGCCGGAGGGCGTGATCGGCGACTGGGCGGCCGATGGGTCGAGGCCGTCGACGTGCCCGACAGCGCCGTCACCAACGCCTCTTGGTCGGACGGCACGTATCGCGAGCACAACGGCGCGGCGTTCCCGGCGGACGATGCAAGCCCTATCCCTCCGCGCGCGGTGCCCGCGACATGGGATTACGAGTGCGACATCTGCGTGGTGGGCGCGGGCGGCGGCGGCTTGAACGCGGCGGCGCGCGCGGCCGAGCAGGGCGCGCGGACCATCTGCGTCGAGGCTATGGGCCTGCACGGCGGCAACGCCCAGGAGGCGGGCATGTGCGCCATCCTCGGCGGATCGAAGCTGCAGGAGTCGAAGCGTTTCGCGTTCCCGTCCTACCCCTTCGACGCGCGCAAGCTGGCCGATTGGGCCATCGACGAGTACCATTACGCGTGCGACCCGCTGCTCATCCACCGCATCGCCGAGGCGGGCGGCACGTGCATCGACTGGATGGCCGACTGCGGCGTCCGGTGGCGCTTGGGCGAGGTGCCGGTGTACGTGGCGCCGAAGAACTCGACGCTCGACCACCATGTGCTCAAGATGAAGGACGCCACCGACGCCATGTTCAGCTTTGGTCAGAAGCACGGCGTGCAGTACCTCTTCCAAAGCCCGGCGGAGGCGCTCGTGCAGGACGGCGACGGGAGGATCGTGGGCGTGGTGGTGCGCGAGGATTACGGCGCAGAGAAGTACATCCACGCCGAACGCGCCGTCATCCTCACGGCGGGCGGCTTCTGCAACAACAAAGCCCTGTTGGAGCGCTACATCCCCACGGCGGCCATGGGCTGCGCCTCGAGCTACCTCACGGCGGGCGAGACGGGCGAGTGCTTCCGCATGGGCTTGGGCGTGAACGCCGACGTGTCGGGCTTCAACAGCTCGGCCAGCTTCGACGGCGGCGTCGATTGGGAGGCCGAGGGCGGCCAGTGGGCGCGCTTCCTCTACGACGGCATGACGCAGCTGTCGCGCCAGCCGTGGTTCACCGTCGACCGCTGCGGCAACCGTCTTCGCTACATGGACAGCCGCGTGGGCGAGGACGGCGCGAACGCCATCTACGCGCTGGGCGATCTGGCCACCATCCAGATGACGCCGCCGGGGCACCGCTCCTACATCGTCTTCGACGCGCACTACGAGGATCATCTGGCCGGCTTCGCGCAGGAGCATTGCCGCAAGCTGATCACGCCCGACCTCGAGCAGATCGACAAGGTGCCCGAGCATTATCGCGACTGGCACCACGGCGTGCAGGACGCCATCGACGCCGACGTGCTGAGAAGCGCGACTCGCTGGAGGAGCT
>ENA-OQDA01000434-OQDA01000434.1-human-gut-metagenome-genome-assembly--contig:-NODE-434-length-17448-cov-3.438427_pt1 | contig 17448 bp, 18 predicted proteins | sample MGYA00242771_ERZ504603 | MGnify/ENA primary metagenome ERZ504603 (study PRJEB26092, sample SAMD00036328) | human gut metagenome | host: Homo sapiens | study: EMG produced TPA metagenomics assembly of...
GGAAAGTGCAAGGTTCACATTCTGTCCGGGGACAAGGCGGAGGTTCAACTTTCCTGTCTGGTAGAGGTGACAGAAGATCTGGAGGTAGAGCTTCTGGGAGAAGAGAAAGAAGGAAACGTGCTGACAAACAGGTCGACTCTGCTGCGTCTGATCGTGGGCGAACAGCAACCCACCTCGGGTTCGATCTCCTACAACGGCGAATGCACGATCGGCTACCTTCCGCAGCAGATGCGTGTAGCGGACACTACGACACTCGTCGAAGAGACGGCCAAAGCCTTCGACGAAGTGCTGAAACTCGAAGCCGAAATCGCCCGCCTCACCCGCGAAATCGCCGAGCGCACCGACTACGAATCGTCCGACTACGAATCGCTGCTCCACCGGCTGAACGAAGCGACCGACCATTATCACATTCTGGGCGGCGATACCCGCGAAGCGGACATCGAGAAGACGCTGCTCGGTCTGGGATTCAAGCGCAGCGACTTCCAGCGTGCCACGAGCGAATTTTCAGGCGGCTGGCGCATGCGCATCGAGCTTGGCGAAACTGCTGCTGCGCCGGCCTTCGATTTTTCCTGCTGGACGAGCCGACCAATCACCTGGACATCGAGTCGATCCAGTGGCTCGAGGATTACCTGAAAAACTACAACGGCGCGGTGCTGCTCATCTCGCACGACCGCGCCTTTTCTGGATAACGTGACCACCCGCACGGTGGAGATCTCGCTGGGCAAAGCCTACGACTACAAAGTACCCTACTCCCGATACGTCGTGCTGCGTGCCGAACGGCGGGCGCAGCAGATGGCCGCTTACGAAAACCAGCAGCGGATGATCGAAAAGACCGAGGAGTTCATCGAGAAATTCCGCTACAAGCCGACCAAATCGAACCAGGTGCAGTCGCGCATCAAGCAACTCGACCGTCTGGAGCGTATCGAGGTCGAGGAGGAGGATCTTGCCACGCTCAACATCAAGTTCCCGCCCGCCCCGCGTTCGGGACAGATCGTCGCAGAGATCAAGGAGGCCGGGATGTCGTTCGGCTCCAAACATGTCTTCAGCGGAGCGAACTTCACCATCGAACGGGGCGACAAGATCGCCCTGGTAGGCCGCAACGGAGAAGGCAAGACCACGCTGGCCCGGATGATCGTGGGACAACTCACGCCCACCGAAGGTTCGATCCGCGTGGGAGCCAACGTAAACATCGGCTATTACGCACAGAATCAGGAAGACCTGATGAACGGCGATTTCACGGTTTACGACACGCTCGACCGCGTAGCCGTCGGCGACGTGCGCACACGTCTGCGGGACATTCTCGGCGCCTTCCTGTTCCGGGGCGAGGACATCGACAAGAAGGTCAAGGTACTCTCCGGCGGCGAACGCGCACGACTGGCGATGGCCCGTCTGATGCTGGAGCCTTACAACCTGCTGATCCTCGACGAGCCGACCAACCACATGGATATGCGTTCGAAAGATATTCTCAAGAACGCCATCATGAAATACGACGGTACGGTGATCGTCGTCTCCCACGACCGCGAGTTTCTCGACGGCATGGTTTCCAAGTTCCGGCAGAAATGCCTGATGAGGAAGTACAGAAACTGTTGGACTTACCGGCAGTACGCAACCAGGTTGAGGAGGTTACCACTCCCGAGGTTTACACCATGGGCGAGGGCAAGCTGCATGTAGCTGTGATGGACTTCGGTATTAAACGCAATATCCTGAAATCCATTGAAGCCTTTGGCTGCCGCCTGACAGTATTCCCTGCTTCCGCTACCGCAGAAGAAGTACTGGCTTGCGACCCGGACGGTATCTTCCTGTCCAATGGCCCCGGCGACCCGAAGGATTTGCCTGAGGTTATTGAAAACATTAAGAAATTAATCGGCAAGAAACCGATTTTCGGTATCTGCCTCGGTCATCAGCTCATGGCTTTGGCTAACGGCGCTGATACCTATAAAATGAAATTCGGCCATCGCGGTATCAACCAACCGGTAAAATACCTGGCAACCGGCCGCATCTACATCAGCGCTCAAAACCACGGCTATGCTGTAGATGAAAAATCTCTGGAAGGCAAGGGCATCAACATCAGCCATATTTCCATGAACGACGGTACTATCGAAGGCCTGGAATACACCAAGCATCCTACCTTTACCGTTCAATATCATCCGGAAGCCTGCCCTGGCCCCGGCGATCATGATTATTTGTTTAAACATTTTGTTGATATGATGGAGGGTCGTTAATTATGCCGAAACTTAAAGATATTAAAAAGGTTCTCGTTATCGGCTCCGGCCCTATTATCATCGGTCAGGCAGCAGAGTTTGACTATGCAGGCACTCAGGCTTGCCGCGCTCTGAAGGAAGAAGGCCTGGAGGTTGTACTGATTAACAGTAACCCTGCAACCATTATGACTGATGTGCATGTGGCTGACCGTGTATATGTTGAACCTATCAGCGATGAATTCATTGAAAAAATTATCAAACGTGAGCGTCCTGATTCCCTGCTGGCAACTCTTGGTGGTCAGGTTGGTCTGAACATGGCTATGAAATTGGAAGAGCAAGGCATTTTGGACAAGTACAATGTTCGTCTGCTGGGCACTCAGATCAGCGCAATCAAACGTGGCGAAGACCGCGAAATGTTCAAGGAAACTATGGAGAAAATCCATCAGCCGATTCCTGAAAGCACCATTGTAGAAACCATTGAGGCTGCTTGCGACTTCGGCAAGGAAATCGGCTATCCGCTGATTGTCCGTCCTGCTTATACCCTCGGCGGTACCGGTGGCGGTATTGCTGAAAACGAGGAAGAGCTGATTGATATCGTGCAAAAGGGCCTGGGCTACAGCCCCATCGGCCAATGCCTGATTGAACGCAGCATCGCCGGCTGGAAAGAAATCGAATACGAAGTAATCCGCGACGCTGCTGATAACTGCATCACCGTCTGCTCCATGGAAAACCTGGACCCCGTTGGTGTACACACCGGCGACTCCATAGTTGTGGCTCCGGCACAGACTCTGAGCGATAAAGAGGTACAGTTGCTGCGTCAGGCTTCCATCGATATCGTGCGTGAGCTGGGTGTAGTTGGCGGCTGTAACGTACAGCTGGCTCTCGACCCGTACTCCGAAAACTATTATGTAATCGAAGTTAACCCGCGTGTAAGCCGTTCTTCCGCACTGGCTTCCAAAGCTACCGGTTATCCGATTGCTAAGGTTACCAGCAAAATCGCTGTCGGCTACAACCTGGACGAAATCGAAAACGCTGTTACCAAAAAGACTAAGGCTTGCTTCGAGCCTACCATTGACTATATCGTACTGAAATTCCCGCGTTGGCCGTTCGATAAATTTGTAACCGCTGACCGCACCCTGGGAACTCAGATGAAGGCTACCGGTGAGGTTATGGCAATTGAGCGCAGCTTTGAAGCTTCCATGCTGAAAGCAGTTCGCTGCCTGGAAATCGGCCTCAACCATCTGGAAATGCCTGAGCTGAAGGCTCTGAGTGATGAAGAAATTCATGACCGCATCAAACGCATTGACGACGAGCGCTGCTTCGTTGTTGCTGAGGCTATCCGCCGCGGTATTACTCTGGAAGAGATTCACGATATCACCAAGATTGACCTGTGGTTCCTCTCCAAAATCCAAACATCATTAAATGGGAAAAAGCTCTGGAAACTCACGAGCTGACTCCGAGCCTGCTGCGTAAGGCTAAGAGAATGGGCTTTGCCGATGCTGTTATCGGCAAACGCGTAGGCAAGACTGAGTTCGAAATCCGCGATATGCGTAAGGCTAACGGCATTCTGCCGACCTACAAAATGGTTGATACCTGCGCTGCAGAATTTGAAGCTGCAACTCCGTACTACTATTCCTGCTACGAAACCGAGGATGAGGTTGAAGTAAGCGACAGAAAGAGAGTAGTTGTACTTGGCTCCGGTCCTATCCGTATCGGTCAGGGCGTAGAATTCGACTACTGCTCCGTACACTGCGTATGGGCGTTGAAGGAAATGGGCTATGAAACCATTATCATCAACAACAACCCGGAAACCGTTTCCACTGACTTCGATATTTCCGATAAACTGTACTTTGAGCCGCTGACTGTAGAGGATGTTCTCAATGTTATCGACAAAGAAAAACCGGAAGGCGTTATCGTTCAATTCGGTGGTCAGACCGCTATCAACCTGGCAGGCCCGCTCTCCCGCGCAGGCGTGAAGATTCTGGGTTCCTCCGTTGACAGCATCGACCGTGCCGAGGACCGTGAACGCTTCGATGAGCTGCTGACAAGCTGCGATATCCCGCGTCCGCAAGGCCACACCGTATTCGACACTGAGGGTGCGCTGGTTGCTGCTCACAAGGTTGGCTATCCGACTATGGTTCGTCCTTCCTACGTATTAGGCGGCCGTGCTATGGAAATCGTTTATAACGATGACGAGCTGCGCAACTACATGACCTATGCCGTTAAGGCTTCTCACGAGCATCCGGTACTGGTTGACCATTACCTGCAGGGTACTGAGGTAGAGGTTGACGCTATCTGCGACGGCAAGGAAGTATTAATCCCCGGCATCATGGAACACGTTGAACGTGCAGGCGTACACAGCGGTGACTCCATTGCCGTATATCCGCCGCGCAGCCTGAGCGAAAGTGTTATCCGTACCATTATCGAATACACCAACAAGATGGCTCTGGGCCTGGAAGTTAAGGGCATGATCAACATTCAGTACATCGTTCGTGACGAGCATGTATATGTAATCGAGGTTAACCCGCGTTCCTCCAGAACCGTACCGTTCCTGAGCAAAATTACCGGCATCTCTATGGTAGACGTTGCTACCAGATGCGCAATGGGCATGAGCCTTAAAGAGCAGGGCCTGCAAGCAGGTTTACGCTTCTTCCCGGACTACTATGCTGTTAAAGCTCCTGTATTCAGCTTCAATAAGATGAGCAATGTAGATATCACCCTTGGACCTGAAATGAAATCCACCGGTGAGGTTATGGCCTGCGACTACCAGTATAGCCGTGCGCTGTATAAGGCCTGCATCGCTTCCGGTATCAATGTACCGCACGAGGGTGCAATTCTGATTACCGTTGCTGATATGGATAAGCCTGAGGCAGTTGCTATTGCTCGCGGCTTTGAAGAGTTGGGCTACACTGTTATTGCAACCGACGGTACTGCGGAATATCTGCAGCAATACGGTGTAACTGTTGAGGTTGCTACCAAAGTAAGCGAAGGTCATCCGAACCTGATTGATGATATCAAGAGCGGACGCATCGGTATGGTTATCAACACCACCAACCATGGCCGTGACGCTGAACGTGACGGCTTCAAGATCCGCCGTTCTACCGTAGAGCATGCAATTGCCTGCCTGACCTCTATGGATACTGCACGCGAGCTGCTGAACGTTATGAGCGCAATGCGTCGTCGTAGCGTTGTACGAGTTACCGCTCTGCAGGACCTGACCTGGGAGGATTGATTATGTCTAAAACTATTGCGAGTGCCAAGGTAATTGGTCAACGAGTTTTAAATAGTACGACAAAATTAATAAATGTTTATACACCGGAAATCGCTGACGAAGCTGTCCCAGGACAGTTCGTCAACGTGAAGGTGTGCAAGAATACTGCTCCGCTGCTGCGCCGTCCCTTCGGCGTAGCAGGAGTTAACAAGGCTGAGGGAACCATCACCATGATCTATCGTATCATCGGTGAAGCAACTCATATTCTGGCTGACGTTTGCAGCGGCGACGAGCTGAGCATCGTCGGTCCGCTGGGACACGGCTTTGATATGAGCGCCAAAAAACCGCTGCTGGTTGGCGGCGGCTTGGGCCTGGCTCCGCTGCTGTTTTTGGCAGAGGGCTTCGGTGAGGGCAATACCGATATCCTGATGGGCGGCCGCAGTGCCGAGGAATTGTTCTGGACCAAGCTTTATGAAAGCCTCAGCAAAAATATTTATCTGACCACCGATGATGGCAGTGTCGGCACTAAGGGCACCGTAATGGCTCTGCTGCCGCAGCTGTTAAAAGAGGGCGGCTATGACTGCGTATACGTTTGCGGTCCTGTACCGATGATGCGCGCAGTTGCCAATGCCTGCTTAGAAGCCGGCGTAAAATGTCAGGTATCTCTGGAAAAATACATGGCCTGCGGTCTGGGTGCGTGCCTGTCCTGTGCCTGCGAAGGCATCGGCAAGCGCATCAAGGTCTGCAAGGACGGCCCGGTATTCTTGGCAGAGGAGGTAGGAGAATGGTAAAAGCATTGTATGATGGCCGTCTGGCAGTTGATATTGCCGGCCTGAAAATGGCTACTCCTGTTACTACCGGCTCCGGCACCTTTGGCTTTGGCCTGGAATTTACCGATTTTCTCGACCTGGAAAAGGTTGGCGCTGTTACCGTAAAGGGTACCTCCTTAGAGCCTGCGGCAGGCAATAAGGGCCAGCGTGCGGTAGAAACCCCGTCCGGTATGCTGAACTGCATCGGTCTTGAAAACCCCGGCAGTGAGTACTTCTTGGAGCACACTCTGCCTGAGCTGAAAAAATATAATGTTCCTGTGATTGTCAACATTTACGGCCATACTCCCGAGGAATACGGCGCTGTTGCCAAAAAGCTGGACGTAGACGGTGTTGATGCGGTAGAAATCAACATCTCCTGCCCGAATGTTAAAGAGGGCGGCATTGTTTTCGGCACTGTGCCGGAAGCAGCTGCCGAAGTCGTACGTGCGGTTAAGGCCAACACCGGCAAAATGGTTATCGCCAAGCTTTCTCCTAATGTAACGGATATCGTGGTAATGGCCAAGGCTGTAGAGGCAGCAGGTGCGGATGCAATTTCCATGATTAATACGCTGCTCGGTACCAAGATTGATATTGAGCGTCAGCGTCCTGTGCTTGGCAATGTAACCGGCGGCCTCAGCGGTCCTGCTGTACGTCCGGTAGCAGTGCGCCTGGTTTACCAGGTAGCGCAGGCTGTGCATATCCCCATCATCGGCATGGGCGGCATCATGTGTGCCGAGGATGCAATTGAGTTCATGCTGGCAGGCGCAAGTGCGGTAGCAGTTGGTACCGCAAACTTTGTACAGCCTGATATCGCTGAAACCATTGCCCATGGTATGCTGGCATATCTGGACAGACACAACGCGCAGAACATTTCTGAAATTGTTGGTCTGGCTTTGCCAAACGGCAAAGCAAGCATGCCGTTGTTTAACGACGCTGTATAACATTATTCTCCAGCGTCTATAAAGTATGATATAAGGGAGATTTTCTCATGCAACATGATGATAGATTAATAGTCGCACTTGACTTTCCTACCTTGGAACAGGCTAAGGCTTGCGTTGTCGAATTGGGTGACGCAGTAAGCTACTATAAGGTTGGCATGGAGCTTTATTATGCAGTAGGCAGCGAAATTATCCGCTTCTTGAAGGAACAGGGCAAGCATGTTTTCCTAGACCTCAAGCTGCAGGATATTCCTAACACTGTTGCTCATGCACTTACCGTACTCAGCGATTTGGGTGCAGATATGATGAACGTTCATGCTGTCGGCGGCAAAAAGATGATGGCAGAGGCTGTTAAGGCTGTGCATGAGGCTGCTGAGGCAGCAGGTCGTCCGGCACCGAAGCTGATTGCTGTAACCATTCTTACTAGCATGGATGATGAACAGTTTGCTGATTTGAATTATAATAATACCATTGCCGAGCAGGTTATCAGCCTGGCTAAGCTGGCGAAGGAAGCAGGCATGGACGGTGTTGTTGCTTCTCCTAAGGAAGCTGCAGCAATCCGCGAGGCTTGCGGACCTGAGTTTTTGATTGTTACCCCGGGCGTACGTCCTGCGGGCAGCTCTTTGGATGACCAGAAGCGCGTAGCAACACCGGCAGGCGCTCTGCAAAACGGCAGCAGCCACATTGTAGTAGGCAGACCTATTACTAAGGCTGAGGCAAGACAGGCAGCAGCATTGGCAATTGTAGAAGAGATTAAAGGAGTGTAAGCAAATGGCAGTTTTAGAAGAAAAAGATGTTATGAAAATGCTCGAGGAAACTGAAGCAGTTCTCCATGGTCACTTTTTGCTAACCAGCGGTCTGCACAGCCCTATGTATGTTGAAAAATTCAACGTACTGCAGCATCCTAAATATACCGAGCGTCTGTGCCAGGAAATCGCACGTCGTTATGAAAACGACAATGTTGAACTGGTAGTTGGCCCGATGACCGGCGGTATTCTGTTGGCTCACGAGGTTGGCAAGGCTCTGGGCACCCGTGCTATCTTCACCGAGCGTGAAAACGGCAAAATGACTCTGCGTCGCGGCTTCCAAATTCCGGCAGGCACCCGCGTACTGGTTGTTGAAGATATCGTAACCACCGGCGGCAGCGTTAAAGAGGTTATGGAAGTAGTTAAAGAGCATGGCGGCGAGCTTGTAGGCGTAGGCCTGCTGGTTGACCGCAGCGGCGGCAAGGTAGATTTCGGCGTTCGCACCGAAGCTCTGCTGCACTTGAATGTAGAAACCTATGATCCGGCAACCTGTCCGCTGTGCGCTAAAGGTGTACCGTTCACCAAACGTGGCAGAACTGGTAAATGACACCCGATTTGTCGCGAGTGTAACGAAGCGAGAAATCGAAAAGGTGGAATTATCCTCGCTTGCGACCGAACAGGGAGCAAGAAAGAGGATAAATAAGACACAGTTTGTCGCAAGCGTAGCGCCGCGAGAAACTGAATGTCGAATTATCCTCGAAGAGGACAAGTAAGACCTGATTTGTCACGAGCTTTGCGAAGTGAGAAATTTTTTGAGCGCGCTATCCTCGAAGAGGGCAAGTAAGCTAATCTAACCTAAATTTCAAAGCACCTGCTTATCATACAACTGATAGGCAGGTGCTTTTCTTATGCGCATTTTTTGCTATTTAACATGTTCTTAACATCAGCATAATACTTCCTTAACAATGATATATTATACTAGCATCATAAACCACGAACCCTACTGATGAGGCGCAGGCCTTATCGGAAATAAATTTTTTGACGATGGTTGAAGGAGGAAATATATTATGAAATTGAAAAAAGTCGCATGTTTAGGTCTGGCAGCTATGGTAGCACTCGGTGCTCTGGGCTGCGGCAGTGATAACAAGGCTGCTGATAACAAAGCAGGCAGCAAGGTTACAGGCAGTGTAACCGGCAGCGGTTCTTCCGCACTTCTGCCGCTGGCAAAGGATGCAGCAAGCAAATTCAAAGCTATTAACCCGGATGTTTCCATCACCCTTAACGGCGGCGGCAGCGGCACCGGTCTGAAACAGGTTGCGGACGGCAGCGTTAACATCGGTAACTCTGACGTACCGGCAGAAAGCAAGCTGAAACCCGAAGTTGCCAAAGGACTTGTAGACCACAAGGTTTGCGTAGTTACCATGGCTCCGGTTATCAACAAAGATCTGGCAGCTAAAGTAAAAAGCCTGACCAAGGCTCAGCTGACCGACATCTTCACTGCTAAGGTAACCAACTGGAAACAGGTTGGCGGTCCAGATGAACCTATCGTTCTGATTACCCGTCCTGCTACAAGCGGTACCCGCGCTCTCTTCCAGGAGTTCGCTCTGGGCGGTGCTAAAGAAGCAACCAACAAATCTCTGGAAACTGATGACTCCGGCACTCTGCTGCAAAGCGTAAAGGATAACAAAGGCGCTATCGGTTATGTTGCTCTGTCCTACCTTGTAAATAACAAAGACGTTGCAACCGTAGCAATCGACGGTGTAGAGCCTACTCTGGACAACACCTATAACGGCAAATATCCTGTATGGGGTTATGAGCATATGTATACTAAAGGCGAAGCTACCGGCGCTGTAAAAGCATTCTTGGACTTCATCATCTCTGCTGATTATGGTAAGGAAATTGAAAAGCAGGGTTATGGTGTTACTGCTAAAATGCAGGTTAAACGATAATTCGGACTTCGGCTAAGGCGCATTAGCGTCAATCCCAAAACAATTATTACGCTTCCATCTAAACGAGAAGCAGGAAGACAGCATACGCCAAGAGATGCGTCTTACCGGTCTTCTCATCCCCTTTAGAATAAATATCAAGGCTGTGCCGGGCAGGAGCTGGTAAGTTATCAGCTGCGAGCCCTCTGCATAGCCTTTAGTTTTACGAAAGAAATATTCACGAGTTACATCAGAGGAGAATAGTTTATGCAACAGGTTACAACAAATGCTTATAGGCAGGATGCGTTGTGGCGCTACATTATTACCGGCTGCGGTCTGGCGCTCATTGTTCTGACGCTGTCTATCGGCGCTTTCCTGTGCTACAAGGGCGTAGGCACATTTACTACCTACAACCACAGTATTGCAGAGTTTCTTTTTTCGGCAGATTGGGCGCCGAGTGACAGCGCTGAGGGCGGCGGCAGTGTTGGTGCAGCCATCTTTATCTTCGGTTCTGTTATTACCTGCGCATTGGCGCTGGCGATTGCTACACCGTTCAGCCTGGCAACCGCAATTTTCATGACGGAGATTTCGCCGGAACTGGGCAAGCGCTTTGTCCAACCGGCTGTGGAAATTTTTGTCGGCATTCCTTCCGTAGTTTACGGCTGGATCGGCCTGACAATTTTGGTACCGCTGATTAAAAACATTTTTAACCTGCGCTTCGGTTTTTCCGTATTAGCGGCAGGCATTGTACTGGCGGTTATGATTTTCCCGACGATTACAAGTTTGGCGGCAGATGCACTGCGCAGCATCCCCAAAAGCTACCGTGCTGCTTCCTATGGTTTGGGCGCAACCCGTTGGCAGACTATTGCCAAGGTCGTAGTGCCTGCGGCAGTCACCGGTCTGATGACGGCCGTTATCCTGGGCCTGGCGCGTGCCTTCGGCGAAGCGCTGGCTGTAGCAATGGTTATAGGCAAGATGCGTGCCTTCCCAACCTCACTGCTTTCCCCGACTAACAATCTGACGGCGGCGATTGCGGCAGATATGGGCGGCGCAATGGAGGGCAGCGAATACAACATTGCCTTATGGACAATGGCATTGATGCTGTTTATTATCTCTCTGGCCTGTATCTTTGCCATCAACTTTTTAACTGCTAAAGGAGGGAAGCAGGCATGAACGACAGTATAGCGCGTGCAAAGTTTATTGATAAGCTGATGACAGCTGTGTTTTATTGCGTAGCAGGCTTCTTTATCCTGCTGCTCGTAGCCTTTGCCCTGTATGTTATTATCAACGGCTTCAAGGATTTCAGTTGGAGCCTGGTATCCTTTGAGGGCAGCGGCATCGGTAATTTATTCTTCAACACTATTTATCTGGTTTTCCTGTCGCTGCTGGTGAGCGTTCCTATGGGCGTCGCTGCCGGTATATACATGGCGGAATATGCTAAGCAGGGCAAGTTCACCAAGTTCCTGCGTATGTGTATCGAAACGATGTCCTCACTGCCGTCCATTGTTGTCGGCTTGTTCGGTTACCTGGTATTTATCGTAATGACCGGCTCACAGTGGAACCTGTTCAGCGGTGCGCTGGCAGTTTCTATTCTCAGCATCCCGCTGATTATGACGGTAACAGAGGATGCCTTCAAATCACTGCCGCAGGGCTATAAGCGCGGCAGCTTGGCCATGGGCGCAACGCTGTGGCAGACAATTTACAAAGTCCTGCTGCCGGCGTGCCTGCCGCGTATTATGACAGGTGTCATTCTGGCCGCAGGTCGTGGCTTCGGTGAAGCGGCAGCTCTCTTGTATACTGCAGGTATGAGCACAGATATCAACTGGAACAGCTGGAACCTGCTGTCGCCGACCTGTCCGCTGAACCCCTTCCGTCCGGGCGAAACGCTGGCACTGCATATCTGGGCATCGCGTACCGAGGCTCTAGCGGCCAATGCAGCGCAGATGGCCAACCTTTCTTCAGCAATCTTAATGCTGCTTGTGCTGTCCTTTAGCCTGGGCGCACGTTACCTGAGCACTTATTTAGATACAAAAACCGGAGGTAGCAGAAAATGACGAATGATAAGGCTGCAACTAAATTTTTAGTGCAGGATCTGGATTTGTATTACGGCAAATTCCAGGCGTTGAAAAAAAATAAATCTTGATATTAAGGAAAAGGAAATTACCGCACTTATCGGTCCTTCCGGCTGCGGCAAATCCACCTTTTTGAAAACACTTAACAGAATGAACGACTTGGAAGAGGGCGTTCGCATTGAAGGCAGCATTGCACTGGATGGCAAGGATATTTTTGCGGAGATTGACCCCATCAGCCTGCGCCATCGTGTAGGTATGGTCTTTCAACAGCCTAACCCCTTTCCGAAAAGCATTTATGATAACGTTGCTTACGGTCCGCGTATTCATGGCGTGACGAAAAAGAGCGAGCTGGACGAGATTGTGGAGCGCAGTCTGCGTCAGGCTGCCATCTGGGACGAGCTGAAGGACAGACTGAATAAGAGTGCGCTGGGCTTGAGCGGCGGCCAGCAGCAGCGCCTGTGCATTGCACGTACCCTGGCTGTGCAGCCGGAGGTTATCCTCATGGACGAGCCTACCAGTGCGCTGGACCCGATTTCTACGATGAAGATTGAGGATTTGGCGTTGGAGCTGAAAAAGGATTATACCATTGTTATTGTTACGCATAATATGCAGCAGGCTGCACGTATTTCCGATAAAACGGCCTTCTTCCTTTTGGGCGAGCTGATTGAGTTCAACGAAACAAAGCAGCTGTTTGCTAATCCGTCTAATCCTAAGACAGAAGAGTATATTACCGGCAGATTCGGTTGATGCAAGGAGAAAGGAACAATAAAATGACACGTAACAAATTCAACGAGGAGCTGAAGCAGCTGCTCAACAGTGTGCGCGTGATGGGCGTAAATCTGGAGGATACCCTGGATAAGGTTATCGCCAACCTGGAGCAGAAGGATGCCGCCTTGGCGCAGCAAATTATCAGCGACGATGATAATTTTGACAACAGCGAAGTAAATATCGAAAAGCAATGCCTGGAGCTGGTGCTGACACAGACTCCGGTAGCAACTGACTGGCGCGAGATTGCCAGCTGTCTGAAGTTGGTGGGCGATATGGAGCGCATTGCCGACCATTGCAGCGATATCAGCCAATACACCTTGAAGCTGATTGAAAAGGATCCTGTGCCGCTGCCGGATAACTTTATGGCTATGCTGCAGGTTATGCGCCAGATGGTGTACGACAGCATCAGCGCCATCAGCGAAAATGATTTGGAGCTGGCCAACAAGGTTATTGCTACCGATGATGAGGTAGACAATTATTTTGCCGAAATGCGTCAGCATCTGACCACTGTAATGCAGCAAAAGCCGCAATACGTACCCCAATATGTTGACTATCTGATGATTGCCAAATATGTGGAGCGCATTGCCGACCATTCTACGAATATCGCCCAATGGGTAATGTTTGTGGTAAAGAACGAACTGAAAAACTGAGCGTTGAATGCCAATCACGGCCTCCGCAGCAATGCGGGGGTTTTTCTTTATTTCAGCAGTTATCATAGCATTGGCAGCAGGCATCACTTTGCAGACTTATTTTCTATATTGGTTGATTTGTGTTATAATAAAGCGTTAGAGTATTTACGTTCCGGACAGCTTCGGAAAATATTACAGGCTGTGGCTGTCACGATTCAGAAACTAAGATTTTAGAGCAAATTCAGGAGGGACGCAATGCATATTGATAGACGATTAGAAACTATTGCTAACCTGGTGCCGCAGGGCTGCGTATTGGCGGACATCGGCACGGACCATGCGTATTTACCCGTGTGGCTGTTGGATAAGCAAAGAATTGCACGGGCGATTGCCGGCGATATCGCCGCAGGCCCTTGCCAGGCGGCGCGCACTACCGTGGCGCAGTTCGGTCAGCATGAGCATGTAGAGGTACGTCAGGGCAGCGGCCTGAAGGTATTAAGCCCCGGTGAAGCAGACTGCATTACTATTGCAGGCATGGGCGCTTCTACCATCATCAGCATTTTGGAGGATGACACGGAGGTAGCGCGGAGCGCAGAGCTTTTGGTGCTGCAGCCGATGGCCGGCGCCGCATCTCTGCGTGCGTGGCTGTGCAGCCACGGCTGGCAGCTGGCTGCCGAAGAGCTGGTGGATGATGCCCCACATTTTTACGAGATTATTGCCGCTAAGCGCGGCTTAGCGCCTGTTTACAGTGCGGCAGAGTGTGCTGTAGGACCATTGCTGCTCGCACAGAAGCATCCGCTGCTGGGTAAACAGCTGGAACGCCAGCTTGCTACCTGCAGACAGCTGTTGGAGAATATGGGACGCAGCGAGCGCGCACGCGCGAGCGAAAAGTATAAGGAAATCGAAGCGTTGAAAGCAGAACTGGAGGTGCTGCAAAATGGCAAGCGTAGTGACAGTAAATGATATCATCAACCTGCTGGATGAAATGGCACCGCCTGAGCTGGCGGAGTCTTGGGACAACGTCGGCCTGATGCTGGGCAGACGTAATAAGCCTGTGCGCAAGCTGCTTTTGGCGTTGGATATGACGCAGGAAACTGTGGCGCAGGCGGTGGCGAAAAAGGCTGATATGCTGATTACGCATCATCCGGCGATTTTTCATAAGCTGGGCAATGTGACTGATGCCGACTGGCAGCAGGAGCTTTTGCTGCAGCTGGCAGAAAACGGCGTTGCTGTTTACAGCGCGCACACTAATCTGGATTGCGTGGCTAACGGTGTGAACAGCGTGCTGGCGAAAAGACTGCGTCTGAAGGACGCAGATGTGCTGGATACTGTCAGCGGCCTCGGACGCATCGGCGAGCTGGCGCAGCCGAGCAAGCTACATGATTTTGCAGTTTTCGTCAAAAAGGCTTTGCAGGCCGATTATCTTACCGTAGGCGATGCAGTACGCAAGGTTAAGCGTGTTGCCGTCTGTGGCGGTGCTGGTGCCGATTTGATTGGGCTGGCTTTGGCGCAGGGCGCCGATACGCTGGTGACAGGCGACGTGAAGTATCATGAGGCACAGCAGGCTGTTTTCAGCGGCTTGAACATTATCGATGCAGGCCATCAGCCGACGGAGCTGCCGGTGCTCGATGACCTTGCCGACAGATTGTCGCTGCGCTTTGCGGAAAAGCATTGGGATGTGGCAATTCAGGTAGCACGCGAAACACTGCTGCTGAAGCATATATAGAAAACAGGTGATAGAAGAATGATTAAAGATTTTAAAGCCGGCATCAAGGTGTGTCAGGCAGTTTTGGTAAGGGTACAGAAGGTAGGCAATTCCTCTAACGGCGGCGTTTTTGCCCGCGGCATGCTGGAGGATAACAGCGGACGCATTGCCTTTATCTGCTTTGACGCAGTGCTGGTAGACAAGCTGCGTGAGCTGGAGGGCCCTACTGCCTTTATGATGGGCGGTAACGTCGACATCAACAAATTCAATAACGATATGACGCTGCAGGTTGTCATTCAGCGTCTGGAAAATCTGCTGCCGCAGGATGATATCAGCAATCTGTTGCCGCATGGTGATTTTGATGTAGAGGCTTATAAAACCAAGCTTGCCAATTATATCAAGGCAGTGCGCACTCCCGGACTGCGTATGCTGCTGGAAACTATTTTCAGCGGTGCAACCTATGAGCGCTTTGTGACCAATCCCGCAGGCATGCGCATGCATCATGCTTATTTTGGCGGCCTGCTGCAGCATTCTGTGGATGTTACCGGTCTGGCAGTGGCCTTGGCCGAGCAGATTGAAGGCGTGGACAAGGATCTTGTTATTGCCGGCGCATTGCTGCATGACATCGGCAAAATCCGCGAAATTTCTGCGGAAATCGGCTTCCCTTATACCAGTGAAGGCCGTTTGCTCGGACACATTACCATGAGCTGCATGATGGTGCAGGAGGCAGCTGCTAAGCTGCGCTTGCCGTCCTCCCGTCTGGAGCAGCTGCAGCATATTCTGCTGTCGCATCACGGTGATAACGAAAAGGGTTCCCCTGTAGCCTGCTCTACACGTGAAAGCCTTCGTTGTGCATTACGCCGACGAAATCAACGCCGTAATGAACCAGTTTGACGTGCATGACGGCAAGAGTGCCTGGGAGTTCAACCGTATGCTGGGACGTAATATTCTGGTAGACAAGCTGTGAACAGCAGAATAATCCGCGAGACCGTGCTGAACCTGCACGGGTTGAAGATAAAGCTTCGGTTTAAGCTGGTCAAAAATATTACGCTGCGCATAAAAGAAACCGGCGACATCTTTCTTACTGCTCCCGTAGGAATGAGCCTAAGCGAGGTGCAGCAGTTCTTAGAGAGCAGGGAGCAATGGCTGCGCCAAAAGCTGCAGCAGGTACTGCAGGAAAAGTCGCAGCAAAAGCAGGAGCCGAAATACAGCATGGGTGAGCTTCCCTTTGACGGGCAGTATGTGTGGCTGTGGGGCAAGCGTTTGCCGGCGAACTTTTTGCTCAGCGGAAAAAAGCACGGTACCTATGAGGTGCAGGCTGACGTTGTCTGCTTTTATTACCGCAGTGAGCTGAGCGAGAAAGCCAGGTGCGCCTTTGTAGAATTTTTCTATAAGCAGGAGGTATCCGACAGAGGAGAACAGCTGCTGCAGGCATGGGAAAAGAAAATGGGCGTGCGTCATACCGGCCTCAAGGTGCATCGAATGAAAACGCGCTGGGGTTCCTGCAACGTGCGCACAGGCGGCATTAATCTGAATACGCTGCTGGCCTGCTGGCCCGAGAAATGTTTGGAATATATCGTGGTGCATGAGCTGGCGCATCTGCACGAGGCTAATCATTCACCGCGCTTCCATGCGATTGTCGAACGCTATTTGCCCGATTGGCGTGAGCGCAAAAAAATGCTGCTAGCCTTCAAGCCGCTTTAATAGCTGTCTTAAAACAAAAATTATAAGCATTTTCTGTGATAAATAATGCATTCGCGTTTACGTTTATGATAAAAGCAGTATATATATGTAAATCTTTTGTGAAAGCATACTAAGAAAGCAAGTATTTGTGCTATAATTATAGTAACATCTTGTAGGACTCTGCCGTTTGCTCTGATAAATAAATGGTATGAGTCAGCTTAAAGGCAGGAGTGATGATTATGGCAAAACAGAAAATATTAATTGCTGATGATGAAGCGCAGATTCGCGAAATCTTGCGCATATATTTTGAGAAGGAAGGCTTTGAGGTTATTGAAGCCGAAGACGGTGCTGCCGCAATTTTGAAGGTGCAGTCCGAAAAACCGGATATTCTGCTGCTGGATATTATGATGCCCGTTCTCGACGGTATTGAGGTTTGCAAGCAGGTACGTAAAATGTCGGACCTACCCATTATCATGGTTACGGCCAAGGATGATGATGATGACCGCATTGCCGGCTTGGAAATCGGCGCTGATGACTATATCACCAAGCCGTTCAATTCGCGTGAGGTAGTAGCCCGCGTGAAGGCTGTGTTGCGCCGTGCAGGCACGCAGGAGAAGAAGGGCGAGGTTTCGCGCATCACCTATCCCGGTCTGATTATTGATATGGATCAGTATCAGGTAACAGCATTCGGCAACAAAATGACCTTTACGACTAAGGAAATGGAGCTGCTGTGGTGCCTGGCATCGAATCCTGGCAAGGCTTTC
>ENA-OQDA01000436-OQDA01000436.1-human-gut-metagenome-genome-assembly--contig:-NODE-436-length-17334-cov-5.625850_pt1 | contig 17334 bp, 10 predicted proteins | sample MGYA00242771_ERZ504603 | MGnify/ENA primary metagenome ERZ504603 (study PRJEB26092, sample SAMD00036328) | human gut metagenome | host: Homo sapiens | study: EMG produced TPA metagenomics assembly of...
ATCATGAATGTTAATAAATGTTTTATTTCTATTTTCAAATGAGTAATTCTATATTTGCCGGACTCTTTAATTAATAAAGGCCTTAAAAGCATTAAAGAGAAAAATTATTATTAACTAAAATCTAATTCATTATGGGAACATACTGGTCACAGAATGCCCTGACAAGATGTCCAAAAGGGACTTTGTCTTCTATTACTGCTTATTGCAGGCATATTCCCTCTTGCTTCTCATGCACAGAATGCAGGTATCAACATCAACCTGACCGACAAACCTCTATCCGCATTCATTCAAAGCATTGAACAGCAGACAGACTTTAAATTCTTCTATGAACAACAACAAGTAGACGTGAAACAGCATGTCACTGTAAATGTACGGAATGCATCCATTAACGCCGCCCTGGAACAAGCTTTGAGGAATACGAATATTGCCTATTCAATCTCCGAAAAACGAATTCTTCTAACCCAAAAACAAGATAACGCCCCGTCGCAGTCTGGTAAGGTCATACTTGCCAAAGGACAAGTGACGGACAAGAACAGTATCCCCGTCATCGGTGCAAACATTCTTGTCAAAGGCAGTACTCTAGGATGCATTACCGACATAGACGGTAATTATTCACTGGAAGTACCTACCGGAAGCACACTCGTTGTCTCTTATATAGGGTACACTACCCAGGAAGTGACCTTAAAGAACAACAAGTTCCGGCAGATTGTGCTGGAGGAGGACAGCAAAATGTTGGATGACGTGGTAGTGGTAGGATACGGTACGGTCAAGAAACGCGACTTGACGGGCTCTGTGTCCAGTGTAAAAGGAGACGACCTAAACTTGAACGGCGTATCTTCCATCGGACATGCACTCGAAGGTAAGGCTGCCGGACTCTATATCCGCCAGAACAGCGCACAGCCCGGTGGCGGTCTGGACATTCTGGTCCGCGGTGCCGGTTCCGTCAATGCCAGCAATGACCCGCTCTATATCGTAGACGGTTTCCCCATCGCTAAGCTGGACCAAGCCTCGGGTGGAGATGCCAAAATGGACCCGGGTACACAAGGAATCCTAAACTTCCTGAATCCGAACGATGTAGAATCCATCGAAGTGCTGAAAGATGCCAGTGCCACTTCCATCTACGGTGCACGTGCTGCCAACGGTGTCGTTATCATCACCACCAAAAGAGGTAAGGAGGGGAAAGCCCGTGTGAACTACTCATACAACTACTCTTTCCAGAAATACACAGACAATTATGACCTCTTGTCTCTGCAAGAATGGATGGTAGAAAAGAACAGCACCACCTGGGAATCCTGGTTATGGAACAACAACGTGTCCCCTTGGGGAAACAGAACGCTGGAAGAAGCACAAGCCAATCCTGCCAACGGAGTGGCATACAGCCGACCTTACTCGGACAATGACATTGCAGGCGCCGGCCCCGGAACTGACTGGTTGGGACTGATTACACGCGACGGACAGATACAGGAACACAACGTCAACCTGCAAGGTGGTAGTGAAAGTACGCAATACATGGTGTCGTTCAACTATTACGACCACCAGGGTATCGTCAAGAATTCCGGTATGACTCGTTATACTGCCAAAGCAAACATTGACCAGAAGTTTCTGAACATCTTCAAGGCAGGTCTGAACCTTACATTGACCCGCATCGACAACGACAACACTCAGTTAGGTTCCGGGCAATTCGAAAACTCCGGTATCATTCGCTCTGCCATACAGATGGGTCCCAATATCCAGGCGTATGACGAAGCAACCGGTACGTATCCCATCAACCCCTTACTGGGACAACAGCCCAACCCCTACTCCTTGCTGAACAATACGGACAAAGGACGTACTGACCGCCTCTTGGGTAATATCTTCATCGAAGCAAAACCCATCGCAGGACTGACACTGCGCGTCAACGCCGGTTTGGACCACGCCAATGTGGACCGCAAAACCTACCAGCCCCGCAGCACGCTGAACGGAAAGAATCTGAATGGTGTAGCCTACATCTACAATACCGACAACAACCAGTATCTGATGGAAGCAACTGCCACCTATCAGCGCACTTTCGCAGATATCCACAGCATCAACCTGCTGGCAGGCACCTCTTACGAAAAATTCAATTATGACGCATCGGAACTGGGCAACAACAATTTCATCACAGATGCATTCCTCTGGAACAACATGGATGCCGGTACAGGTACCAAAATCACCAAATCCACCTCTACCGAGAATAAGATGATGTCCTACTTCTTCCGTGCCGGATACATTCTGAAGAACCGCTATCTGCTGACAGCTACACTGCGTGCCGACGGTGCCAGCGTATTTGCCAAGAACAACAAATGGGGATATTTCCCATCGGTTGCAGCTGGATGGACCATGAGCGAAGAAAACTTTATGCGCAACATTGACTGGCTATCCAACCTCAAACTGCGTCTCAGCTGGGGACAGACCGGTAATGCAGACATCAGTACCAATGCCTTTGCCAGCTACGGAGCACAAGGCAGCTGGATAAACTCCGACTACAAAACGGTAAGCGGCGTCATGAAAAGCCGCCTTGAAAATCCAGACTTGAAATGGGAAACGACAACTGAATGGAATCTCGGACTGGACTTCGGCTTCTTGAAGAGTCGCATCACTGGTTCTGTGGAACTCTACCAGAGAGTGATTTCGGACCTGCTGAACTACAAGCCCCTGAATACCTATCAGGAGGTGAAGCAAGTAATGGCAAACATCGGCAAGACGCAGAGCCGTGGTATCGAAGTCACCTTGAATACCCGCAACATTGTCACCAAAGACTTCTTCTGGGAAACATCACTGACGTATACCAAATACAAAGATCGCTGGAAAGAACGCACTCCGGACTGGAAACCGAACGTATATGAGAAAGAGACAGACCCGATACGAGCCATCTACTCCCGCCGTGCCGACCATATCATGCAGATAGGTGAAGAAGCTCCTACCGCACAGCCGGACCTGCGTCCGGGACAGATTGTCATCAAGGACCTCGACGGCTATGTACGCGATGAAAACGGCAACCCGAAAGTGGATGAGAACGGTCGCTTCATGCTGCTGGGACGCCCCGACGGCATCATAGACGAAGCCGACACCGAACTTATCGGTACATTGGACCCGGGCTGGATGGCAAGTATGACCAATACATTCAAGTACAAAGGTTTCGACCTCAATATCATGTTCAACGGTATGTTCGACCGCATCATGCAGGACCCCACTGAAATGGATTTTGGCGTAAACGGCGGCGGAATCGCCCAAAGCGGCTACAACATGTTGCGAACCATCAAAGACAGATGGACCTTCGACAATCCGTCGACCACACGTCCCAGCTCTTACTACATCACCGGAACTAACTATACGGCAGGAGACTTCTTCTACCAGAAAGCCTGGTTCATCCGTCTGCAGAACATCAGCCTGGGATATACACTGCCCAAGTCTTTACTGGCAAAAACTAAGGTGCTGAGTAATGTACGTTTCCATGCTTCCGTCAACAACCTGTTTGTCATCACTCCCTATAAAGGCCTTGACCCCGAAACAGATGCTTATGCGGCAGCCTATCCCAATGCACGTACCTTCAGCTTCGGTGTAGATGTTTCATTCTAATCATTTATAAAAAGTATTCTTATGAAAAAGTACTGTAAACTATTTATATTGGCAGCAGCTCTGATGGGAGGCTTGTCTCTGAACAGCTGCATAGACCTTGACCCCATAGACTATTCCGACATCAATCCGTCCAATTTTCCACAAACGGAAACAGACGTTGAGTCGATGGTCAACTCATGCTACTACTCTGTACGCTCCAGCTGGTTCGACGGGCTCTTCTCAACCAGTGAACGCGGAGTAACCGTAGTAAACGACCTTACCACAGAAATTCTAACCTGCAAATCCGGTTTCCTGAAAGACGTATCCGACCTTAATTTTTTCCCAACCACCGCCGACCTTACCCGCTTCTACTACACAGATACAGATGCATACAGCGACGGTTGGCTCAATGACATCAGCCGCTGCACCTCCGTACTGGCACAGATTGAAGCATGCGACTTCCTGAGCACGGAGAAGAAACAACGCTACGCTGCGGAAATAAGATGTGCCCGCGGACTCATTTCCTATACCTTGTACGACATGTTCGGTCCACTGGTCATAGCTCCGCTGGAAGTACTGGAAAATCCCACAGTGGAAAAGCCGCTGGCACGCCTTTCCAAAGAGGAAATGGTAAAGTTCATAGAAGAAGACCTGATCTTTGCAGCTAGCTACCTGCCCACCCCAGCAGAAGCCGAATACGGCAGATTCAGCCAGGGACTTGCCAATATGCTCCTCATCAGGCTCTATCTGCACGAGAGCCCAGACGACAAGAGTTACTACACAAAAGTAGAAACGATTGCCCGCGAACTGATGAGTTCGTCTTACGGTTACCGCTTGTCTGCAGACTATACGAAGATGTTTGAGATAGGTGGACAAGGTAAGAGCAATACGGAAATAATATGGGCAATCCCCGTCAACACGGAAGCAGTAAGCTGGAATGACTGGCACATGTTCGTACTGCCCACCGACTTTGCAGACCATGGTATGGCAAGTGGATACGAATGCGTGAACAGCACCTGGTATTTCTATGATAGCTTTGAGGAAAATGACGTCCGTAAGACTTATCTGGTGACTTCTTACCAGGCTCAAAACGGTGACATCGTAGATCGTGAGAACCCCAGTTCACACCTTGAGTTAGGTCCTATTCCATTGAAATACGGCTACGACACCAACGTCACTGGCAATGGAGGCAAAAGTTCTATCGACCCGATTATCTACCGTCTGGCAGATGTGTATCTGACACTGGCAGAAGCGCTCTATCTGAAACCCGGCTCATCTGCTGCGGATAAGGAAGAAGCGATGACCCACATCAACACCATCCGCAACAGAGCCGGACTGGATGGTATCAGCAACAGTGAGGTCAATACGGAAGAAAAGTTCGTGGAAATACTACTGAAGGAAAGAAGCCATGAACTATGGTGTGAGAACGGACAATACCGTGCCGACTTGATTCGCTTTAACAAGTTCGTGGAACATGCCGAAACGGTAAAAGGTACGGCCTATGCCAACAAGAACAAGGAATTATATCCGTTACCACTCTCGGCCATCAACGACGGTAAGGGATTGGTTACACAGAATCCCGGTTATTAATATCCATTGCTCCTCGTCCCCATTCAGGAGATTGGGGAATCATTTAAATACAATATCCTATGAAAACAAGATATACTTTTCACACAGTATTACTGATAGCCCTATTGCTTGGCGGCCTCTTCCATTTCTCCGCCTGCACCTCTGACTCAAAGAGAGCCGAAACACAGATAAGTGTCTCCACACCACCCCGCCCTGCCGGACAGACCGATGTAGTGGGGCTGACCTGCGAACCTATCGAAACCGTGCGCATCGGATTTATCGGTCTGGGCGCCCGGGTACCGAAGCCATCCGCCGCTTCACCTATCAAAAAGGAATCCAGGTAAAGGCTCTGTGCGACTTGAACCAGTTCCGAGTGGACAGCTGCCAAAACATGCTGAGTCGCGCCAACATGCCCGAAGCAACCACCTACTACGGCAGTGAAGATGTCTGGAAACAAGTGTGCGAACGCGATGACATAGACCTTATCTATATAGCCACCGACTGGATACACCATGCTCCCATGATGATTTATGCTATGGAGCACGGAAAACACGTGGCTTGCGAAGTACCCGCCGCCATGACACTGGATGAAATTTGGAAAGTGATAGACACCGCAGAACGTACCCGCAAACACTGCATGATGCTGGAAAACTGTGTCTATGACTTCTTTGAGATTACCACCCTGAACATGGCGCAGCAGGGTCTTTTCGGAAATATCACCCATGTGAAAGGAGCATACAACCATTGTCTATACGATATCTGGCCGGACTATAATGCCGACTGGCGCATGCAGTACAACATGGCCCACCGGGGAGACGTATACCCCACTCATGGAATGGGTCCGGCATGCCAGTTGCTGGACATTCACCGGGGCGACCGTATGAAGTATCTGGTGGCCATGGACAGCGATCCCGTTTCCCTTCCCGATTACCTGGATAAGCACGGAAGGACCGAAGATGCCAAGAACTTCCAGAACGGAGAAGTCACACTTACCTTGATACGTACAGAAAAAGGTAAAACCATCCAGATTGAGCACAACGTGGCCTCCCCCCGCCCTTACAGCCGTTTGTACCAATTATCCGGAACACAAGGATTTGCCGATAAATATCCGATGGAAGGATATGCTCTGGAAAGTAAGAACCTTCCAGAAACCATCACCAGCGGGCAGACCTTCACTGCCCACGAATACATGCCCGAAGCTGCCAAAAGCAGACTGATGGAGCAATACAAGGACCCCATCATCAAGGACATGGAAGAAAGAGCTAAGGAAGTGGGTGGACATGGCGGAATGGACTTCATCATGGATTCACGCCTCATCTACTGCTTGCACAACGGTCTGCCGCTGGATATGGACGTCTACGACCTTGCCGAGTGGTGCTCACTCATCCCGCTGACCAAACTCTCCATCGAGAATGGTTCGGTTCCCGTAGAAGTGCCCGACTTCACACGGGGAGCATGGAACAAGATACAAGGCTATCGACACGCTTTCGCCCAATAAGAAAAAAGCCATTTTATGAAACCGACCTTTTTATCTCATTTCTTAACACCCATACTGTTGTTCTGCGGGGTAGCTACGCTACCCCTGCAGGCACAGTCCTATAAAGACCCCACACTCTCGCCCGAGGAACGTACCACCGACCTTCTCCGACGGATGACACTGGAAGAGAAAATCGCCCAAATACGCCACATTCACTCCTGGAATATCTTTGACGAGCAAGACCTCAACGAAACCAAGTTGCAAGAATTCGTAGGTGACTTGTGCTGGGGATTTGTAGAAGGATTCCCGCTGACTGGAGAAAGCTGCCACCGGCACATGCGGCGCATACAAGAATATATGGTGAAGCATACCCGGCTCGGAATTCCGGTCTTCACAGTTGCCGAAGCCTTGCACGGTTCGGTACACGAAGGCTCCACCATCTACCCGCAGAACATCGCACTGGCTTCCACTTTCAATCCGGAGCTGGCCTACCGTCGTGCCGCAGAGATATCCAAAGAACTGCATTATCAAGGCATCTGTCAGATTCTGGCACCATGCATAGACGTGGTGCGCGATTTAAGATGGGGGCGTGTAGAAGAGAGTTACGGCGAAGACCCTTTCCTGAATGGCATCTTCGCTTATGAAGAGGCAAAAGGCTATCTGGACAACGGAATATCCCCTATGCTGAAACATTATGGTCCGCATGGCAACCCGTTGGGAGGTCTCAACCTTGCCTCGGTCCATTGCGGTGTGGGAGAACTGCATGATGTCTATCTCCAACCGTTCAAACGGGTTGTCACCTCCCTGCCGATACACGCTGTGATGTCCACCTACAATTCATGGAACCGTGTCCCCAACTCCTCCTCACACTATCTGCTCACCGAGGTCCTGCGCAACCGCTGGGGCTTTCAAGGGTATATATATTCTGACTGGGGAGCCATAGACATGCTACACACCTTCCAGCGTACCGCCTCCAACCAAGCGGAAGCAGCGGTGCAAGCCATTGTTGCCGGATTGGACGTAGAAGCCTCCAGCGAATGTTTCCCACATCTGGCTGCACTGGTCAAGGAGAAAAAAGTAGATGAAGGGATTATCGACAAGGCAGTGAGCAGGGTTCTTCTTGCCAAATTCCGTATGGGATTGTTCGAGGACCCTTATGGAGACAGATTTGCAGGACACTCCTTGCACTCGCAGGAGAATATCCAGGTAGCGCGACAGATAGCCGATGAATCTACCGTCCTTTTGAAGAATGACAAGGACCTGCTACCGCTAAACCTATCTCAGTTGAAATCCATTGCTGTCATCGGACCGAACGCAGACCAGGTGCAGTTTGGAGATTATACTTGGAGCCGTACCAACCAAGATGGCATCACCCCGCTGGAAGGCATACGCAAGCAGGTGGAACCGGTCGGCATAAAGATACGTTATGCCAAAGGATGCAACATGATGTCCATGGATACCACGCAAATTGCGGCGGCTGTTGAAGCGGCACGGCAGAGCGATGCAGCTATTCTGTTCTGCGGCAGCGCTAGCGCCTCGCTGGCAAGGGATTACCACGAAACCAACTGCGGAGAGGGCTTCGACCTTACCGACCTTTCTCTGACAGGTGCCCAAGGGAAGTTGATACAAGCCGTCCATGCCACCGGGAAACCGGTCGTGCTGGTCTTGGTTACGGGAAAGCCTTTCGCCATCGCATGGGAAAAGGAGCATATACCCGCCATCCTTGTACAATGGTATGCAGGAGAGCAGGAAGGCAGCTCCATCGCCGATATTCTGTTCGGAAAGACAAATCCTTCCGGCCATCTGACCGTCTCGTTCCCCAAAAGCAGCGGACATCTGCCTGCCTATTACAACCACTTGCCTACGGACCGGGGATTCTATCATAAACCGGGAAGTTATGAACAGCCCGGTCGGGACTATGTATTCTCCTCTCCCGGTCCCTTATGGGCCTTCGGGCACGGACTGACCTATACAACCTTTGAGTATGCGGATTTGCAGATAGAACAAACAACGGATTCGGTAAAAGTCCTTGTAACAGTGAAAAACACCGGAACACGGGCGGGTAAAGCCGTACCGCAACTCTACGTAAGGGATGTGTTTAGCTCCATATCCACCCCGGTCAGGCAGTTGAAAGCGTTTCAGAAAGTAGAGCTGAAACCCGATGAAGAAGTTCAAGTCCCCCTGCACTTTGCCATCGAAGATTTAGCCTTTACTAACGAAAACGGACAGACGGCAGTAGAACCTGGTAACTTTGAGATACAAATGGGAGATGCTTCAGACCATATCTTGTTGAAAGACATCATCAGTATAGGAAAGACCTCTGCCGATGGGCACCAAACAGAACAAAGACAAGCCGGAAAAGAAATAGGTAAAGGAACCATTATATCCATCAAAGGCATGGTGCGCGATGTGCAGGCCACTCCGGCAGACAGAGTGGAAATCTACTCTACCGCACAGCAACGGGTGGTGGGTGTCACTGATAAAAGCGGCAGATATACCATAGAGGTACCGGAAGATGATATACTTGTTTTCCGCAAATCCGGATATCTAAACGAGGAGGTCAACGTGGCTGGAAAGAGCAGCATTCTGATTACAATCAGAAACGGAACAGACCTTTAGCCGTGAACGTGAAAGAGTAAGGGAGAAGAATCAAAAGACAATAGGTATTCATGCACGAGATGTACATCTCATCCTGTACGAGATATACATCTCACGCAGCATAAGATGTGCATCTCGTACATGAAAAACAATAATGTTTCTATCGGGAAAGTATAGGTTCCCACCCATTATGGGATAAGGCTCTCCATTTCAGTCTATTCCGTCACCAACGGACGCTTACGCCAATCGTCCTTCACATAGCTGTCGGGGTAGACCGTCTTATCAATGATTTCACCACCTTTCAGACGAATCCAGGTGGTGAAAGTACGGGCGCCTTCCTTCATCACAATGACACGTGCACCGTTGGGAAGGTGGTTGTACTCAGTATTGCCACCTGTGAAACGGCCGTAGGCCAGAAGGATTCCTTTCCACATCACGGCATAGTCGTTGTCATGGTCGTGCCCGACAAACATACCCATCACATCACCGGCCTCTTTCATGGCAGTGAACATGCCCGTATTCAGTTCCGGAGCGCAAGCCTTTTCCATGCGGGTACCTATCAGTATGGCGTTCTCGTCAGAAGCGGCTTCATTATATTCCGGCAGAGGGATATGAAAGAATGCCAGTGCAGGCAAAGGTTGCCCACCGTTTTTTGCTTTATAAGCGGCACTCTGCTGGCGGTACCAGTTCACCTGGTCGAAAGTGAGCCAGTCGTACCCTTTTACATCGGGCAGTTTGGAGTAGGAATGGGAATCCAGACAGTAAAGCAGGGCTGCATCCTTCTTGCCGTCCGAGGATTTCAGTGTGAGGACATAGTCGGGGGATTCAACTCCGCCACGGTCGGGTTGGATATTGAAAGGCATGGAACGGATAACATCATAAAGTTCGGCACGTGTTTTTCCCTGCTCGTTGTCGTGGTTACCAAAGGTTACGACAAAAGGAATCTTACGGTCCGTAGCATAGGAAAGCACCTTGCGCATGGCCGTATCGGCAGGTGCGGCATAGACCACATCGCCGGTAAAGACTACTAAATCGGGGCGCTCAGCATCGAGCACCTCGCCAATACGCTTCAAAGCAATGTCTGAAGCCGGATTACCATACTTAAAGTGGATGTCTGTAAACTGGACGATTTTAAACTCTCCATTCTTGTTGAACTGTAAAGGCGATACTTGTGCCGGGCAGAACAAGGAGGATAAAAGTGCCAGACAAAAGGTCAAGGAGATTTTCTTCATATAAGTGGATGATTAAATTGAGTTGATATTATTTCATGTCATTCCTTCACTATCAATACAGTGGCATAGGCGGATATACCTTCCTCCCTGCCCGTAAAGCCGAGTTTCTCCGTGGTGGTGGCCTTGATGGAGATGTCATCCTCGTCTATTCCCATCACCGCGGCAAGCGTACGTTGCATTTCGGGAATATAGGACTTCAACTTAGGCCGCTCAGCGCAGATGGTAGCATCAATATTACCCACCAAATAGCCTTTAGCAGCTATCAGTTCTATTGTTTTCTTTAACAGAATCTTGCTGTCTATATTCTTGAACTCACCGGCAGTATCGGGAAAATGATAGCCGATGTCGCGCATATTCGCCGCTCCCAGCAATGCGTCACAGATAGTATGGATGAGCACGTCTGCATCCGAGTGCCCCAACAATCCCTTTTCATGTTCCAGGCGGATACCGCCCAGCCAAAGCTCGCGCCCTGCCACCAGTTGGTGGACATCAAAGCCGAAACCTACACGTATCTTCATATCGTTACTTCTTTAAGTTGATACGAAAGTACAGAAAAAATAGGAACAAGAGAAGGAACAAGACACAAATTGCACGGATTACGCCGTTTTTTGCTCCCCTTGTGGAAAGAAAATCGAACGTAAACCGTGCAATCGGTATGGAGTATGAAGAATATGTTACGGTCTGTCGGGCAGACTGTCTACAATTCCTTTATAAAAAGCTCTCACATCTTGCCAGTGATAGAAAGGAGCCATATCCGTCTTCACCGGGATACTTACTTCATGCTCGTGCAGCAACAGTTTTACAATCACATCTTCCGGCGAGCCTTTCTTGCGGAAGAACACCAGCTGTATATTTCCTGCCATCGGCGCAACCTTGTAGTTGCACCACGCCTGATAGAACTTATCGGGGTCGGCCTCCTCGTTATAGCAGTTCTCCAACTTCATCAATCCTGCCAGGGGGATAATGTTTCCATCATGTGCAAAGCGGAAAGTAGCCGAGTTTCTACCCGAAGCAATAGCCTCGTCGGCAGCGGCAATGATGTTCTCCAGTGTCGGTTTGGCGTTTGCCACCATCAGTCCGTTGGTCATGGGCGAGGGACCGTCGCACACGTAGTTCTTGTAGTTGTGTATCTGCCAAATGTCGAATAACTCTTGCTTCTCAAAAATATCATAGAACGATACTTCCTGCTCCACGTCCTGCATGTCCGAGGCTATCGCATAAAGACCGCGCATCAGTTCCTCCGGATTCACACGTTTATGGACAAACTCTTTATCGGAGAAAAGTGAGTTCATCAGACGTTCGGGACGAACATGGCTCTTCTCGAATTTGCGGAACTCCTCGTACCAAGGGCCCTTGTGCGAAGTGAACTTCATGGCTTCCTGCGTATGAAAGTTCAAGTAAGGCATGTATTTGTTGCTAGATTCACGCTCAATCTTCAGTTGGGGATTGAATTCCTTCAGACGTTCGCAGAAGGCATCCATACTGAGTACGCAACGTATTACGAGTGTAGCACATGCCGACATCTCCGGCGCACCTTTAAAGACTTCGGGAAATGCCTGATACATACGTTCGGCAATACCGCGCTGCTGATCCACGCCCACTGGGCTCAAGTCTCCACCGCGTCCTTCGGCATCTGCCCAGACAATAGCCAACCGCTTGCGCACATCTTCGCCCAGCGGAGTAAGTTTACCTGCCTGATGTGCCTTTTCAAACACTTCCATCACACGGATATACTCCTCGTCAGAAATCAGCCAGCGCGAGCCATGACGTCCGAAGTGACTGATATAGAAAGGCTCGTAACCCTTCGGTGCCTTGGTCTGTACACCCGGTGCCGGATAGGCATAATACACTCCTCCGGTAACGGCAATGTTATCGAAGATTTCTTCGCGCGTGGCTTGTGCATACGACGATGTATGCACAGCCGATGCGGCAAAAAGAATGGTAGAAAAAACGATTCGTTTCAATCTAAAATTCATAGGATAATAAAGCTTTTCAGTTCAAGAAATCAGGATTTTGTGTCAAATTAGGATTGGTGGTAAACTCGTCCTGCGGAATGGGGAAGAGGTTGTATTTGTCGTCCACATCCTTACCTATGTAAGAACCTGCCACGCCATTGTCACTACCTTTCCAGTCCCAGTTATATCCCTTGGTGAACTTACCAAAACGAATCAGGTCTGTACGGCGAACCAACTCCATGTGCAACTCGCGGGCACGTTCATCCAAAAGGAAATCAAGATTCAACCGACTGTCGCTGATGCGTCCCGATACGCCATTACCATATTTGCCGGACATGTAAGCACGGTCTCTGATTTCATTCACATACTCCAACGCTTCGGTACGCGAACCACCTTCGGCGCCACGCAGAATAGCCTCAGCCGCCATCAAGTAGGCATCTGCCGTACGGAACATCGGATAATCGACAGAGGAGTACTTCGTGCCGCCTGGTTCCAGTTCACTGCCGTCTTTGCGCACGTTTCTCCACTTGATGCAGGCGTAGCCGTTATTGAAATCGCTCTGGAACTCCTTGCCTTCTACCCAAGTTTCTTTGGTGTGGCCAATAGAGAAGAATTGGGCACGCTTGTCTTTCTTGCCGTTCCCCCAGATGTCGTCTGCCACAAAAGTCTGGTCTTCTTCTTCGAACATATCCACCAGCTGTGTCTTTACGCGGGCATTGCCCCAGGTGCCGTTCACACCTATCCGGATATAGTTGCCCATATCTCCATTCATCAACGCCTTAATCAGGAAGTTAGTACCTGCGCTGCCTTGCGCATAGTCTGCATCCTGCACCAGCGGCCAGATGATTTCGGAACAAGTTTCATTGTCTGCCAAGAAGATGTGGCGATAATCGGAAGCCAGCGGATAATTACCTTCCGTAATTACCTTTTTGGCATATTTGTATGCGTTTGTGTATTCATTCTTTCCTACCCAAGTTTCGGCATTCAAGTAAACACGTGACAGCAAGAACCAGGCTGCTACACGGTCCACACGGGCATATTCGTTCTTTTTGGGTTCTTTCAGCAGGGTGGTCAATTCTTCCAGTTCGGACACCACAAAGTTGTAGATTTCCTCGCGAGTGGCTTGCTCGGGCATGTCACCTACTTCCATCGTTTCGTCCACGAAGGGTGTAGAACCGTAAAGGTCGCAGAGCATACTGTAACTATAAGCACGGATGAAGCGGGCTTCGGCACAATAGTATTGATACTCGTCTTTCAAGGCTTCATACACACCTCTCTCCTGCAATTTGCTCTCTGTACATTCACGTAGGAACTCGTTGCAATAGTTAATGGTCATGAAAAGACGGTAATAAGGATAACCCACAATCTCAGTAGAAGCATCCCAATTCAAGTAAAGCATGGCACGTACACCCTTGCTGCCACCGGACTGGAATACGATTTCATCCGTACAAGCTTCCTGCAAGTAGAACAAGGCACGAGTATAACCAGAATATCCTTCATCGATGCCCGACACATCGCCGTCTCCTCCGTCACCACCCTTCTGCCCTGTCTGTATCAGGGCAGCATAACACTTGGCAATCATGCCGATATAGCCCTCGGGAGTAGAGTACACCATCTCACCGGTCAGTTCGTTATCATCCAGCGGCAATGTATCCAGGTCGCCCAGGCAAGAAGCAAAAAGTGACACAGCCAGCAAACATACTGTTACTAATTTGAAATATCTAGTTTTCATAATCATGTATTTGTTTTTAGTCATTAAAAATTAAGGTTAACTCCCAGCATGAACGTACGCGGACGCTGATAGATGTTTTTATCGATTCCGTCATAAAGCTCCGGATCAAGACCGGAGTATCCGCTCAAAGTGCATACATTCTGTACGGCGAAGGAGAGACGGAGCGATGTCCCGTCGTTCCACAGTTTATTGAACGTATGACCGATGGTGATATTGTCTATACGGAAGAAGTTGCCTCTCTCCAGGAAATGGTCGGTGAACTGGCGGTCTTGCGTAAACTTGTTTTCGAGCGTAGAACGCAGGATGTTGCTGGAAACGCCGTTGCTGCCATAGAGTGCATCCAAGGAGTTGGAAGCAGCCACATAGTTATAGACATAGAAACCGAAGCTACCGTGTCCGTTGATGCCCAAATCCCAATTCTTGTAGGACAGACGGGTGGACAGACCGCAATAGTAAGGGGCCTTGGAACTCTTACCAGTGACGTACTTGTTAGAGTCTTCTTCGCTAGAAGTGATGGAGCCGTCTTTGGCAATGTATTTACCGTCCAGCGGCTGTCCGTTTTCGTCATAAGCTTGCTTCAGTAGATAGTAGGTATTCGGAGTCTCTCCTACCATGTGTACTTGCAGATAGCGGCCTGTACCTCCGGCGTTACCTGTCTTTACGTAGTTGCTCTCGTTGTCGATGGTGTTCAGCTTGGTAATCTTTGAGGCATTCCAAGTGAAGTTACCGCTGATGTTCCATTCCCAATCTTTGGTCTGGATGGGAACCAAGTTCACACCGATTTCAAGACCTTTGCTTTCCATATCACCGATGTTGGTTTCGATACGGTTGGTGAAGTTACTGCCGGCAGGTACAAAAATGTCGTTCAGCAGGTCTTTCGTGTTACGCCAGTAGTAGTCAATCGTACCCGAGATGCGGTTGTTCAAGAAACCGTAGTCGATACCGATGTTGTAAGTTTCCGTAGTCTCCCATTTAATGTTGGGATCGTAGCCGTTGGGGCGGTAGGTGGTGTACCACTTGTTACCGAACAAGTATCTGGACTCATCGTAAGATGCAGTATAGGTGGACAAATGCTGGTAGTAGGAACCGATGGACTGCTGGCCGGTCTGACCGTAGCTCAAACGGAGTTTTAGGTCGGACACTACTTTGTTGTCTGCCAAGAAAGCCTCATCGTTCACACGCCATGCAGCGGCTACGGAAGGGAAGTAGCCCCAACGGGTCTCGGGTGAGAAGCGAGAAGAAGCATCGGCACGTAACGTAGCAGTCAGCATATAACGCTGTTTCCAAGAGTAGTTCAATCGACCGTAGAAGGAGAGCAGGTAGAGTTCAGCTTCCTCGTGCTTGGGAGAGGTAAGATCCTCACCCTTGGTGTCGGTAGTGGTATCATGGTTCTTGTACCAGAAACGTTGCCAGCCGTAACCAGCCATGGCATTGAGGTTATGGTCGTTGAAGTCTTTAGCATAGTTGGCGTAGAAGTCGAGTAGTGTATTGCGTTTGTCGTTATGATATGTATAACGCTTTCCGGTACCATCCTGTTCGTTGCCGGTGTACATGGCGGGGGCCAAGTCAGGCATGTTATCGTGTTTGTCTTCCGTCAGGAAATCATACCCCATGTTCAGGTTCAGTCGAAAGTCTTCAAAACCGTGTATTTTATAATCGAGGGCAATATTACCGATGGAGCGTTTGGTCTTGTTCTGCTTGTCGGCAAGTTCCAAGTCGGAGACGGGGTTTGAGGCAGCTAGCGTGATGGGGGTATTACTTACACCCATCCACATATAGTACCCCAAACCTACATTACCGTCATAGTTCTGATATACAGGGCGTGTAGGGCCGAAACCTACGGCACTTCCGATGACACTGGTGGAAACCGGCTTTTCGTCCTCGATGCTACCCTTGATATTGATGTCAACAGAGAGATGCTTGTCGAAGAACTTGGGCGACAAACCGATACTGGCATTGAGGCGCTGGTAGTTGTTGTTTTTCAACGTACCGTTCTGGTTGGTATAGCCCACGGACACGCGGTAAGGCATATTCTTCAAAGCACCAGTCATGGAGAGGTTGTGGTCTGTACCCATTGCCACGCGGTAGATTTCATCCTGCCAGTCGGTATTGACATCACCCAGCTTGAAAGCCTCCGGAGCATTGGCATACTTGGCAAAGGCTTCGCGATATTCGGAAGCGGAAAGTACATCCAGTTTCTTATACACATTGCCCACCGTCACGTTGGCACTGTAGCTGAAAGAGGGACGTGAAACACCGTCGGTGTTTCCTTTCTTCGTAGTGATAATGATGACACCGTTGGAGGCACGCGAACCGTAGATGGCTGTTGCCGAAGCATCTTTCAATACCGTAAACGAAGCAATGTCATTCGGGTTGATAGAGCTGATGGAGGCGTTGCTGACAGGCACACCGTCGATAACTATCAGTGGGTCGTTGTCTGCTGACAAAGAAGCTCCCATACGGATACGGATGGTACCGCCGCTGCCCGGAGCACCGCTGCCCGGTACAATGTTCACACCGGCAACCTTACCCACCAGAGCGTCTTCGGCAGTCAATTGCTTTCCTTTGTTCAGCTCGTCCGGCTTCACAGTTAGCAGAGAACCAGTGACATCTCCTTTCTTCACTTGACCGTAACCGATTACAACGACTTCGTCCAGCATCTCCGTGTCTTCCTGCAAAGTGATGACGAGCGGTGTATTGCTGCCGGTAACCGTCAGTTCCTGGCCCTTAAAACCGATACATGTAATGGAGAGAATATCATTGACGGCAGCTTTCAAAGTAAAGTTACCGTCCACATCAGAGATAGTTCCCACAGAGGTACCCTTTATCAAGATGTTAGCCCCAATCAGTGGTTCACCTGTGTGGTCTTTCACATGTCCTTTCACTGCAATATCTTGTGCCGAAAGTGACAAAGACAAGAGCAATCCCAGCAACGGGAGAATACTCTTTGCGATTTTAATCATGCTTTTCATATAATACAATATATAGTTAATAAAAATAATGTTTGCCAAGAAAAGGAACCAAGCACGCCCGGTTCCATGCAATCCTTATACCCAATCTTCTTAACTAATACTTATCAAAAAACTACAGTTAACTTTAATCTTTTGTCGATGTTGCAAAGGTATATGATTAACTGTCCCGCGAAAAAGGCGAGTAGAAGCTTAAAGTAGACGCAAGCAGATTAGCTTTATCTAT
>ENA-OQDA01000440-OQDA01000440.1-human-gut-metagenome-genome-assembly--contig:-NODE-440-length-17272-cov-7.717819_pt1 | contig 17272 bp, 14 predicted proteins | sample MGYA00242771_ERZ504603 | MGnify/ENA primary metagenome ERZ504603 (study PRJEB26092, sample SAMD00036328) | human gut metagenome | host: Homo sapiens | study: EMG produced TPA metagenomics assembly of...
CAATTAACCGTTCAATTGCTTCTTCTAGACCAGGATGGCTTACCCCCTGCAGTTTTGAGATTGAAAGAACAGCTAAAGGGCCAGCAATGCCATGAGAAAGTCCGAAATTCACCATTCCTGAACAGAAATTCTTTCTTTCTTCAGGTGGAAAAACATTTTCTTCTTTTATGTACCAATTAAGAACAGATTCTCTATTATCTGAAGAGTATTGTGAAAGATGAATTAATGTGGCAACTGCTTTTTGAATCGGGTTCCGATACAAATCAATGTCCGTAAGAAGTAAGTAACGAAGCATACCGGATAATCCCAATATGGCATCATAGTCACGCATACTTATTGATTTCGAGTCAATTTTTTCCAGAAGTACCATAGATTTTCTATCAACGCCTGATGCTACAACCTCATTAACTGATTTGATCAAATTGTGATATGTACGGGGGAGTTGAGCGATTGAGAGCAGAATACTGAGTGCGTGTTTTTGCCTTAGCTTCTGAACTACCAGCGTTTTTTGTGCTGGCGTCGCTCGTCTTCCAAAACCAAGGCTTGCAAATTTTTTTAGGTAGTCATTCTCCGCATCGCAGTCGCTGCACTTCGGCCAACAGATCTTCTTCTACCTGCTTCGGCAGCTGCTTTGGCGGACGACCCTTACTGCTGCGGCCACGCCGTTCGACGGCAAAGCCTTCCGGCCCTTCCTCCAGATAGATTCGCTCCCATGATTTGATTCGATCTCTGCTGTTTACCTCAAATCTACGACAGGTTTCGCTGTAACTTAATTTCTCTTCCTGCATGGTTTCAATCACCAGTTTTTTTGAATTCCGGCGTATATCGTTTGTTTGGTACTCCTTTTGGCATAGCAAAACACCCCACTTGTTAGATAGTATACCATACTGTCTAACAAATGGGGTGCAGTTCACAATTAGTGGGCTCATCTTCTCCCATAATAATTCTCTTGATTTTCATTTCGTCTTTATAATTACCTTCCCTTGTGTTCAGTTTGCCACGAAGCTTTTCTATGATTCCCATATAATGTTCATATCCCAAACAGATTGATGCCGAACTACTTGCTGCGCCGTGCATATGATAAAATTTTGTGCCCTGTTGAACGGATGTTGGATCCCACAAGTATTTTAAAGAGGAGTTACTCTTATCTTTAGCATCTTTATAACTAAAATCTTGATTATAGGCATTTTCCAAGAGGTAATCATAGTTTGTTGTTATAATTGCATTCACCGGTATCGCACATAATTCATGTTGTATGGCATTTGCAGGGAGCTTTTTGTCCTGAACTTTATTTGCAATTTTTTCTTTATATCATTATAAATCTGACTACTTGGATTGGATGATTTTCGCAGAATAGTATTTACAATGCGTTCAAATTCAAGTGGCATAGGTAAATTATCAATATGCTCTACGCCATACTCATTAGCTATGTCATCAAGCAAATCTTCCCACGATATGCTTGATTTGAGTGTCCGGTTCAATCCATTCCCAATTAGTAATGTTTTATCCATTTCCCTTTCCTCACAATTTGCCAATATCGTAAGCTATTCTTGCAAAGCCAATTGCCCACATAAACAGCTCCTTTGTCTTATTTTGCTGTCCTCAGTGCCAAATACATCACATTACCACCTGTCAAGCAATAAGTAACGCTATTGCGGCTTTGCGTTACCGCTATCCTACAACCACTCTTTACTATACGTTCTGTGATGAACCAAGCATCATTGTAAAAACATTTCACCTTGTATATGGTTATCACAAAGCCTTACATCTACTAACAATTATAATTAGCCACTCGAATAAACGCAAGTGTTTCTTATAAACGTAAAAACAATATATATCTAATTATAAAGTCCATATTACCTTTATGAATTGCGTTGCAAATATCTTGCATAAAATTTGCAACGCAAGCGTATTTTTTTCTGCATACCGTACCTGCTATAATAGTATCGTCAAAATTGAACAGAAACGCAAGAGCGCCTTTTTTCGAGGGCGCTCTTTTTGTTTGGAGGTGGTCGAAATTTCACGCGAGGAGCGGGATGTTTACCTGATTCCGCAGAATTTTGTGGACACCGGTACGATCCTCGGCGGTACAGTCAAGCTGCGCAATGCGGTGGAGGCGGCTGTGCTTGCCGTGGGCAGCGCAGTGCCGCTGTTTTATCTGCCGCTGGCGTTCAATATCCGTCTGATGATTGTCATTGCGGTGTCGGTACCGCTGGGTGTTTTCGGTGTGGTCGGCATCGGCGGTGACAGCCTGACGCAGTTTGTAGCACACTGGTTCCGCTTTATGAAGCGCCGCCGTATCGTCACACCCACACCTCAGGGCAATCTTGAAGCCAACCGACACCGGCACTTGCGGTTCATCAGCAAGCGGTATCGCGTTATCTACTACGACGATGCCGACACCCTGCCCCACAATGCACAGGTTTTGCAGCGCAAGGCAGACCGCCACGGAAAGCTGGTAAAACGGCAGACGCTCTATGACCTGCTCCCCATCGAGAAAATTGAGAACGGCATCCTGCACACCACAGATGACCGCTACATCAAAATTCTGGAAATCGAGCCCATCAACTTTCTGCTGCGCTCCCCGCGGGAGCAACGCAGCGTCATCTACTCGTTCGCCAGCCTTTTGAAAGTCAGCCCGGTGCGGCTGCAATTTAAGTCCTTCTCCCGCAAGGCAGATGTCAACGCCTATCTGGACAAGCTGCGGCGGGATGCCGCCAACGAACCGGACGCGGCAGTGCGCAAGCGCCACATGAGCTATATCCGCTTTGTCAAGCGCCTCGGCTCTCGCGATGCCGTCAGTCGCCGTTTCTTCGTGATTTTCCAGTACGAAGCCCCTACGAACGAACGGAATATCTCCTACGCCGAAATCGTCTCCACACTCGAAACCACGGCCCGCAACTTTCGCACCTATCTGGCACAGTGCGGCAACGCTATCGTTGAACACGAAAATGAAGACGAGTTTCTCACGGACGTTTTCTATACCTTATTAAATAGGCGAACAGCAGTGCAGATATCATTGCAGGAGCGAATCCAAGATGTACTTGCCAGCTATCTGGCCCAGAACGATGCCACAGCGCTGGATAAAATCCCGCCCGCCGCCTTTATGATTCCGCCCTCGCTGGACTTGAAGCATGGTCGTTATCTCTGCATAGACGGCACCTACCATGCCTACCTGATGATTCCCGCAGACGGCTACCGCGCGCAGGTCACAGCCGGGTGGATGGCGCTGCTGGTGAACGCCGGCGAGGGCATTGATGTGGATCTGTTTCTGGAACGACAGCCCAAAGAACGCATGATGCAAAAAATCGGGCAGCAGATCCGCATCAACCGCAGCAAAATCAAGGACACCAGCGATACAAACTCGGACTTCGATGACCTCTCCAACGCCATCCGCTCCGGGTACTACCTGAAAGACGGTCTTGCCAACAACGAAGATTTCTATTATGCCGCCATCCTTGTGACCGTCACAGCGGCCAGCGTCAAGGATTTGGAATGGCGCATCGGGGAGATACGCAAGCTCATGGTCTCACAGGATATGAATTTGCAGCTGTGCAGCTTTCGGCAGGAGGCCGCTTTTCTCTCTTCCCTGCTGCTGTGCTCTCCGGACGCGGCACTGTTCAAGAAATATCGCCGCAATATCCTTACCTCCACCGCCGCCAGCTTTTATCCGTTCGTCAGCTTTGAGTTGTGCGATACCAACGGTGTGCTGCTGGGCGTGAACAAGTACAACAACTCCCTTGTCAGCCTTGACAACTTCAATACACGCATCTACAAAAATGCCAACATGGCGATCCTCGGTACCTCTGGCGCAGGCAAGACGTTCACCATGCAGCTTATTGCCCGCCGTATGCGGCTGGCCGGAACACCTGTCTACATCATTGCACCACTGAAAGGGCATGAATTTTATCGTCAGGCCAAGGCGTTGAACGGTACCATCATCCGCATCGTGCCGGGCAGCCCGGACTGCATCAACGTCATGGAGATTCGCAAAATCGACCACACCAGCAGCGAACTTCTGGATGGCCCCATGCCGGAGCAGTCGGAACTGGCCGCCAAAATCCAAAAGTTGCACATTTTCTTTTCGCTGTTGATTCCCGATTTGAGCAACGAGGAGCGCCAGCTATTGGATGAAGCCATCGTCACAACCTACCGCAATAAGGGCATCACCTACGACAATGCCAGTCTGGACGACCCGGCGCACCCCGGTCAGTACCGTGAAATGCCAATATTGGGCGATTTGCACGCGGTCTTGTCTGCCACCCCGGAAACGCGGCGCATCGCCAATATTCTGAACCGTCTTGTACACGGCTCGGCATCAAGCTTCAACCGCCAGACGAACGTGAACCTTGACAACAGCTATGTTGTCATCGACATCAGTGAGTTGTCCGGCGATCTGCTGACCGTGGGTATGTACATCGGGCTGGATTATATGTGGGATAAGGCCAAAGAGAACCTGACCCGCCGCAAGCAGATTTTTATAGATGAGGTTTGGCAAATCATCGGCGCATCGTCCAACGCTTTGGCGGCCAACTATGTGTTCGAGGCCGTCAAGACGATTCGCGGCTATGGTGGCGGTGTGCTGGTTGCCACGCAGGATTTGAACGACTTCTTTTCCTTGGAAGATGGAAAATACGGCCGCGGCATCCTGAACAACTGCAAAATCAAAATCATTCTGAATCTGGAGGAAGAGGAAGCGCAGCGCGTACAGAGCGTCTTGAAGCTGACAGATGCCGAAATCGACAACATTACCCGCTTCGAGCGCGGCAGTGCGCTAATCGTCACAAACTCCAACAATGTCACCGTTGATATGCGATGCAGCGAGGAAGAAAAGGACCTAATCACCACAGACCGGGACGAGCTGCGCCGCATTGTAGAACGCCAAATGCAAAATCAAACCGAAACGGAGGAATCCTAATGAAGAAACCTGTTATCGCCGTCCTGTGCTGCCTGCTGGCACTGGGCACCGCCACCGCAGCCTTTGCCGAGGAACCCACGCCAGCACCGGCCCCGGAGCTGGTTGAACTGTCGCCGGAAGATACCGTGCCGCAGTTTTACCCGGACAGTATCTCGTGGCAGGAGGACGGCGGCCAACTGCTTGTCATCAAGCAGTACAGCGTGCCGTATGGCACAGTCGTTGCCGACCTGACTGAAAGCGGTATGCAGTGGGGCGGCTCCGATTACACCTTATGGGGTGTCACGCAGTCTGTGGAGGGCTGTGTGACCGAAGAAAAAGAGGTCACGCAGGATTTTGAATTGTCCGTGCGCAGCGCCGATTCCGAAACCGCCCGCAATGATGTGAAAGAGTCTGTAGCCTACGACGATGAGTACGGCTTTTCCGGCTCACTGACCTTGCAGGACATTACGATTGGCGAAACTTTGCAGGCCGACAGCACCTACATGGCAACCGCGCACTACGCCGGAACGGTCACCCGCACCGAGGCTGGAACCGTGCATTACACACTACTGTACGCGCCGGTTTCTGTACCTGTGGTTGTTGCTGCTACAGCAGAAAGCGGCATCACCCCTGCCCTGCTGATTATGGGCATTGCCTGCGCGCTGCTTTTTATCGCAGTGCTGCTGATTATCACCCATCTTCTGCGCAAAGAGCCTGCCCATGCGGCAGAACCCGCAAAGCCCGCACCTGCGCCGAAAGTCTATGTGCCATCCGGGGATATTGTTCTCGGCGGCAGAAATGAGGATGACGATGAAGAAAATCTCTGATTGGGCAAAAGTTCTGCTGCCGCTGGTCGGCAGCGGGATGGTTCTGCACTACCTGTTCCTATGGCATGAGCGCCGCCATGCGGTGGTGCTGCACAAAGAAGTCTACCACAAACCGCACCATTAAGGAGGAAAACACCATGATTGCACAATGCCTTTACCAGTCCGACCCGAAGAATCTTGCCAGCATGGTCAGACAGCGCCTTGCCTGCCAGCGCGCCGCCCGCAAATTGCAGTGGGGCGTGCAGAAAGAACGCATTTCCGAAACAAACGAGCCTGTGCCGCTGCTCATGCGCCCCGCCGTCAAGGAGATTCTGCAGGATGCCGAGCAGCACCGCTTCGATGTGCTGCTGATTGGCAACCGGGATTCTCTCTGCTGTGATGCCGCCGACATGGAGAGCTTTTTGACTGTACTGAACTCGTTCAACATCCACATCTTTGCCGGCGGTCAGGGCAGTTGGGTCGAGCCGAATGGCCGTCACTACGCGCCCCTGCCCCGCCTGCCATGGCAGGAAGATGACGTTGCGGAGGTGCCGCAGTGAGAGAAAAATTCAAAAGATTCTGGGATACTGCTAACCCCGATTTGCTGCGACTTGTCATTATTTTTGTTTTGGTTGGGCTGCTGTTGGCCGGTTTCTTGCTTTTTGGGCATTCCGGTGATGGCGGTTCGGTGCTGCCTGCATGGGCACAGACCAAACGTGTCGAGCCACCCGACGAACGCCTTGCCGCCGCGCAGAAAGAAAACCCGGACACCGTGGCGTGGATCACGATTCCCAGCACCAATATTGACGCGCCCGTGCAGCAGTACGGAGACAACGACTACTATCTGCGCCGTGACGAGAAAGGTACCGAGGATTATCACGGTTGCATCTATGCTGACTATACCTGCCGTATGAACAGCGGCGAAAAAGTTTCCCGCAATCTGATTTTTTACGGGCACACCTTTACCGATGAAGACTACGAGGGAGGGTTTGAGGATCTGCACAAATATCGTGTGTTCGAGTTTGGGCAGGAGAACCCGTACATTTATGTTTCGCTGGCAGATGAAAAACTGACTTACCAGATTTTCAGTGTGTGGGTCTGTGATGTTTCCACCGACACTGACTGCATTCAGGCCAACCCGGACGATGCGGCCTTCCAGCAGATTCTGGGTAAGGCTGTTGCCGGCTGTGCGTTCGATTATGGTGTGGACGTGACAACGGATGACCATATTCTGACGCTCTCCACCTGTACGGCAGACCCTAACAGCCGCCTGCTGGTCGTTGCCAAGCTGATTGATGGAGGTGGTGTAGATGTAGCATCGTGATTTTTTCGCATTTGATGTAAAAATAATACGAAGGAGTTATGCAAATGCAATATAAACTCAAACACCGCTTATCTGCAGCGCTCATGGCGGGTGCCATGTGCTGCACAATGATTCCCGCAGCTTCGGCCGATGAGATTGCTACGCCGGAGACAGTAGATACGGCCGTTCCTGAAGTTACTGACAGTGTAACACCAGCCCTTTCTCAGATTACCGAAAATCTGTACAACGATCTACCTGATGCACCTACCGGCAGTTACATCGGCAACATGGGTCTGCCTGTGGCAACCGGCGAAACCAAAATCAGCATTTCTTCGTGGGTGTCCGACTTGTACGATGGTGTGGATGCCCACATGGATGCGGATGCATTGAGCGAGGATGAAACAACCATCATTGTCGGTAAAGGTTCTGATTTCGACTATGCGGTGGTTCCGCTGCTGGTGCAGACGGAATATCCAGCAGATGGTGCAACATCCGAAATTATCCTGCCTGACGGTGTGGAACTTCTCAGCTATGCGTCCACCGGCTATGACCTCATCCCCGCCGATGAGGTCGAGCAGACAAAAATCCTGCACCAGACCTACGCCGAGCAGTCTGCGGCGGCCACAGGGCTGTATGTGAAAACATCTTCCGACTTCACCGCACAGTTTATCTACACCGCCCCGGATGGCGAACAGTTGCAGAAATCCCTCCATGTGCAGTTGTCGGATGAAGCCGCCCCGACGCAGCTTTATGCAGACAACGGCATTGCTACACTTGCGGCAGGGCCGACCCCGCCGTATGCCACCGGAAAAATCACCAGTATTGCCAAAGAGGGCGGCACATGGCTGATTTGGTTCAACGGTCAGGAAGCCTACTGCTGCAGCCACGGCCTGAACGGCCAGCCCAAGGGCTGCCCCACCTACAGCTTCTCTCATGTGTCCCGCCTTGAACCCGGCCAGTATACGCCGGGCAACCACTATGCAAACCAGGTCAACATCTGGGGCGGTCTTGGTCAGCTGAGTCTGGATATGCTGGATGATCGTCCTGTTGTGGCAAGCCTTGAAGATGATCCTGAAGGCTGTGAAGAACAGCCGGACATCCTTGGCAGCCTTTACGATGAAACCCAGCAGTGGATCATGGAAAACTATCCTGACAGCTACGCGGCGCAGACCTATATTGCTGCTGCAGAAGAACTGGTAAACGGTACAGATGCGCAGTCCGGGGAAAACGGCTACTACACCTACATCTATAACCCGCCCGCAGGGTATGCGTGGCAGGTTGTGGCGCTGGTCGGTGAAGAAATTGCGGGCGGCACTGAGATTCCGGATGTGCCGAGTGTTCCGGAACCGAAGTACTATTCCGCTGCATGGACAGCTCCCGCCCAGACTGCCGGCGGCAGCTTTGATCTGACATTCACTGTTAACACCGACAAGGTTCAGCTGAACACGCTGGAAAAGGTGGACGGCACGGTCATTACCGTCACGCCCAGCCGGACCGGCGGCAGCGTGGACGGCGGCAGCTGGCAGATGAGTCCTGCCGCAGCGCAGACCATTACCACAAGTGGTCACACGCCAGATGACAACTTTCACCTCAACGGCGGCGACGGTTCTGCCACATGGACGGTTCACTACGAGGTGTCCAAGACCAGCACCAGTACGCTTTCCGGGCAGGAAGGACCTTTCACCAGCCAAGCAGAGGCAGACGCCGCTGCCGAAGCCGCCAAGAATGCAGCCATAGGGCAGCTGCAGAACGAAGCGCAGGGCATGGTGGACGCCGCTATTGCCTCGGCACGGGCGCAGCTTGCGAATGTCACCTTTGCATACGATGAGGTCACCATTCCGCACGGCTTTGATGCCACGCCCGGCGCGCTGGGCAGTCACCAGACCATTACCGTTCCTGCCAACAGTTCGAACGATTACCCGATGAAAAACGACGAATGGTCGGTAAAGGTCAGCATCGACAAAATCGACAGCGAAACCAAGCAGCGCATCAAGGGCGATGCCGAGTTTAAGATTTTCGAGTGGGATACCGTTCGGCAGTGCTACATCCCCAATGGTGGGTATAACCAATACAAGGTTGAACGCCAAGCAGGTGGTACTTACAAAGTCATCAACCACAGCGATTACGCGGGCGGTTCGGATAATTTGTTCTATACGCAGCGCAATGAGGGTAAATTCGTCATTGTGGAAAGCCGTGCTCCCAACGGTTACTACGGCGACTGGACGGATGTTCCCGGCACGGCAGGCTCTGTTCTTGGTAAGCGGGCGTATGCCTTTGAAATTACCAAAGCGCAGGACGGTCAGACGATTTGGCTGGGCAACGCCGATTATAATGCCGACATCACCACGGCCAACAGCGGCGGTACGCTCATCGACACCGGCGAGGGCATCGTAACTATCTCTTTTGGCAGCCGCAACGCAGATAAGACCTACGCCACTGACCCCACGGGCATTGCCAACAACGAAGATTCCTACACCATGCACGCCAATGCCGACAAGATGCAGAATGATCGTGTCCTCGGCAACATTCTGCTGACAAAAGTTGACTTGGACGCCGCCCGGTATCTGGCTGCGGGCAGCAACGGTGACAGCACGCTTGAAGGTGCCGTGTACGACCTGTACACTGCCGAGGACATTCATCATCCGGACGGCGTTTCCGGCATTGTCGATTACTCCAAGATCACCGATTCCAGCGGCAACCCCATCTGGCATACCACCGTGCTTACCAACGGCGCATGGAAGTCCGATTATCTCCCGGTGCTGAAAAAGGATCACCTTGTAGCCTCCGCCGCCATCAAGGACGGCAAGGTGGCATTTGCCAATCTCTACTTAGGCCGTTACTACCTTGTGGAGCGCGCCACCGGCATCGTGATCCCGGTGGATTCCAACGGGCAGTATTACCTCTCCGGCAAGTATCCACTTCTCAATAAAAAGCTGGAGCCTACTGGCAGCTATGCCGCCCTCGCCGGCAGCGGTACGGAATATACCGACTATGTCTGCCGCAACAAATATTCTGCTGTTGCTGAGAGCCGCTCCTTAGACGGCAACAAGACCTATGACGGTTACTACCTGTCTTTTGCAAAAGGCTATCTCTGTGATGAAGTCAACCACTATCAATTCCTTACTTATGCAGATGAATCCACTTACGTTGTCCGCACCGAAGATCAGACGCAGGACGAAGTACTGAAATCCGGGTTCAGTCTGCAAAAGCTGGTGTCCACCACCGGTCAGCCCTCCCCTGCCATTAAGCTGGGCGACGCCGGGTTCAAAGTGTACCGTGTATCGCTGCTGAGCAAGGCAGACCAGTTTACCCAGAATGCCGATGGCAGCTACGATGCCGCCAGCATTCTGGATGCCTACCGTAAATCCAGCTACGATCAGGACACGCTGAAATTTGATTTTTCCGCCGAAGAACAGGCTGTCGCTACGATGTACGAGAGCGACACCGCCGCTGTCACCCGCTACAATGCCACCTTGACCGCAGACGGCGATTTTGCCAATGGGCAGGGCCTTGGCTGGGTGCCGACCAACAACGCGCAGGAATATCGTTTGTCCGAAATCTTCACGAACGAGGAAGGTATTCTGCGTGTGCAGGGACTTCCCTACGGTCAGTATATCGTCGTGGAAACCACCGTACCGAAGGATGTTTTTCAGGCTGAACCGTTCCTTGTCACTGTCAATGCGTCCAGTCCGCAGAGTGGCTTTACCGTGCCTGCCGGCAGCATCACAACACCCAGCAGCAGCTACATGACCTACAACATTCTGGACGAAGAGTTGGAGGGTTACTTGCAGCTTGTCAAAATCGACATTGAGACGGGCAAGCCTGTTAAAATTGCCGACACTGCGTTCAACCTTTACTACATTGCCGAGGACGGCCATGAAACCCTTGTGGAGATGAACGACCCGAAATCCGGCAATGCCTGGGCAAAGACCAGCACTTTCTATACCGATTCCAACGGAGAAATGAAGACCCCCGAAAAGCTGCCGCTGGGCAAATATCGCATCGTTGAGGTCGAAGGTCCGCATGGGTATTTCAACGACCGCCAGTACAATGTCGTGTTTGAGCTGACCTCGGACCGTGTGTATCAGGTCAGCGGCGGCAGCGCCGATGGCATGGATGACTATGTTGTCACTGAAAACTACTATAACCACGAGACTTTGGGGCAAATCAAGATCCGCAAAATCGGCAACGTGCTGACCGGGTATGAGAACGGGCAGTTCGTGTACGAGACGGATAACCTTGCCAATGCCACCTATGAGATCCACGCGCAGGGCGACATTCCCACGCCGGACAATCAAGGTACGCTCTGGTACGCAGACGGCGACCTTGTCGCCACCGTTACCACTGCCGAAGATGGACAGATGGACGAAGTCTGGTTCAGCCCCACGCGGCCAACTGCCACCTATGATTTCTTGAAAGTGACCCACGATGGCACGAAAGGCGAAGTCACCATCACGCTGCCGCTGGGTACCTACACAATTTCCGAAGTGCAGGCTCCTTACGGCTATGTCCACACCGACCACACCTACACGGTGGTGCTCGACTGGGATAACCAGTACAACGACTTGGTGCTTGCCAAAACCATCATCGACCACACGCAGGACGGTGATGTTGTGTACGACTACTCCATTATAAATGTAGGCAACGCCAGCACCGAGCAGATTGAGAAGCAGGTTCTTGTCTTTGAAAATGCCCGCGTGCTGCCGGTTGTCGAGGAGGGCAAAGTCGGTGTCGGGCTGTATAAGCTGGATCGCGACACCTGCGATTTGACCGATGAAAAGCCCTACGCAGACGGCTGTAAGACCCGCGCCTCCCTTTTGAACGGCGGCAGCAACCGCGCCGACATCCCGGCTGATGCCAAGATGGTCGCGGGCGCCGTCTATGAGCTGTACACCGCAGACGACATTTACAGTATTTCCGGCGAGCTGCTGGCCGCCGCCGATACTCTGCTGGGCACAGCCACCACCGATGAAAACGGCCTTGCCTATTTTGATGTAGACGTTCCTCTGCGCGGTGAACATTACGGCGGCAGCGATGCCCACGACTGGACGACCAACAGCGGCCGCTACTATCTGCGTGAAATCAGCGTGCCGGACGGCTATCTGATTGAGCAGAGTGTGATTCCCGTTGAGTTCACCTATGAAAACCAGTTCATTGCAAGGCAGGTCGTTGACTGCCTGCACTCCGACAAGCAGACCACCGTGGAGATCGACAAGCGCGCTTTCACTTCTGATTCCGATGACACCTTTGCCCTGACCGGTGCCACGTTGACCGTGACCGATTGGAACGGCAATGTGGTGGACAGCTGGGAGAGCAGCGATACGGCTCATGTGATTTGCGGGCTGCATCTTTCCCACGACTTTGCCGGGAACCGCGATACCTCAAAAGTCTATACCTTGGCCGAGACTTGTCCGGCAGACGGCTATACCACCGCCCGCTCGATTCAGTTCCGCTTGGAGCAGGCCACGGACGATAATGCCTACTTGCAGGAAACGGCGGTCTGGGTTCTGCATGAATCCGAAGATACAGCATACCAGTCTGGCAGCATTATCTCCCCCACCGCGTTTTCCGACGATACCGTGGCTACGATTTCCGCCAAGCTGCGCGCTTTCTGGGATAAGCTGCTGGGCAAGAATCCCGATGCAGACGGCGTTGTCATTGCCAACTGGTACTGCGTGAACGGCACGCTGGTGGTGAATTTCACCGATGCCGCCAACGACCGCGCGATTGCCAAATGCCTGCGGGAGAGCGACTTCTCCGACCTGACGTTTGACAAGGCCTATCTGAACGGCGCGGCGGCTCCCGCGTTCTTTGCCGATAAGCAGGTTGCAGAAAAGCCCGCCGATGCCGAAATCACCTACTCTGCAAGCTGGATTCTGCTGAAAGATTCTGATGGATTCAGCCAGACAGTGACGATGCTGGATGCGCCCACCCGCGTAAAAATCAGCAAAGCCGATATTACGACCCACGAAGAAGTCCCCGGTGCCACGCTGCGTGTGCTGGATAAAGACGGCAATGTTGTGGACGAATGGGTGTCCGAAGATACGCCGCACTACATGGAGGCTGTGCTGGTTGCGGGCGAAACCTACACACTGGAGGAAACGCTCGTACCCGATAATTCCGGGTATGTGCCTGCCAATGCCATTCAGTTCACAGTCGAGGATAACGGCAAGGTCCAGCACGTTATCATGCAGGACGACTACACGAAAGTGCAGATTTCCAAGACCGACATTGCCACCGGCAAGGAAATCAGCGGCGCAAAGCTGAAAATCACGGATGCAGACGGCAAAACCGTTGCTGAATGGGTTACAGACGGCACACCGCACTATATGGAGCGCATCCCGATGGGAACTTACACCCTGACCGAAACGGTGGCTCCCATCGAGCAGGGCTATGTCCGCGCCGAGAGCGTTACCTTTGAGGTTGGTCCTACCGAGAATATTCAGCGTGTGGAGATGAAAGACGATTTTACCAAGGTCGAAATCTTCAAGGCTGACATGACAGATGGTCACGAGCTGCCCGGTGCAAAACTGAAAATCACCGATGCCAGCGGCAACACCATTGCCGAGTGGGAAACCAACGGCCAGCCCCACCGCATCGAGCGCCTGAAGCCCGGCGACTATACGCTGACCGAAACTGCCGCCCCGGCCGGGTATCTGCTCAGCGAAGAGGTTCACTTCACCGTGCAGGAAACCGGGGAAATTCAGAAAGTCACGATGTACGATGCCCCGGCGCACTCGCTGATTCTCACCAAACGGGATATTGCCACCAATGCAAAACTGGCGGATGCCCGCCTAACGATTCGCGATGCCTATGGCACGACCATTGACCGCTGGACGACCACGGACGGCGACCATGCTATCCGCGTACTGCCGGAACGTTCTGCCGCCAAAGACCCGCACAAAAATCTGTTGCTTTTGTCCGATGACACCAGCGAACACGTCTACACGATGGTGGAGGAACTGGCCCCGAACGGTTATCTGGTTGCCGAGAGCATTACGTTCAAAGTCATGCAGATGAACGATACCCTTGTTGTGTTCGTATGGCAGGACGGCGGTTGGCAGAAATCTTCCGAAGGGTATCTTGCCATGTATGATGAGCGCACCGACACACCCGTTCCCCTTATGAAAACTTTCCCGCAGACCGGCAATATTTTATAAAAACTGTGCCGAGTTGTTACGCTGCGCACAATTTGAGATTGGAGTGATATTTTGTCCGTTTCCTGTTTTACTTCCACCAATTCGCATCTCTGCAAGTTCCTGCGCACCACAGGCCGCGACTGGCGCAACACCATCTATATCGAGTGCGGCGACTGCCAGCGCGCTGTGAGCCGCGGCTGTAAAAATCTGCTCTGTGCCTTTGACACAGCCGGCGCGCCGGTGATTGTTCCGGTTCATGATGTGGAATACCTGTTCAGCACCACTGTGGACAAGTCCGAATGCCGCGCCATCCTCACGAAAGCCAACTTCTGTGAGCTGTACAAAGGCTGGATCGACGAGCATATCCGCGACCCCCACGCCTGCCCGTTGAATGATCTGTACGTCAACTGGGAGATTCCAGACCCTAGTGCAGCGAGGATCTTTCTGAATCGGTAAACAGGCGCCAAATAACAACAATCCCCAAGGTGCCGCCTTGGGGATTGCTGCTTATTATACTCACTATATGTGTCAGCCTCTAAAATCGGCCAAAGCACTGGCTATCAAATCTATTGGCGGCGAAGATATAGATGGCTCTTCTTTCTGCGAATTCCGAGTGCGTCCCATGGTCTGCTTTTCTAAGTATGGTGTTGTACAATAAAAGTTGACATAGAGAACTCAAAGGGCCAATATATAGAAAAGGACAAACAGGAGGCAACGAAAGATGGCTCGGAATCAACGAAAATACAACACGGAATATAAGGTGCAGGCCGTAAAGCTATCGAATGAAATAGGATCCTCGAAAGCAGCGGTCGAATTGGGGATACCGGTAGATACGCTGTACGGATGGGTCAAGGCTGCCAAAGAGGGGCGGTTGGACATCGGAGGCGGAGCACATACGCCGCAGACAGCAATGAGTCTGGCCGAGGAATCCATTACCGCCCGGCTTAAAGAAGGAACCAGAGGGCAGAAACCCCCGAAGGAGCCCGGCCAGAAGCGGAGCCATAAAAACCATGAGGAACGATAAAGGAGGATCGCCATGCACGAAAAAGACAACTATCTGAAAACCGCCGAGCTCTCCACAGAGCAGAACTGCAACATGATCGACGGCGTACCCAACAACACGCCCATCCCGCCCACGCCCCCGGAGCTGGACGCAAAGCCGCTGGACAAGGTAAAAGCGCCCAAAGAGCACCGGAAAGGCCGGGAGCTGGAACGCTGATGGAGAACCGCAAGCGGAATGTCCATCTGCACGTCATGGTAACGCCGGACGAGCTGGCGGCTATCCATGAACGGATGGCCGAGGCGGGCATTTCCAATGCCGGGGCTTATGTGCGGAAGATGGCTCTGAACGGGTATATCCTGCACGTTGACCTTGCGCCCATAAAAGAGCTGATCTCTCTGCAAAGACGCTGTTCCAACAATCTCAATCAGGTCGCCGTACACGCGCATACCTACGGCGTGTACCCGGAGGAAATCGACGGATTGAAGCGGGACTATGAAAAGCTGTGGGGCGAGGTGTCAAAGGTGCTGCGGGAGCTCTCCGAGCTGGTGGCAAAGTGAGACAAGGGCGGCAGGCTTCCGTTGCGGGGCTTGCCGCCCTGCTCTTTTTTTACCACTTCGGACCAGCATGACCCGAAGCCCGTCATAAAAAATTCAGATTTTCAAGATTGTAGAACCAGCTCTATAATGATATAATAATTCAAGAAGGGAGGCTGATACCATGCTGAAAATGGTTATTCGCATGAATGATGATAAAATCACAGCCGAAAATAAGTACCGGCTGGATGGCATTTACAACACAATCAATCATACATTCCAAACCGTGGGCCTTCCCCGTATGGAGGATGGTTCCGGCGCTTTGGTATTCCGTGACTGCGGCAGAGCGAGGGATTTTAGTCTGTTCGGCCGGATCGTCAATACCTTGAAGCGGCAGACATGGTTCATGGATAATGTTTCTGTGTGGCGTCTTTGTGACAGTGACGATTCTGACAGTCCAGATGTTTTCAATGAAGAAGATCTGTTGACCCACTATCAGGAAAAAACAGCAATGAGGGCTTGAGTTTTGGAGAGAAAATATTTCAAAGCCTTAAATTTTGATCTGGACACCCATCAATTAAAAGAGCATTACCCCGGAGCCAATTACCGGCAGGCGTATGACGACTTGCGCCGGTTCTTCAAACGGCATCGTTTTTCTCACCGTCAAGGCTCCGGCTACATATCGGATGATAAGCTGGCAACTGCTGATATATACGACTTGATGGATGAATTAAGCAGACAGTTTCCGTGGATTGGAATATGCGTGAATAAAATTGATGTGACCAACGTGGGACGGCAGCACGATTTGACAGAACTCTTGAAACCAGCAGAGGATATTGTTATCGACACTTCGCTGCTGACAGTTCCCGATTGCCCGCAGCAGGAGACAGAATAACAGAAATTTGGCAGGACATGAATGTGTCCTGCTTTTTCTGTTTCGGGCCATACTGGCCCGAAGGTTTGGGACAGGATTTACTAATCTTTCGCAAGCGTAGCTCCCCCTCCGGGACAGTCTGGTTATGAATGTGAAATCAGACAATACATAAATGAATGTGTAATTTCATGCGTCCGTGTGGCTTCATGCCGCCCGGGCGCTTTTGCGTTCTTATGGGGCGGCTTCGGGTCATGTTGGCCCGAAGTCATTCCCCGGTGCCGCTCCCCACCTCCTTCGTTTCGGTCACTCGTCAACCAACAACCGAAACGGAGGTCAATATGGCTATTATCAATTTGCGGGACTATTACCCATTCTATACATCGGATTGCTTCATGGAAGTATCGGAAGAAGTTGCAGAAATGTTCAAAGAGTTTGATCGTAAAGAGGCTGCCTACCGGCTGCGTACATACCGCCACAAAGCCTACTATTCCCTTGATCGGGATGACGGGCTGGAGCATGAAGCTGTCTTTGTTGCCTTATCTCCCCATGAACTGTATGAGCGGAAAGTGACCATGCAGGAGCTTCACGCAGCGATTGCCAGTCTGCCGGACAAACAGGCAAAACGGATTTATGCTCATTTCATTCTCGGCATGACCAAACAGGACATTGCCCGGGCAGAGGGCGTCCATGAAAAAGTGGTTCGTGTCGCAATCGAGC
>ENA-OQDA01000441-OQDA01000441.1-human-gut-metagenome-genome-assembly--contig:-NODE-441-length-17242-cov-3.083202_pt1 | contig 17242 bp, 26 predicted proteins | sample MGYA00242771_ERZ504603 | MGnify/ENA primary metagenome ERZ504603 (study PRJEB26092, sample SAMD00036328) | human gut metagenome | host: Homo sapiens | study: EMG produced TPA metagenomics assembly of...
ATACAAAGGCTACGATAGCAGATTCAAAGTCCGGCAGGCGGATGCCGACGGACGGCAGTACGAAGTAAACGAAGAAAATCTGCAGCATAAGCGGGGAGCCGCGCAGAATCCAAACATAGCCGCCGATGAGGGCCTGCAGGGGTTTAATGCCGGAAACACGGCCGAGGCTGAGCAAAATGCCCAACGGAATGCTCAGTACGATGGTGATAATAAAAAGCTTGAAATGATACCAGGCAGCCATCCATCATCTGAGGGATGATATTTAAAACGTAATCCATAAATTATTTCTCTCCATATAATTATAATATGGCTGCCGCTAAATGCGACAGCCCTCAAGTGATAACAAATTAATATTTTGTGATATCTGCGCCCATCCATTTTTCGGAAATCTTTTTGCAGGTACCGTCTTTTTTCATTTCATCCATAGCTTTGTCGATGCGGTCTTTGAAGTCTTTGTCGTCCTTACGGAAGGCAATTGCTACAACCTCATCACCCATGTTCTGCTCAAGAATTCTGTAGGCACCGGGTTTCTTTTTGTCATAATAGCCGCGAGCAAGAACTGCGTCTACGATAGCAGCATCAACACGTTTGTTGTCTATTTCCATGTAAATAGCTGCGAAGTCGGGATATTTGCGAACTTCCTTCATGGAAGCTGCCAGCTCTTTGTGTGCAGGCTGTTCGAGCAGGTAGGAGCCTGTGCTGTCATCCTGTACCGCTACGATTTTACCCTTTAAATCTTCGAGGGTTTTAATCGGAGAATCCTTAGGAACAACAACCAGCTGGGAGTTGTTGATGTAAGGTTTGGACATGCCATATACCTTTTCACGCTCCGGGTTAACGGTGAAGCAGTTCCAGATAGCGTCAATGCGTTTGGATTTGAGCTCTGCTTCTTTTGCACCCCAATCGATAGGCTTGAATTCTACTTCCATGCCGGCACGCTTGCAGGCTTCGCGTGCAAGGTCGATATCCATGCCGACGATTTCGTTCTTTTCATTGCGGTAACCCATAGGAGCGAAGTTATCGTCCAGGCCGATTACCATTTTTTTCGGGCCGTCGCTGCCGCAGCCGGCAACCATCATGAGCATCATCATCAGACCCATTACTAAAGCTACTAATTTTTTCATTTTCCACACCTCATTTGTTAATTAGCATTTAACTATGTACCCATTATACTTTAGTACGCTAAATTTGTAAAGTGCTAAACGCAAATTTTTTTAGAAATTGCGGTAAGCTAAGAAATAAGCTCCCACAGAAGTCTGCGAGAGCTTTTGTACTATACTTCGGTAAATCAGAATGCCGGAGTAATGGAGCCTTTGAAGTGATCCTCGATGAATTTTTGTTTTCAGCGGAGGTGTAAATCTTCTTCAGCTGTTCAATGCGCGGATCCTTTTCGTTAGCCTTGGTGGTTACGAAGATGTTAACAAACGGGTTATCAGCGCGTTCGACCAACAGGCTGTCCTTAGACGGGTTCAGTTTGGCAACCAGTGCATAGTTGGCATTGATTACGGCAATATCAAGGTCGCCCATTGCTTTAGGAATAGAAGCAGCGTCCAGCTCTTGAATCTTGTAGTTTTTCGGATTTTTGGTAATGCTTGCTATAGATGTAGAAACATCGTTTTTATCCTTAACTTCGATGAAGCCTTTGTCAGCCAGAACCAGAAGTGCGCGAGCACCATTGGACGGATCGTTAGGAATGCCGATGGTTGCGCCTGCCGGGATATCCTCAATCTTTTTATATTTGGTGGAGTAGATAGCCATCGGGAAGTTTACGGTTTTGAAAGCTTCAACCAGTTCGAATTTAGGTTCTTTTTTCAGGGTTGCTGCCAGATACGGAGCATGCTGCATGGAGTTGGCAAACAGCTCGCCCTGTGCCAGGGATACGTTCGGGGTTACATAGTCGGAGAATTCGACAACCTCAATTTTCAGGCCTTGCTTTTCAGCCAGCTTTTTAACGTTGTCCATGATTTCAGCGTGCGGACCGGCGGTTACACCGATTTTAACAGGTGCGTTCGGGTCAGCCTTTTTATCGGCTGCCTTGTTGTCACCACCGCAGCCTGCGGCGATGATGGTCAGTGCGCAAAGCGCAACGGTGAGTAAAAGTTTGGTAATCTTCTTCATAAGTTGTTCCTCCCTAAAATAATGGTGGTCTGCTGCCAGGCAGAAGCGGCTTTTTCTTTATTACGTCGATGAAACTCGCTTCATCGTTGTAAACCCTCATTTGGCTTGTAGATTACAGTTTGTTTTTGTTTAATTTTTTAGATGCGTAGTCGCCTAAGGACTGCATTGCCTGTACCATGACGATGAGCACGACAACGGTGGCAATCATAACATCCATCTGGAAGCGCTGGTAGCCGTAGCGAATTGCCAGGTCACCAAGACCGCCGCCGCCTAAGGTGCCGGCCATTGCGGAATAGCCGATTAAGCTGATGATGGCAAGCGTTACACCCAGTACGATAGAATGCATTGCTTCGGGAAGCAGTACCTTAGTGATAATCTGCATCGGGCTTGCACCCATAGCCTGTGCTGCTTCGATAATGCCGGGGTTAATTTCCAGCAGAGAAGATTCAATGATACGTGCAATGAACGGTGCTGCGGAAATAGTCAGCGGCACGATTGCTGCGGTAGTACCGATGGAAGAGCCGACAATCATACGTGTCAGCGGAATAATTGCTACCATTAATATAATGAAAGGAGTGGAACGCGTTGCGTTGACAATCGCGCCCAGAATAGTGTTAAGCGGTTGGTTCGGCAGAATGTGGTCCTTGCGGGTTACGGTAAGAATTACGCCCAGCGGAATGCCGATTAAAGTGGAAAGTGCGGTAGAAGCGAAAACCATGTAGCAGGTTTCCCAAAAGGATTTTATTAAAAGGTCAATCATATCAGGACTCATAGCCAATTACCTCCGTTTTCAGATGCTGCTGATGCAGATATTCCAATGCATTTTTAATGCGCTCGCGGTTACCGGAAATCTCAATCAGCAGGGTGCCGAAGAGGACATCCTTCAGCTGGTCGGTATTACCGGAAATAATGCTTACGTCAACATCAAAATGTTTTACCATGCCGGAAATAATAGGCTCGCTGGCACTGTCGCCGATGAAGGAGATACGCACCAGCAGCTTGCTGCCTTCTGTATAGGTATCGCTTAATTTCATCTGTTTAACGATATCAGGCAGCTCGGCGTTGATAACGCTCTTGGTAAATTCCTTGGTAGTGGGATGCTGCGGATTGGTGAAAACGTCAATCATCGGGCCTTCTTCAATGATGTCGCCGCTTTCGATAACAGCAACGCGGTCACAGATGGTTTTTACAACCTCCATCTGGTGCGTAATCAGCACGATGGTCAGGTTCATCTTTTTGTTGATGTCCTGCAGCAGATGCAGAATAGATTTGGTGGTCTGCGGGTCGAGGGCGCTGGTTGCTTCGTCGCACAGCAGTACCTTAGGATTGCTTGCCAGAGCGCGGGCAATGCCTACACGCTGCTTCTGGCCGCCGGATAATTGGCTGGGATAATAGTTGGCACGGCTTTCCAGCTGTACCAGCTCCAGCAGCGGACGTACGCGCTTGTCGATTTCGCTCTTGCTCAGACCTTGGATCTCCAGCGGAAAAGCGATGTTATCATAAACAGTACGGCTTGCCAGCAGGTTGAAGTGCTGGAAGATCATGCCGATGCTTTGACGTGCTTTACGCAGCTGTGCTTCGCTCATGGCGGTCAGCTCCTGGCCGTCAACGAATACCTGGCCTGCTGTAGGTTTTTCCAGCATGTTGATGCAGCGCACCAAGGTGGATTTGCCGGCACCGGAAAGACCGATGATACCGAAAATTTCGCCGGCCTTGATGCTCAGGCTTGTTTTGTGCAGAGCATGGATGTCGCCGGCCTTGCTGTAGTAGGTTTTTTCTACATTAACTAGTTCTATCATTCTTGTGTTCCTTTCTAATGTGACTGCAAGTTTCAGCAGTCCTTATTTGAGTGTGAGAGATTATTTTCCAATAGAAGTCAGCGGATGCTGCTTGAGAGTCGCATTCTCCGGTGTACGTCTGCTGTCGGAATTGACGGCCGGCGTAAAAAAATCCTTCACCGGCACGGCGAAGGATACGTTGCATCTGTAATCTTCATCTGCCGGAATTATCCGTTGGAATTGGCACCGTTCACTGATGTGTGGTTGCCGTAGCTTCATCGGGCCAGTCCCTCAGCTACTCTTGATGAAATCTCTGTTAAGTTTGAATGAAATAATCATACATCTATTTTAGGATATTGTCAACAGTTTTGCGTAAAATTTACGAAAAAACTGTAAAGCTGTAAAGCTGCGTCCAATGGATTTCAGGAATTGCTCAAATTATATCAAAATACTAGGTAATTGTAAAGCGAAATGCGAAATTTTTTACAAAACCTGCGGAAAAAAGATTTTTTGTAAATTCTTCTTGACTTTCACAAGATAAAGTATTAAAGTATTTTTTACAAGTTAGTGAGTTAAAGTACTATCGTTATATGCACGTAACGCACAGGAGGAAACTAAAAAATGGCAGCAAATATTCATGATCATTTAACAGACCAGTTATTCAAAGCGATTCTCAGCTTAAAGGATGAGGAGCAATGCTATAAATTTTTGAGGATATCTGTACTATCAGCGAGCTGAAGGCAATGGCACAGCGCCTAGAGGTAGCGCGCATGCTGGATGAAGGCTGTATTTACGAAACTATCGTAGAGAAAACCGGTGCCAGTACCGCGACGATTTCACGCGTTAAACGTTGTCTTGTTTACGGCGCTGACGGTTATAATTCTGTCATGCAAGTTATAAAAGAGGGGAAGAAAAAAGATGACTAATAAGGTGTATCAGGTTCCCTACGGAACCAAGGATATTCTGCCGGGAGAGATGAAGACACGCCGCGGAATTGAAAATGCGATTATCAACGTTTTGACAAATGGGGCTATGATGAGGTAAAAACACCTGATTTCGAATATGTTGATACTTTTGGCGCCGCGGGTAGCAAAGGGGACTTCCGTTTTTTTGACCGCAGCAATAATCTGCTGGCGCTGCGCAATGATATGACGGCACCGATTGCCCGTCTGACAGCGACACGCCTGCAGGGCGGCGAAAAGATTAAACGTCTTTGCTATCTGGCAAATCTTTACCGTTATGAAGAAATTCAGGCGGGACGCCAATGCGAATTCGAGCAGGCCGGTGTAGAAATGCTGGGTGCCAGCGGTGCCGCTGCCGATGCCGAGGTTATCGTGCTGGCAGCCGAAGCATTGCAGGCTGCAGGCTTGCAGAAGTTCGCTATCAGCCTGGGCCACGTTGATTTTATCAACGGCCTGGCAGAGGAAGCGGGCTTTGATGCTGCTCAGCTGCAGCAGCTGAAGGATTACCTGCGCCGTCATGATGCTGTGGGCATGCAGCAGATGGCAGATGCGATGGAAAATATCCGTCCGGAAATCAAGCAGCTTTTTGCCGATTTCCTCTTCCTGCAGGGCGGCATAGAGCTTTTGGACAAGGTTGCTGCAATAGTAACTAACGCTAAGTGCCAAGGCGCGCTGAATGATTTGCGCAAAATCTACAAGCTGGTGGATGCTTACGGTGCAGCAGGCTATTTGAGCTTTGATCTTGGCTTATATCGTTCGCTTGACTATTACACGGGCATGCTTTTTGAAGTGTATCTGCCGGAAATGGGTTATCCGGTGGCAGGCGGCGGACGCTACGATAAGATGATGCAGCGCTTCGGTCTGGAGTGCCCGGCAACAGGCTTTGCCGTTGGCGTGGACCGCGTACTGCTGGCTTTGGAGCGCAACGGTGTTGCTACCAATAACCGCACCTGGGACGTGCTGGTAACCTGGAGCGAAGGCAAGCTGCCGGAGGCGATTGCCAAAGCGACAGCATTGCGCCGCGAAGGTCGCAGCGTGAAGCTGCTGACCGAGGCTGCGGACCTGCAGGGAGCAGCGCTTGCTGTAAAGGGAATATGGCTGTAAATCGTTAGTATATGTAGAATAAGCTTAAAGAAAGATAGTATACACATTAAGCTTATAGCTGGGAAATATAGAGGGGTATTTTTATGGACGAATACATTACTATAGCATTGCCGAAGGGCAAGCTGTTCGATAAGTCTGTACGCCTGCTGGCGAAGGTAGGCTACAGCGCCGAAAACGTTACCGAGGATTCACGCAAGCTGGTAATCAGCAACGAGGAAACCAAGGTACGCTTTATTATTGCCAAAACCGTTGATGTACCGACGTATGTTGAATACGGTGCGGCAGATATCGGTATCATCGGCAAGGATGTACTGCTGGAGCAGGATAAAGACGTGGTGGAGCTTCTGGATTTGGGCTTTGGCCGCTGCCGCCTGATGATGGCGGTGCCGGAGGCCAAGCGACGCGCCAAGCTGACGGATTATGCTCACCTGAGGGTAGCAACGAAGTATCCGAACTGCGCCAAGGCTTATTTCAATAAGCTGGGAATTCAGACAGAAATTGTGAAGCTCAACGGCTCGATTGAGCTTGGACCTATCGTAGGCCTGAGTGAAATGATTGTAGATATAGTAGAAACAGGGCGCACCCTGAAAGAAAATAAACTGGCGGAGGTTGATTCTATTTTTACCGCTACTGCCAGACTGATTGCCAACCGCGCCAGCTTTAAGCTGAAATTTGCGCGCTTGCACAAGCTGGTTGAGGATTTACGTATTGTTTTAAATGAGGAGGATAAATAAAATGCAGGTTACAGACGCAAGAAAGATGAGCGCAGCAGAGATTGCTGCTTTAATGAAGAAGAAAGCTTTTGACGAGGTGGAATTATCTCCGCGCATTCAGGCAGGCACGGACGCTATGTTCGGCAGACACATGACGGCAGCACAGGTTGTTGATCAGATTGTTGCTGATGTGCGTAAAAACGGTGACGAAAGCCTTTTTTACTATACTAAGCTGATTGACCGCGTAGAGCTGACACCGGAAAATATCCGCGTAACCGAGGAAGAATTTGCGGAAGCGGAAGCTATTGTCAAACCGGAAGTAAAGGCTGCTTTGGAGCGTGCCATTGCCAATGTTATGAAGTTCCATGAAGAGCAGATGCCGAAAACCTGGCTTACGAACCGTCCTTACGGTTCACTGCTGGGGCAAAAGGTTACCCCGGTTGATTCCGTCGGTATTTATGTTCCCGGCGGCACTGCTGCTTATCCTTCGTCTGTAATGATGAATGCCTGCCCGGCAAAGGTGGCCGGCGTTCCCGCATTGTGATGGCCGTACCGCCCGGAAAGGACGGCAAGGTTAATCCGAACGTGCTGGTAACGGCAAAATTAATCGGTGTTACCGAAATTTATAAAATGGGCGGCGCACAGGCAATTGCTGCACTGGCCTTTGGCACCGCAACAGTACCGAAGGTAGAAAAAATCACCGGCCCCGGCAATATCTTTGTAACCTTGGCGAAAAAAGCCGTTATCGGTCACGTTGATATTGATATGCTTGCCGGTCCAAGCGAAATTTTGATTGTAGCAGATGACAGCGCTAACCCGACTTATCTGGCAGCAGACCTTCTGAGCCAGGCAGAGCATGATCCGCTGGCCTGCGCCATTCTGATTACCGACAGCGAGCGTGTGGCCAACGCTGTGGGCGAGGAAATCGAAGTGCAGCTGGCACAGCTGCCGCGTAAGGAAATCGCCGGTACCTCTCTGCAGCAGGCAGGTAAGATCATCCTTGCCAAGGATATGCCTACCGTTATCGAAATGGCTAACCTTTCCGCACCGGAGCACTTGGAAATCATGACTAAGGCACCGTTCGAAATTATGCCGTATATCCGTAATGCCGGCGCAATGTTCCTGGGTGCTTATTCACCGGAACCGCTGGGCGATTACTATGCAGGACCGAACCACGTTCTGCCGACAGGCGGTACGGCGAAATTCTATTCCGTACTGAACGTAGAAACCTTTATGAAGAAAACTAGCATTATTGCCTACACTGCTCCGGCACTTATGGCCGCTGCCGACGATATTATTACCTTGGCTGAAGCAGAGGGACTGCAGGCTCATGCAAACGCTATCCGTAAACGTGTGGGTAAATAAGGAGGCAGAAGATGAGTAGCTTTACTGTTCGCCAAAGTATTGAGGCGATGGAAGAATATGCCGTAGAAAGCGTGGCGGCGGATATTATTGTTAACGCCAACGAAAGTAATTACCAGCTGCCGCAGGAGATTGCGGAAAAGATTACCCAGCGCACCGCACGCTTCCCGTTTAACCGTTATCCGCCAATTAAATCGGAAAACCTGTGCGAAGTGATTGCCAAAGAGCTGGATGTAGATATTGACTGTGTAAAAATCGGCAACGGCTCCAGCGAGTTGTTGGAAAAGGCCTGTTATGTTTTTGGCGGGCCCGGCAAAAAGATTGCCGTACCCTGGCCTGTCATTTTCTATGTACGGCTGAATACGCTGCCCTTCCGACGAGCGAGAGGTGCGCTATCCGCTGACAGCCGAAGGCTTTGTTGATGCTGACAGCGTTATCAGCTTTTGTAAGGAGCAGCAGCCTTCACTGTTGATTGTCTGCAATCCGAACAATCCTACAGGCAACTATAACAGCCTGGCAGCTATGGAAAAAATTATTGCTAATGTAGATTGCCCTGTTATTATGGATGAGGCTTACATGGAATTTGCCGATGGCAAGGAGCTGGCACCGAATGATTTGCGTCCGATGCACAAGCTGTGGCTGGTAGCAGGCTCTACTTTGAGCTTAGTCGGACGCTACAGCAATCTAGATGGTTTTTCCGTCACCTTTTCCAAGGCCTATGGGCTGGCAGGTCTGCGCTGCGGTTATGCAGTGGGTGCGCTGGGGCTGGTGCGTCAGCTGGGCAAGGCGCTGCTGCCGTATCATGTAAATGCCTTTACGCTGATGGCCGCTAAAACAGTTTACGAAAACAAGGAATTGTATAAAGAACGCATCAAAACCATCCGCGAGGAACGCGATAAATTTGCAGATTGTCTGAAAACCTTAGGCTTTAAGGTATGGCCGACGGCAACTAATTTTGTTACCTTCCGTGCGGAGGGGGAACTGATGCAGCAGCTTGCCAAGGCTTATGCGGCGAAATTTAGCGAAAGATTGCCGGAGCAGGCGGCAGGAGGCAAGCTGATCTTTAAATATCTTTTGGCCAACAGTATTCTGGTGCGTGATTTCAGCACGCATCCGGTGCTGCAGGGCTGCTTGCGTATCACTATCGGCTTGCCTGAAGAAAACAAGCAGATTATTGCTAAAATCACCGAGCTGTGTGCGGAGGTAAAAGCATGAGAAGCGGTAATGTAGAAAGAAAAACACTGGAAACAGGCATCAGCGCCGAATGGTGCCTTGATGGCAGCGGCAGCTGCGAAATAAATACAGGCATCGGCTTTTTTGACCATATGCTGACGCTTTTGGCGAAGCACAGCTTCAGTGATCTGGTGGTGCATGCTGTGGGCGACTTAGATGTTGACAGCCATCATACGGTAGAGGACTGCGGTATTGTTTTAGGCCAGGCGCTGAAGGAGGCTGTGGGCGATAAGGCAGGCATTCACCGTTACGGCAACTGCTTTTTGCCGATGGATGAAGCGCTGATACAGGTGTGTCTGGATTTCAGCGGCCGTCCGTATCTTGTTTTTGACGCGGATATTCCTAAGGTACAGCTTGGCATTTACGATGCCGAGATGACGGAGGAATTTTTCCGCGCTTTGGCAATGCAGGCAGGCCTCACGCTGCATATCCGCGTGCTTTACGGCAAGAATACGCATCACATCATCGAAGCGATTTTCAAAGGTTTTGCCAGAGCGTTGGCCGAGGCAGTAGCCTTTGACAGCCGTGTGCATGGTGTTATGAGCAGCAAGGGGACACTTTAATGCGTGTTATAAAGCACCGTTGCTTCACACATGTTTTGAGTTAGCATGAGGGAAAATATATGAGTAAAAAAATAACGATTATAGATTATGGCATGGGCAATCTTTACAGCGTGCAGAACGCACTGCGTTCTATCGGTGCGGAGCCTGTGGTGACAAGCGATGCGTCTGTGATTGCGCAGGCTGAAAAGATTCTGCTCCCGGGCGTGGTGCTTTTGGCGATTGTATGGCTAACCTGGAAAAGTCGGGCCTGATTCCCGTGATTACGGAAAGCCTGCACAGCGGCAAGCCTTTTTCTGGGCATTTGTCTGGGCATGCAGCTTTTTGTTTGAGGGCAGCGACGAAGCGCCGGGCGTTAAGGGCCTGGGCTTCTTCAAAGGCAAGGTGCGCCTGCTTGATACCGAGCTGAAGATTCCGCATATGGGCTGGAATAAGCTGGAGCTGCGCAGTCCTTCACCGCTTTTAGAGGGTGCGGAGGGTGAATACGTTTACTTTGTGCACAGCTTCCATGCGGAGCCAGAGGACAGAAGCATTATTACCTCGGTCTGCGACTATGGCATGGAGGTTACTGCTTCCGTGGGACGCGGTAATGTTCAGGCCTTTCAGTTCCATCCGGAAAAGTCGAGCAGAGTCGGCATGCGCCTGCTGAAAAATTTTGTTGAATTATGAGGGGAAAATTATGATTATATATCCTGCAATAGATATCCGTGGCGGACGCTGCGTGCGTCTGACGGAGGGACGCTTTGATGCAGAAACTGTTTTTGCCGATGACCCGGCGGAGATGGCTGCCAAGTGGGCGGCCTGCGGTGCCGAATGGCTGCATCTTGTTGATCTTGACGGTGCGCTGGCGGGCGAGGGCAAAAACCTGCCTGTGATTGAACGCATTCTTAAAACTGTAAAAATTCCTGTCGAGCTTGGCGGCGGTATTCGCAATCTGCAGGCAGTAGAAAAGCTTTTGGAGCTGGGTGTGGAGCGCCTGATTTTGGGCAGCGCTGCCGTAAAGAATCCTGAGCTTGTCAAAGAGGCCTGCGCCAAATATCCCGGACATATCGCTGTCGGCATTGATGCGAAGAACGGCGATGTAGCTATCGAAGGCTGGGGCGAAGGAAGCGGCGTTGTCGCAACCGAGCTGGCCAAGCGCATGGCAGAATATGGTGTGGCAACGATTATCTTTACCGATATCAGCCGTGACGGTATGCTCAGCGGCGTAAATGCCGAAGCGACGGCGGCGTTGGCGCGTGCCTGTGGCGTACCGATTATTGCCAGCGGCGGTGTAGCTTCGCTCGATGATATCCGCAACGTAAAAAAATACGAAAAGGATGGCGTAGCAGGCTGCATTATCGGTAAGGCAATTTATACCGGTGCCGTTAATCTGCCGGACGCTTTAAAAATTGCTGCGGCAAAGGAGGAATAAGATGCTTACGAAGAGAATTATTCCTTGTCTTGATGTTAAGGAAGGACGTGTTGTTAAGGGCACGAACTTTGTCGGTCTGCGTGATGCCGGTGACCCGGTGGAACGTGCGGCGGCTTATGATGCCGAGGGTGCTGATGAGCTTGTTTTCCTTGATATTACTGCGACCTTTGAGGAGCGCAAGGCGATGCTGGATGTTATCAGCAGAACTGCGGCCAAGGTTTTTATGCCGCTGACAGTCGGCGGCGGCATCAGCAGCGTGGAGGATATCAAAAATGCTCTGCGTGCCGGTGCTGATAAAACCTCGCTCAATTCCGCAGCGGTAAAAAATCCGCAGCTGATTGCCGACGGTGCCAAACTGTTTGGTAACCAGTGCATTGTTCTCGCAATTGATGCACGTAAATGCGGTGAGAACAAGTGGGAGGTTTATGTGCAGGGCGGGCGTAAGCCGACGGGACTTGATGCCGTGGAATGGGCAAAAAAAGGCGTAGCGCTCGGTGCCGGAGAAATCCTGCTGACAAGCATGGATGCCGACGGCACGAAAAACGGCTATGACATTGCTCTGACGAAGGCCGTAAGCAGTGCCGTAAATGTGCCTGTTATCGCCAGCGGCGGTGCAGGCAAGCTGGAGGATTTCTATGATGTGCTGACAGAAGGTGGCGCTGACGCTGTGCTGGCGGCCTCTGTTTTTCACTATAAAACCTTCACCATTAAGCAGGTGAAGGAGTATCTGCGTTCTCGAGGTATAGAGGTGAGGTTATAATGCAGATCGATATTTCTAAAATCAAATTTGACAGCAGAGGTCTTGTGCCTGCTGTTGTTGTAGATGTACGCACGAACGATGTTGTTATGCTGGCGTATATGAATGAGGAGTCATTGCTCAAAACATTGGAAACAGGTTATACCTGGTTCTGGAGCCGCAGCCGTCAGGAGCTTTGGAACAAGGGCGCAACAAGCGGTAATCTGCAGAAGGTTGTAGAGCTGTTCTATGACTGTGACGGTGATGCATTGCTCGTAAAGGTAGAGCAGCAGGGAGTAGCTTGCCATACAGGCGAATATTCCTGCTTCCATAATGCGCTGTGGCATACGTCCAATCTGCCGGTGCCTGAGGTAGAAGGGCTGCCGAAGGTTATCAGCGAGTTGTACCGTATGATTTTGTACAAGCGTCAGGATGATGATGCAGAGATGAAGTTCCTTATGAGCGGCAGTCAGGATAAGCTGCTGCAAAAGCTGGGCAACGAGATTACGGAAACGATTATCGCGTCCAAGAACGGCGAGAAGGATAAGGTGCTGCACGAAATGGCAGATTTGTGGTATCACTGCCTGGTGCTTTTGGCTTATCACAACATTACGCCGGAGGAGCTGCTGCGTGAGCTTGGGGGCAAGAGAGCGTAAGGAAAATTTTACAAAACCAAATATGTATGGTAGACTATAAACAGTTGCATGATTATTTTCACTTAGCGAAAAGATCGTGCCTGACTGTGTGAGTCAGTGGCATCTGTCGAGCTTTCGGCAGATGCCTTTTTTATTGACACCACATATGACACCAAGTATAATGGAGATAGAAAGAAGCTATGTCACAATGGGAAAAGCTACTGTACAAGCTGAAAAAATTATCACATGATATGCGGTTTGAGGAATTGCAGAAAATATTGGAAAGCTATGGCTATGAAATGCAATCTCCGCAAAGTGGCAGCAGCCATTTTTCGTTTCGTAAAAAGGGCAGAGCTGTTATTACTATTCCTAAGCATAAACCGATCAAAAAGGTGTATATTAAGTTAGTTAAAAATATTGTGGAAAGCGAGGAAGAAAAATGAAAACTTTAGAAGATTACATGAAGTTGAATTATCGCCTTGAGTTTGAACCTGATGAAGATGAAGGCGGTTATGTTGCTTATTTTCCTGAGCTTCCCGGCTGTATTACTATGGGGGATACTATTGAAGAGGCAGCGGCAAATGCAGTTGATGCTAAGCGTACATGGCTGGAAGCTGCCTTGGAAAATGAAATGGGAATTCCTCTGCCTGAGAAAAAGGATAAATATTCCGGTCAGTTTAAACTTCGTGTGCCCAAGGCTTTGCATAAGCTTTTGAGTCAGCATGCTAAGCAGGAAGGTATCAGTATGAATCAGTATTGTGTGTATCTGCTTACTCGTAATGATGCTCTTAATGCCAAATAGATAAGATTGAGCGTAACTCATCAAAAATAGAAATCTGCTGTGCGAAAGCGTGGCAGATTTTTTATTACCTTTGTAACAATTTTTCTTTTCCTGCTATAACCTGAGATACTTTTTTTCGCTAAAGCATTACAAAAGCATTTAAATATAGTATAATGATAACATATTATTTTCTGGCACTATTTTAGGGAGAGGTGTAATTACTCATGGATGAAAGAAATAATAAACCTGTGCCGCAGCTGATAGAGGTTGAGCCAATGCAGGATGGCTACCGCTGGGTCGCAATTACGGCGATGCTGCTGGCAATCGGTATTATTCTGCACACTGTAAGTCCTAACGTCGGCGGTGTAACGCCTAACTGGACAATTGCTATGTACTCTATTGTTATCAATCTGACGCGTCCCAAGCTGTCTCAGGCTATCGGTATCGGTTTTATCGCTGGCCTGACACTGGTACCGTCCTCTAAATCGGCTTTCCCGCTGGGCAATGTTGCCAGCGAGCTGGCCGGTGCGACTGTCTGCTGCCTTTTGGTTGAGGCTATGGTTAAAATCGGTATCAGCGAATGGAAGCTGCGTCCGTTTATCACCGGCTTTGTTGCTACGATGACCAGCGGCGGTCTGTTTACTTTTATCCTGAAGCTTATTTTTAGGCTTGCCGCTGCACGTATGGATTTACGCTATGCTGCCGGTTGTTGCGATTGTAGGCCTGCTTAACGGTTTGATAACCTTCTTCCTGTACGCTCCCGTGCGGAAGCTGTTTTACTTTCAGGAGGATGAAAAATAATGGAAAGCGTAATCAACGTAGATGAATTTTTACTTTGCCATATAAAAATCGGATCTGGTGCTGCGGGATATCAACTTTGAAATAAAAAAAGGCAGCTTCACCGTTATCACCGGACCTAGCGGTGCCGGTAAGACAACGCTGTGCAAGGCTATGACCGGTATCGTCCCCTATTACATGGGCGGACGCTACAGCGGCGATGTTAAAATTAACGGCGAAAGCACTAAGGGCAAGCGCGTCAGCGATATTGCCATGCGTGTGGGCTTTATTATGGAAGACTACGAAAGCCAGCTGGTTTCATTGACTGCCGGCGAGGAAATTGCCTTCAGCCTGCTTAACCACGGATTTGCGCCGCATGAGGTTGAAGAACGCACCAGACAGGCGCTCGAGGATGTAGGCCTCGCGGGCGCGAAAGCTATCAGCTGGACGAGCTCAGCGGTGGTCAGCGTCAGCGTCTGCTTTTGGCAGCAACGCTTGCCGTGCATCCGGAGATTATTGTGCTGGATGAGCCTGTATCTGCAATGGACCCGGACGGTGCACGTTCCCTGTATAAGCTGGTAGACAAAATCCATAAGCAGTACGGTACAACGATTATTGCCGTTGAACATCGCGTGGATTATGTGCTGCCTTACGTAACGGATATGATTGTACTGAACGAGGGCGAGCTGGTGGCGGCTGATGCCTTTGAGGCTGCTGCTCCTAAAATGTACGAAAATCCTGCATTACGTCCGCTGCTGCCGTCACTGTGGCAGATTAAGCTGGGCCTGGAAGAAAAGCTCGGCGTGGATTTGGGCGATTGGCGCAGCGAAGAGGATGCGCTGGCTGATTTTCGCACCTATGGGATTGTTGCGGCAGAAGGGAGAGCTGACTGATGTTAGAAGCAAAGGATGTCAATTTCGCTTATATGCGTGGACAGCCTGTAATCAAGGATATGGATTGCAAGATAGAGGACGGAGAATTTGTGGCGTTGTTGGGACATAACGGCAGCGGTAAAACAACCTTGAGCCGTCTGTTTATGGCACTGTGCCATCCGCGCAGCGGTCAGGTTTTTGTTGACGGCGAGGATATCGTTAAGCGTGAGCCGGCAGATTTGGCCGATAAAATCGGTTACGTATTCCAAAACCCGGACCTGCAGATTTTAGAGGATACTGTATTTGACGAGGTTGCTTATGGCCCGCGTGCCAAAAAGCTGACGGAAGCAACTATAGAGCGTCAGGTAAACGAAGCGTTGGAGGCTATGGGCCTGACAGAGCTGAAGGGTGAATATCCGCGCCTTCTGTCCTTCGGTCAGAAGCGACGCCTTGGCGTTGCGGCGGCACTGGCACTTAATCCGCGCACGCTGATTCTGGACGAAATTACCAATGGCCAGGATGCGTTGGAAAAGGAAGCTATGATGAGCTACCTGCAGGCAATCAATGAAAAGCGCGGCATTACGATTGTACTGATTTCGCATGATATGGATATTGTACGTCGTTACGCTAAGCGTGCAATTGTATTGCATTACGGCAAGCTGGTTTACGACGGTACGCCGGTGAAGCTGTTTGACGGCAGCCAACCGGTAGAGCGCTGGGGTCTGTGCCGTCCTACGGTAGCAGCTCTGGCTGCATCCTTGGGAATTGAGGCCGCAACTGCCGAAGAATTTTGCAAGCAAGTTATTTGTAAGGAGGGAAGCAGATGAAGCTGACAGCCTTTACACAGATTATAGTTACTCTGGCGGTTACTGCCTGGGTGTTCATTCTGCCGGTAGAAGCGGTAGCCACGATTCTTGTTTTGGAGCTGGCGCTGCTGTTATACATTAAGCATGACAGAATGACGATGGCTGCTATCGGCGGTCTGGCAGTTTTCACCGGTATGATGATTTTACTGCAGCTGCTTTTCGGCTCTCCGCTTGATGTATCGCTTACCGGCGGCCTGCGTATGCTGGTTATGACGATGGCGTTTTTGTGCCTGTTGGCAGCGAGCCGAATTCAGGACATTGCCAAGGCTTTGGTAGACCGTTTTCATATGCCCTGCGAATATGCCTTCATGCTGACTACGGCGCTGCGCTTTGTGCCTAACTTTCTGACCGATAGCGGTATTACGCTGGATGCACAAAGCTGTCGCGGCTATTCTAACCGTGGCAATATGTTCAAGCGCTTCTTCGCTTATCTGGTTGTTATCCGTCCGCTGGTTATGCGTGCGGTAGCAAAATCGGAAACACTGGCACTTTCCATGGAGCTGAAGGGCTTTGGCGGTAACACCTACAAGAATATGCCGCCGGCACCGCTGCGCTTCGGCGATATTTTCGTACTTCTTTTGGTAGTAGTGCTGAGTACTTATCCGCTGTGGATTAAATATCTCTAATAAAAAACAAAGAACTGCGAAAGCTCTGTGCAGTGTATTGCTGTACAAAGCTTTAGCAGTTCTTTTTTGTTGCGTAAACAATTTTTATTCTCCCTTGGTCTGGAATTCGGCAATGGCAGGATTAATCAATGCCATATAATAACCGGCGACAACCTCGGGACCGGGATTCATTTTGTTTTTGAGCCACCAGCGAATCATGCCGACAAAGCTGCTAGTGAGGCTGTTGATTAAGAAGTCCTCCGGCACTCTTTGTGAGTATTCGTCGTAGGACCCGCTCATCTTGATGCTGACGTTCTGCAGCATGTAATCGCGGAAGAAGCCTAAGAACAGCGTACCGTCATCGTAATTGATGATGCCCAGGTAGTATTCGCGTTTGTCGCGCAGGTGATAAAGGATGTGTGTGATACGAGTTTCCGTGTTTTGCGGCATTTCGGAAAAATTATGTGTGGAGCAGGGAGGGATAACCGGACTGAAGATATGGTCGAAAAGCTCAAAGCAGATTTGGCGTGCCAGATCATCTTTGGTTTCGAAGTGGCTGTAAAAGGTGCTGCGGCCGACATCGGCTGCATCGATGATATCCTTAACGCTGACTTTTTCATAGCTTGTTTTGGTAAGCAATTTGACAAAGGCATCGATAATTGCCTGTCTGGTCTTTTTTTGTCTTCTGTCCATGGTATGCAATGCTCCTCTCCCGATAATGTACAT
>ENA-OQDA01000443-OQDA01000443.1-human-gut-metagenome-genome-assembly--contig:-NODE-443-length-17235-cov-5.577391_pt1 | contig 17235 bp, 14 predicted proteins | sample MGYA00242771_ERZ504603 | MGnify/ENA primary metagenome ERZ504603 (study PRJEB26092, sample SAMD00036328) | human gut metagenome | host: Homo sapiens | study: EMG produced TPA metagenomics assembly of...
TTGCCATAGCCCGTAAAATTTCGGATAGCCGCAAGGTTCTCTCCCCCACCGCCTGCGGGCGGAGCCCCCTCGCAGAGGGGGCCAAGAAAAGCTACGTGCGGCAGCCTCCGGGGTTCCGAGTCGATGCAGGCATCGACCCCTACAGCGTAGGGGCGGATTCCATATCCGCCCGGGCACCTTGCGGTTGCCGCAAGCCCCGCGGGAGGCATAAATGCCTCCCCCACAAACCTGCCGTAAACTTGTTATAAAAAGGGGATCTCCTATGCGTACCATCACCGCGCTGTTCGTGGGGCTGGGCTCCATCGGGACGCGCCATTTAAAAAATCTGACCAACCTCTGTGCGGACCGGGGCTGGACTTTACAGGCCGACGCGCTGCGCAGCGACCTGTCCCGCCCGCTGCGGGACGGCGTGGCCGCGCTGCTGCACGCCCAGTACACCGATCTGGCCGACGCGCCCGCACACTATGACATGGTGTTCATCACGAACCCCACAAGCCTGCACGCCGACGCCCTGACCCGGGTCAGGGGCCGCGGCGGGGCACTTTTCATCGAAAAGCCGATTTTTTCCGCCGACCAGACCGGACTGGATTTGGCCGACTGCCTGCCCGCGGGGCAAAAGGCCTATGTGGCCGCGCCCATGCGGTGGTGCGGCGTCATGCTGGCACTCAAGGACCGGCTGCCCGGTCTGCACCCCTACTGCGCACGGGTCATCTGCTCAAGCTATCTGCCCGACTGGCGGCCCGGCGTGGACTACCGCACGGTCTACAGTGCCCACAAGGCGATGGGCGGCGGCGTGACAATTGACCTCATCCACGAATGGGACTACCTCGTCGAGCTGTTCGGCGTGCCTGAAAAGCTGTACAATTTCAAGGGCACCTACTCCGACCTCGAAATCGACTCCGACGATTTGTCGGTGTATATCGCCAGATACCCCACATTGCTGGCCGAGGTGCATCTTGATTACTTTGGCCGCGGATACCGGCGCAGCATCGAGCTTTTCTGCCATGACGGCAGCTATCTGGCCGACTTTGGCGCAGGCACGCTGACCCTGCCGGACGGCACCGTGCAGCACTATGAGGAGGACGTCAACCGCCGCTATGAGCGGGAGATGGAATATTTTGTGGACTACGCGCTGACGGGCAGCGGCGAGAGCTGCAACCCGCCCGCGCTGGCACTGAACGTGCTGAAACTTACCTTGGGGGAGAACGTACAATGAAAAGACTGCTCATTACAATTTGCGGCCGTGCCGGCAGCAAGGGCTTTAAAAACAAGAATCTGAAAAATTTCTGCGGCAAACCGTTGGTTTACTATTCGCTGAGCGCCGCGGAGCTGTTCATTAAAAAGCACCCGGAGCTGGAAATCGACGTTGCGCTGAACACAGACAGCGAGGACCTGGCCAGACTGGTGGCCGCCGAGTACCCGGAGGTCATCTACCTGCCCCGCGGGGCCGAGCTGGGCGGAGACCGCGTGCCGAAGGTCGAGGTCTACAAGGACAGCTTTGCCCGCATGGAGGCCCGCACCGGAAAACAGTACGATGCTATGATCGATCTGGACATCACCAGCCCCTTGCGCACCGAGCAGGACATTGAGAACGCCTTTGCCAAAGCGCAGGAGCGCGAGGACCTGCAAATCATTTTCAGCGTCTGCGAGGCCCGCCGCAATCCGTGGTTCAATATGTTCAAGATCGTGGGCGACCACGCCGAGATGGTCATCGAGAGCCAGTTCACGGGCCGTCAGCAGGCACCCGAGGTATACGACGTCAATGCGTCGATTTACGTCATCCGCCGCGCGTTCCTTGTGGACAACCCCGACCCGATTTTGTGGCACTCCAAGTTCGGCGTCAGCGTTATGATGGACACCGGCATCATCGACATCGACTCCGAGCATGACTACCTGCTCATGGAGGCCATCGCGCAGCATCTGTACGCCCATTACCCGGAATTCAACGCTGTGCGGGAGAATATCCGTGGCTGATGCACTGTTTGACCGTGCGCTGGAGCTGGTCATGGACGCGGGCCAGACGCTGCTGGAAAACGGCGGCGAGGTGTTCCGCGCGCAGCAGACCATGGAGATCATGGCCGCCAGCCTCGGCGTGCGGGACTTCCATGTCTATGTTCTGACCAACGGCATCTTTGCGTCGGCGCACCTGCCGGGGCGGGACGCCGTCTCGCTGGTGCGGCACGTGCCCACCGTGTCGATCCATCTGGGCCGCGTCGAGGCCGTGAACGAGCTTTCCCGTGAGCTGGCCGCCGGCAGGCTGGGCGTCGTCGAGGCCGAAGCACGGCTGAACACGGCCCGCACGCTGCCGCGCAGCACACCGCAGCTGGAAATTCTGGCCTGCGTTGTCGGGGCAGCGGGGTTTGCGTACCTGTTCGGCGGCACGCTGGCAGACATGCCGGTGGCCGCGGTGGCGGGCCTGCTGGAGGCGCTCGTCTGCCAGCAGTTTGCGAGGCACGGCATCAACCGGATATTCACCGACATTGTGGCGGCGTTTTGCGGCACGATCTGGGCCATTGCGGTGCAGACCGTTGTGCCCGCCGTCAACGCCAACGCGGCGATCATCGGCGCGCTGATGGTGCTGACCCCCGGCGTTGCCCTGACGATGGGCGTGCGGGATATTCTGAACGGCGACTACCTGTCCGGCTCCATCCGCCTGCTGGACGCCCTGCTGATTGCGGGCAGCATTGCGGGCGGCGTGGTGCTGGGCTGGATCATGGCCCGTGGATGGGGGGTGGCGTGATGCCGGTCTGGACACATTATTTTGCCCATTTTGTGGTGGTCGTCATTGCAACGATCAGCTTTGGCATCACATTCCAGATGCCGCGGCGGCACTACCTGGCCTGCGGCCTGACCGGCGCGGTTGGCTGGATGGTCTACATCTTCTGCGTGGAGCTGTTCGCGTTAAGCCCGGCGATTGCGACGCTGGTCGCCACGCTGCCGCTGACCGGCTGCGCGCGGTTCTTTGCCATCCGCCACAAGGCCCCGGTGACGATTTTTCTGCTGCCGGGCATTTTCCCGCTTGTGCCGGGCGCAGGCATCTACTACACGGCCTACTACTTTTTGCAGGGCGAGCAGGAGCTTTTCGCCAGCAAAGGCGGCGAGACCTTCAAGGTCGCGCTGGCCCTGGCGCTGGGCATTGCGCTGGTGTGCAGTCTGCCGCTGCCGGGCGGGCATGAGGGAAAGCGCAAATCGTAGGGGCGAGCAGTGCTCGCCCGCAGGCAGCCTGCCGCTGCCGTTGCCTGGCCGGGTCGATGACGAGCATCGCCCCCTCCATCGTAGGGGCGGATTCCATATCCGCCCGCGGGCGTTACTCATTGCCGCACACAGCCACGGGCGCATATAGAATGCGCCCCTACGGGTTGAAGCTGACAACATACAAAAGCCGCAGATGCGTTTTTGCACCTGCGGCTTATTTTTTTACCACAAATTATACGTCAGGATCGGCACGTTATAGCTTACACCCTGCAAAAGCATGACTAGGAAGCAGACGCCGCTGACGATGTGCCACACCAGCGCGGCGGCGCAGACGGCCAGCCGCCAGCGGGGCACGGCCCCGGTGCGCGTCTGCTGCAAAAAGACGCTGACGGACTCGAGCCAGAACACCCAGAAGCAGATGAACGGCCCCCACCAGAGGTTGGCGTGATAGAGCCGCTCACCGCTTTCGACCAGCAGCAGCGCCTCGGCCAGCGAGAAGGCGAAGGTGAAAAGGCTGAACCGGTAGCGGAAGCACTGCCACGCCGCGCGGCCCAGCAGCACGCCCACTGCCGCCAACAAGACGAGGACCGCGCCAGCCCCAGCACGCCGGCCTCGTTGAACGGCCCCCACAGCATACGGTGGTGGTCAAACGGGACGGTGAAAATCAGGCGTATGCCGGAGCCTTCCTCGGCAAACAGGACGTTGGCCTGGATAAAGCAGAGCGCTACACCGGGGAAAACGCTGCACCCCATGACGATCTCATTTTTCAGATTTTTGGCGCGGGTGCGCACAAAATCGGCAATCAGCAGCACGAGCAGCGCCGGGGCAAATGCAAAGATCAGGCTGGCCTTGAAACTGGTCGCCACGGTCAGCAGCACCGTGTAGACCGCGTAGGCACGCAGATCCAGGTCATCGCGCATCGTCGGCCAGACACGGTAAAAGGCCAGCATCGCCAGCAGTGCAAAGGGCGCGAGCATAATATACGTTGTGTTGTGATAAATCGTGCCGCCGACAGTGCCCTGGTACCAGTAGCCGCCGCGGGGCATCCAGACCGCCGTGGCAAGGTTGACCACCAGACTGACCAGCAGCCGCGCCGGGCGCGGGGCATCGGGCAGGGCAGTGCGCAGGCCGCAGGCGAACACGGCGACGGCGGCCAGATGGAACGCCGCCAGCAGCACGGCAATGCCGATGCGCCCGGCCAGTGCATACGCCGGGCCGATGAGCAGCGACACGGTGGAGTAGACCATACCACGCTGCGCGAAGGCCAGGTGCATACCAAGGTCGGAGGTATAGGGGTCGCTGCCGCCGCCGGGGGAGCAAAGCTGCTGGTAGTGCAGCCAGACCATGGCCGCAGCAAATGCCGCCAGCGCCGCAAGGCTGACCGCCCACAGCAGGCGGCGGGATTTATTTTGTGCCAAGGGCGGCACCTCCTTGAATGGATAGAGTACGCAGGGGCCGCATAGCTGCGGCCCGCGGCGGGAAGACGGACGGGCTTTTGCGGGAGGGCAGCGGGCCGGGCATGCCCGGCCCTACGGGTGGCAGTCCAACAGGCTTTGCACTTCCACAGGCGGGCACGGCGGCCTGTGGGCAGGCCGCCCCACAGGCCCCGATTTGCGTTATGCGCAGGGCGGGGTGCCTCCTAATGAGCGGCCAGCCGGATGCTGTCCGCGAGAATTTTGCCGTCCAGCGTGATCATGGAGCCGTTCTTGTCGGGGTAGACCTCTCTGCGCACTTCCTCGCCATCGGCGGTTGTGTAATAGAGCACATCATAGAGGAAGGTGCCCGCGGGCAGCCAGACCTCGACATCTGTCAGCACATCCGGGTCTGCCCCGTGGCCAAGGCCGCACCAGGCAATGTCGTAGTGCCTGTCCTGCCCCAGCGTGAAGCCGACGCGGTACACTGCCTCGTCGTCGGCGTGGTCCTCGGTGCGCCAGACCTGCAGGGCGTGGGCATCGGCGTCCAGATCGCCGTAGCGCAGGAAGAAGGCGTTCTCCGCGACCTCATGGCCGCCCCAGATCATGTAATCGGTCACCACCGGCGTGTCGCCGCAGTCGGCGGCCAGCCCGCGGCGACGCGTCGCCAAAGACCGATGTAGGCGCGCCCGCCCTGGTCGTAGGCCGAGCGGGTCGCGGCGCGCTGCCAGACCACCGACCCGGCCATGCAGACGGCCAGCAGACCGTAGAGTACCGCGCGGCCCCGGCCGCACCAGCTCTTGCCGCGCGCCCAACGCAGCAGCATCACCAGCACGGCCAGCGCCATTAAACCGACGCCGAAGCTCTCCACAGTCTGGGGAATGTAGCCGTGCCGCCAGTCCACCTGACCGGGCTGCTGGTACTTGGGCGAAAGCCCGATCAGCAGTGCCGGGGCGGACAGCATGGCAAGGCCGCTTAAAAACAGCAGCAGATTTTGCTTTTTGTTCGGCAGCTTATCCAGCGCCGCCAGCGCGGCCACTGCCGCACCGGCCACCATGACGCCGCACAGCACGTCCACGGGATATATTTTCCCGGGGCGCATCTTGCCGAACAGCATCGCGTTCAGCGGGAAGCCCGCCGACATCTGCATGGCCCAGGTGCGCAGGATGGCGGGCAGGTCAAAGTTCGGGGAGATGCCCTCGATCTGGGAGACGCTGCCCGCGAGAATGCCCGCAGCCCGCAGCGTGTTCATGAGCCGTGCGCCCATATTGAAGGCCAGCGTCACGCACTCGCCCAGCAGCGCCGGGATGCTTAACCGCAGCGCGTCGCGGGCCTTGTCGGTGTAGAGCCACGCCAGACCAAAAATCGGGACGATATAGGTAAAGCCGATCTCAAACGTGGCGCAGCACTGGAACATACAGTAGCCCGCCAGCACGGCCCACCGCTTGTGGCCGGTGTCCTGCCAGCGCAGCACGGCCAGCCCGGCGACGAGCGCGGGCAGCAGCGTGCTTTGCACCAGTGCGCCGTAGGAGTAGAGGCTGTTGCCCGTGGAGTCCTGCCAGACGCTGAACATCATCGGCAGCAGGCAGAGGCAGGCAATGCCCAGCTTTTTGTTGCGGGACGCCTTGCCGACGAGCCACGCCGTCAGCACAATGTCCGCGTAGGTCCACGCCAGAATGTAGAGCCGGTAGCCGACCAGATCCCCCAGGAACCAGCTCGTCAGGCCGCGTACCGGCGGCGACGAGAAGGGCCGGAACCGCCCGTTCTGCAGGCCGAACTGCTCCCACAAATCGCCAAGGTAGTCCAGCACGCTCCGGGCAAACGAGGTGTGCGTAATATAATAGTAGTTCTGCAGGTTGATAAGCTCATCGTCGCCGCCCAGCGGCGCGCAGGTCACAATGCTTAAATACCACCAGCCGAACACGACGGACACCGCGCAGACCAGCGGCCAGAACCATCGTTTTTGCGTTATTTTTTGCAGTTTCATGCGTTACTCCTGCCCCAGCGGGATGTAGCAGAGCAACCCGCTTACGCTGTGGATGACATCCTCCGGGCCGCAGCCGGCGGCCTCGGTCAGGGCGGCCAGCGCCGATTGCTGCTCGTCCTCGGGGTAGCCGTCCAGATCCAGATAGATGCCGGTCATACCCTGTGTGCGCAGCTCGGCCACCATGGCGTCCGGCTCCAGCTCACTCGTCTCGCGGTACCAGAGGTCATTCTTCGTGCCGTAGCCCGCGCCGTAGGTGAATTTCAGCGTCTTGCTGTGCAGCGGGCCGCGCAGCAGCGTGTAATCCCACATATTGTTCAGCGAGCCGTTCTCAAAGTTCTTCATGTACGGCAGCGTGAAAAGCATCGCGCCGTCCCCTGCCGCAGCCTCGACCTCGTTCATAAAAGCCTCGTCCTGATACCACTTGTCCTGAATCTCCTCGTACTCAGGCCGGAAGAAGCCCTGCTGCTCCCAGTAGCCGTAGCCCAGCAGCAGGATGGCCACAGCCGCCAGCGCCTTGCGGCTGCGCCCGGTGCGCCGGGTCAGCTGTTTTTCAAGAGCCAGGCCGACAGCCAGCAGCGCGAAGAACGCAATGTACGGGCTGATGCGGTTGTACCCGCGGATGAACCGCACAAAGATGCCGATGATGCCGCCGAAGCCGGCAATCGTCGCCAGCAGCAGCGCCATGACGTTGAGGCGGCTCAGCAGCCAGAAACGGTCCCCCAACTCGGGGCGTTCGGTGCGGCCCGCCTTCCAGTCCCGGCTGTGCAGCAGCATGAGCAGCAGCGCGAGGAAGCCGAAAATGCCCACAATGCCGAGGTAGCCGTAGGCGTTCTCGTTGTACATCGGGCCTTCATCGGTGGCCAGAACGTGGAAGTAGCGGCCCATCCAGTTGGCGAGCTTCTGCAGGCCGAAGCCGTTGGGCGACAGCAGCAGGCTGCTGATGCGCAGGCTGTAGATGTCCGCGCCGACGGGGCTGCGGTAGACGCCGTTGGTCAGCGTGCTGCCCTGTCCGTTCAGGATGCCCAGCACCATCGGGAAGAAATCGGGGATCATCCAGGCGACGATCTCGGCAATCGTGACAACGCAGGACGTGCCCGCGCGCCACCTGCGGTCCCGCAAAATCAGGCAGAGCGCCGTGACGCAGAGGAAGAAGCAGGTGAAATACGGGTAGTAGGCCGCGCCGTTGTTGGCGATCCCCCACGCCATGGCCAGCGCCAGCCAGTTGCGCTTGTTTTTGAAGAAGCCCCTGCCCGGGCGGTTGAACTGTTCATCCTCGGCGCACCAGAGACAGAGCAGCGCCGAGAACGGCACAAACTCGCAGGCGGCCAGCATCATGTGCCCGGCCATGCGCTGCTGGACGTAGGGCGTCAGGCCAAACGTCAGACCGAACGCAAAGCTCAGCCAGCGGCGCAGCCCGACCATGCGGAACACCGCGTACCCCGCCAGCGCGTTGGCAAATGGGATGACGAGGACATACAGGTTGAACACCGTGCCTGTGTCCTTGGTGAACAGGCCGACGAACCAGACAAAGATGTCGTAGATCAGATCATAGTTCGGGTCGTATCTGCCCGCGACCTCATAGAACGGCCAGCCGAGGGAGCCGGACAGCTCGCCGTAGCTGCGCTGCACCTGACCGACCCAGTAGATGCCGTCGCCGCCGTAGAACATCGGCACACGCCAGTCCAGCCGCCACAGCTGGAAGAACCCGTATTCCGTGGCCGCCACCGCCGCCAGCAGCAGGATAACGGTCAGGATTTCCCGTGTAAGGTTTTGTTTTTTGGTCAGCATGGGGTCTCCTTTGTGTTGCTTACTTGGGCTGGGATGTCTTCCCCCTTGGGGAAAGGTCAGCGTGTCGAAAAACCTCCCTCTGTGAGGGAGGTGCCCCGAAGGGGCGGAGGGAGAGAACCTTGCCATAGCCAGAAATATTTCGGGCAACCGCACAGTTCTCTCCCCACCGCCTGCGGGCGGAGCCCCTCGCAGAGGGGGCCAAGGGGTGAGCACACCTCTTTCGACAGTCTGAGCCTTCCCCCTCGGGGGAAGCCTTTACTCGCCCCGCTCCATCGCGGCTACATAGGCGTTGCAGACCTCCTCCGCGGGGCCGTCGCCGCGCAGGTGGCCGTGGTCGATCCAGATGGCGCGCTTGCACAGCTGCTTGACCTGATTGATGTCGTGGCTGACGAACAGCAGCGTTGTGCCGCCGGAGAGCATCTGCTCCATCCGCTGGTGGCACTTTTGCTGGAACATAAAGTCACCGACGGACAAAATCTCGTCGCAGGCCAAAATGTCGGCCCGGACCTCTGTCGCAATCGAGAAGCCCAGCCGCGCGATCATGCCGCTGGAATAGTTTTTTACCGGCACATCGACAAAATCCCACAGTTCGGCAAAGTCGATGATGTTCTGGAAGTGCTCCTGCATGTAGGCGCGGTCATGGCCGAGCACCGCACCGTTCAGAAAGACGTTCTCCCGCGCGGTCAGGTCCAGGTCAAAGCCCGCGCCCAGCTCGATCAGGGGCGCGATCTCGCCGTTGACGGTCACGCTGCCCGTCGTGGGGTACATGACGCCCGCGATCAATTTCAGCATCGTGCTCTTGCCGCTGCCGTTGCGGCCAATCAGCGCCACCGACTCGCCGGGCTCAATTTTGAACGAAATGTCCCGCAGTGCGTAAAATTCGTTGAAAAACAGCTGATGCTTCAGCAGCTTGACGGTGTATTCCTTGAGGGTCTCGGTTTTCTCCTGCGCGAGGTTGAAACGCATCGAGACATCCTCCACCTGAATGATGGACATGAGGGGAAACTCCTTACAGATACAGAATAAAGTTGCGCTGCAATTTACGGAACGCGGCCAGCCCGACGCTCATCATGACCACGGCACTGCCGATGCAGGCGATCCAGGTGTTGGGGCCGGGCACCGTGCCGTACATGACAAGGCAGCGCATGCAGTTGATGTAATGGTACAGCGGGTTCAGCTTGATGACGGGCACCATGAAGGGCGGCAGCGCCGAGAGGGGATAAAACAGCGGTGTAGCGTACATCCATGCCATCGTCAGGATACCGTACAGGTATTGCAGGTCGCGGAAGTAGACCGCCAGCGCCGAAAGCAGCACGGCCATGCCGCAGCAGAACGCCAGCAGCAGCAAAAGCGGTGCCCAGACGAGCAGAATCGTCCAGTAGAACGGCGAGCGGGTGATAAGCATGACCAGCAGGATGGCCGCCAGGCTGAACAGCAGGTTCACAAAGCTGGACACCACGCGGCTGATGGGAAAAATGAACTTGGGCACGTATACTTTTTTGATAAGCGACGCATTGCCCAGCACACTGCCCATGCCCATGTTCGTGCTCTCGTTAAAGAAGTTGAACAGGGTGTTGCCGCAGATGAGATACAGCGGGAAGTTCGGGATGTCGAACCGGAACATGTAGGAGAAAACGAGCGTTTGCAGCAGCATCATGAGCAGCGGGTTTAAAATGCTCCACATATAGCCCAGCACACTGCGGCGGTATTTGACCTTGAGGTCGCGGGTGACCAGCTCGCGGATGAGCGGGCGGTATTTCGAGAAATTGTGCCAGCTGTTATGCAGCTGACCCTGGGTGGATTTCGACATGGGGTAATTGGCTCCTTAAAATTACAACTTAAACGGCGTATCTCCCGTCAGGCCATCGGCGCGGAGCATGTTCTCCATCACGTCGATGTCTGTGCTGACGTCGAGGGCATCGCTGGCAAACAGCTTATCCAGCTGCGTCTCAAATGCCTTGACAAGGGTATCCATCGTCTGCTCAATGCGGTGCTTGGACTCCGAGATATTCTCGCCCTCGATGCCCTGCTTGTCAAGCTCGGCGTAGGTATTGAGCAGCTTTAACGACGTAGGCAGGTAATAATCCATAAACTTTCGCATCTGGGGCAGCTTTTCGGGGTCGGCCTTGGCCTGCTCGAAAATTTTGGTGGACACGGCCTCCAGCCGGCTGATCTTGTCCGTCATCTCCTCGTCGGGGATCTCGTCGTTGACCCGGCGCAATTCGTCCAGAATCTTCTGGTATTCGTCCTTTTCCTGCGCAGCGGCGGGCTTGGCAACCTTCGCCTTGCGGGGCTTTTTCGGCTCCGGGTCGGGGGCTTTGCCGCTCACCACCAAGCATTTGCGGCGCATGTCGAGGTAGGCCTCAGGGCCAAAGACGCCCTCGTCGATGTAGCTTTCCAGATATTTGCAGCACTTTTCATAGCTGCAGGGCACCGCGCTGGCAATGTCCTGAATGTACATATACTTTGCGTCGCCGACGATGTTGTCGATCTTTTTGCGCATCCGACGGGAGGTGCGGATGTGCTGCGCGCCGAACAGGCAGCCGATGCCGGTCGTCGCGCCGAGTAGCACCGGCATCAGGTCGGACAGCAGCCAGCGCCAGTAATAGTCGCCCTCGGCCAGCGCTTCGGGCAGCCAGTAGACACCCTCCGGCAGCGCGGCCAGCGCGCCCAGCAGCAGCACGACGCCCGCCACGGTCAGCCCCGTTGCGAGCCATGCGTTTTTTCCTTTTTTGCCCTGCATCTGCGGCTTTGCGCTCGCGGCGTTCGGCGTCTGGGCGCCCTGCTCATAGACAGGGCGGCTCTGCGCCGCATAGACCGGCGTCGTGCTGACCTTATTGAAGCCCTGCACCCGGTCATGGGCTTTCTGCTCCAACCCGCCGAGCTTGCCTTTTTTCATGGCGTTGTTCAGGCCAATGAAGATAAAGCCCAGCGGACACCACACCACAAAACCGATGATGATCGCCCACCATGGGAACTGGAACGGGCCGTCCCCGGCGTGGTATTCGTCGCGGTTATAGTTGTTCTGGTAGCGGAGGCCGCTGCCGGAGTAGGGATGCTCCGGGTCAGTGTAGCGCGGATGTTCGTTGTCGTTTGGCATGTGTGGCTCCTTTACGGAATATCGCTGAGTAGGTTTTTCATATCGTCGCTGAGGTAGTAGGTGCTCCCGGCCTGATAGGGGTTGTCCTTGCTGTAGGGCACATGGGTGCAGAGATAGCTGACCCACCTGCTGTAGCCGGAGACCGTCAGATGCACGCCGTCGGGCTGGGAGAACTCCATCGAGAGATACCCGGCGTCGTCGGCAAACTCGGCGCTGAGGTCAAGATAATAGCACCCACGCTCGGCACAAAGCTGCTGAATGGCCGCGTTGATGACCGCCAGACGGTCCGGGGCCAGACCCGGCAGACTGTCGGCGACCTTCTCCTGCGTGGCGGGCAGGACCGACTGCACATAGAACACCGTGTTCGGCAGAGCGGTGCGCAATTCGTCCAGCATTTTTCCGTAGTACGCCAAAAAGCTGTCATCGTTGCCGGGCTGGACCAGGGCGTTCGTGCCAATCAGGATGTACAGCTTCGCGGGCTGGGCCGCGGCCAGAACGTCCAGCGGCACCTCCTCGCCGCGGTCCGGGTTGGTGACGGTGGCGCGGTTGACGACGGTGTTCGGGCTGATGCCCTCATAGCCGCAGACCAGCGCACCACCCACATCAATGTTGTATTCGTTCACGCAGAAGCCCGCGGTCAGCGAATCGCCGAGGAACGCGGCGTCCGCAAACCAGCTGGTGTCCACCCTGCCGAACTCCGGCAGGGCGGTGGGCGCAGCGGGCAGCGCCGTGTAGGTGTATCCGGCGTCGGCGTCCTGCTTCTGCGGGCCGACGGTGCCCCAGTTCAGGGCCTGTGCCGTGCCTGCGCTGCCGTTGCTGCCCGCGTAGGGCACGGGGGCCACAAGGCGCGTGTTGGCGGGGGCATCGGAGGTGAGCGGCGCGCCCGCACCCTTAGCGGGCAACAGCGCCGTGATGACGCCCGACACGACCAGAATGCCGCACGCCGTACCGATCAGCGCCAGCTGACGGAGTCTGCGGCGCTTTGCCCGCGCGCGGCGGGCGGCGGCGCGGCGCTGCTCCTGCGTGGAGGTGCGGCGCGGCGGCGTCTGCGGCTGGTCGGGCACCGCCCAACCATTCTCCACATGGTACTGTATATTTGTGCGCGGGCGGTGGGGCCCGCGGTCATTCGGGGTCGGCATAGCACAGCCCCCTTTCGTTAGGATTTGTTAGGATTTGTTAGAACGGCAAATCTTAGGCATTGTAAATCAGTATTGATTATAGCACAAACCTTTTATAAATAACAGTAGGTGCAGGCAAGTTTTTACCTCTTGCTAAATGATATAAACCTATGTATAATAGTAAGATAATCAAAGCTAGCGTACCTATAGCCTTGCAGCGGGTCGATGCAGGCATCGGCCCCTACAACAACGTGACGCTTACTAATTTTGGGGTGTAATCATGGCAGACGAAAAATTTTCCAACTTCCTGACGGATATTATCGATGCCGACCTCGCCGAGGGCAAGGTCGATGTCGTGCATACCCGTTTCCCGCCGGAGCCGAACGGCTACCTGCATATCGGCTCCGCCAAGGCGATCTTCATCAACTACACGATTGCCAAACACTACGGCGGCCTGTTCAACCTGCGCTTTGACGACACGAACCCCGCCCGCGAGGGTGACGAGTACGTGCAGAGCATCCTGCAGGACCTGAAATGGCTGGGTGCCGAGCCGAACGGCGGCATTTTCTACGGCAGCGACTATTTTGAGCGCTGCTATGAGTACGCCGAGCAGCTTATCAAGGAGGGCAAGGCCTACGTGGATGACCTGACCCGCGAGGAAATGCAGGAGTACCGCGGCAACGACGCCGGCAAGCCCAGCCGCCCGAGCCCCTACCGTGACCGCACGCCGGAGGAGAACCTCGACCTGTTCCGCCGTATGCGCGCGGGTGAGTTTGCCGACGGCGAAAAAACGCTGCGCGCCAAGATCGACCTGGCCAGCCCGAACATGAACATGCGCGACCCGACCATCTACCGCATCAAGCATGTCGAGCATCACCGCCAGGGCGACAAGTGGTGCATCTACCCGATGTACGACTTTGCGCACCCCATTCAGGACGCCATTGAGGGCATCACCTTCAGCCTGTGCAGCCTTGAGTTTGAGAACCACCGCCCGCTGTATGAGTGGGTCATCACGAACCTGTTCGGCAAAGAATTCCCGAAGCAGCGTGAGTTTGCCCGCCTGAACGTGACGAACACCGTCATGAGCAAGCGTTACCTGCGCGAGCTGGTCGAGAAGAACATCGTGGACGGCTGGGACGACCCCCGTATGCCGACCCTGTCCGGCCTGCGCCGCCGCGGCTACACGCCGACGAGCATCTTCACCTTCGTGAAAGAGGCCGGCATCTCCAAGGCTGACAACCTCGTGGATATGCGCCAGCTGGAGGCCGTGCTGCGCGCCGAGCTGGAGCTGAACGCCCAGCGCCGCGTGGCCGTGCTGGAGCCTGTCAAGCTGATCATCGACAACTATCCCGCCGACCAGTGCGAGTATTTTGACCTGCCCAACAACCCGAACCGCGACGCCAACGACACGACGACCCGTAAGGTCGCCTTCACGAAGGAGCTGTGGATCGAGAACAGCGACTTCTTTGAGGTGCCGCCGCCGAAATTCAAGCGCCTGACCTTGGGCAGCGAGGTCCGCCTGATGGGCGCGTATCTGGTGCGCTGCACCGGCGTGGACAAGGACGAGAGCGGCAGGGTCGTGGCCATCCACGCCGAGGCCGACCTCGAGACCCGCAACGGCAACCCCGCCGATGGCCGCAAGGTGCGCGGCACGATCCACTGGGTCAGCTGCGCCCACTGCCTGGACGCCGAGGTTGAGCTGTATGATAAGCTGTTCACCGAGGCCAACATGAACAGCATCCCCGACGACGCGGATTTCAAGGATTACCTGAACCCCGACAGCGTCAAGGTGCTGCAGGGTGCGAAGCTCGAGGAGAGCCTGAAGGACGCCAAGCCCGGTGACCGCTTCCAGTTCGTGCGCAACGGGTATTTTACCCCGGACAGCAAGCATGAGGGCGTGTACAATCGAATCGTCACGCTGAAGGACAGCTTTAAGCTGTAATTTGCAAAAAATGACCCCCATCGGATGTTGCTCCGGATGGGGTTTTGCTGTAGGGGCGGCGTCCCCGACGCCCCGCGGCAGGGTGAGGTCACCCCGCCCTACGTATTTTTTGTAAGGGAGATGTAGGGCGGCCTGCCCTCAGGCCGCCGCGGAGGGGTCAAGACCCCTCCCTGCAAAGCCATCCTTAAAGGGGCGGCAACGCAAGCCTGCGGGCCGGGCATGCCCGGCCCCTACAGGGGCGGCGGCAATTTACGCGGCATCACCCTGCCTGCTTCTTCTCCCACTTCTCCGCGCACCGCTGCATCCAGCCGCCCTTGACGTAGTACAGAATAAACAGCGCGGACGCGAGGGACCAGGTGATGGGATAGCTCATCTCCACCGTGGCGACCTCGTGGCGGATGGGCACGGCGATGAACAGCCAGAGCATCCGCAGACCGCAGACAAAGAACACGGTGATCAGCGTCGGCACGCGGACATCCCCGCAGCCGCGCAACGCACCGGCCAGCACCTCAATGCATACGTAGGTGATGTAGACCGGCGTCAGGACGTGCATCATGCCGACACCGACGGCGACCACCGCGTCGTCCTGGCTGAACAGGCGGAACAGCACCTCCGCCAGATTGTAAAATGTAAAGCTGATGACCAGCGTCGTGCACGCGGCCATTGCCAGACAGACCCGCACGCCGCGGCGCACGCGGTCATACTGCCGTGCGCCGAAGTTCTGCCCCGCAAACGTCGTGATGGCGATGCCCAGCGAGTTGATCGTCATCCAGAACAAAAAGTCGATCTTGCCGTAGACGCCCCACGCCGCAATCGTGCTGGTGCCGAAGCTGTTCATGCTGCTCTGGATGAACATATTGCTGATGTTGTACATGGCGCTTTGGGCGGCGGCGGGCACGCCGATGGTGCAGATGGCCGCGAAAACGTCGCCGTGCAGCCGCAGCTTTTCGGTGCGGATGTGCCACGGCATCCCCTGAGAGCCGACGATGCAGCGCAGCGTCAGCACCGCGCTGGCCACCTGACTGAGCACCGTCGCCAGCGCCGCGCCCATGACGCCCCAGCCGAACACCGCAATGAACACGACGTCCAGCACAATGTTGACGAGCGACGCCGCGATCAGAAAGTACAGCGGACGCTTGGAATCGCCGATGGCACGCAGGATATTGGTGCCCATGTTGTAGAGCATCTGCGGGATCATGCCCAGAAAGTAGATGCGCAGATACAGCGCTGCGTCGGGCAAAATCTCGTCCGGCGTGCCCAGCAGACGCATTATCGGCGCGGCGGTCACAAGGCCCAGCACGGTCAGCAGCGCGCCAACGGCAGCGCTCAGCACCAGCGCCGTGTGCACCTGCCTGTCCACGGCATCGGGGTCATGTGCGCCCCAGCTCTGGGCAATGACGACGCCCGCGCCGCTGCAAAGCCCGACGAACAGGCCCACCAGCAGGTTGACGAAGGGCCCTGTTGCGCCCACCGCGGCCAGCGCGTTTGTGCCCACAAAGTTACCGACGATCAGGGTGTCCGCCGTGTTGTACAGCTGCTGGAACAGCGTGCCGAACCAGATGGGCAGAAAGAACAGGAGCAGCTGTTTGGGGATGCTGCCCGTCAGAATATCCGTTTGTTTGACGCTTTTCATAGAATTTCTCTCACTTTTCTGTTTCTCGCAACCACATTTTATGCTATAATGGCCCTAATGTAAAGAGGTGATTTTTGTGGGTCTTTATTGGGAGCCCTGTCCCGGCGGTGCGCGGCTGCTGCGGCTGCTGGGCGACACCCCTGCCCCGCCGTGCCGGGCACAATTGAGGGGCTGCCCATTGCGGAGCTGGGGCCGTACTGCTTTGCGGACAGGCCGGTCAGGCCCGGGGCCCGGCGCACCGGGGACGACACGCATGAGATCACCGGCAATTTTGTGGAGGAGGTCACCCTGCCCGACACCGTGCGAGTGCTGGACAGCGCGGCGTTTTACAACTGCCGCAGGCTGCGCCGGGTCACGCTGGGGCCCGGGGTCGAGGGGTTCGGCAGCGATTTATTTACGAACTGCCGCCAATTGCAGACCTTCCGCCTGCGGGCTGCCGCCGATGCCCCGGACGGGCTTAAAAATGCTGCTGGGGGCCGTCAGCGCGGACATTACGGTGGAATTGGACGGTGCGCAGCTGTTTTACCCCGAGTATTCGGAGTTTCTAGACGAGAACACGCCCGCGCATATCTTCAACCACAGCATTGAGGGCGAGGGCTACCGGATGCGGCAGTGCTTCACGCCCGGCGGCGCGGTGGATTACGCCGCGTTTGATGCGTCGTTTGCGCAGGCCTGCGTCGGCGAGAGTGAGGACAAGCTCTGCCGGTTAGCACTCGGGCGGCTTGTGCAGCCGTTTGGACTGGGTGACGACGCCCGCGCGGACTACGAGCTTTACCTGACCGCCCACCCGGAGGCAGCGTTCCGGCGTGCCATTGATGATCGGGACGAGGCCGCTCTGCGGCTGCTGGTGGGGCTGAGCCTGCCGACAGCAGATGCCGCGGTCTATTGCGCCCGCGTCGGGTGGAGCGCCGGGGCAGCGGTGCTGTTAGGCAGGGCCAAGCGAGCGAAAAAAACGTATGATTTTGACGATTTATAGACCATAAGCGGGTGGCAGCGCAAGGCCCGTCAAAGCCCCTCAGGCCTCGCAGGCTCGGCCAGCTCCCCGCATAGCGGGGAGTCT
>ENA-OQDA01000445-OQDA01000445.1-human-gut-metagenome-genome-assembly--contig:-NODE-445-length-17122-cov-3.792468_pt1 | contig 17122 bp, 18 predicted proteins | sample MGYA00242771_ERZ504603 | MGnify/ENA primary metagenome ERZ504603 (study PRJEB26092, sample SAMD00036328) | human gut metagenome | host: Homo sapiens | study: EMG produced TPA metagenomics assembly of...
GTTTGCCCAGGTCGGACGTTTCATCAGAAAATGAAATCGAAATGGTGGGATTACCAGACCGCCTCGTTTTTACCTCTCGATCGCGATTTTCGCCGCATCGAACTTGGAGGCGGGTGGCGCCGCTGCGCCCTGGTCGCGTAGAATGGAATCGTCAGAGGGCTGGGAAAGGAGCGAGCATGCATATCGAAACGCCGGGCGAGCGCTCGTCCGAGCTGGTGGCCGCACTGGTGGACGTGTGGGAGCGCTCGGTGCGCGCCACGCACGACTTCCTCGCCGAGGACGATATCGTGGGGCTGCGCCCCGAGGCGGAGTCGGGCATCGCGGGCGTCGAGCGGTTGACGGTGGCGTACGACGGCGGTGCGCCGTGCGGGTTCGCGGGGTCGCAGGACGGCAAGCTGGAGATGCTGTTCGTCGCGCCGGAGGCGCGTGGGCGCGGTGTCGGGCGCGCGCTGTTGGCGCATGCCGTGGAGCATGCGCGCGTGCGCACGCTCGACGTGAACGAGCAGAACCCCCAGGCCGTCGGGTTCTACGAGCACGAAGGGTTCGTCGTGGCGGGCCGCTCGCCCGTCGACGACGCCGGCCGTCCGTTCCCGTTGCTGCACATGCGCCTGGTCTGAGCCGGCGAAGAGGAGGCGCGCGATCGCGACGGCATCCGCCATCGCGCTGGGAGCGCTTGCGGTGGCCGTGCTGCTGACCAGCCTCGCGTGCTACCTGCTGTACTACCGCTTGGAACCGCGGCGTGCCTACGTGGCGGGGGCCGTTCCGCTGGCCGCGGTGGGTCTGTTCGCCGCGGCGATGGCCGTCGTGGCGGCGTTGATTCGATAAACGGTGGAGGCTCGCAGACGCGGAGGCGAGCTCACGGGCGCTTCGGTATACTGGTCGTGCGAAGAAAGGAACCCCGCATGACCGAGTCCGCACGCCGATCTGCCGATACCCGGCCGCCTCGTCCGGCCCGTCCCGACATTCCGGGCGAGCTGACGGAGGTGGACGACCTCGCCGGCTGGATCGAGCGCGACAACGGCGGCGACCTGCGCGTGTCCCATGTTCTCGTGCGCGGGGACGCGGCCGAGGGGGCCGACTTCTCCCTCGTCGAGCTGACCGAGTCCCGCGTGGAAGGGTGCTCGTTCGTCGGCTGCGATTTCGACCGGGCCATGGCGTCCGACGTGGCGTTCTCGAACTGCGATTTCTCAAATTCCACGTTCTCCCAGGCGAATTTCACGCGCTGCACGTTCTCGTCGTGCAAGTTCACGGGCGCCGACCTGCTGGAGGCGGTGCTGTCGCGCGTGGAGGTGCGCGATTCCTCGTTCGCCTACGCGTCCGTCGCGAAGGGGAAGCTGGAAGACGTGAGCGTGAGATCCACCGACTTTTCCGGCGCTGACTTGGCCGAGCTGCGACAGCGCCGCGTCGAATTCGACGACGTGCGCTTCGCGGGCACTAGCTTCTTCCGTGCGAGCTTGAACGGTGTGGATTTATCCTCGTGTCGATTGGCCGATATCGTGCTGTCGGATACGATGGAGGAGCTGCGCGGCTGCTCGATGGACCTGTTCCAGGCTGCCGGCATCGCGCGCCGACTGGGCGTAAACGTCAAAGACTAGCGAATCGCGCGGCGCCGGGCGCCCGCGCAACGTGAGGAGTTTCGAAGCATGGACGAACAGGTGCAACCGCGCGGGCTGAGCGCGGCAGAGGTAGAGGAGCGGGTTGCCCGCGGCGAGGTGAACGTGGATGCCGGCGTGCACACGCGCTCCGTTCGCCAGATCGTGCGCGAGAACACGCTCACGCTGTTCAACGCCATCAATGTGATCCTGGCCGTGTTCGTGCTGGTCACCGGTTCGTACAAGAACATGCTGTTCATGGTGGTCATCGTGTGCAACACGGCTATCGGCATCGTGCAGGAGATTCGCTCGAAGCGCACCACTGACCGTCTGTCCATCGTGGCCAGCTCGAAAGCCACCGTGCTGCGCGACGGCGCGCGGACGGAGCTGCCGCTCGACCAGTTGGTGCGCGACGACGTCATCGAACTGGGGCGTGGCGACCAGATCCCCGCCGACGCCGAGGTGGTATCGGGCACGTGCGACGTGAACGAGAGCCTGCTCACCGGCGAGAGCAAGCTGGTGAAGAAGCGCCCGGGCGACGAGCTGATGAGCGGCTCGTTCGTGAACGCGGGCATCGTCCTGGCGCGCGTGGTGCACGTGGGCGCCGAGAACTACGCGGCGAAGATCAGCGCCGAGGCCAAGCAGCACAAGGCCGTGAACTCCGAGATCATGAACAGCCTGAACCGCATCATCCGGTTCGTCAGCTTCGTCATCTTCCCGCTGGGCGCGTTGCTGTTCGCGCGCCAGCACTTCCTCGGCGGCGTCGAGACCAACGGCGCCATCCTATCCACGGTGTCGGCGCTCGTGGGCATGATCCCCGAGGGGCTCATCCTGCTCACGTCCACGGTGCTGGCCGTGGCCGTGGTGCGTTTGGCGAAGTCGAAGGTGCTCGTGCAGCAGCTGTACTGCATCGAGACGCTGGCACGTGTGGACACGCTGTGCCTCGACAAGACGGGCACCATCACCACAGGCAAGATGGAGGTGGAGGCAGTGTGTCCGGTGAAGGGCGTCGGGCAGGACGCGGTGGACGCGGCGTTCGCCTCCATCGCCCGTGCGGACGATGATCCGAACGACACGGCGCTTGCCATCGTCGAGCACTATGCGCGAAGCGGCGTCGGCTCGCTGCGGCCCGTCCGAACCGTCCCGTTCTCGTCCGACAAGAAGTGGTCGGGCGCGACGTTTGCGAACGGGGAGAGCTACGTCATGGCGCCGGCCAGTTCATTCTGGGCGATGCGTTCGTCGAAGTGGCCGAGCAGCAGGAACGGCTGGCCGCCGACGCGCGCGTGCTGTTGCTGGCGCGCGTGGAGGGCTTCACCGAGGACGGCGATCTGGCGGGGAGGCCCGAACCGCTGGGATTCGTGGCCATCCACGACCAGATCCGCGCGACGGCCGCGCAGACCATCGGCTACTTCAAGGAGCAGGGCGTCGACCTCAAGGTGATCTCGGGAGACGATCCGCGCACGGTGTCGGGCATCGCGTCTCAGGTGGCGTGCCAAGGGCCGAGGCGTACGTGGACGCGACCACGCTGGCCGACGACGCGGCCATCGCCGAGGCCATCGAGCGCTACAGCGTGTTCGGCCGCGTGAAGCCCGAGCAGAAGAAGGCGTTCGTCGTGGCCCTCCAGGAGAAGGGCCACATCGTGGCCATGACGGGCGACGGCGTGAACGACACGCTGGCGCTCAAGCAGGCCGATTGCAGCGTGGCCATGGCGGCCGGTTCGGACGCGGCGCGCAACGTGGCGCAGCTCGTGCTCGTGGACAACGACTTCGCGGCCATGCCGAAGGTGGTGGCCGAGGGGCGGCGCTCCATCAACAACCTGCAGCGCTCGGCGTCGCTGTTCCTCGTGAAGACGCTGCTGTCCATGACGCTGGCCGTGCTGTTCATCCTGCTGCCGTGGCAGTATCCGTTCCAACCTATCCAGATGACGCTGATCAGCGCGTTCACCATCGGGCTGCCGTCGTTCGTGCTGGCGCTCGAGCCCAACAAGGACCGCATCAAGGGGCGCTTTTTGGAGAACGTCATCGTGAAGTCCATCCCCGGCGCATCTGCGCGGTGCTCACCATCCTCATTGTGAACACGGTGGGCTACAACGTGCTGCACCTCGATTACGAGCACGTGTCCACGCTGTGCGTGCTGCTGACGGCCTGGATCGGCGCGCTTCTGATCGTGCGTCTGTCCATCCCGTTCACGCCCATCCGCGCGGCGCTGCTGGTCGTGGTGGTGGGCGGCACGGTGCTCGGAGCCACGGTGCTGCACGGCCTGTTCGGCATCGAGCCGTTCACCTTCGGCATGACCGTGCTGTTCACCGTCCTCGCCATTGGCGTGACGGGCCTGTTCCACGTGCTGTTCGGCATCTTCGACGCCTGGCATGCCAAGCGTCTCGCGAACATGGTGTAGAAAAGCGGCTGCTGGCTTTCCGATCGTCCTGCGGGGCCGGCGCTTCGCGGGCTGCGGGCGGGCGGCGCGTGCTCTCTCGGACGGCGCCGCGCTTGTGGCGGATGCGGTCGTTTGCTATGATCGCCTTGCGGCGGCCGGCAAGCCGGCTCGCCTCCCCGTGGATCGGAGGATCTATGAACGGCAACGTCAGCAAGGTCATCGCGGCGACGGCGGCAGCGTCTCTGGCGTGCGAAGTGCCGCTTCCGGCATTGGTGGACGAGGTGGTGGTGGCGAGTCCGCGCGATCTCGGAACCGATGCGTTCGCCGAGGAGCTCGGGAGGGTTTTAGGGCGCGAGGTCGCGACCGACCCCGCCGACCTATTCCCGGTGATCACGCACGAGGCGTACCTGCCCGAAACCCACGACCCCGAAGCGCCGCAATCCCCTCGCCGCCCGCAAAGGGAATACCCCCGCTAGCAACGTTTGCTAGCGCCTGCGGCCGAAGCCGCTTGCGCCGTTGCGGCGCAGGGAGCGCGAGAACGCCGCGCTGCCCACCGTCGCCTTGGGTACGAACTGGCTTGCGAGCGCCTTCTCCGCCTCCGTCGCGTCGTAGCCGTCGATGTCCAGCGTGGGGATGCGCTCGCCCAGCAGCTTCTCGATATCGAGCAGTTGCGCCTTCGCCTCGGGGCTGACGAACGAGATGGCGTAGCCGGTCTCGCCGGCGCGGCCTGTGCGGCCGATGCGGTGCACGTAGTCCTCGGGGCTCTCGGGCAGATCGTAATTCACCACGTACTCGATGTTCGACACGTCGATTCCGCGGGCCAGCACGTCGGTGGCAACGAGGACGTCGATGGCACCTTTGCTGAGCCTCGAGCGCCCGCTTGCGCTGCACCTGCGTCTTATCGGAATGGATGGAGTCCGCGCGGAAGCCTGCACGCTTCAGCTGGCCGGTGCATATCTCGGCGCGCGTCTTCGTGTCGGTGAACACGATGACGCGCTTGCTGCCGCGCTGCTGGAGCACGAGGCGCAGCAGCTCGGGCTTCTTCATCGGGCCGACGGGGATCATGAACTGGTCGATGGTGTCGGCGGTCTCGCCTTTGTGGGACACCTCGACGAACGCGGGATCCTTCAAGATGGAGGACACGCTCTGCATGACCTTGCGGTCGAGCGTTGCCGAGAACAGCAGCGTCTGGCGCGAAGAGGGCGTGGCGGCCACGACCTTCTTCATGGTAGGCCAGAAACCCATGTCCAGCATGCGGTCGGCCTCGTCCAGCACGAGCACCTCCACGTCGCGCAGCTTGACGACGCCGCGTTCCATGAGGTCGTACAGCCTGCCGGGCGTGGCCACGAGGACGTCGATGCCGCGGTCGAGCTTCGCGATCTGCCCCTTGTACTTCGTGCCGCCCATCACGGTGAGCATGCGGCGGTTCGACGCTTTCGCCAGCTGCGTGCAAGCGGCGTCGATTTGCTGGGCCAGCTCGCGCGTGGGGCTCACGACGAGCGCCCGCGGCGATCCCGGGCGCTTGGCGCGGCCGATGCGCTCGAACAGGGGCAGCGCGAACGCGGCCGTCTTGCCGGTGCCGGTGGTCGCGGCGGCCACGACATCGCGACCTTCGAGGACCAACGGGATCGCTTGCTCCTGCACGGGGGTGGGGGCGGTGAAGCCCATCCGCTCGACGGCGGAAAGGGTCGTCTCGGACAGGCCGAGGTCTTGAAACGTCGAACTCAAAGCGTATCTCCAAGCATCATTGCGGGATTCGCGCGACGCGCCGCGCCGGCGGCTCGCATCGCGTGCGGCGCGGATGTGGGTGCGCACCGATCACCTGCGTCTATGATAGCCTATCATGCGCGTTTGCGGGAGGTTCCGCGCGAATACCCCGTAACCCGAGGCATTGCCGACGCGAGCGGCGAGGGGGGGAGTGCGCCTGGGCTTGCTAGTTTTCGAGGGGATGCGGGTTTTTCTCGCTCATGCACGCTTTTGTCAACCAAAATAGCCTCAAATGCCAAGAAATGGTTGACAAAAGCGTGCATGAACAGGCCTTCGCCGTGTTGTCCGCAGGCATCGAGCGGGATGGAGCATCGTGCAACAGGGAACCTTTTCGCAGCGTTTGCCGGCGGGAAAGGGCCCTGGCTACCTCGGCTCGCGGGCGGTTGCCGCAGTGCGAGCGGCCTCGGCGGCGCTTTCGACGCTGCGACGCGCGGTCATGCGCACGAGCGCCAGCGCCACGCGGCGGCGGCCAGGGCGAACAGCGCGCCCGCAGGGCCGGTGGCCAGAAGCCCGCCCGCGTTCACCACGAGCCCGCCCGCGAACGAACCCAGCGCGATGCCCGCGTTGAACGACATGGGATGCAGCGACGCCGAGAACGTGAGCGCGCTGGGGTAGTCGGCGCGCGCGATGTCCTGGAACAGCATCTGCACGGTGGAGTTCATCACGTACATGAGCAGCCCCACCGCGAGGATGTTCGCGATGCTGACGACGCCCGCGGGCAGGCTTACGGCCAGCAGGGCCAAAAGCGCCGCGTGCGCGGCGAAGGCGACGGGCAGCGCGCGCAGCCCGAAGCGGCCGGCCACCCAGCCCGATAGCAGGTTCGAGCCCACGCATGCGGCGCCGAACAGCAGCAGCACGAGGCTCGTGCCCGCGGCGTCGAGTCCGACGACGTCGGCGAGGATGGGGGCGAGGTAGGTGTAGAACACGTAGGTGGACGCCGCGCCGGCGAGGATCATGGCGATGTTGGTCAGCACGCGGCCGTCGGCGAGCAGGCGCAGCTGCGAGCGGAGGGTGGGAGCTGCGCCTTCCGCGTGCGCGGGGGTGCGGGGGAGCGTCGGCAGCAGGACGGCGCTCACCGCCAAGCCCAGCGCGAACACGCACGCGTAGGCGGCCTTCCAGTCGAACAGGTCGGCCAGCGCCGCTCCGATGGGCACGCCGACGACGCTCGACACCGAGAAGCCCGCCAGCACGAGCCCCAGCACGGCGGCCACGCGCTTCGGCTCGACGATGTCTGGCACGTAGGTGAGCGCGAGGGCCAGAAGCGTGCCGGACGTGACGGCGGGCAGCACGCGCGAGACGAGCAGCAGCGCATAGCCGTCGGCGAACAGGGTGAGCAGGTTTCCGGCGTTGAACACCACCAGCAGCGCCGCCATCACCTTGAAGCGGTCGGCGCGCGCCGTGGCGAGCGCTACGATGGGCGTGGCGACGGCGCAGGCCAGCGCGTAGTAGCCCACGAGATCGCCGATGAGCGTGAGCGGCTCGCCCAGCCCTTCGGCCACGTCGGGCGTGATGCCTATCAGCACGAACTCGGCGAACCCGAGCGCGAACGCGAGGGTCGTCAGCAACGCGGTTGCGAACGCGTTGCGCTTGCGGCTTGTGCGGTTTTCGGTGTCCATGGCAGCCTCCAGCAAAGGTAGTGCGAACAGTGCTTGTTTTCCTCCTCTACCGTACCGCCGAGATAGGCGAATAGCCAATGCTTATAATGAAAGCATCTTCATGCCTGAAAAGCATGGGGAAGCTGAGGCCGCTGCGGAACCTTTGGCATGCGGGTGCTTTCTGGCCTTGACGCAAGAGAGCCCGACTTGAAAAAGGTTCGTCAAGCGTTAGTCGATCGCGGGCCGCTTTTCTTGCTGCTTGTCCTCCCATATCGTTATATAAGTAATAAAGTCATGGACAAAAACATGCGCGAATCTGCACTTTTAATGAGTCGTGTAAATCCGGATGCACTCTCTACCAGGCGTTTTTGTAACCAAGACCTTTTGAAGCCCGCAAAACTCTGTAAAAAACTACCGAATACTAGCCCTTTTTGTCCATGATGATTTTAATCATATATAAATGCCATGACGGTCCGGGGGTGTGCGAGGTGTGCGAGAGGCGTCAAGGGGACGGGATATAGCATGTGGGGAGGGGCCGCATGCGTCGTATCCACTGCCTTCCCTGACGCGTTGAAAGGAGCGCCGGGAAGGGGCGCTCCTTTCGCGTTGGGAAGAGGGTGCGAGGAAAAGAGCGGGCTATTCCTTGCGCAGCCATTCGTCGCCGCCGTCCGAGCATTCGCCGCCCGGCCGGTAGCTGGCGATCTTGGCGTCGAGACGCTTCGCGGTGGCCTGCATCTCCTCGAGCTTCGCGACCAGTTTCGCGCGCTGCTCTTCCAGAATCTCAAGGCGGGCGGCGGCGGTGTGCTCGCCTTCCTGGAACAGCGCCACGTACTCCACGAGCGCCTCGATCTGTACGCCCGATTCGCGCATGCAGCGGATGAACTCCACCCAGCCGCAGTCGTATTCGGTGAAGTCGCGGATGCCGTTGGGCAGCCGGGTGACGTGGGGGACGAGCCCGATGCGCTCGTAGTAGCGAATGGTGTCGACCGAGATTCCGTAGCGTTTCGCGACTTCGGCGATTTGCATAGCACGCCTCCTAGCAGGTCGTGGGGAAGTCCGTTCATCCTGCTGTCAACATACCGCGCTGCTCAACCGATAGCAATGCTTATATTGAAAGGTTCACCATGCTTGGGAGGCATGAAGAACCTCAAGCAGCCCTTGAGTTGGCCGGCGGCCGTGCGCCGTCTAAACCCCGCATCCCATGAGGCGTGCGCGGTTGACTTCGTGCAGGCGCTTCTCGATGGCGCCCGGCGCATCGACTCCCGTGGCGGTCACCACGCCCACGAGGCGTGCCTGCTCGAAGCAGTCGACCCAGCCTTGCAGTCCCTTCGTCGCCCCGTCGAACGCATGGGCGTCCTCGTCGGCCGCCGTGGCCAACAGGTACACGTCGCGAAACGCAGGATCGGCGGCATAGGCCGGGTTGCTGCGGTCGAGCAGGGTCTTCATCTGACCGGCCATCTCGAAGAAGTAGATGGGCGTGGCGAACGCGATGGCGTCGGCCGCGACGATGCGCTCCACGATGGCGGCCGCATCGTCTTTCAGCGGGCATGCGGCGCCGGCTTGGCAAGCCAAACACCCGCGGCAAAACTCGATGCGCTTGCCGCGTAGGCTGACCGTTTCCACGTCGTGGCCCGCCTCGCGCGCCCCTTCGGCGAACGCGAGCGCGAGGGCGTGCGAGTTGCTGGTCGGGCGCAGGCTGGCCGATACCACCAGGACGCTCTTTCCCATGGGGTTTCCTCTCGTCGTATGCGATGCGTCGATCGTCTTGTCGCGTTCCAGTGTGCCCCTTGGAGCAGGCTCCAAGTCAAATGGAGGTTTCATGGCGACGCGAGGAGGGGGTGGGAGCGAAGAAGGCGGGAAACGCCGATACGGTTGCGTACGGTCTACGAGATGCCTGCGTCGTCTTCCGCATGCCTCGCGCATACGCGTTCCATGGCGTCGAGGAAGGCCCGCGTCTGCTTGTTGGGCATGGAGGACCGCCAGACGAGGCCCTGGTGAGCCTCGAAGCGCGGGGCGAAGGGAACGAAGCGAGGTCGCTGCTCTCGCTCGCGTCGAACAGGCCCTCGTAGGTGAGCATGCAGCCCATGCCCTGGCGCACGAGGTAGCGGCCGTTCAGAGGCAGGTTGAACGTGGCGACCACGTCCATCCGATCCAGCGCGTCGCCCGCCCAGTCGCGCAGCGTTCCCGCAAGCGCCTGGCGCGAGGCGATGATGCCTTGTCCCGCCAGGTCGGCAGGCGAGATGCCCTCGAGCCGCCCCACGGCGCTGTCGCGCAGCGCAAGCGCGCCCCATACGTCGGTCACCGGCAGGTGCATGGCGTTCATCTTGGCGTGCTCGCGCATCTCGCATTCCAACATCACGTCGTAGAACCCGCGCACCAGCCCGTCTTTCAGCTCCGCGGTGGTGCCGCTGTGGATGGCGAAATCGACGGCGGGGTAGGTGCGCCGCACCTCGTCCATGGCCTGCGCGATGAGCGTCATCGCCTGGGATTCGCCCGCTCCGATGTGGACGGTGCCGCCGATCGATCGCTCGGAGGGCAGCATGTCCTCCTCGGCCTTGCGCGCCAGCTCCACGATGGACTCCGCGTAGCGGCACAGGATGGATCCTTGATCGGTCAGCTCGATGCCCTTGGGGCCGCGCGTGTACAGCTCGCGCCCGAACTCCTTCTCGAGCGACGACAGCTGGCGCGAGAGCGTCGGCTGGGTGATGTGCAGGGCTTTCGCCGCGTTCGAGATGTTGCCCTCGCGCGCGACGGCCAGGAAGTACTCCAAGGTCCTCAGTTCCACGACGCCCTCCTGTCGCTCGTTCAACAAAGCTATACAAAACCGGTATGAAGAACAATTCATTATAGGCATTTTTCATAGCGCCTCGCCGGTTTTAGTATCGGCAGCAGAGAGAAACCGTGCAACTCAAGGAGAAAGGGGAGCATATGTCCCTGCTCGACAAAAGCCTGAAGCGACGTGATTTCCTGAAGGGGACGGCGGCGGCCGCAGCGGCGACGGCGGCGTTCGGGCTGTCCGGCTGCTCGACGGGCACCGCGCAGGATGCCGGATCGGACGTCGCGCACGTCGTGGCGTCCGATACCAGTATCCTAGCTGATGCGGGCGAGTGGATGCCCATTCACTGCCACCAGAACTGCAACCAGATGTGCCTGAACATGGGCTACGTGGTGGACGGCGTGGTCGTCCGCCAGAAGACCGACGACGCCCGCGAGGACAGCTTCGACTGCCCGCAGCAGCGCGGCTGCCTGCGCGGGCGGTCCCTGCGCCAGCAGGTGTACAACGCCGACCGCATCAAGTACCCCATGAAGCGCAAGAGCTGGCAGCCGGGCGGCGGCGAAAACGCCCACGGCGAGCTGCGCGGCAAGGACGAGTGGGAGCGCATCGGCTGGGACGAGGCGCTCGATTTGGTGGTAGGCGAACTCAAGCGCGTCTACGCCGAGTACGGCCAGGACGCCGTCATCTGCGAACGGCTGGCGCTGGGCGCCCGGCTCGGCCATGTTCCCCGTCATCGGCGGCGCGGTGTACAACACCGAGACCGAGTCGTTCGGCTGCTGGGCCTTCCAGACCGAGGCGCTGGGCCTGTACTCCTGGGGCGATCACCCCGATATCATGATGGGCCCCGACAAGTACGACCTGCCGAACGCCGACACCATCGTGCTGTACGGCTGCAACCCCGCCTGGGCGCAGCACTCCAGCATGTACTGGCTGAACAACGCCAAGGAATCCGCACCGGGTTCGTGTACGTGGGCCCCAGCTACAACGTGACCGCCGCGCAGCTGGGCGCGCGCTGGATCCGCGTGCGGCCGGGCACCGATACGGCGTTTTTGCTGGCCGTGATCTACGAGATGATCCGCCTGGACGAGGAGCGCGGCGACGTCATCGACTGGGACTTCGTGAACGAGCGCACGGTGGGCTTCACGCCCGAGACCATGCCGGAGGACGCGGCGACTGACGAGAACTACCGCGACTACATCCTGGGCGCCTACGACGGCACGCCGAAAACCCCGGAATGGGCGAGCGAGATCTGCGGCACGCCGGTGGAGGACATCACGTGGTACGCCGAACTGGCCGCCAAGGACAACAAGGTGATCTTCTTCCATAGCTACGCCCGGCTCCGCTACTGGCGCCGAGAATCTGCCGCAGCGTTCATGACCGTGTCGGCGCTGGGCGGCCATTACGGCAAGTCGGGTCACGGCTCGGCCGCCATCTACACGTGGGACGCCGGCGATTCGGGCTACCGCCTCATCCAGCATGCGGGCGGCGAGTACGCCTACATCGACAACCTGGTGGGCTCGCCGGGAGCGACCGGCCCCAACCGCTGTATCGAAGGCAACTCGTGGTGGAGCTCGTTGGCAGAGGGGAAGTACCTGTCCTCGTCCGAGGGCCCTTACGACCTAGGATCGGGCGACGACCCCGCCAAGCTGCGCGCGAACACGCCCACCTATCACGCGGCGCGCGAGATGCCGGTCAACCCGCGCCTCATGTTCGCTACCAACTCGAACTTTATGCAGACGCGCGGCAACCTGCCCACCGCCATCAAGGTGATGCGCGCCGCCGACACCTGCATCTCGCTGGAGATCAAGTACTCGCTGACCGCCTCCTTCGCCGACATCATCCTGCCGGTGGCCACCCACTGGGAAGGCAACGACGACGAGGAGTGGGGCGAGCTCTGCTGGCCGAGCCCCTTCGGCGACGGCAACGGGCAGAAGCAGCGCAAGGACGCGCTTGTTGCCTGGCGCCCGCTGGTGAAGCCGATGTACGAGGCGCGCGAGGAGAAACGCATTTGCCGCGACATCATCGAGCGCATGGGCTTCGACGCGGACGACGCCTACCCCAAGAGCAACTACGACCAGTGGCTGGGCTACTTCCTGGGGATGCGCGAGCTTTCCGAAGACCTCTCCCGCTGGGAGCCGGTGATCACCTGGACGGCCGATGACAACCGGAAGCACCACGCGAACTATCCGGAGCAGCACGGCAAGATATCGTTCGACCAGTTCATGGCTGACGGCTCGTACGTGGCGCGCCGCTCTCCCGACGACAGGCGCAACTACGTCGGCTACCGCGACGACAAGCTGGGCATCGGCGAGAACGGCGAGGTGGTCGTGGCAGACACCGCGTGGCCGCGCCCGTCGCGTTCGGGCAAGCTGGAGATATACTGCCAGTTCAAAGCCGACAACGTGAACCGCACGGGGCTCAACTCCGAGCCCATCAAGCCTTACGCGAACTACTTCGTGCCCAACCGCGGCTACCAGGACACGTTCGCCGACTGGGACGCCAAGGTGAAGGGCGCCTACCCGCTGCAAGCGTACACGCCGCACTACATGCGCCGCGCGCACACCTGCTACGACAACATGACGTGGACGCAGGAGGCGTTCAGGAACCCGGTGTTCATGAACGCGCAGGACGCCGAGGAGCGCGGCATAAAGGCGGGCGACACAGTGGTGTGCTACAACGACTTCGGCCGCATGCTGCGCATCGCCCAGCCGCTGCAGGGGATGATGCCGGGCACCGTCGGCATCCCGCACGGCGTGCGCTCGCTGTTCGACGAGAGCGACCCCGACAGCATCGTCGACCGCGGCGGGTCGGAGCAGATGCTGTCCGACGGGCAGCAGTCGAACTACTTCCCCCAGGTGGACGGGTACAACAGCCTGCTCATCGAGATCGAGAAGTACGACGGCGAGGCGCTGGTGGAAGACTGCGACCGCGGCCCGTTCCTGGCTGCCGGCATCGACGCCGAAGGAACGCCCGCCTACGTCGCCGAAGGCATGTACGAAGGCAAGGAGGCTTAAACCATGAGCTTGGGATTCTACGTTGACGTGCAGCGCTGCATCGGCTGCCGAACCTGCCAGGTGGCGTGCAAGGACCGCCACAACCTGCAAGCGGCGGGCCCTCGCACCCGGCGCGTGGGAAGCTTCGAATGCGGGACGTACCCGGAGGTGGGCATGTTCCATCTGACGGTGTCGTGCAACCACTGCGACGATCCGGCCTGCGTTGCGGGGTGTCCCACCGGCGCCATGTTCAAGTCCGACGACGGCACGGTTCAGCATATCGACGACCGCTGCGTCGTATGCCGCAACTGCATGATCACGTGCCCCTACGGCGCGCCGCAGTTCGACGAGGACGAGAACATGATCGTGAAATGCGACGCCTGCAAGGCGCTGCGCGAGGACGGCCGCAACCCGGTGTGTGCAGACGCGTGCCCCATGCGCGCCATCGAGTTCGGCGACGTGGACGAGCTGCGAGCGAAGCACGGCGACGCCGTGAGCGAGCTGCCGGTGCTGCCGTCGGCGGCGACCACGCGGCCGAACCTGCTGCTGCACGCGTCGCCCGAGGCGCAGCGCAGCGACTTCAACGAGGTCGTGCTGTGAGCGCGCCGACCGACCCGACGGGCGAGTCCGTCGCGCTCGAGGCCCTGCTGCTCGCCCGCGCGCGCTTGTACGCGCTGTTCCACAAGCTGTTCGGCGCGGCTCCGGACGCGGCGGTGCTCGAGGCCCTGCTGGGCGGGGCGACGGCCGACGCGGTGGACGAGTACGCGGAGGACGACGAGACCATGCGCGGCTTCGGGCGCTTCCTGTCCGATTTGGCCGCTGCGGAGGGGCGCGCCACCCTGCTGGAGGCGGCGCGCGACGAGCACGTGCGCGTGCTGGTAGGCCCCGGTGCGCTGCCGGCGCTACCGTGGGAGGCGCCGCACCGCTCGGGCGAGCCGACCGTGTTCCAGGAGGGCACCCTGGCCGTGCGCGCCGCGTATCGGGCGCGCGGCGTGCAGCCTCGGAAGTTGCAGCGCGTGCCCGACGACCACGTGGCGCTCGAATGCGCGTTCATGGCGCGCGAGGCGCGGTTCTCGCTCGCGCAGCTGATCGCGGGCGACGTGCGCGAGCTGGCGGCCGGGCTGCGCGCGCAGCAGTCCTTCGTCGTCGAGCATATGACAGCGTGGCTGGGAGAGTACGCGAAGGGCCTGCGCCGCTCTGCGACGGCGGTGCTCTACCCGCAAGCGGCCGAGGCGCTGGCCGCGTTCGTCGCCCTTGATGCGACGTTCTTGGCCGAGTCGGCGCTGTGGACCGAGGAGGTTTCGGCGTCGGGCGAAAAGTTCGAAGCGCTGGGAGCGGTCGCCGGATCGCCCGAGGCGCAGGCGTTCGCCGCCGTCGAGGAGGCTCTGGCGGCGCTCGAGCAGACGCGTCCCTTCGGCATCGAGGACTACGAGCTGGCGGCATGCGAGGGCTGAAGCCCTGGCAGGAAGAGTCGGCGCGGCGGGTCGTTCGCCGCGCCTGGATCCAAGTGAGGACGGATGATGACGATGATCTCTGAGTTTCCCTTGTTCTTGTTCACGACGCTGGGCGGGCTGGCGGCCGGTGCGTACGTGGCGGCGGCGATATTTCCGGATGTTGATCGCAAGCCGAAGCGGCCGTGGCTGTTCCCGCTCGTATGCCTCGCGCTCTTGGGCGTCGGGCTGCTGGGCGTGCTCGGGCACCTCGGGCGCCCCGAGCGCTTCCTGCTGGCGATGAGCAACCCTTCGTCGATGATCGCCGAGGAGGCGTACTGGTCCATCGCATTCGGGGCGCTGATGCTGGTCGATTTCGTTTTGCTGCTGCGCCGAGGCGCCAGCCCGCGCGCTGTGCGCGTCGTGGCCGCCGTGGCAGCGGGCGCCCTCATGTGTATCATGGGATGGGTGTACTTCACGAGCTACGGCAACCCCGCCTGGGCTGCGTGGCAGACGCTGCCGCTGTTCGTGCTGGGCGATCTTGCCATGGGGCTCCGCGCTGTGGGCTCTGATGCGCGAGGGCGCGTACCGCTCGGACGCGTTCGCCGCGGCCTTCGCCGCGCTCGGCGCGCTGGTCGTGGCGTCGATCGCGCTGACAGCCGCGCACTTCGCGGGGCTCGGCCACGACGCGCTGCCGTTCGCGGCCGCCGTCGTGCTGGCGGCGGCGGGCGCGGCCTTCGGCCTGCTGGCTTGGAAGGGCAGGCTGCCCGGCGCGGTTGCCCCCGTGCTCGCCTTCGTCTGCGCCTTCGCCGGCGTTGCTGTAGCCCGCTACGCGTTCTATGCCGCGAGCGTTTTGTAGGGAGGCGACGGCCTGAAAGGGGATGGTTCCCTTTCAGGCCGCTTTACGAAGCGTTTTCGATCGGCAGGATCGGCACGACATCAGAGAAACGTTGACGAAGGGAGCTGCGATGGAGGAGGCGCGTATGGATAGGCGCACGTTCGTCATGGGTGCGGCCGCGATAGGCGCGGCGGCGTTGACGGGCGGGATGCTGGGCGGATGCGCGGGCGGGGAAGGCGCGGAGCCGGCGGTAGGGTCAGCGCCCGTCGAGCCCTCGCCGATGCTCGAACCTGCCCCCGCCTCCTCCTCCGAGCCGCAGCCGTACGACTCCGTATTCCCGCCGCACGAGCCTTGTGGCCGCGGCGTGGGCGCAAGGCCGGGGCGCGTGGCCTGGGTGCGCGACGCGGCGGCCGTGACCTGGGACGGGTCGGGCTACTGGTGGCAGCGCGAGCATTTCGACGAGGACGCGGTCCGGCGCATGGTGGACGACGGCGTGGCTGCGGCGGCGGGCGCGGACGATGCGGCGGCCGGATGGCGCGTGCTGTTCGAGGCGCACAACGCGCGCGCCGGGCGCGCGGGCGGCTATCGGGCGGGCCAGCGGATCGCCGTCAAGGCGAACATGAACGGCGCGGGCACGTTCGGCGCGGACGAGGACAGCGCCATGAGCTATACGACGCCGGTTCTTTTGCGTGCGCTGCTGCTGTCGCTCGTGGAGGACGCGGGCGTAGCGGCGGGCGACATCGCGGTGTACGACGCGTGCCGCATCTTCCCGGCGCATATGATGGAGCTCTGCTCGGAGGGCGCGCTTGCCGGCGTGCGCTTCCGCTACTACGACGAGGGCGGCCCGAACGACGCCGCAGGCGACGAGAGCGCGCCCGTCGTCTGGTCGGCCGACGTGGCGGGCGCGGCGAACGTGGTGCCCGCCTGCGTGTCGGAGGCCGACTACCTGATCAACCTCGCAAGCCTCAAGGGGCACAGCTACGGCCTCACGCTGTGCGGGAAGAACCACTTCGGCTCGCTGGTCAACTCCAGCCGCCTGCGACCGCCCGAGGCCGCCGGCATCCACCGCTACGTGTCCGGCCAGGCCATGGGCATGTACACCGTGCTCGTCGACCTGTTCGCCAACCGTCTGCTGGGCGGCAAGACGATGCTGTGGATGCTGGACGGCTTGGTGCCGGCAACCTCGGAAGGCGCGTCGGTCACGCGCGAGGCGGCGCAGTGGGAGGGCGCGCCCTTCGACGGCGGGTTCGCGGCCAGCATCTTCCTGTCGCAGGATCCGGTGGCCATCGACTCGGTGGGCGCCGACTTCCTCATCAACCAGCCGGCGGTCGTCAGCCGCAACGCCGCGCTCGAGGGCAACCTGGGCGTGGAGAACTACCTGCACGAAGCCGCGTTGGCATCTGCACCGCCGTCGGGAGCCGCGTACCGCGACGGCGCAGGGAACCCGGTGGAGAGCCTCGGCGTGCACGAGCACTGGAACAATTCCGTGGAGCGCCTGTACAGCCGCGACCGCGGCGAGTCGGAGGGCATCGAGCTCGTCCGCATTCTGCGTTGATCGCTCTGCACATGATTTCCATTTGACTTGGAATCAGCTCCAGGACGTAGACTCGAAGGACGGAAGCGAGAGGAGAGTCAGCATGAGACAAAGCGAATTGGACCGGCGCACCTTCGTCATGGGGTCGTTCGGCTTCGGCATGGCGGTGCTCGGCGGCGGCATGCTCGCCGGATGCGTTGCGGCAGAGGAGCAGGTTGAGG
>ENA-OQDA01000450-OQDA01000450.1-human-gut-metagenome-genome-assembly--contig:-NODE-450-length-17054-cov-5.224198_pt1 | contig 17054 bp, 16 predicted proteins | sample MGYA00242771_ERZ504603 | MGnify/ENA primary metagenome ERZ504603 (study PRJEB26092, sample SAMD00036328) | human gut metagenome | host: Homo sapiens | study: EMG produced TPA metagenomics assembly of...
TTCGGCGTAGTAGTCTTCCATAGATACAAGCCCAAACTTAGCCAGTCTCTCTTTACTGATTCCAATGTGGAGATTCCAGCTCCTGCACACTCTGGCATATCCCTTTGCATACGAAATACCATGTGCCGCACGCCGTGGCAGTCCGAGCTTGATAAGGTTCTTTTCCCTGTTCTTAGGTGTTTTCCAGTGTTTCCAGATACACATCCGCAATCGAAAGCGGATATGCTTATCGAGCTTTCCACATAACTTTTTCATGCTTCCGATTTTGAAGTAATTAATCCATCCTCGTATCAGTTGGTTGAGTTTCTCCACCTTATAGGTGTTGCTGACTCCCCAACTCCTACATGTAAGTTTCTTCATTTGCTCCTTAAACTTTTCCACCGCTTTCGTGTGGGGTCTGGCTTTATATCCTTTGGCAAATGAGTCATAGTAAAATCCAAACCCAAGATACTTTATCCCTTTTGGTTTATCTACCTTGCTCTTTTCGGCATTCACTTTGAGTCCGAGTTTATTCTCTATAAATCTCGTCACACTCTTCATGACCCGTTCCGCCGCCTGCCTGCTCCCGACCATGATGATTAGGTCATCGGCATACCTGACAAAATCCAGCCCTCTTGCTTCCAGTTCCTTGTCCAGCTCGTTAAGCATGATATTCGCTAATAATGGCGAGATATTCCCTCCCTGCGGTGTGCCGACTATTGTATCTTCATACTCATCGTCTATCATCACTCCGCTGACTAGAAACTTTCTTACCACTGATATCACATCCCCGTCCTTTATGGTTCGTCCGATGATTGTCATCAGCTTATCATGGTCTACCGTATCAAAGAACTTCGCAAGGTCAATGTCTACTATCCAGCTGTGTCCGTCATTCATCATCTCCAATGCCTTTAGGACTGCCTGCTGTGCGCATCGGTTTGGTCTGAATCCGTAACTATGGTCATGAAACTGCTCCTCAAATATCGGAGTCAATACCTGTGCTACCGCCTGTTGTACAAAACGATCAACTACCGTCGGCACCCCCAGGTTCCTTACTCCTCCGTCTGGCTTCGGTATCTCCACTCTGCGTACCGGCTGCGGCTTATATTTTCTCCTCCGTAGCTGTTCCATGATGTTCTCGCCGTTTTCCGAAAGGTATGGACCGAGTTCTTCCACGGTCATTCCGTCTACCCCTGCCGCTCCTTTGTTCCTGACGACTTGCAGATATGCCGCATTAAGATTGTCCTTACTCAATATCTGCTCCATTAGACTACTTATGTCCATGCGTTGTTTCCTTTCTGCCCCTTTTGCCTTTGCCGCCTTTGAAGTTATCGACAGGCGTTGCTCCGGCTACGAAGTGGAACGTACTTCAACTGATTGATTGTTCAGCCCTTCGCTCCATTCCCATTACAGGAACTTCCTCACTACTATGGCTTCTGCTGACTTCTCACTGTTCGTTGTTACTACGGCTGATGAAACCGCCTGTGAGACCTCCCCAGTTAAGGTGCGTATTCTTTCCCTCCATGCACCTGCCACATTTACTCGTACTTCCGGCAACCTTTTGGACTTCAGTGCCTTTTGCCACCTTATCCGCATTTCCGAGCCTTATATGCGGTTCCTGTCCGTCAGGTCAGAGGTTTGCTTACAGCTTCTTTCAGATTCCGTCTCACGGCGGACACCCTTGCTGTTCGGCTATGTGCTTCGTCGTTGCCTACGCGCACTTGGGACTTTCACCCATTAGAATACGCCCATGCTGGGCAAACAAAAATACCGCAATCCCATGGAGGACTGCGGTATGTATAGACTGTCTTTTTGTTCCTGCTCCTGGCGGGTAGCCGCTGATTCTTATTCGTAAAAGGCTCACGCTGTAAGCGAATGATGCAGTGTTGATGTCGGTTCTTTTATCCATTGAGCAGCCCCTCCAAATATTTAATACCGAGGCTCACTACAATGGCACGGTCAACGGTGGCGAGGGTCTTGCTGTCGAGCCTGCCGATATACTCGCCGAGCCTCGCTTTGTCTATCGTTCGGATCTGTTCGAGCAGGACGGTGGATTCGGTCTTGAGACCGCTTGTTATTATCGCTACATGGGTGGGCAGAGCCGCTTTTGTCTTTCTGCCTGTGATCGCCGCCACGATGGTGGTGGGGCTGTGCTTGTTGCCAGTATTATTCTGCAAAATCAAAACCGGACGAACGCCGCCTTGCTCACTGCCGAAGCCTACGCCGAAGTCGGCGGAATAGATTTCGCCTCGTTTAATCTCTTTCATAGTTAGCCTCCGTTTAAGTAAAAGGCGGCCGAGTGCTTTTGGGCAAACGACCGCCTTGTGTTTTGTATCAATCGTTCTTGGTTCTGTCCGTATTTGTCCACGACGCCCCGAACAAGGGAACACATCCTCCGGTCATGCATTTGACCTCATTGGAATCCCACCACTCCCAGGATCTCTGCGAGGCGCCCTCATTGGCTGCGACGGCTCACGGCATTTTGTTCATACCGCTTCAACGCTCGGCCTGTGACTGGACGCAAGTATCATTATTGCTTCTGCTTTTCATGGCCTTCGGTGCGGATGCGCCGCACCGTCCGACTCAAAAGGTCGTGTGGCTTATCGGCTTCGCCGACGGCAGAAGGAAGGTAAAGGATGCGCTGTACTATTCGGTTTTCAAAGAACGGGCGGAGGCTATAGAGAAAGCCCCCTCACTTTCCATGCCGAAAAGTTGAGGGGGCTACAACCAAGTTTTTTAATTTTCTAAAAGATTTTTGAGCTTTGCTCTGATTTTTGCGATCCGCTTGCTGATTGCCTGTTGTGATACGCCGTAAATTTCGGCAAGGTCGGTGCCTGAAATATCGGCGTAATAATGGCGGTAGATGAGGAGCTGTTCCTAATCGGTCAGCTTGAGGATGGCTTTCCTGAGCTTGTCCGTCATAATGCTTTCCACTACGGCGTCGCATACATCCGGCTGCTCGGCGATGAGGATGTCCTCGCCGCTGAATTCATCGGTGGTCAGCATATCGTAAGAGAAGTCGCCGTTGTCCGCAGAGCGTTCGTCCAGATATTTCTGTCGACGCTTTGCTCGGTAGAATTCTGCGTAATCCTCTTTGGATACCTCCATAAGCCTGCCGTAGAGAGGCAGGAACAGCTTGTCCGCATATAACGGGCAGATTTGCTCACGGCGACAGAATTCCTCATAGGTCAATTCCGTGTACCCGCCGTTTTCTATGATATAAACCGCTTTGGGTTGTTTTTTCAAGGTTATGTGCCTCCGTTCAATCGTTTTTGGTTGGTTTCAAAAACGATTGATACGGAGGGCTGCGGCAGCCGACAGAGCTGCCGGATTGCCGCTGTTTTAAGGCGTAAAGGCCGCAAAAGTCAAGCCAAGTAAAATTCCCGTTTTTTCGGTGCTTTTATTGGCGCTTCTCGGATATTGTTTTGAATTCTGTCGACCGGGAAGGTCAAAAAAAGTATAGGTGTCTGTGTGTCTGCGCAAAGACAGTCTTTGCTATTTCAACACCTGTATCTTTCCTGTGTTATTTCTCATTTCCTACCTTGTCACCGAAGGACGGCGGAAACGCCGTTTCTTACGGCAAAATCCCATATTTTATGTTTTCAAGCAACGACGCAAGGTACATCGGGTTCACCTCCTGTTCAAGATGGTTTTCTATAAAATAAGAACGACGGCATTTTCGGATTTCTAATGCCTTTAAGTAAATTTTTTGGCGAACTGCCTGTTTTCGCGCTGAAAGGAACGGCATTTTGTCGAGAGAGTAAAGAAAAACGCTCAGCAAGTAATTTCTTGCTGAGCGTCTTAAAATCATGCTGGAGAGTGACTCCGGTTGTCTATTCTTTTTCAGGAGACATATTTACCGTCACCGACCTTTATCTTTAACCTTTCAATTTTCAATCAGTTTGCGTGACTGCTTTTTGCGAAAGCGAGAAATGTTCACTTCCAGCATATATTCACATCGAGTTTTTTGAAAACGGGCAGTGACAGTCTTTCGGTCACTGCCCGCTTATCATAATGCTATTTCGGGTTTGTCAATGTTATTTAGTGATCCCTTTCTTTTTTCTCTTGTCTGTAACACCCAACACGGTCAGAACACCACCGCTGGCAAACAGCAGAGCGACCAACAGGAACATATTGCTGTTATCGCCGGTCTGGGGGCTTTCTGTTTTCTCAGAAGGCTTGTCAGGCTGTTCGGGCTTGGCTGGGTCAGTCGGGTCTGTAGGGTCTGTAGGAGTAGTGGGGTCGGTGGGCTTTTCGCTGGTTTCAAACGGTGTGTTGGAGCCAAGGATAGCATACTGGCTCAGATGGGTAGTCTCAAACACCAGGAAGTCACCTTCCACCACTGCATCAAAGCGTTCCAGCGGGTCACCCAGATATACCGCCTGGTAGTATTTGTAGCCCTTCAGGTGGTCGTTCATCGGGATTTTGACCGTCATGGGGTTATCCTTGATTTCCAGAGCTTTACCGTCTTTTCTAACGCTGATCTCGTAAATGGACAGCAGGCCCGGCAGCTCCTCTTTCAGTTCCGGACGGCTTCCCAGCACGCTTTCCTGTGCAATGGTGTCGGCATAAAGCTCTGCACCCTCTGGCACTCCATCGGTCAGGGAGATGGAAACACCGGTTTCGGAAGCAGTCAGATCTTTGGCGCCAGTATCCTCACCAGGTTTTGTTCCAGGATCAGTGCCCGGATCGGTAGAAGTCCCGGACGGGGATACTTTGATCACATCATTGGTGCAGTAGTAGCTATACATGCCGGTCTTTACCACGTTGGTGGTATAGCCTGCCGGAATATCTTCTTCGGTCGCACCGCTGACGCCTTCTCCAGCCACAGGCACTACAATTTTTGTCAGGGTTGTCTGACCCCAATCCTCCGCAGTTACTTTATCAACGGCGGTCTGATAGACCAACCACTGGGATTGATTCGGGTCTCCTCCCCAATAAAACTTCTGCCCGTCCTTGATCAGCACTGTCATAGAGCTGATATCGCCTGTTCTGGCGGTGATGGTTTCCCCTGAGTCGGTATATCCCTCAGGCAGAGCGTCCTTTTCAAGTCCGTCAACGGTAGCAATAGGAACGGCAAGATATTCATTTTGGCTAGGAAGTCCTTCCACCTTCACCAGCTCGTGGATATAGCCCACAGGCTTGCCGTTTGTTAAATCGCTGCCGGTGTAGATTGTTCCGTAACTAACGCCGTATTTCTTTCCGTCCTCGCCCTTGGTGAGAACCTTCCAGTTTTGAGCAACATATCCACTTTCAAATATGACATTTTCCCTTTCGGTGGTCTCCCCCTCGATGCCGGAATTGGCGGTCAGGGCAAGCTCTGTTTCCAGATTACCTGTGAAGGGAAGGGTTGAGGATGTTGTCGATACAAAGGCCGCAGAATAAGTGTTTTCACCTGCGCTCTTATACGCTGTCACAGAAGCGTTTGAGCCGACCTTGAGCAGACCCTGTGTTCCCTCGGCCATAAAGCGGATCGCCGCAGTCTGAGACGTTTTGTTTTCATTGATGGTCAGGGAGCCGTCTCCGGTAATTTCCAGATTGCCGCCCCAGCCGAAGCCCCATACAACCAGTTCGGCGATATGATTGTCACCCACCAGATGAAGCTTCAAATCGTCGCCCATCTCGTTGGTGGCAAGGGTCATTTCCGGGTGGTTGTAGTTTGTCAGGGTGATGGTGTTGGTAGCCTTGTCATAGACAGCGCCCTCCACAGTGTCAACTTTGCCGCTGTTTGAGTACAGAAACTTGCCTGTTTCTCCCTGAACCAGCTGCACCCATGCGGAGCTCATGTCCCCGGACGAGGGGCCGTTCGCCGCAAATGCCGGCACAGCCATTCCAACAGCCATACAAAGGGTCAGCAGTCCTGCAAGAAGTTTGCGCTTTAGTTTCATGATTGATTTTTCTCCTTTCAAGATAACATTTATGTGAATACACGGGTTTGATCATTCTTTTTGGTGTGTCACCCCCCCTTTTTCTCGGTGTTCTATGCCATCCGTTCCCCGGTGCGCCGGTTCAGGCAGCCAGGGCGGAACGAATAACCTTCTTTGCCGCAGTTAAAGTTCTTTATGCTTTGGTGAATACCAAAGCATAAAGAAGGGATATCCCTTCTGCGTTTTCAGCTTTCCTGCGTCTCCCATTTGGCGTAGAGATCCATCGGCGCATAGGGCGCTTCCCTGACAGGGCGCTCTTTCAGCTCTTCAAGGATTTTAAGCCCTGTTACCGGGCCGGCGGTGCAGGCTTTATCCCTGTACCAGCCGGTGAATACCTTCTTGTCAAACAGAGTCACTTATCCTTTGGTGCATACCAAAGGATAGAAGGGATATCCCTTCTTGAAAAAGATACCGGCTGCGCCGGGGCGGGCTGTGGTTTTTGCACGAAGCCCGCCCGCAGGCGCTTTTGCCGGTTTTGTTTTATCTCTCAGCCTTATTTCCCGGCCGCCGCCTTTTTCCGCCTGTAGAACAGCATTCCCAGCACGCCGCCGCAGGAAGCCAGCATCAGGCTGATCCACAGCGCCATATCGCTGCTGTCCCCGGTCTGTGGGCTTTCTGTTTGCCCAGAAGGCTTGCCCTGCTGTTCGGGCTTGGCTGGATCGGTTGGCTCAGTCGGGTCGGTAGGAGTGGTCGGGTCAGTAGGATCCGTTGGCTCAGTGGGTTCAACCGGCTCCAAAGAGGAACGAACCTGCACATATTTTTCGTTCTGATACTCTGTGCCGGCAGGATCGCCAATAATTTCCTCAGCCGCAGCAGAATCACCGGCCGCTACAACAGGATCGGTGTAGCCAGATAAGTCAGGTTTCCAGCGCATGGCGCCCTTTCCGCCGCTGGCAGTGACAACCGCTCCGTCGGAGATGGTGAAGATCCCCTTCTGATCGCCGCCCAATTCACCAAAGATATCTTCCTGGCCAGCAAAGATACCATAGTGCTCGCCGCTTGCAGAAGAGGCATTTACTACGGTTCCGGCTCCGCTGACGATGACATCACCGCAGATGCCGTGATCGTTTACGGAAGAAATATTCACCTTCGCTCCGTTAATCGCCGTAAGGTCAGTATTAATGCCCGGAGTGCCGAAACCGGCATCCTGAGTTGCATTGTTCTTCGCATTCAGCGTCGCGCCGTCCACCGTCAGTCCGCCGAGGGCACGTACCGCCGAATACGGCTGAGGCGCCCCGTCGCTGGAAAAGTCAACGATAATATCCACGTCTGCGCCGCCGGTAAGCGTAATGGCACTGTTGCCGTAAAGCCCGAAACCGGTGCCTCTTATCTGCAGTCTTCCGCTCCCCGTAATGGTCAGGTCCCCGTTGGAATAAATCCCGTTTTCGGTGCTGCCGCTGCCGTTAATCTGGTTTTCGCCTTTCAGCACAATGGTAAGGTCCGGAATAAGCGCATGTATGGCGGCAAAGTCTTCGCTCACCGTCAGCGTTGCGTTATTCAACGTCAGGGTGTTGGTATCCGGGTCATAGGACACCGTAGCGCCCGAACCGTCGGCATCGCCCAGAATATCGTCCTTGTTTGCCGAAGTCACTTCTATGCCATTGACCTTAAGCGGGTCAAAGACACACTCCATCACAAAAAGGCTATTGAAGGTGCCGCTTAAAAAGCTGCCGTCCGGTCTCTTTGGCTCATCGTTATTCGCCAGGGTATAACCATTATCGGCGGGACGACCGTCCAGATAGACGGATGCCTCCTCAGAGATGGCGTATCCCTCCTTCGCCTTCACCCATACGGAGTAGTAGTAAGTCACGCCCTCTTCAAAAGTCGTGATTTTCTCATCTTCCGATATCTCGCTGTTGAAAGACTCCTCGCTGGTGATACTCTTGCCGTCGCTGCCGATCCACTGCTCCAGATAAACCTCGTATTTGTCCTGATCCGCCTCGTCCACCGTCGCTGTGAATGCAGGCGTCAATCCCATTCCCACATTCCAGCTGACGTTCACCAGATTGACGGCATTCACGATCTCCCTTGTATCCGGCTGTACGATTTCCGTTTCCGGATTGTATACCAGTCTGAGCGTGTAATACCTATTTACCGTCGCATTGATCGTTGGCGTCCAGCTATTACCATCACCTTCTTGCGATGACTCAAATCCGTCAAGCACCGCTTCGACCGTCAGATCATTCACGGTGACATTCTCCAGATCAGGAACTGTTTGCTTATTCTCCTCGAAATACTGATAGAGCAGTTCCGTTACTGCCCGTTCCTCAGAATCACTCGTGGTACCATCAGGATATGTGACATCCGGATTCCCTGTGGCCGTTATGCCTTCCTTGTACAGCTTATTCTCGCTGTCAGGCAGCCCCACATCGACCACTCCCGTATAATAATTATTGATGGTCGTATTGAAGGTAACTTCATTCCAATCTAACGACACTGTACTCGCGTTGCTCCAATCGGTCCAGTCCGTCACCTGGTAGTTCCCCAGATTGTCCGGATCGCCGGTGCCGGAGACGCCCTCTCTCGCTTTTACCTCTACCTCGTAGTTAGGATTGATAACGCCTTCTGCATTTCCTGTGTTTGTAAAGGTGCAGGTGGTCTCCCGCTGAACCGTCTTTGTCTCTACCTTTGTCTTTCCTCCGGCAATGCCGTCAAAGTGTCCGTAAAGGGTCACTTCATACTCAAAGATATCCAGCCCGCCGGTGGATGCCGGCTTATCCCAGCTGACCTTTAAGCCGTCCGCTGTCACTTCCAGCTTCAGATTTGTTGGCGCAGCCGGTACACCCGCCGCAAAAGCGGTCATTGGCAGCATCCCCAGCAGCATACACAGGGAAAGCAGCAGCGCCGTCAGTTTCCTTTTTGCTTGCATTTGGTTTCTCCTCCTTGTCAAACAAGACTTACTGTAGCGCCTTTTTCGGGATTTGTGCAGGTCGCTTTAGCGCCAATTTCCCAAAAATTATGTGGCGCACCTGCGCCAATCCACATCTTTCGCGGAAATCATGGGGAAATACCGCTTATCTCATTAGATCCTGATATTCTGGGTCTGTTGTCCGAATCCCCCACGCCAGTTCCCAAAGCTTTTCATCTTCGGAAAGGACATAGCACCTGCCATCCACCCCTTCGAACCGGCGTTTATCAAACCAGAAACTGTAGGTATCCTCTTGCGCCGTCACAAATGTAAGCCCCCGGGTATCTGTAGAGACGATGGGTGACTCGGATTCCACCGACACATCCCGCAGTGCCTGCAAGACCCCGGCGATCACCGTTTCGTCCCTTGTCTCGTAGTCCGCCGCCGTCTCTGTCCAATGGTGAAAGATCAGTTCCACCGGCAGTTCCTCATGGGGCAGCTCCAAAAGCTCCCGCTGCTTTTCGGTGCAGTAAGCAAAAAGGGAGTCCCCTTGGTATGCCGGGGACGAAGTCTCTGTCGGGGTCGGAGTCTCTGCCGGAAGCGCAGGATCTGATGCTGCACACCCCGCCAGCAAACAGATGGCTGCCAGAAGTGCCGCTGCCCCTCTTTTTTTCATTCGTGCCTCCTTTCTTCTGTCCTGGTCTCATGAATCGCTTTGCTGCTCGGCCTGTAACGCCAAAGTCGATCCAAACTCTTTTTTTGTCCTTTTATGGTTTTACTGTATCGTTTTTTAAGGATCTGTGCAGGCTGCTTTCGCGCCAATTTATCAAAAAACGCATGGCGCACCTGCGCCAATCTATTTTTTGTGTGAAAATTCCAAAACACCTTGATTGTGCAAAAGGGATTGCCGATCATGACAGGCGGCCTGCTACGTCCTGTAAACTTAAGAGGTATTACACTCTGTACAGGGTGGATGGCCTCAATTTTCCGCTCAAAGCTTCGTTTCTCAAAATGGCGCAGGTGCGCCACAGTGTTTTTTTAGTTTGGCGCTAAAGCGGCCTGTTAGAAACACCAGCTTCCTGCTATGATAAAAAACTAAAAGTTCACATGATGGAAGACCGGCCAGGACACAGAATGTCTAAAAAGCTTCAGCTGGCCTTTTCGGAACGCAGGATCAGAAAGAGGATATATCGTATGTATGCAAGGTTCAGGCCGTACCATCTCATTGGCGCCATCGGTGGGTTCCTCACTGCCCTCACCGCCATTATTAGCTTGGCAGTTTCCACATCGTACTACATAAGCGCAGAATGGGTCATTATTGTAAACATGCTGCTCATTGGCTCCAACGGGTTAATCGCAACCTATTTCTTTGGCGCGTTCAGCGCTACCCGTGACAGCCTCATCAAAGTAGGCAGCCTGATCGCGGGGATAGGTCTTGGCTTTAATATCTTGATCTCAATTCTCCAGATGGCGGGGGTGTACGTTTTTGTTCTGGCTCTTCTTGGGGCTCTCGTTATGATGGCAGGGGTTGTGATCGCCTGTATCAAATTCATCATGCTCTTCCAGAGAGACGCTTTTGTCGTGGTGTTCTGCGTGTTTATTTTCCTGGGGCTTCTGCTGTCTTTATTCTGGACGTGGGCAAGCCTGATAAGCGGCGCTGGGCTGGGTGCCCTGCTGATTTATTTTTACGTCCACAATATCACCTACTAGACAGCTTCTCTCATTCAGGATATTTCCTTGTTTACCGCGGCTGCACCGTGTGGCTGCGGTAAAATGGCATGTGCGGGCGCAAAAAACCGGTAGTTCCCGGATGCGGAACGCAGCTCCAAAAATATACGGTTTTATCCAGGAGAATCCCTGGTTTAGGTCAAACAGGAAGGATTGTATATTCCGCAAAAACGTCAGCGAAAAAAAGTCTCTAACCGACCGAAATCGTTGAAAATCCATGCCGTTTATAGTATAATAATCTATAATTGTACCATTGCGGAGAAAGGGGGTGGAATGGGACGTATGATAATAATAAAGAAAAGCTTCACAAATCCAAAATCCATTTATGCGATTCTGCTGCTTGGTATTTTTACTTTTCTATTTCTTGGCGCCGAGTACCTATATGTGAATATGATCTCGCTTACGGCAGGGGATGAAAAACCGGTGATTGCGCAAAACTACGCGTTAGGAATAAGCGCTGTCGGTTTTTTGCTCTATCCGCTGTTTCATCGCCTTTTGAAAAGGCGGGTACAAATCGTTGGACTTTTTATCCTTGCACTAGCAGCGGCAGTATGCATTTTTTTGGTTCAAAAACATGTTTCTTATTCGTCCACTCTGCTCTCCGGAATGACATTGTTCCTGTTTCTGGGGATATTGGGAAGCGCGGCCCACTACCTGTTTTTCAAACTGGCGAGGGATCGCACCCATCTGGCGCGTATGGTTGGTGTCTCCTATGCCCTTGGGATCTTCCTGCAGTTTCTAAATAACAATCTTGTGGATCTGGAAACTGCGGAAGCCTTGATACTTTCACTCTTTGCCCTTGTAGCGTTAGCGCTGTTGCTGAAGGCAGAAAGGCTTTGCCGCCAGGAAAACGCAGAAGCGGAAGAACTCCAGTCCCCCGCCATAGAGGATGATGGGAAGGGAACCCGAAAGAAGATCGCCGCCGGCGGACTCCTTGCACTGCTTGTCATCCTGATGGCATGTATCTTCAGTACGCTGGACAACGCGGTCACCATGCATCATGCAGCAGGCACTGACATCGGGCAATGGCCGCGGCTTTTGCTGGCGGTAAGCGGCCTTTCTGCCGGCTTTCTTTTTGATATCCGAAAGCGGAAATTTATGGCCATGATGATGTACTGCGTCATGCTGATGTCCGTCATCTGTGTGGTAGTACTCAAGCTGGGCGGCCCGTTTTTGATCGGCCTGATCGTATTTTATCTTTCGGCTGGATTTTTTGTGGTATTCTTCACCACCAGCTTTCTGGATTTTGCCCGCCATATGCCCACGCCAGCGCTGTGGGCCGGTATGGGGCGCGCCATGAATAACGTGAGCGCCGCTTTGCTTACCAACGCCTCTGTAGCGTTGCTTGTTTCTGACAGCAATGGCATGGCATCCATCATTCTGGCACTGGTCCTGTTTGTGGCCGTCAGCGTAGTCATCTATCTTTATACAGCCTGGATGCCGGTTTCATCCGGCACCCCCAAGGATATCCCGACAGACCTGGACCCTCAGGAAGCGTTCCGTCTTTTGTCGGAGCTGTTTATCCTTACGCCCAAGGAAACCGAAGTATTTGACAAGCTGGTCAATTCAGAGGAAAGTATTCAGGAGATCGCAGATGGACTGTATCTATCCCGGCGAACCTGTCAGCGGCATATCGCGGCGATCTATGAGAAAGCGGGTGTAAAATCACGCATGGGATTGTACCAGCTCTACATAGAAAAACAGCGCAGGCTATGACAGTCAGAAAGGGATTCGGATGAAGAGGATTAAAATTACCGTTTTGCTGATTTTATTGTGCGTACTGGCGGGGTGTTCCCCAAAAGACACATCGCTTCGGGCCTATTGCACCGAAAGCCAGCAGGAATTTCTGGATCAGTCGCTGGAAGAGCTGCCGGTCGCGCTTACCTATCATCACAACGATAACATCCTAGGACGCTACGAAACGACGGATGAAGAAATCATCTCCGAAATCCTGCAGGCATTACGGGAAACGACCATTGTATCCAAAGCTTTCAGCGGCTCTACAGACAGCCGGATCCTGGAGTTTGAGACAGCGGATGGGGATACCTGCCTCTTCTGGTTTGATGAAAACCGGTTCCATGGCGCCGGCGGAACATCCTATGTGCTTTCCGGCGACGAGGAGATTTGGGATCTGGCGCGGAAAATCCAAGAAACATATCCAGAGTACAGGGAAGCGATGGAGTAAAAAAGGCACATCGCAAAACCAGGCATTCCTTACTTGTATCCAGCTAAGGCTGTGCAAGCAGGGAATGCCTGGTTTATTTATACCCATTTTTCAAACGCAAGGGACTCGGATTTAGCCTCATTTATACTCTTCCCCTTCCACAATGGGCATTGTGATGTTTTCCATGGCTTCTCGCATTTTGGGGTGCCGGATAACAAAATGAATCGCCGGCGTTTTTTCCTTGGACACGATCGCCCAGCTTCCCTCATGGATAAGAATTTGGATATGGCGGAACGCAGGAGATTTGTTTTCCTCAATATGGTAGTTTTTATGCATCTGAGAAAAGCGCTTCATCATCTCCAGATGTTCCCGATATTGCTCATAGGTGTAGACGATATCCTCTTCATAAAAAGCGCCAGCCAAGGATAGCGTCATGGGGTATTGGGCAAACTCATCTTTTGAAAAGTTGGGATACGCTTCAAAGATGGAGTCGTGGGATAGAATTTCTTCCGTCAATTCCCTTTGAAAAGCAATATGTTCCATGATCCTGATCTGGTTTTTCTCCGAAACACGATTGTCCCTCAAAACCTGAAAGACAAGCTCATCGTCGGCCGTGTAGAGCGGCAGGGATGACAGGATTGACCGCCTTGTACCTTCTGTTTTTGCATCAAGCTTTAAAAAGGCATCCGCCGTAAATTTTTGAGGATCGGACAGCTTGCGCTGCCCCTTTCGGATACGGGACAGGTACGAAGGATCGTAGCTCAAAAAACGCGCAAGATCGGATACGCTGACGGACAATGTCTTCAGCAGGGTATCAAAATTCAATCTGAGTTTTTCTATCTCGATACCAGGCCCCTGTGCCTGCTCGGAGAGCGCCTGCCGAACCGCTTCCTCTTCCATCTCCCGAATTTTCTTTTCGGCTGCTATCGCCGCAATCCCCTTGGCTAAATTCTCCAATTGCCTGGAATCTGCTTCCGGCACACGGTCTCCAGAGCGATATCGGCTAATTGTAGCTGTGGACAGGCCGGAGCGTTCCGCCAGATCCCTGGCGGAGCATCCGGTCCGCTCCATATATCGGTTTAGAACGTCTTTGAACTCCATAGTAACTCTCCCATAACCCTATGTCTCACGTCTTCTCTTTTCCTTGTATTGAGGTATGCATACGCATCGCCGCCCAATCGAGTAGGGGAGATTTTCTCTCCCCTCTCACACCACCGTACATGCCGTTCGGCATACGGCGGTTCAACGTAACTTCAAAGCATGTCGCTCATTGTAATAGTCAAAACAGCTTACAAGCCCTGCTCTGGCTAATACTTCTTTAGAGATTGCCCTGACAACGCATGTCTTAGTCACTACCCAGTAATAGCGGTCTCCACAATACGCTGTCAGTCTTGCAAGGTCTTTTCCGATTCCAAGTTTCTGCAATCCCCATTGCCGTTTCTTCGGCACTTTCCACTGTTTCCAGATGATAACTCTGATTCTTGTTCTTAAATGTGCGTCTATCTTTATCATCGCTGTTTTCATGGAACCAAGGGCATAGTAATTAATCCATCCTCTTGTCGCCTGATTGATTTTCTCAATCTTGCTCGTGACTGTCCCCGGCATTTTTCTACAGGTCAGTTCTTTCAGTCTGTCTTTAAACTTCTTCACAGAGTCCTGATGGGGTCTGCATTTCCATTCTTTTGTCTTACTGTCCTTGTAGAATCCAAATCCAAGATACTTCAACTTTGATGGTCTTGTGATGTGCGTTTTGGTCATATTGACCTTTAACCCCAGTTTCCTCTGTATCCAGTCTGATACCGTCCGCATCACTCTTTTGGCACTCGATTCGCTTTTGACCGCTATGACACAGTCATCTGCGTATCTTGTGAACCGGAGTCCTCTCCTCTCCAGTTCCTTATCCAATTCATTCAGCATGATGTTTGACAGCAGTGGTGATAGATTTCCGCCCTGTGGGGTTCCGAGTTTGGTTTCCTCGTATCCCTGTGGCGTCATAACTCCTGCTTTTAGATACTTGCGAATTAAGGATTCTGTATCGCCATCGTTGATAATCTTGTGAACCAGACTCATCAACTTGTCCTGCGGTACGTTATCGAAAAATTTCTCCAAGTCGATATCTACTATCCACTCATATCCCTCGTTTAGGTATACAAGCAGCTGTCTGATTGCCATTTCACAGCTCCGGTTCGGTCTGAAGCCGTAGCTCCATTCCGAAAACAAAGGCTCACACATGGGGCTTATCACCTGCACGATGCCTTGCTGGATTACCCGATCCATTACAGTTGGGATTCCCAGTTTTCTCATTCCGCCGTTTGGCTTAGGGATCTCCACTCTCCTGACTGGCTGGGGCTTGTACTCCCTGTTCCTGATTTGATTCCTGATACTTTCCCAATTCTCTTTGATATAATCGCCAAGTTCTTCGACTGTTACCTCATCCACCCCTCCTGCGCCCTTATTGGCACAGACTCTTTTGTATGCAGTGTTCATGTTATCTTTGGACAGTATCTTTTCCAACAGTTCTGACATTGCCTTGTGTGCTTTCTCCTTTCCGTTTCCATGGATTTGCCCTAGGTTGTGCAGTACCTGCTCATTTACGTTTCGCCCCTCCTGCCGTCAGGTATTCCATGGAGCATACATTTGATTACACGGTTACATTGTTCAGCCCTTCAGCAACTCCCATTTCAGGGCTTTGCCTACTACGGCCTCTGCTGACTTCTCACAGTTCGTTGTTACTACGGTATATCTCCGTCTGTGAGACCTCACGGGATAAGCCTGCCAGTCTTTCCTCATCTACCTGCCTGATCTACGCACATGGGTTACGGTTGCCTTTTGGACTTCACTGTTCTTTGTCAGCTTATCCGCCATGTACGCCTTATATCAGGTTTCTGTTCGTCAGGCTACGATTTCGCTATCCCTTCTTCTCGCCCACATCTCGCGGTGTAAACCTTGGGAGTCGCTTTGGGGTTCGTTGGCAACTACGCCCCTCGTGGACTTTCACCACAGACTGACGGCATGCCCGTCATACAAAGAAAAAACGCCCTGCCATAGCAGAGCGCCTTCATTCTTTCCATATTATATCGCCCGGAACATTCTCTGTGAAACTGTCCCTTCTCCGTTTATCTTTTCCATTTCCTTCCTGGCATTCTCCAGTTCTTCCACCCGCTTTAACTCATCCACGGCGTCCTCCATGCCCAGATGGGTATAGGTGTTCAGCGTTACTCCGATATCGCTATGCCCCATCAAATACTGGAGTGTCTTTGGATTCATACCTGACTTCGCCATATTGCTGCAGTAAGTGTGACGGCAGACATGCGGGGTGATATTCGGCATCTGAACTCGGTAAATATCGTTGTATCGTTTTACCATATGGTTAAATCGATGCTCCCAATGCATCGCCACCAGGGGAAGCCCTTCTTTATCCGTAAACAGAAATCCTGTATATCCGTCCAACACTCTCTCATACCTTGGTACTTCCCGGTCCTCGATGATGGCCTGGAAACACCGGAATACATCTTCGGACATAGGCAGCTTCCTGGTTCCGGCATTGGTTTTCGTTGACTCGATAACCAGCCGCATGTCAGAAGTTCTTTGTAGCTGGTGGTCAATGTTAATAATTCGATTCTTCATATCCAGATCCTTCAGTGTCAGTCCACAAAATTCCGAAATACGCATTCCTGTATGAAAAAGGATATAAACTACTTCGTAATACTTACAGTACACATTATCGTCATGGACGAATTTCAAGAACTGCCGCATCTGTTTTCTGGTAATCGCCTCCCTGGTCACGCTGTCGTTGACTACCACAGTGGCAAGCTCAAAACCAAATGGGTTTTTGCGGAGGACATCATCATCCACTGCCATCTGAAAAGCGGGCCGCAGCACCCCCCGAACCGTCTTGATCGTGCTGTACCTTCTGCCATCCTGCTGAAGTTTGATCAAGAACAGCTTTGCATCCGAAGTCTTGACCTGGGAAATCTTCTTCCCATTAAATGGCTCCTTTTTCATAAGGTTCTTCACAAATTTGTAATTCGCCAGGGTATTTGGCTTTACCCCGCTTCGTTTCGTACAAGTACCTTTCTACCAGCTCCTCCACTGTCATGTTTTTTCCAGTGGGATCAGATAAAGAATCCAAGTCATAGCCGATCTGCTTTTCCAGCTCCCGAAGGGATAGGCAGGGCTTTTTCCCTGCTGGAAGTTTGTCCGTTGGTTCCAACCGCCAACTGTATACAAATGCGGAATCCCATTCACATGGTACTTAAACTGATATTTCCCATCGGCCCGAATAGATTCTCCCCGCCGGAGAACCCGGTGCTTGGAGTCACGCCTCCTGCCTGCCATCAGCTTCCCCTCCTTTCAATTCCGGGTGCTTATCCAGATATTCTGGAATTCTGACCGGATAATCAGCTTT
>ENA-OQDA01000452-OQDA01000452.1-human-gut-metagenome-genome-assembly--contig:-NODE-452-length-17029-cov-2.736185_pt1 | contig 17029 bp, 17 predicted proteins | sample MGYA00242771_ERZ504603 | MGnify/ENA primary metagenome ERZ504603 (study PRJEB26092, sample SAMD00036328) | human gut metagenome | host: Homo sapiens | study: EMG produced TPA metagenomics assembly of...
CGGGTTGTACGTAACGGACAGGTGTGTGAGGTTCCGCGTAAGGAACTTGTGGTGGGAGACATCATCATACGTTGGAAACCGGAGACGAGATACCTGCCGATGCCGAGATTGGTTGAAGGCTGAAAGATTTGCAGGTGAATGAATCGAATCTGACGGGAGAGCCGGTTACGCGGAAAAGTACGGCCATTCGGATTTTGATCAAAAAGCCCCGTTGCCAGAATCGATTGATGCGTGGCACGACCATTGTAGAGGGGAGTGCTACGGCTCGTGTGATAGCTGTGGGCGACCATACGGAGATTGGTCAGGTAGCTCGCGAAGCGACGGTGCTGACCGGTGAGAAGACCCCATTGAACAAACAGTTGGATCGTTTGGCCGGTTTCATTAGTAAGATAGGCTATACCGTGGCATTCCTTACGTTTACGATATTTACGGTACATGGTTTGATGGAATATGTCCCCAAGGTCGATGTGTGGGGGAGTGAGAACTATTGGCATGTGTTTGGGATGGTGCTGAATAATTTCATGATGGCTGTGACGTTGATTGTCATGGCTGTTCCCGAGGGATTGCCGATGGCTGTGACGTTAAGTCTGGCATTGAATATGCGCCGTATGTTGAAAACCAATAATTTGGTACGTAAGATGCATGCTTGCGAGACGATGGGGGCCATTACGGTGATTTGTACGGACAAGACCGGAACATTGACACAAAATCGCATGACCGTGTCGCAAATGCTGATGCAAGATGAGGATTCGGCACTCTTGGATGAAGCTATCGCCTGCAATACGACTGCCTTTTTGAATGAATCCCGTACGGAGGGGTTGGGAAATCCCACGGAAGTGGCTTTGTTGCTTTGGATGCAAGGGCGCGGCTCTGATTATATGAAGGTGCGCCAAGGAGCGGAAGAAGTGGCTCGTCTGCCTTTCTCTTCAGAGCGGAAATATATGGCTACGATAGTGAATTCCTCCGTGTTGGGACGAAAGGTTGTATATGTGAAAGGGGCGCCGGAAATCGTTTTAGGACTTTGCCGGGGTTTATCGGAAGAGCAAATTGCAGGGTATCACGTCCAACTGAAAGACTGGCAGATGCACGCTCAGCGTACTTTGTTGCTGGCTTATAAGGAAGTGGCGGATACGGAAGAAGATTGTGCGACTTTGGTACAATCCGGCGGATTGACCTTGTTGGGCTTGGCGGCCATTAGCGACCCTGTGCGCCCGGAAGTGCCTCAGGCCGTGGAGAACTGCTTGAAGGCCGGGGTGCAAATCAAGGTCGTGACGGGCGACAGCACGGGTACCGCTGTGGAAATAGCCCGTCAAATCGGTTTGTGGAAAGAAGGAGACGACGAAAAGAAGAATTGCATGCGGGGTGTTGACTTTGCTGCGTTGAGCGATGAAGAAGCCCTGCAACGTATCAAGGACTTGAAGGTGATGAGCCGTGCCCGTCCGTTGGACAAGCAACGGTTGGTGAAGTTGTTGCAGACGGAGGGAGAAGTCGTGGCTGTGACCGGCGACGGGACGAACGATGCTCCGGCGTTGAACTTTGCCCAAGTCGGCCTGTCGATGGGGTCGGGGACTTCGGTAGCCAAGGAAGCCAGTGACATTACATTGCTTGACGATTCGTTCCGTAGCATCGTCACGGCTGTCATGTGGGGACGATCGTTGTATAAGAATATCCAACGTTTTGTCATGTTCCAGTTGACTATTAATTTCACCGCTTTGCTGGTCGTGCTTATCGGCGCGTTCATGGGGACGACTCTTCCGTTGACCGTTACCCAAATGTTGTGGGTGAATATCATCATGGATACTTTTGCGGCTTTGGCTTTGGCTTCGTTACCGGCCGACCCGAACGTGATGAACGAGAAGCCGCGTCCTGTAGGGCAATTCATCATCACACGTCCGATATGGACGTCGATACTGGGCTATGGGACAGCTTTTGTCGTGTTCTTGTTGGCCATGCTCCTCCGTATAGAAATCACCGGAGGAATGGATGTATATGATTTGACCCTGTTTTCACATTCTTTGTCTTGTTGCAGTTCTGGAATTTGTTGAATGCAAAGACTTATTCTACGACAGATTCGGCTTTCAAACATCTTTCCCGGTGTGCCGGCGTGTTGACTGTATTATGCCTTATCCTCTGTGGTCAGTGGCTGATTGTACAGTTCGGCGGACCGGTATTTCGCACTGTACCTTTGGCGGCCAGGGACTGGGGGATATTGCTTGCTGTAAGCTCTCTTGTATTATGGGTCGGAGAGGCAGGCCGTCTCTTTAAACGGCTTTGCCGGAAAAAAGCAGAATGAAATGGATAAACGGATAAAAAATATTATTTTCGATTTCGGCGGTATTATCGTGGATTTGGACAAGCAGGCAGCGGTTCATGCTTTTGAGGCGTTGGGCTTTGAAGCCCACGCTTATATCAATGATTATGTGCAGGACGGGGTGTTTGCCTTGATGGAAACCGGAGAGATGTCACCGGATGAGTTTTGCACTTATGTGCGGAAGAAAGTCGGGGCGGATGTGAAAGATGAAGAAATCTTTCGGGCTTGGAATAAGATGTTGGTTGGGATTCCGGTTCGTCGCGTGCAAACCATCCGTAATCTGCGGACGGATTACCGCACTTATATGCTCAGTAATACGAATGCCATACACTGGGCATATTCATGCCGTGAATTGATGGCTTCTACGGGGCTGGAGATGGAAGATTGTTTCGACCGCATATTCCTGTCCTTCCAGATGCATCTGGCCAAACCGGACGAACGGATATTCCGTAAGGTGTTGTCGGAAGCCGGGTTGAAGCCGGAAGAGACATTGTTTGTCGACGACTCTTCCGAAAATTGCAGGATGGCAGAGAGTTTGGGTATACAGGTGTTCCATTCCCGGCAGCCGGAAGATTGGTTCAGTTTGTTGGAGTAATGACGGAGGAGAATGAAGTTTATCACGCTTACTGACCCCTTACCTTATCAGGCTTGTGTCGCCACGATTGGTTTTTTCGACGGCGTGCACCGGGGGCATCGCTTTTTGATACGGCAGTTGACCCGTTATGCCGCCGGGCACGATTTGGCTTCCTTGCTGATCACTTTCCGTACGCATCCGCGCCAAGTCATGCAAGCCGCTTATCAGCCTCAGTTGTTGACCACGTATGATGAGAAATGTGCGCAGTTGGCTACGACGAGAGCGGATTGTTGCCTGACGTTGGATTTCACCACGGCCTTGGCGGCCCTGTCAGCCCGTCGCTTTATGGCTGAAATACTGAAAGAGAAGTTATCTGTAAAGGTCCTGATTATCGGATACGACCATCGTTTCGGACATGACCGTTCGGAGGGATTTGCGGAATATGTGGAATATGGACGGGAATTGGGGATGGAAGTCGTTCGTGCGGATGCCTTTGCCATGAGCGAGGTGAACGTAAGTTCGTCCATGGTCAGGGCTTGTCTGGCCGAAGGCGAGGTAGGAATGGCGGCACGTTGCCTGACCCGCCCGTACGAAATTACGGGACGTGTGGTCCATGGTTTCCACGTAGGGCATGAATTGGGTTTTCCTACGGCGAATATACAGGTAGAGGATGTACAGAAACTGATTCCGAAAAACGGCGTATATGCCGTTTGGGTCAAAGAAAAAACAGGCGGAGAGGAACACGTTTGGGGCGGAATGTTGAATATCGGTCTTCGGCCGACGATGGAAAACGGTGAGAATCGCACCATAGAAGTACATTTGTTGGATTTTGCCGGGGATTTGTACGGTTGTCGCTTGACGTTGAGTTTCGTCAGGCGTTTGAGAGACGAAAGGAAGTTCAGGAACAAAGGGGAATTGGTTCATCAGCTTCGCGAGGATGAGGCTATGGTGAGAATGATTTTAAACAAGGAGCAATAGCTTGGAAAGGAGATTGGTATGAACGTACGGTTTGTCTGGTTGATTAGTTTTTTTGTTGGCCCAGGTTTTGTCTTCCTTGGTATGTCTTGTTCTTTTTCAATCTTTCGGACTGCTACGAAGGACGTTTGGATGTGAACGCATTGGCAACTTCTCCATCGGCCTTGGGGATTTCTCTGTTATTAAACGGGGCTGTGGTATGGGCGGTGATGACCTTGTTGAGATGGACAGACCGTAAAAGTTTCCGTTTCGGGCAAATAAAATGGCCTGTATACGTAGGCGTGGTCTTATGGATGTTGCCCGTCATATTTATTGTGAACTTGTTGCTGGAGACTTTGACATTAGAGGACTTGAATAAGGATGTATTTGCCACGCTTGTGTATAACCCTTGGGGAATCTTGGCTATCGTCTTAGTCGGACCTGTTACCGAGGAACTGGTGTTCCGGATGGGAATCCAGCGGCATCTTATCCGGCACAGGATGCGTCCGTGGATGGCCATTTTGCTTTCAGCCTTGATATTCGGAGCTGTACATGGCAATCCGGCGCAAATACCGGGAGCCGTGGTTTTTGGTTGGGTTTTGGGTTGGTTGTACTGGCGGTCGGGCACGATTTGGATTCCGGTGGCGGCACATGTCTTCAATAACTTTGTGGGTGTTGCCATGATTTGGTGTACGGGAGATACGGATACGACTTTGGTGGAGTTGTGCGGCGGTGCCGTCGCAGCTTCCGTTTGGGCTTTGGCGGCTGCGGTTTGCGGATATGTGGGGTACCGTTATTTGGACAAGGTGCTTGAGGGAAAGGGCATAGGAAGGGGATAAATAATGCCCCGTTTATAATAAACGAATCAGGATGCACTGCCAAGGGAGAGGCTGTGCATCCTGATTTCGTTTAGTATACCCCGTGGGTTACTGGTTCTTTTTCTTCATCACGATGGCATCGATGACCGCTACGGCCGTGATGTTCACGATGTCGCGTACGGAACTTTCGAAGTCGGTGAAATGAATCGGTTTGTTCAACCCCATCTGGATAGGGCCTATCATCTCTATTTCGTCTCCATTCAGAGCCTGGAGCAACTGGTAACCGGCATTGGCCGAACTCAGGTTCGGGAATACCAAGGTATTGACCTCCTTACCCTGCAGGCGAGTGAATGGGTACTTACGGTCGCGCAGCTCGTTGTTCATGGCGAAGTTCACCTGCATCTCGCCGTCGATGGGTAGGTTCGGGTAGTTCTCCTGCATGTACTCTACGGCTTTATGGATGCTGGCCGGGCTTCCGCATGTGTCCGTTCCGAAATTGGAATAGGACAACATGGCGATGACCGGTTCGTGATTGAAGAAACGCACGGTCTTTTCGGATAGTCGTGCAATGTCTATCATCGTTTCCGTGTCGGGATGGCGATTGATAAGCGTGTCCGCCAGGAAGTACGTACCTTTCTTGCTGTTCATGATGTGCATGGTACCGAAATGGTTGTATTCCGGTTGTATGCCGATGACTTCTTTGGCGACCTTGATTGTATTGGAATATTTGGTGTACACGCCCGTGATGAATGCGTCCGCTTCGCCTGTCTCTACCATCATCATGCCGAAGTAGTTGCGCTCGAACATCTTGTCGTTGGCCTCTTCGAATGTATAACCTTCGCGGGCTTTCTTCTCGGCCAGTATCTTAGCATAACGTTCGCGGCGTTCGGCTTCGCGGTCGTGGCGCAGGTTGACGATTTCGATGCCTTCCAGACTGAGGTCGAGCTCTTTCGCCAATTTCTCGATACGCTCGTCGTTACCCAACAGGATAGGATGGCAGATGCCTTCAGCCTTGGCCTCCACGGCGGCTTTCAGCATGTTGGGATGGATACCCTCGGCAAACACCACGCGTTGGGGATTGCGGCGGGCCCGTATCTCTCAACTGGCGGGTCAGTTTCGACTCATATCCCATCAGTTCCTTCAAGTGGAGGGCGTAAGCGTCCCAGTTTTCGATGGGCTTGCGGGCCCACTCCGCTTTCCATGGCGGCTTTGGCCACAGCCATGGACACCTCGGTGATGAGGCGCGGGTCTACCGGTTTCGGGATGAAATATGAAGGACCGAAGGTGAGGTTGTTCACGTGGTAAGCCTCGTTCACCACGTCCGGCACGGGTTGTTTGGCAATTCCTGCGATAGCCCGTACGGCGGCCAGCTTCATTTCTTCGTTGATGGCCGTGGCACCGGTGTCCAACGCGCCACGGAAGATATAAGGGAATCCGATGACGTTGTTAATCTGGTTCGGATAGTCGGAACGCCCGGTAGCCATCAACACGTCGGGACGCGAATCCATGGCATCCTCATACGAGATTTCAGGTACCGGGTTAGCCAATGCGAATACGATGGGTGACGGAGCCATGCTGCGCACCATGTCCTTGCTCAACACATTGCCGCGCGACAAGCCGAGGAATACGTCGGCGCCCTTGATGGCTTCTTCCAACGTATGGATGTCCGTACGACTGGTGGCGAAGTAACGCTTCTGCTCGTTCAGGTCGGTGCGGTCTTTTGAAATCACGCCCTTGCTGTCCAGCATGACGATGTTTTCCAACCGTGCGCCGAGCGACACATACAGTTTGGTGCAGGATACGGCCGAAGCTCCGGCTCCGTTCACAACGATTCTCACGTCTTCGATTTTCTTTCCGGCCACTTCCAGTGCATTCAACAGTCCGGCACTGGAGATGATGGCCGTACCGTGCTGGTCGTCGTGCATGACGGGAATGTCGAGTTCCTCTTTCAGACGGCGTTCGATTTCAAAGCATTCGGGCGCCTTGATGTCTTCCAGATTGATGCCGCCGAAAGTCGGCGCGATGGCCTTCACGGCCTGGATGAACTTTTCGGGGTCTTTCTCGTTCACCTCGATGTCGAACACATCAATGCCCGAATATATCTTGAAGAGCAGTCCTTTTCCTTCCATGACCGGTTTACCAGCCAGCGCACCGATGTCGCCCAACCCAAGGACGGCGGTACCGTTGGATATTACTGCCACGAGGTTGCCCTTGGCCGTATAGCGGTAGGCATCCTGTGGGTTCTTTTCTATTTCGAGGCACGGTTCCGCCACGCCGGGCGAATAAGCCAATGAGAGATCCGTTTGTGTGCTGTGGGGCTTGGTTGGCACCACTTCGATTTTCCCCGGCTTGCCCTGTTCATGATAGTGCAAAGCCATTTCTTTGGTTATTTTGCCATTTGTAATGTTTTTGAGTCTATTTTTCGTCTAACTGCACGCAAAGATACGAAAAATTATATTTTGAAGCATGGCTCTCCGGTTTTTCATTATATTGTAAGCTTGTTGCTGTGAAACCAAAAGAAAATGATACCTTTATAGACTATAAAAAGGAAAGAAATCATGCTGATTAGAATTTATCCGGAAAACCCGAATCCCCGTGAGATGGCCAAGGCCCTTAAAATGCTGAGGGACGGAGAGCTGATTATTTATCCTACCGACACGGTGTATGCCATAGGATGCGATGCCCTGAACGTACGGGCGGTGGAGAAGATTTGTGCGCTGAAGGGGGGTGAACCCTCAAAAGAGCAACTTGTCGATTATTTGTTATGACTTGTCTAATATCAGTGAATATGCGCAAGTCAGCAACGCCGCTTTCAAACTGTTGAAGAAGAACTTGCCGGGGCCGTTCACGTTCATCCTGCCTACAAGCAGCCGGCTTCCTAAAATATATAAGAATAAGAAAGAAGTGGGTATCCGTGTGCCGGACAACAGTATTGCGCGTGGACTGGTGGACGGGTTGGGGAATCCCATCCTCACGATGTCGGTGCACGACGAAGACGAAATTATCGAGTACTCCACCGACCCCGCAGTTGATTCATGAGAAATACGAAGGCCGTGTGGCTTTGGTCATCGACGGGGGATATGGAGGCAGCGAGGCTTCGACGGTGGTGAATTGTGTGGACGACGCTTTCGAGGTCGTACGTCAAGGCAAAGGCGAGCTTCTCTTTTAGAAAAGCCCGCCTCGTCACCTTGTGTCTCTTTCTTCAATTTATTCTTTCTTCAACTGCACCCCTATCACGTAGTGGTGAGGGATATGGGTCAGGATTTCTGCTTTCATTTCCGGGTCTATCTCGTTTTCACCACAGAAACGGAAGAAAGTCGTCCCCGGTTCCGCCCATACCGAGCCGTATAGCAAGAGGGGGATTTTCATTTCATCGGCTGTTTTTACCGCACGTGCGGCAAAAGGTCGCGTGTGGTAACTGATGAACTTCTTTCCGTCGGCCGGATACAACGTGAACGGGAAACCTTGGATGCCCACGTTGGGACTGGAGATACGGATGGCGGCAGTGGTGTCCGTCCTTTCCTCTTTCCTTATATATATGGAAATCTCCTTGATGTTGTCCCATTCTTTTTTCCCGGCGGGGATTTGGTATGTCTCTCGAAAAGCGTCCCGGTGTTCTTCCGAAATTTCATCTAACGAGCGGATGTTTTTGCCCAAGTCGAAGTGGTGCACTTTCCCCGTCTTCTGGTTATTCTTGTATTCTTCCACATAGACTTCCACGTGATATGTGGCATCGAGGAACTGACTCACGTCGAAACGATGTATGTAGATGTCCATGTCTTCGAGTACGTTGAGTACGTCCTGCAACTGGGTGTCCACAAGTTTCACCGTATGGGTGGTCTGGGCCTGCGCCGCAGCGAATAAGGACATGCACAGCAGTGCGGAGACTAATATCCTTTTCATAATCTGCTATTGATGTAAGACTCCTTATTTCTTTAACTCTTCCTTCAATGTCTCTTCCATCAGTTTGTGGTTGCGGAAGTCGTTACGCAGCTTGTATGCGCCCGACTTGTCCACTAACACGTAAGACGGGATGCCGTCTATCTTGAATTTGTCGCACAGGTAGTCCCATTGTTCCTGGTTCAGTCGGTAGTGCAAGCCTTGGATGTCCGGAATCATGGTCTTGTATTTCACGATGGGAGAGGTTTCGTTGGCAATGTAGATCCATACGAGGTCATCGCTTTTCAGACTGGAAGATTTGAGCGGTTCGTTGGCTTGGATGGCTGCACGGCACGGGCCGCACCAGGTATTCCAGAAGTCCACGAGTACCACTTTGCCTTTGTGGGGCGCGATGAGGGCGTCGAACAACCGCTCTTTGGGCATGTCGGGCACGGTTTCCACCTTCGACTTGGCTTCCACTGCGGCCAGTTCGTCTTTGGCCTTCTTTTGCATGAGGGTGAACGCTTCGAGGTAGAACGGGTTGTCCATGGCTTTCATTTGGGCAAAGTCCGCATCGGTGAGCGCGACATTCTCCGCCTTGGCAGGGTAACCGGCGATTTGTCGCAAGTCCTTTACCAGTCCTTTTTGGATACCGGCCAGTTGCGGCCAGTCGAAAGAAGATGAGCAGGCGGCACTCACATAGGCCAGTACGTTTTCGCCTATCAGCAGTTTGGGGTCGTTGATGTCGAACAGTTGGCAGATGGCTTTGGCATCCTCCGGTTTCAATGGTTCGATACCTTCCACCTTGAAGTTGTAGTCCCATTGACGGTTTGTGTGCCGGTAGTTGTGTTCACGCAGGTAATCGCCTTGGGCCATGGCGGAAAAGGCCTCTTGCCGGAGGGAAAGTTGCTTCACCTCTTTTTCGAGCGGCGAAAGGTTGCTTTGGGCAATGCTGTCTGCAAGTGCCTTGTAGGTGTCCACGACATGGGCGGCATATTCGGCCGAGGTCATGCGGTAGTCTGCAAATTCGCCTGTATACAAGTCCATACCTAAGTAGGGGGTATCATCCAAAAGGTTGGTTACATTGTTCAAGTTGGCATACGTGCCGGAGGAATAAAGCCGTTGGAATGGGGCGGCCTTACTGCATTTTTCCTCGCGTTTCCGGTGGGACAAGAGATAGTATCCCGATATGTGCATGTCTACATACAGTTCAGTCGTTTCGCCCGGAGCCAACCATACGTTTCCCACCATACGATGATTGATGTCAAGGAGAGACTGTGCCGTACCGCATTGCAGGAAACTGAACGAAGCCTTGCCCGTTTCGGGGTCGATGGTGGCTGTATAAGGCTGTTGCGTCCCGAAGAGGGTGTTGACGTAGAGGTTAGCCTCTTTGCCTAATTCCGGACGATAATGCAGGAAATGGACGTTGACGGTCGTGATGCCCGTTTTGAAAATCGGGTCGGGTATCGCCGTTTCCCCGTCGGCCTGCCGCAAGTCTTCGGGTACTTCGTCCGGCGTGTCGAATGTTTTCTTTCCCGTCAGGTCTATTCCGAAAAGCTTGAAACAGTCCTCACAGTCGGACTCGATGAAGTCGAACGATGGTGTTCCGGAAGGGAGCGGTTCGAAGCGGAGGGTAAAAGAAGCTTCTCCCGATTCAGGCATCCAGAAAAGCGAGTCCGGAGTGATTCCTTCGGCACCGGTCAGCATATACCGTTTTCCCCGGCTTGCAGATACGATTCCGAAGAAATGCGAATCCAATTGTGGGGACGGTAATACGCATCGGTGTGCAGGATGGTAGCTGAGTCCGTCAGTTCCACCTTTGCGATGTCGAGTGCGTTGGTGTTGGCCGTTTCAATCAAAGGGTATTCCACCGTTTTGTTGTTCGGGCCACAGGAAGCGAGCCATACCAAGAGGGTCAGTACGCCCGCTCCGGTTCTCCACTTGGGAGCATGCATAAAGAAATGATTCATGATATTGATGTTTAAAAATGGGGATGCCCTTTTGGATAATCAGACATCCCCCGGTTAATATTTTCAGGTATAGGCGCCTTTATTGTTTCACCAACGTCAACGCTTCCGCGCCGTTTTCATCCAACAGGGCAGCCGTATGCTCGTCTTTGACGATAAAGCTTCTCACTTTGTTCATGGCTTCCAGCACTTTGCCTTCTACCGTCATGCCCGGTCCGGCCATCATCGTGGAAAGCAACTTGTCGAACTTCAGTGAAGCGGGTTTTCCCTTTTCCTGTTCGATGCCACCGTTTACGATGTTGCATCCGGCATTGCCGTGCAACGTCTTTTTGTCGGCATTGAATTCAAGGAACGGTGTTTTCTCCGTCTTTTCGATGTCTTCTACCGCTTCGTCGTAGACTTTCGTGATATTCCATTTGCCGTTCAAGGAAGCCAAAGTGGCGGCGGGACGTTTGCTCAGTGTGAACAGGGCATTGCCGTTGCCGTCTGTCAGGGTCAGTTCCTGTTCCGTACCCTTATAGCCGGTTACGTTTTCCAAAGCTTCCAGCACGGCACGTTCGGTAGCCATGTCGCTGCAAAGCATCCGTGTGGAAGCCACCTGCCCGAAAGACAAGTGCCCGGCTTTGTCTTTATCCACCTGGATGGCTCCCATGATACGGTTACATCCGGCACAGCCGTATACTCTGTTCTCTTTCAGGTTCAGCCCGATAAAACCATCCTTATCGGCCGTAGCCTCTTTTCCGTTTACGGTGATGATATTCCATTCGCCTTCCAATTGCACGTGGTTTGTAGGGCGTTCTTTGCTGCTTCCACAACTGCTTGCCAATACAATGGGCGAGAAGGGCTACTCCCTATTGTGTTTAATTTCTTCATTTTCATTTTTTGAATTGATTTGATATTGTTAGATGCAAATATACTTCTTTTTCCTTGTATCCTCTTCCTTTTAAGTTGTTTTAATTTACAGAAACGATTGTTTTCGATAGCAGACGGGACAAGGAAAGGCGTGTCGGAAATTACTGTGCAGACTTTACGGTTTCAATCTCCTTCGATCGGAAAATCGTTTGGCTGAGATTGAAAAATCGTTTGGCTGAGATTGATTTTTCATTCTCGATGATTAGTCGGGGGGGTGTATGTGGTGTAATGGGTTTATAATGAGTGATTTAAAATAACTTTGCATTGGAATGCCGATTTGCTTCGAAAAAATGTTATCTTTGCAGAAACGTTTGTGGAAACAAGGTGTGAAAAAGACAGACAAATAAAGATGGGAAAAACAAAATATATGCAGGCTGACGAAGCCTTCTTACAAACTTCTGCGTTTAGGAATCGGGACGTGCCACGATCGTGATGTGGCGTTGGACAAAGCCGGATGGGCGGCTGTGTATGACATGGCGTGCAAACAGGCTGTGGCTGCCATTGTGTTGGATGGCGTGGAGCGTTTGTCCATCATTCAAAAGCCCCCGATGGATGTCGTGATGCCTTGGATCGGATTGGTGCAGCAAATAGAAACCCGCAACCGCAGGCTCAACCGGACGGTCGTAATGGTGTATGACAAGTTTTTGAAAGAGGGAATGGGTACCGTCCTGCTGAAAGGACAGGGTAATTCTTTGTTTTATCCCCGTCCGCTGCATCGTACGCCCAGCGACATCGATTTGTGGATGAACGACGGGCGCAAGGTGGTGGTGGATTATGCCCGGAAGTATTGTCCCGGTGTGGAGGTGGTCTATCATCATGTGGACTTTCCCGTATTGAAGGAGGCTGAGATAGAGTTGCATTTTACGCCTTCATGGATGAACAGTTGGAGGATGAACCTCAGGCTGCAACGTTATTTTAAGGAATGGAAAACGTTGTCGTTGCTTCATAAGGTGCAGTTGCCCGAACGGGTGGGTGAGGTGGCTGTGCCCACTCTGGCGATGAACCGTGTGTATCTGTTGGTGCATATTTACCGTCATTTGTTTGATGAAGGTATCGGTTTGCGTCAATTACTGGACTATCACTTTGTGCTGAGGCAACCCTGTTCCGAAGCTGAGCGGGAGGAAGCCGTGCGGTGCTTGGAGCGTTTGCATCTCAAGCGTTTTGCCGGTGCGGTGATGTATGTGCTGCAAACGGTTTTCGGACTGGAGGACGAGCATTTGTTGGTGCCGCCGTCGCCCGGACGAGGGCAGCGTCTTTTGGCAGAAATCATGAAAGCCGGGAATTTCGGGCAACATGACGAACGCATACGGCATGATGCGAATGAGACGCCTTTCGGCCGTTTCCGCCGCAAGGTGTCGCGCAACATGGGATTCCTGACGGATTATCCCGGTGAAGTCCTTTGGAGTCCTTTGTTTAAAATATGGCATTACGCGTGGCGGTCGCGTCACGGTTATCTTCCACCGAAGAAATAATCGGGAAACGGCTTGCGGTTCACTTTTGTTTCCGATAAGTCAGAAGAGCCTTCAAGGTTTCGATGTCTTCGGGCAACGTGAGCTTGAAGTTAAGTTCGGAACCGGGTGAGATGTAGAGTTTTTTCAGAGGGAAAACTTCCGTAATCAGAGTGTACAGGGATTGACTGCGGCTGATTTGGATTTGCTTTGCCCTACGGAACGCTTCTGTCAGGTCGTCCAGACTGAAGGTTATCGGGGTCTGTGCGCGATACAGCAGTTCGCGTGGGATGCACTTTCCCGAAGAAATCCCGTCGGGGCTTACCATGTAGGCTTCTTGGCTGCGGACGGCGGTGACGGCATTTCCGTGTGTGCGGAAAGTATTCAGGTTGAGGCTGATGATTTCGTCCGTCACCAAGGGACGCACGGCCTCGTGGGTCAGGACGGCAGGGTTCTGTTCCCCCAGTTCTGCATGCAAGCCTGCGATACCGTTTCTCAGGGAGTCGATACTGGTGTCTCCGGCCGGGAACAGCGTGTGAAGCTTGCTAATTCTGCCGTTTCGGGCCGTAGTTTTTACAAATTCGTTCCATTCCGGATTGCAAACCACGTAGATGCGGTCGATTTCGGGATGGCGTTGAAAGGCTTGCAGGGTGTAGGAGATGACCGGCTCGCCTGCAATCTCCATGAATTGTTTGGGGCGGTCGGTGTGCATGCGGAAGCCATGTCCTCCGGCTAGCAGCAGTACGACGTTGAGTGGCTTATCCATTTTCTATCTCCTTTGTAAACCGGTCGCAAAAAGTTTCATGTACATGGCGGGTGTAGTAACGCAAGGCTTCGAGTACGATAATCTCGAAAGCAAAGAAGAGCCACGGCATATTGATGAACAGCGATACGAACAGCACGATGACCCGCGTATCGAAAGTCAGGATGTTCGTGTATTTCATCAAGGGAAGGCTCGCCGTCCGGAACTGTTCTTTCAACGCCTGCGGCAGCCCGTCCGGATAGCGTTGCTGGACGAGGGCATAGAACTTTTGGAATTTGGGGGTTTGCCGTTCCTGTCCTCGCGTGTAGTTGCCATAGAAATAGAGGTATATCTTGTGAAACCATTCCTTGCGGTTCCAGGGCAACGACCGCATCAGGGCACGTTGCTGGGCATAGTTGTCCAATTCGCTTCCCGATGCTCCTTTGAGGAAATAAAGGTGGATGTTGCGGTAGTAGTCGGCTACGGCGCATTGTTTGGCATGGCAGTGGAAACCGGAGAAGGCGGCAATCAGCCAAATCCATATTCCCCACGGTTGCCCCCACGGAGCCGGTTCGCCAGTGAGGCGCAGGCACAGGAAAAAATAAATGGAGAAGAACCACACGTCGCCGGCAAAGCCGTCCAGAATGCGTCCGATTAGCGTCTTTTGTCCCGTCATGCGGGCCAGTTGCCCGTCGGCGCAGTCGTACCAGTTGGCCCATATCAGAAGAAACATACCGATGAGGTTCATGTATAGGTCGTCCCACCAGAAAAAGTAACCGGCCAATGCTCCGATGACGATGGAGAGCAGCGTGACGGCGATGGGATGGATATGTAGTTTCTTGAACAGCAAAGCCCAAAGATAGCCCGGAGTGCGCGTGACGTAAAGTTCGAACGTCCCTTCCGTGTCTTCCGATTTCAGCGTGGCTTGTACACGTTCTTTCAGTGTGGATGATGTCATATTTTGTGAGCCTCCTAAAGTTCTGAGTTTTCCTCGCTTTCTAAAAGTGTTGCAATATTCGTAAAAAAAAGCGGAATCTGCAAGCTGTCAGGGGAAAAAAGGCCGGAATAAAAAGAACGAAACCTTTGTTTTTGTGGGTATTTTACGTAAAAGACGAGAAGGAAACAGCAAAATGAGGCAAGGAATAGAGAAGATGGCATTTGGGAGGTTTGTCGGTTTTCTTGAAACGCTATGGTCTTTTATGGCTCCGTATCTGAAGTAGGGACTGCACTGTCCCGCTTGGGGTTTTGTTTTTCCCGTTTCAGGTAGATCATGTCCTTCAGCAGTATGCCTCCTTCTATGATGGGATGGTCATAATGCCGGGTGAAGAAATCGGGCAAGGTGTGTGAATATGTAAATCCGCAACTACGGTAAAATGGTAGAGTTAGCGGACTGTCGCCCGTACCGACCAACAGGGTACGGCAGTCTGTGTAGTAATGCCATACGTGCTCCACCATCATCCGTCCGTAACCTTTGCGTTGGCAGGCGGGAGCTACGGCAAGGTTTTTAAGTTCATAAACTCCTTGCCCCTCTCGGGTGACTACGGCTACGGCTTTTGCTTCGCCTTTTTCTTCCATGACGAACAAGTCGCCTCGTTCTATATAGCGGTCTATCATCGATTCTTGTTCATCGGCCAGGAGCAATAGGTCGAGGAAACGTTTCTTATCAGATTTTACAAGTCGGATATGCATGGTTTTCTTGGGATGACTGAGCGGTAAATATTGATTCCCGTTGATTGGTCAAATGAAGTCGGTTCCTACAAAATGAGGGAAATGACGTGTTGAGAACGTTAAGAGGGATAGAGGTTTCTTCCGTCTCGATATTATCCTATCGGAAAGGAGATGGGTAGTGGCGCAACTCATTTCTGAGTGTGCCGGATTGCTGTTGGGTCACTTTATCCATTAAAGTCCAAAAGCGGGGACCGTGGTTCATCTCTTGGGTGTGGCAAAGCTCGTGGAGCAGTACGTAGTCGGATAACCGGAGGGGGAGAATCATCAGGTATAGCGACAGGTTGATATGTCCTTTGCTGGAGCAGCTTCCCCAACGTGTACGGGCAGAATTGATGCTGAGCCGGGTGTAATGGAATCCGTGACGGGAAGCCAATTCCTGAATCCGTGGCGGTAGTATGGCCTTGGCTTGCTTGCGCAATGCCTCCGTGACGACTTTGAAAAGCCAAGGTTGCAAATGTTCGAAATCCGTTTGCGGAGGATAGATGATTTCCACGCGGTGGGGAGTATGCTGGATGAAAAAGTCCTGCCGTTGTCCCTCCGTGAATGTGAGAGTCAGTTGGTCGGTAGTTATCTTAAAATTACCGTCTATCATCATTTTGTTGTGGGTTTGTCATGAAGATATATCACGATTCCAAAATCCCCGCCATACGGTTCTTGCGGTAAGAAACGTGGCGGGGAAGTCGGGTATTTAATATGTGTAATCTTGCCTATTTCTTTTTGAATACATCCAGATTCCATTCGGCATGCCATGGAATCGTAATTTTGTTGGTTTGCTTGTCAATCATCATAGGCAACCAGATGTAACGGCTGTCTTGCAGGTCTTTCTTTTTCCACATGTCGAAGCATGCTATGAAGGCGTTTTTCTTGCCCTGCACGGGGATAACGAAAGTGCTTTGTCCGTAGAATGTCTTTTCGGCATCCGGTCCCGTACAAGGGTCTCCCAAAACCGTCCACTCTCCCATGATAGAGTCGGCCACTGCCAACTCGGCACTGTTGGGATCCCAACCGGTACAACCGCTGGAAAGCATATAATACTTGTTTCCGTGTTTGAAGACGGCAGGTGCCTCCCTTGCCATACCGACGAAACGGCGTACATATTTTCCGTCCGGTTTGGTGTAATCTTCAGTCAGCCGGTTGATGTGCATGGTCTGGTTTTCTTCTGATGAAGAGAACTGGTAGGCAGTTCCGTCATCGTCCACGAATACGGTTTGGTCACGGCTCATCGTACCGTTCGGGCGGAATCCGTCCAGATACTTAAACGGGCCTGTCGGTGAATCGGCGATGGCTACACCAGCCTCCGCTTTACTGTAGTCCGGACTGTCTATGTGCATCCACATGACAAACTTCTTGGTCTTTTTGTTGTAAACCACCTTAGGACGTTCGAGTACCTGCGTCGGGTGGATGTCGCTGTTCGGATCGTCGGTAATGGCTTTCAGGGCCACTCCTTCGAACTTCCAATTCAGTAAGTCCTTACTGGAGTAGCAACTTACACCAGTTACGTCTGTGCGATAGCGCTCCCAAGTTGCATCAGAGGGCAGGACGGTCTTACCGACCTTGTATTCACCGTACCAATAGTACATACCTTTATGGTATAAGATACCGCCTCCATGAGCGTTGATGGGGTTGCCTTCCGTGTCGTTCCAAACTTCTTTGGGACGGAAGAACTCATTTTTTTGTGCCTGAATGTGTACTGTTC
>ENA-OQDA01000455-OQDA01000455.1-human-gut-metagenome-genome-assembly--contig:-NODE-455-length-17005-cov-3.277521_pt1 | contig 17005 bp, 18 predicted proteins | sample MGYA00242771_ERZ504603 | MGnify/ENA primary metagenome ERZ504603 (study PRJEB26092, sample SAMD00036328) | human gut metagenome | host: Homo sapiens | study: EMG produced TPA metagenomics assembly of...
GAGGCGGATGTGTCCCTAGTGCCCAAGTCCATTGAGACCAGCGGGCGCACCCTCACCCTGGCGGATGTATTGAGAAGGCCGAGGCGGGGCTTCTACAACGCCGCCGCCACCTATACCGGCACCGCTTCCAGCAAATACGCCACCGGCTACACCGTCACGGCGGACTACGCCGGAGAAGTGACCAAGACTACCAGCGGGACCGTGCTCTATACCGCCGTTTTCGGCCTGGCAGAGGAGCGGGAGGCCGTGACCGCTATCCCACAGCCTGCCGCGGAGGGCGGCGGCTTTGACTGGCGCTGGCTGCTGGTCCTCGCCGCGGGCGGCGTTGTCGGCCTGGTATTCCTGGGCCGCTTCCTGCTTCAAAAGTACAAATCCAAGAAAGACTGGAGGGAGTACAACAAATGAGGCTGAAAACCCTTTGTCTGGCCGCCCTCATGCTGGCGGCCGTCTGCGTCACCCCGGCCAGCGCCCTGGAATACACCATGGATGCCCCGGACGATTACCTGTTTGCCCGGCCCACCAGCGATACCACCATCTATGAGCAAGAGGCCCCCAACGTGGACCGGAGCAAGAGCACGGCCCTGATCCCGCCCGGCTTCGGCACACCCACCAGTTACCTCCCCGGCTCCGGCGTGGCCCTGACCCCTAATCTGGTCCCCGGAGCCCTGGACGGCGGCGGTTTGGTCTCCCAAGTGGGGAGTGTCACATACCCTGCCGTTGATACGGGCTCCGGCTGGACTGGGACTACCGCCACAGGCTGGACGGATGTGACCAGCGATCTCTATTACTCCGGCGGGCACCTGGGCACCCTCAAAATTCCCGCCATCGGTTTGAGCGTCAAGGTGTACGAGGGCACGGGCAGCAAGACCTTAGCCAAGGGCGCGGGCCACTTCGAGGACACCAGCCTGTGGGATGGAAACTGCTGCATCGCCGCGCACAACCGCGGCGTGAACAACCACTTCGGGAAGCTCCACACCCTGGAACCGGGCGACACCATCACCTGGACCACCAAGCTGGGCACACGGACTTATGAGGTGGTCAGCGTCCAGAAGGTGAAGGAGACCGACACCAGCGGCACCGCCGCCACCAGCGATAACCGGCTCACACTTTTTACCTGTGTCCGGGACCAGCGGGACTACCGCTGGATGGTCCAGGCCGTGGAGGCTTGAGGCGTCAAAATCTTCCCTCAATTTGAGGGGACTTTTGACGCCTTTTTTTTGTATCTTCAATTTCCATATTTTACATTTTGAGAAGTCAATTTGATTGCGGAAGGAGGTGCTGATGTTTTCTGTGCCTCCTTCTGCCCATTTTTAGGAGGAAATATGAAAAAACTGCTATCCCTGTTCCTGGTTCTCGTGACCCTTCTTGGTATCCTCCCGACGGCGGCCTTTGCCGCAGACAGTGAGGAGGAGGCCCTGGGCGAGGTCAGTATCTACAATGGAGAGTATGAGCTGGGCTATCTCTCCATCAACGGCTCCGTCCGAAAGCAGATCTATACCTATTTTCTCTATGAGGCCAACGACGGCACGCAGAAGGAGTCCCCGGCCTACTGCGTCAACCCAAACCAGTACGGCGTTCCGCAGACCGTGGGCCCCGGCGAGAGCATCAAGTATCTGGCAGAGGAACGGGCAAGCGACCCCAAGGTGGTGGGCATTATCTCCAACGGCTACCCACACCGCAGCCTGGGCGAGTTGAAGCTGGACAATAAGTACCAGGCGTATTACGCCACAAAAATGGCGCTGTGGTGTTACCTGATGCCGGACTGGAACATTGCCAACCTGAAGGTGGCCCCCCGGCCTCTCCGGGAGCGAGTTGGACATTGGCAACCGCATCCTGGCCGCCGCCAAGGACATCTACAAGCGGGGCACTACTTACAACTATATGCTCTCTCCCCGGATGACCGTCACAGCGGACAAATCCACGGCCTACCCCGTGACCATCGGGGGCGGGGAATACAAGCAGCAGGTGTTCACCGTCTGGAGCGAGACGTGGGTCTATGATTACGACGTGTCCGTGGCCTTTTCCAATCCCGACGAGGTGCCGGAGGGCACGAAGATCGTGGACATGAACAACAACGAGATCACCGCTGTCACCACTGAGGGAACCAGCGACGGCTACGCCGGGCAGTTCAAGGTGCTGTACCCCGTGGGCAGCATCCAGGGGCAGAGCGGTAACGTCCAGCTCTCCCTCTCCGCGTCCGTGGCCCAGTATGCAGCCATGTATGCCGTCTGCCTGGAAAAAGACCGATACGGCAATCTGCAAAATTATATCTGCGACCTGGATAACAACCGCCAGATGGAGCTGGCCGCCATCAGCAGTTACGCAGATAGCACGGAAGATGTGCCGGGCGAGACCCTGCTGAAAATCGTGAAGCTGGAGGAAGGGACGGAGACCCCGCTGGAGGGGGCTGTGTTCAGCGTGGTTGACCCGGAGGGCCGCAAAGTAGGCTCTTTCTCCAGCGATGAGAATGGAGAGGTCCTGATCCCTCTGACTCTGGAGGGCCACTATACCGTGACGGAGGATATCCCGCCCCGGTATCACCTGCTCCCGGAGGAGACCACCCAGCACGTCGATGTGGAGTATAACAAGACCGCCATCGTGACCTTTACCAACGCCCCCTATGGCTCCCTGCGGGTGGAAAAACGGAGCGACACCGGCGACGCCCTCTCCGGCGTTACCATCCAGATCAAGCACATTGAGACCGGGGAGACCCGGACGGAGCAGACCCGCAACGGCGTGGTGGTGTTCGATGAACTGGCCCCCGGCGGCTGGGAAGTCAGGGAGACCGCAGGTATTGAGGGCTGGATTGCGGACACGGACACGGTGCAGACGGTGGCCGTGGTGGCCGGGGAGGAATCCAGCGCCACCATAGTCAACAAGGAACTGCCTGGACTGCGGATCACGAAATATGAGCGGGGCACTATGACCCTTATGCCCAATGTGTCCTTCGAGATTTTCCGGGACGCCGAGAGCCTGGGCATCTTCCAGACGGACGAGTTCGGTCAGATTTTGCTCACTAACTGCCAGCCTGGGACCTACCGGGCCGAGGAACGGGACACTGGCGGGGACGGCCATGTGCTGGATACCACGCCCCAGGAGGTGGAGCTGAAGGCCGGGGACGGGATCAAGGACCTGGTTATTTTTTAACGACCGCCTGCCCGGAATCCATTTAATCAAGGTGGACAGTTCCGACCTCTCCCAGCCCATCGCTAACGCCCGTTTCCGTTTTGAGGCGGTGGACGGCAGCTTCGGCCCGGTGGAATACACCACCCTGGAGGACGGAACCATCGACCTGAGCAAGCTCCCCGCCGATACCGCCTACATCGTGACGGAACTGGAGTGCCCCGGCTATATCGTGGACGATGCCCAGCGCATCATCCACCTGGACGGCGGTCGAGCAGGCCCAGTTTAGTGTTCACCAATTCCAAGCTGCCCTCTCTGCATTTATATAAGGAGAGCGCGGACGGGACGCCCCTGGGCGGCGTGACCTACCGGCTGGCGAAAATCGAGGACGGAAGCCGGTATCTGGACCGCACCACTTCCAGCACAGGTGAAATCTGCTGGGAGGGCCTGGAGCCTGGCGTTTATTCCCTAATTGAAACCTCCACTGTGTCGGATCACCTGCTGGACACGACCGAGTACCATGTGGAGCTATTCCCCGGCCAGGACTCTACTGTGGTCCTGCAAAATGACAAGCGGCCCAATTTGACGGTGGTGAAGCGGGACGCCGACAGTGGCGAGCCCGTAGCCGATACAGTGTTTTTAGTGGAAGCGGCGGACGGCCATAGTGTGGACGAGATCAAAACTGGGCCGGATGGAACGGCCGTTTTGGAGAATTTACTGCCCGGCGTGTACGAAATTTCCGAAAAGTCGGTGCCGTCCCCTTACCTGATGGACGCGGAGCCCCAGCTTGTCACCCTCTATCCCAACCGGGACCATACCGTATATTTTGAAAACCACAAGCGGCCCACCGTCACCGTACAGAAAGAAAATTCCATCACCAATGACCCGATCCAGTATGCCGAGTTCCATATCACCTGGGCCAGCAACAAGACGGACACCGGAGAGCTGCGGGACCTGGGGACCTTCCAGACGGATGAAGCAGGCCAGATCATCCTGGAGGGCATCGAGGACGGCTGGCTGAAAATCGAGGAGACCAAGCCCGCCCCGGATTCCAGGCCCCGGAGGACCCCGTTACGGAAGTCTATGTCAAGGGCGGTGAGAACAAGACTGTCACCATATCCAACACGCCCCTGTCGGCCCTGGTGGTCTACAAACGGGACAGCGTGACCGGGGCCGGAATTGCCGGCTGCCGTTTCCAGTTGAGATACCTAGGCGGTGAGACAAGCGGCGTTGATGGTACTGTGGTGGGGACCTATGTGACTTCGGCCAACGGCTCCTTCACCGTCACGGGGCTCCAAAAGGGCTATTACATCTGCGAGGAGTTGGAGAGCGACAGTGGCCATGTCATTGACAGCGCCCCCCAGTCCTTCTATGTCTCCGGCGAGGATCAGGACATTGTGACCCTCTATTTCTCCAACGCGCCCAAGGGGAGCGTTTTGGTCAAGAAGGTGTCCAGCGCCGACAACAGCCCCCTGAGTGATGTAGAGTTTTTCGTGACCACTTCGGACGGGGCCGTGGTGGGCGACAGCAACGGCAAATTCGTGACGGACAGCACAGGCTCTTTCCTGATTTCCGGTATCGACCCCGGCACCACACTGGTCATCCGGGAGACCAGGGCCAAGGACGGCTACCTGCTGGACGATACACCCCAGACCGTCCAGGTCAAGGAGGGCCAGACCGTCACTGTGGAGTTCCGCAATCAACCCCTGGGGAATTTGGTGGTTGAGAAGTGGGGACGGAACGGCTCCGAGACGGTCCCCCTGGAGGGCGTCAAGTTCGAGGTCAAATACGCCAACGGCCAGTATGTGGACGCTGCTGGGGGCACCCTGTCCAGCAACGGCCTCTACTACACCGACTCCACGGGTAAAATCACCCTGTCCGGGATCACCGGCACCGTCATTGCGACTGAATTGGAGAGTGTGGAGGGGTACACCATTGACCCGGACAGCCAGAGCCAGACCGTCACCATCAACCCCAACGACACGCAGACCCTTCGTTTTTACAACAACGCTGTGGGCGGCGTGGAGCTCATAAAGGTCAGTTCGGCGGACAAGACAGAGCGGCTTTCCGGCGTCACCTTTGAAATCCGCCGCGCCAGCGATGACGCCCTGGTGGACACCGTGACCACCGGGCGGAGCGGAAGGGTGTATCTGCCCCTGGAGAGCGGCGATTACTACGCCGTGGAAACCGAGAGTGCCAAAGGCTTCAAGCTGGATGACACCCCCATCTATTTCACAGTGAAGGATGGAGAAACCACCCGCAAGACCGTGACCAATGCGCCCTTCTCCGGGATACTCATTCGCAAGGTTTCGTCTGCGGACGGAAGCGGTATTTCCGGCATCCATTTCCTGTTGTATAACGCCCGGCATACCCCATCGGGGAGTATGTAAGCGACCAGAGGGGCCATGTCTACATTGACGGCCTGACCGAGGGCGGCCGCTACTATCTCCGGGAGTTGGAGCACGAGGGCTATCTCCCGGACACCGAACTGAAAACCGTCTATGTCAAGGCGGGGGAAGTGACTGAAATCGAATGGGAGAATACCCCCATCACCGGCCAGATCCAAATTATCAAGCGGTCCGCCGACTACAACCCCACCACCGGCCTGCCCGCCGGGACGCTGTTGGAGGGGGCCGTGTTTGAGATCACGGACAAGGCTGGGAACGTGGTAGACACCATCCGCTCTGACAGCCGGGGCTGGCCGTGTCCAAACAGCTCCCCCTCTCCCGCTATACCATCCGGGAGGTCAAGGCCCCGGAGCATTACGGTGTCAACGAAACCGAGCTGACCGCCTACCTGGAGCATGAGGGCCAGATCGTGCGCTTTGAAGTGACAAACAAGAGCCTGACCACCGGCGTGTCCATCACCAAGACCGGCCCCAAGGAGATCATGGGCGGCCAGCCGGTGCGCTACACCTTCTCCGGCATCGCCAATACCTCCAATGTCCGGCTGGACAGTTTTTATTGGAGGGATACCATCCCCGCCCAGGTGCGGCTGGACACTGTTGTCACCGGCACGTATAACTTCCCCGGCACCTATAAGATCACCTATCGTGTGAACGGCGGGGAGTACCGCACTCTGGCCGATAACCTCTCCACCAGCAAGAATTATACCCTGGCAGCCAGCGCCGCGGCTCTGGGCCTTGCCGCGAATGAGCGCGTGACCGAGGTTATGTTCGTGTTCGGCCAGGCCCCCGCGGGCTTTGCCCAGGTGGAGACCCCCCATCTCTATTGTACCGCCGTGGGCAGCCTGCCCTCCGGCTCCTTTACCAATGTGGCGGACGCGGGCGGCGTCTATAACGGCCAGTGGGTCCAGGCCGTCAGCCGCTGGGTAACGACTGTGTACGGCAAGCCGGAGCCCCTGCCCAGAACGGGCTACTAAGCTGCAATCCTGGAGCGTCAAAACTTCCCTCAATTTGAGGGGAGTTTTGGCGCTCCCCTTTTGAAGGAGGAACGTATGCCAGACTATCAAGCCGTTTTAAGCAGCCATGAGATCAGCAAGAATATCGCTGACCTGCTGGAGGACATTGACCCCATCCAGTACAACGGCAGCAACCGGGCCCGCCGTGTACGGAATGTAAACGACTATATCCAGGGCCGGAACGATATGCCGCTGGAACCCCTGCTGGATTGGGCGGCAAAAGCGGATAGAGGGGCCTATGCCGGGAAAGTGGCGGTGCTCCGCCAGTCTATCCGGGACTTTCAAGCGCAAAAGGCCCTGCTGACCGTCCCCTATACCAGGACCAGCCATAAGCAATTCGAGTACAAGACCATAGAACTGGAGATGGACCGGCCCATGAAGGTCATTGACCAACAGATCTATGATCGGGCAGCGAAATCAGGTTTTCCGCGTAATTTCTTCCAGGAAAGCTATTTTGACCATGTGACGCTCTATTGTATGCCCGGACAATGCCAACTGTAACTTTTCTCATTTCTCCGACTGCTCTTTTCATGTATGCCGCCTGTATGGGGTGAAATTTTGGGATACGAGGTTATATGGCTGTGAGTTCCACTCCTGCCGGATCGAATTTACTTTATTCCCGGATTCACACTGGCAAACACGCATTTCCGGGACTGCTCCATCCATTCCGCGGCCTTTCTCCGCAGTCGTATGACCCGCTGCAACACAGTTGACTGTTCCGTGGGGCGGCTGAACTTCAACGGGGCCCGTCTGGATGGCTGTACCTATGGCCGGATCACACGATTGCCTAACAGCCGGATCGAGGGCCTGGAGGATGCTTCTATTACGATGGGAGGGGCGACCCAGGAGGAAGTCCGGTATAACCGTAACGCCATTTTCCACGCCCTGGGGGAGCAAGACCCGGAACATCCCCCGGCCAGCCGGGACCGGCCGCCTGGACCGGAGCGGTGAGGGGGCGGCTCTATGCGTAGAAACAACACCGTAAGCCCTCTCCTGTGGGCGGCGCTCACCCTGCCTGTCCTCTATCTGGCGGCCCTCCTGGCCTCCGGCTATGAGGAGGGTATGACTGTCTTTGACCTGATGGGCCATTTCAGCGGACTGCTGGAGCGGCCCTTTGCCATCCGCTGGACGCCTCACACCCCCAAATTCATGCTGGGAGCCCTGCTGATCTACGGCTTCTCCGTGGTGCTCTACTGCTCCACCAGGGAGAACAGGAGGCCCGGTGAGGAACACGGCTCCGCCAAGTGGGGCAGTCCCAAGCTGCTCGACCGCAAGTACCGGGACAAGGCACCCTTCCAGAATACCATCCTCACACAAAATGTCCGCATGGGCCTCAATGGAAAGGTACACCGCCGCAACCTCCTGCAAATCGTCATCGGCGGCTCCGGCGCGGGCAAGACAAGGTTTTTCTGCAAGCCCAATCTCATGCAGGCGAATTGCAGTTTTCTGGTCACGGACCCCAAGGGAGAGACAATGCGGGCCGTGGCCCCGCTGCTCATCGAAAAGGGCTATGTTATCAAGGTGTTTGACCTCATTGACACCGACCGCTCCGACGCCTTCAACCCATTCCCATACCTGAAGGACGACAAGGACGCTATGAAACTGGTGAACAATCTGATTAAGAACACCACACCGAAAAATTCCACCAACAACGACCCGTTTTGGGAGAAATCCGAGATCGCCCTGGACACCGCTCTCATCCTGTATCTGCTCCATGAAGCCCCGCCGGAGGAACAAAATCTGGAGATGGTCATGTATATGATCGAGAACGGCGGGGCCAGAGAGGATGACGATGATTTTCAATCCCCCCTGGATATGCTCTTTGAGGCGTTAGAGGAGGAAGAACCGGATCATGTGGCCGTGCGGGAGTATAAGATTTTCAAGCAGGCCGCCGGAAAAACAGCCAAGAGCATTTTATTGAGCGCCGCTGTCCGGCTTTCCGCTTTCATCCTGCCTCAGATCACCCGCATCACTTCGCGGGACGATATGGAGCTGGGCCTCATGGGGGAGCGCAAGCAGGCCGTGTTCGCCATCATCCCCGACAACGACGGCACCTTTAATTACCTGGTGGGGATGCTCTACACCTGCGCCTTTCAGGCCCTCTACTACCAGGCCGACAAGGTACACCAGGGGGGCCCTGCCCGTCCCGGTCCGCCTGATGATGGACGAGTTCTGCAACGTCTCCCTGCCGGATGACTTTGGCAAGCTCCAGGCCACCATGCGCTCCCGCAACATCATGTCTACCATTGTACTCCAAAACATTTCCGCCCTCAAGGCCCTGTTCAAGGATGACTGGGAAGGGCTTTTGGGCAACGCCGACACGCTGGTGTATCTGGGCGGAAATGAGCCGTCCACCCACAAGTATATCTCCGAGCTGCTGGGCAAGGAGACCCTGGACACCCGCAACCGCAGCGTGTCCCGCGGCTCCCACGGCTCCAGTTCCGTCAGCTACCAGCAGACGGGTCGGGAGTTGATGACCCCCGACGAGGTGCGGACCCTGGACAACGACTACGCCCTGCTGTTCATCCGGGGGGAACGCCCTGTGATGGACAAGAAGTATGACATTCTCAAGCACCCCTATATCAAACTGACGGAGGACGGCGGGGCAGCGCCCTACGTTCACCACCCCGGACTGACTTACGCCCAGGCCGACCTGTCCGTGCCTTTTGAGAGTTTGGACTACATCGAAATTCTGGAATAAGAAAGGTTGATTTTCATGTTGAACAAGAAACACCCCCAGCCGAATACCCTTTCTCAGTGGCGGACCGGAAGGGGCCGCCGCCTCTATTTCTCCGCCGTCCTCATGCTGGCCCTGTGCGCCGCCCTGGCCTGCCCGGCCCTGGCCGCCGACACCGATCCCCTTACCATTGTCAACAACCTCAGCGACTTCATTTTTTCGTGCATTAAGGCCGTCGGCGTGATCGTGCTGGGCTGGGGCATCGTCCAACTGGGTATGTCCATCCAGTCTCACGACGCCTCCCAGCGCACCCAGGGCATCCTCTGCGTATTCGGTGGTTTGCTCATCGCTTTTTCCAAGGAGATTTTGTCCGCTATCGGCGTGGTGTGACCTGCCATGCGGAAGTACAACAAAATTCTCTCCTGTACCAGGACACCCTTTGGAGCATGGAAGATGACCGTACAGACACCAAACGAGCAAATCCATGTGCGGTCCTACTTCGGCTGTTCCCGGCGTGAGGCGGTCCATAAGGTACGGGCGACTGACTTTGACAAGGAGGCGGGGCTGATTTTCAATCAGCCGCCCCCTCCAAGAAAGAAACGAGGTGGGGGCTGTGAGCGATAACTGGGTGGTGCAGGCTCTGCAATCCGCCTTTGAGATTTGGAACGACAAGTTGACCGAGATATGGTCCCTGATTACCACCACGCCCCAGGAGTTCCGGGGCGGCGATATATGGAACGCCATTGTCGGCATCAATGAGGGGCTGAAGGCCGTGGGCTACGGCCTGCTGGTGCTGTTTTTCGCCATGGGGATCTTCCAGTCCGCAGCCAGTTTCCGGGACTTGCAAAGGCCGGAATACGCCCTGCGCCATTTCATCCGCTTTATTGCCGCCAAGGTGGCGGTGAGCTCCGCCATGGAGATCATGACCGTGGTTTTTTCCATCTGCGGCGGCATTGTCCAGTCTGTGATGAGCGGAATGGGCGGCATGGTTGCCGCCGGTGTGACGATACCCCAGGAGATGGTGGACGCCATTGAAAACGTCGGCTTTTTAGCCAGCATCCCGCTCTGGCTGGTAGCCATGCTGGGCAACCTGTTTATCACGGTGATGTCCTTCATCCTCATTATGACGGTCTATGGCCGCTTTTTCCGCCTCTACATTTTTACTGCCCTGGCCCCGATCCCTCTGGCGGCCTTCGCCGGAGAGGGGACCAGTTTCGCGGGGAAGCAGTTCATCAAGTCCTATATCGGCGTGTGCATGGAGGGGGCCGTGATCGTCCTGGCCTGCCTCATTTTTTCCGCCTTCATGTCCAGCGGTTCCCCGGTTCTGGACACCAACTTGACCCCCGTGGTCATGGCCTGGCAGTACATCGCGGAGACTATTTTCAATATGCTGGTGTTGGTTGGCCTGGTAAAGGGCGCCGAGCGTATTGTGCGAGAATTGTTCGGCCTATAAAAAGTCCCCTCAATTTGAGGGGACTTTCGGCAAAGCAACAGGGGGACGAGCTTGCAGCCCATCCCCCTGTTGCTTTACTGCCTGATTTTGATTTGCGGAGTGCCTTCCTTGACCTCAAAACTAATCTGGTCATTCCGATACCCCATGGCCTCCGCCGCCCGGCTCTGCTCCACGATCTCCCGCATGATCCGCTGCTCCTCCATGTGCGCGGTCAGCCTGGGGCCGACCCAGCGGAAGATCGTCACCAGCACCAGACCGGCCAGGATGGCCCAGTACAGCGCCTTCTGCTCCGCCACCCATTCAGGGAAGATCAGGTTCGCGCAGGCGGCGTAGAGCAGTACAGGAGCCAGTTTCAGCTTTACCAGGATGCGGAATACCAGCAGGATCAGGAACACGGCCAGGACGAAAAAGAACATTTGCTGTGCCAGCGTCAGATTCCGAAACATAAAAATCCTCCTCTATTTGTTTTTGAAATGTATGGTTTTTCCTACAAATATTATCTCATATTTCAAAAAACGTGTCAAAAAATCCATTTTCGAGGTGATAGCAATATGGAGATCAAAATTCCAAAGGAAGTCCACCAGCACCGGGAGACGATCTTTTTCGGCCTGTCCACGCGGCAATTTCTTTGTTCCGCCCTGGCCGTAGGCGCGGCGGTTGGGGTTTACCTCATGTTCAAAGGCGTTGTGGGCCAGGAGGCCGCCAGTTGGCTGTGCATCCTGGCAGCCGCCCCCATCGCTGTGACCGGCTTTTTCCGCTACAACGGCCTGACCTTTGAGCGGTTTGTCTGGGCGTTTCTCAAGTCCCAGGTCCTGTGCGCCGGGCCCCGTGTGTACCGGGCGGAGAATATCTACCTCCAGGCCATGCCGGAGCAGAGAAAGATATGGGGAACAGGAAAGAAACCCTGAGCGCCGGGAACGGCTGAAAGTCCCCTCAATTTGAGGGGACTTTTGGCGGCTCCCTCCATCGTGTTCCAATTCAGTCCGCAGCAGCGGCGATTGATTTCAGCGGAAAGGGGTGTGATGCGCGGCAGATTTGGGTGCCGGACCGTCATGGCCTCTTTCCGTCCATTTTGAAGGAGGTCCCTATGAAAAAGCAATTTCTCTCCCTTTTCCCGGCCTATGCGGCCCCAGTCAGAAGGGGCGCGCCGCCATGCGTAAAACTCTTGCCGCGCCAACCGGGGCGAGCGTGTTCCGTTTAAGATCCCCCGCAGCGTACAGCAGTCCATCCCCATCCAGCGGGTTTGGCAGGATGGGATCTGGCAGGTCAACGGCAGATTCAGCCAGACCTGGCGCTTTGCGGACATCAACTACTCCCTGGCCTCCTACGAGGACCAGCGGGATATGTTCACATCCTACTGCGGCGTCCTCAACAGCCTGCCCACCGACGCCGTGACCAAGATCACCATTCACAACCGCCGCCTCAACAGCTCCGACTTTCAGCACAGCGTCCTCATGCGCGAGTGCGGGGATGACCTGGACCTGTACCGCCGGGAATACAACCGGGTGCTCACGGAAAAGGCGGCGGCCAGCAACAACCTCATCCAGGACAAGTACATCACCGTCTCCGTGGCCCGTAAGAACGCGGAGGAGGCCAGGGCATTTTTCCACCGGGTAGACGCCGACCTCTCGAAAAACCTGGGGCGTCTGGACAGCGGCGCGAAAGCCTTGGACACCTATGAGCGCCTACGCATCCTCCACGACTTCTTCCGGTCCGGCGAGGAACAGTTTTACAAGTTTGACCTGAACGCCTCCATGCGCCTGGGGCACAGCTTCAAAGACTACATCGCCCCTGACGGCATGAAGTTTCTCTCCGACCACTTTGAACTGGGCGGCAAAGTGGGACGGGTGCTGTTCATGCGGAAGTATTCCAGTTACATCAAGGACGACATGATTACCAGTATGGCCGACTTCCCCCGGACGCTGGTGCTGTCCATCGACCTGCTCCCGGTCCCCACCGACGAAGCGGTGCGGGATGTGCAGTCTCAGATCATGAGTATTGAGAGCGATATTACCAGGTGGCAGCAGAGGCAGAACGCCCGGAACAACTTTACCGCCGTGGTCCCCTATGAGTTGGAACAGCAGAGGGCGGAGACCAAGGAATTTCTGGACGATCTGAGCACCAGGGATCAGCGCATGGTCTATGCCAATGTGACCCTGCTGCACATGGCCGACACACTGGAACAGCTCGACGCCGACACGGAGACCCTGCTCTCCAAGTCCCTGTGTGACTTCTCCATTCTCAGATACCAGCAGGAGGACGGCTTTAACACCGCCCTGCCCTATGGCCTGCGCTCCATCGACGTGACCCGCACGCTGACCACCGAGGCCGCGGCCTCCCTGATGCCCTTCCGCGTCCAGGAGATTCAGGACATGGGGGGCATTTACTGCGGCGTCAACGCCGTCAGCAAAAATCTTCTGATCTGCAACCGCAAGAATCTCCTCAATCCCCACGGCTTCATCCTGGGCGTCTCCGGCTCCGGCAAGTCCTTCACCATGAAGGAGTTTATCACCTTTATCGCCCTGTCTACCAATGATGATATTATCATCATCGACGCCGAGCGCGAGTATGGGGACCTGGTGCGGGCCCTCCGGGGGATCGTCCTGGAGATCTCCCCAAACAGCCGCCACCACATCAATCCTCTGGAAATCGCCAGAGGCTACGGCATGGGGGAAAACCCGGTGGCCCTCAAGTCCGAACTGCTGATGAGCATTTGCGAACAGCAGATGGGAGAGGGCCAGTTGGGGGCTTTCCATAAATCCATCATTGACCGCTGCACCGCCAGCGTGTACCACGACTTCATCAAGAGCGGCGGCAAGGCCCGCCAGCCCATCCTCTCCGACTGGAGGAACGAGATCAAGCGCCAGCCGGAACGGGAGGCCCAGGAGCTGGCCCTGGCCTCCGAGCTGTTCGTGGAGGGCTCCTTAAATATGTTTGCCCATGAGACCAACGTGGACATAGACAGCCGGATCATTGTTTTTGACCTCTACGAGATGGGGGACCAGTTGAAGCCCACCGCCCTCAACGTCACCATGGAGACCATTCAAAACCGGGTAGCCACCAACCGCCTGGCCGGGAAATACACCTGGGTATTCGTGGATGAGGTGTACTTGTTTTTCAAGTATTACTACTCCGCCCAATTCCTCTACAAGGCATGGAAGCGGTTTCGCAAGTACGGCGCGGCCCTGACCGCCGCCACGCAGAATGTGGAGGAGTGCCTGCGCTCCGAGACGGCCCGGCTCATGTTCGCCAACAGTGAGTTTCTGGTGCTTCTCAACCAGGCCGCCACAGACCGGGCGGAGCTGGCGAAACTGCTCAATATCTCGGAAAGCCAGATGGGCTATGTCACCAACGCGGAGGCCGGTCACGGCCTGCTCCGTGTCGGCGGCGCTATTGTCCCGTTTGCCAACGAGTTTCCCCGGACCGGGGCCCTGTATCAACTGTGGAACACCACTCCCACAGACAAGTGAAGCCATGTCAAAACTCCCCTCAAATTGAGGGGAGTTCTTTTTTAATGTATCGAGTAAGGAGGAACCATGCCGGAGATCAAGGAAAAGCCCAAGGCGGGCAAGCCGAAGGGCAGACGAAAAAGCGCCGGTCCGCCCAGACAGGCCGGACGGCTGATGAAAGAGAAGCTGGTCCGGGAAGTGGACCAGCGGAAAGAGCGGGAGGCCGAAAACGGCTCCTATGCTGTGGACCAGGTGGAACAGGCCGGAGTTCAGGGCGCGGATGAATTTATACAGGCCCTCCGGCCAAACCACAAGAGGAAATCCGGTGCCGGGAATACGCAGAGCGCAAAGGAAAATAGAGACGGCCGGCCGGAACGGGAGGTCCCGCCCCAGGGACAGCCGACAAGCGCCCCCAAGGAGCGGAGGCCGGTGGAAGGTCAGAGGCCCCAGCGGCAAGGGACAGCCCCAGAGAGCGAAGCCCAGGCGGACAGCAGGCGGTCCCCATCCGGGAGCGCCCCCGGATTGCGGCAAAAGAGCGCGGGCGGGCCAAGGTCCTCCAGGGACAGGCGCGCCCGGATGCCTTGCCGTTGGAAACACCTTCAGCAAAAGTGGATCGGGAGCCAGCCCGCGGGCCCAGGTCCGCCGAATATCACGGTAAGGCCCGCCCCGGCGAGGGGCAGAGGTTCAGTCCGGGTGTCTGGAAACCAGGGGAGGATGTTCGCCGCCCTGTCATGGGCGGGGCAAAACCCAAGACCGGAGCCCCAGGCGCAAAGGGACGCGCCGCGCCTTTGCCGGGAGGCAAGGCGCCTCTGGGGCCCAAGGTCCGGGGAGCCGAGAAGCCTGCCCGGCGGTTTGTCCAAGCGTTCCAAAAGCCCGCCCAGGCCGCCCGGCAGTCCGCCCAGCGCCGCCTGGCCCGGCAGGCAGCCCGCACCGCAAAGGGAGCCGCCGAGCTGGGCCGGAGGCTGACGGCAGCGGTGGTCCGGGCCGTGGCCGCTATGATGGGGAGTTTGATCGGGCTGGCTGGCGGCGCCGTTGTTTTGATCGTTCTCGTTGTCGTGGTGCTGATCGCCGCCATCGCCAGTTCCCCCTTTGGGATATTCTTTACCAGCGAGTCCAGCGCCCCGGAGACCGTCTCCGTCTCACAGGCGGTTGCCGCGGTTAATGTGGAATACAACGCCAAGCTGGAGGCGTTGCAGGCGGGGGGCTACGACGATATTGTGATCCACGGCCAGGGGCCGGACTGGGCCGAGGTCCTGGCTGTGTTCGCCGTCCATACGGCTGGGAAGGACACAGGCGTGGATGTGGCCACGCTGGACCAGGACCGGGTGGACCGTTTGAAAGCCGTATTTTGGGACATGACGGAGATCACATCTAAAGTAGAGACCATAGACCATCCGGGCGGCGAGGACAGCGAGGGGTGGACAGAATCCATCCTGCATATCACCATTACCCCTAAGACCGCCGATGAAATGCGGACCGTCTACGCTTTCACGGATGAACAGAACAGCGCCTTGACGGAACTCCTGTCCGACCGGGCAGCCCTGGCCTCCCTGGCCGGGAGTCTCACCATTACCAGCGCCGATCTGTTGGAGGTGATCCGCGCCTTGCCCGCCGACCTGGACCAGGCCCGGAAGGAGGCGGTGAAAACCGCGCTTTCCCTGGTTGGGAAGGTGGGATATTTTTGGGGCGGAAAATCCCTGGTCATTGGCTGGGACAGCCGGTGGGGGACGCTCCGGGAAGTGACCGCCGCGGGTAGTTCCACCACCGGCACCTACCGCCCCTACGGTTTGGATTGCTCCGGCATGATGGATTGGATTTTCTACAACATCACGGGCGGCGAATACATCCTGGGCCGTGGCGGCGGTGCCACCGCCCAGCACTCCTACTGCACGCCTGTTTCTCAGGCGGACACGCAGCCCGGAGACCTGGCCTTCTACCCGGATGATTCCCATGTAGGGATCGTGGTGGGCCGGAGAGAGGACGGGAAACTGCTGATCTGCCATTGTTCCAGCGGACAAAACAATGTGGTGGTGACGGAGTTCGCCGCCAGCGGCTTTACCGCTCTTGGACGACCGGATATTTTTCAGTAAATGCTCGAAACTCCCCTCAAATTGAGGGGAGTTTCGACGTTTTTTGTGTTTTTCTGTGTAAGCTGTTAGCATTTTATGCGGAGATAACATGAAATACTGATATGGAAATGCTTTGAATTCTTGAGTTATGATGCCGGTACACCCAGCACCACCTTGGCCTGGATGACCTGTGAAAACACCTTCCTCGGGCCGCCGTATTCCTACCCGCTGGCTCCCATCTATGATGCGGTAATTTTCTGTAATCTGCATGGGGAGCCTTGCCCCTTTTGCTGGAAAAAGAGAAATGTATTAGATTTTTCTTGAGAAATAAAATTCTAATCCCTGTAATATGTCACGCCGAAGTAAGAAATAAGTCCATTAGGTCTGATACGGAAAACATAGTCTGCGTACAGAGGTCTGGTTCCATCTGCATTTGGCTTACTCCAAAAAACTAGGATATGTGCTGAATCACCATTCTTTCTAGTCTCAAGAGTATATAGTTCCCCATTTTGAATGCTAGTATCGAAATCTATATCCGTTATTGTCGACCAGTTATCAATTTGTGAAAATACTCCTTCGACATAAACGTTTATTGTGGCAATTTTATAACCGTTTACGTTTTTCAAAATCACAAACGAATTCGGCCGATGACTCTTTCTCTGGGGGGCTTTTGAAAGACATATGGTCTGGAGATTTTTCCGTGGTGAGATCTTCTTGCGTATTTGATATTGCTCCCGCAGAGGGAACAAGGGCAACAAGTAGTATAACAGACATACAGATTAAGCAAAAGAATTTTTGATAAATTAGGAAGTAT
>ENA-OQDA01000456-OQDA01000456.1-human-gut-metagenome-genome-assembly--contig:-NODE-456-length-16960-cov-4.298164_pt1 | contig 16960 bp, 13 predicted proteins | sample MGYA00242771_ERZ504603 | MGnify/ENA primary metagenome ERZ504603 (study PRJEB26092, sample SAMD00036328) | human gut metagenome | host: Homo sapiens | study: EMG produced TPA metagenomics assembly of...
ATCGGATGTTATCTCGTGTTTGCACTCTTCTATGTACTTGTTTATGTCGTAACGTCAAAAAGCTATTATACGATCATAAGCAGTAAGGAAAAATAGAAAAAATCAATAAATTTCTATTCATACCCGGGAAACAATGTTATACTTGAGTATATCAATACAGCGATCCGCAGAGAGGAGTGGCACATATGATGAAACACACGATTATCACGATCGGAAGGCAATTCGGAAGCGGCGGGCATGAAGTAGGAAATCGATTGGCAGAACGGCTTGACATTCCGCTTTACGATCATAATCTGATCCGCATGGCGGCGCAGGAGCTTCGGATCAGCAGTGAAGATGCGACGCAGGTAGACGAGACGATTCTCGGAAGATTTCTCACGGCATATATAGTCAGTACAGGAAACTATACTGCATTTATGAGCGGAGACGAGTCGGGAGAACCTCTAAGTGATCTCGTCTTTAACAGGCAGTCGGCGATCATAAGGAAACTTGCGGAGAAAGGTCCGGGAATTTTTGTCGGAAGATGTGCGGATTATATCCTCGGAGATTATTCAAACTGCATCAATACGTTTATTTATGCATATAAGGACGATCGTATCCGCAGAATCATGAAGCTTTATGAACTAAACGAAAAGCAGGCGGCAGATAAGATCAAAAAGACAGACCGCGAAAGGAAGCTTTATTATGAGGCAAGGACCGGCCGCGAATGGGGTGGAATCGAGTCGAACAGCATGATGTTTAATACGAGTCTTTTAGGGATCGACGGAGCGGTGGATGCTCTCGAAGCTATTTACCGCAAATGGGATGCCGGGAGAGACGTCGAGTCATAAAATGCCGGCATATATGTAAAATGAATGACACGTCATGCAGGGGAGTTTTTATTTCGGAAGAAAAAGCCGGATAGATACAAAATAAAGCAGTTAAAAACGGGTACGTGAAAAAAACCGAGCGTACTCGTTTTTTCTTATTGATAATCCTATATTTTTTGTGGTATAATCCTTATTAATCATGATAAACAGAGAAGAGATCGTTTATCGGAACAATAAGAGAAATGAAAGGGAATGAGACATGAGTTTTATATCGTATTTGATTAATGGAATCAGTCTTGGAAGTGTCTATGCGATCATAGCGCTTGGGTATACGATGGTTTATGGGATTGCGAAGATGCTGAACTTCGCCCATGGCGACGTTATTATGATCGGTGCGTATATGGCGCTGATCACGATGATGAAGGCGGGGATGTCGCCGATCCTTGCGATCGTTGCCGCTGTAATCGTGTGTACGGTACTCGGAATCTTGATCGAACGTATCGCGTACAAACCGCTGCGTAACGCATCGTCTTCACTTGCCGTATTGATCACGGCGATCGGCGTAAGCTACCTTCTCCAGAATACGGCGCTTCTCGTATTCGGGGCGAACGCACAGACGTTTCCGTCGGTTATTAAGTGGAAAGGTTTGTCTTTGGCAGGCGGCAAGCTGAACATTTCAGGGGAGACGATCGTGACGATCGCGGCATGTGTAGTGATCATGATCGTACTGATGCTGTTCGTGCAGAAATCAAAGCCGGGTCAGGCAATGCGCGCTGTATCGGAAGATAAAGGCGCGGCTCAGCTTATGGGAATCAATGTAAACGGAACGATCGCTCTTACGTTTGCAATCGGGTCGGCGCTGGCGGCTGTTGCAGGTGTGCTTTTGTGTTCGGCATATCCGAGCCTGACGCCGTATACAGGAGCGATGCCGGGTATTAAGGCGTTCGTAGCGGCTGTATTTGGAGGAATAGGTTCGATACCGGGAGCGTTTATCGGAGGAATTCTGCTCGGTGTGATCGAGATTTTCGGAAAAGCATACATTTCGTCACAGATGGCGGATGCGATCGTATTCGCGGTACTTATCATTGTGCTTCTTGTGAAACCTACAGGTTTGTTAGGTAAGAAAATTCAAGAGAAAGTGTAGGTGATCAGAGCGATGGATAAATTAAAAAATATGAAAAAAACTACAAAAAATAATATCATCACATATGCTCTTGTTATCGCGGCATTTGTGATCATGCAGTCACTGATCAACGCCGGAAGTATTTCCAGCCTTCTTGAAGGATTGATGGTTCCGCTTTGTATTTATATTATTATGGCTGTGTCGCTGAACCTCGTAGTCGGCGTACTTGGAGAATTGAGCCTCGGACATGCGGGCTTTATGTGTGTCGGCGCGTTTGCAAGTGCATTCTTTTCAAAATGCATGAGAGATACGATCGAATCGGCTTCACTGCGCTTCTTTCTGGCTCTTTTGATCGGAATTGCGGCTGCTGCGATCTTCGGCATTCTGATCGGAATTCCGGTTCTGCGTCTGAAAGGCGACTATCTGGCGATCGTGACATTGGCATTCGGAGAGATCATTAAAAACCTCGTAAACGTATTGTATATAGGTAAAGATTCCAACGGTTTTCATTTTTCGACAAAAGATGTGATGGCGCTGAATATGGAACCGGACGGAAAGGTTATCATTAACGGTCCGCAGGGGATTACGGGAACGCCGAAAGATGCGACGTTTTTTATCGGATTTATACTGATTCTGATTACGTTGTTTATCGTGCTTAATCTGATCCATTCAAGAGACGGACGCGCGATCATGGCGATCCGTGACAACCGTATCGCGGCGGAATCAGTCGGTATTAATATTACAAAATATAAACTGATGGCGTTTACGATATCTGCGGCGATGGCAGGAGCGGCAGGCGTGCTTTACGCTCACAATCTGTCTACGCTGACGGCGAATACAAACAACTTCGGTTATAATATGTCGATCATGATCCTTGTCTTTGTCGTTTTGGGCGGTATCGGAAATATCAGAGGTTCGATCATAGCGGCAGTGATCCTGACACTTCTTCCGGAGATGCTCCGTGGATTGTCAGATTACCGTATGCTGATCTATGCGATCGTTCTCATTGTCATGATGCTCTTTAACTGGGCGCCGAAAGCGATCGAGTGGAGAGAAAAATATCTTTCTTTCGGAAAGAAGAAAAAGGAGGCTGTAAAATAATGGCGTTACTGGAAGTTAAAAATCTCGGGATTTCATTTGGCGGTCTCCGTGCGGTAAACGGGTTTGACATTTACGATTGAAAAAGAAGCTCTGTACGGACTGATCGGTCCGAACGGCGCGGGAAAGACGACTGTATTCAACCTTCTTACAGGAGTATATAAGCCGGACAGCGGAAAAGTGCTGCTGGACGGAACGGATATTACAGGGAAAAACACGATTGAGATCAATAAGGCGGGAATCGCCCGTACATTTCAGAATATCCGGCTGTTTAAGCAGTTAAGTGTTCTTGATAACGTGAAAGTAGGACTTCACAATAAACATCATTATTCTACTCTTTCGGGAGTCTTAAGACTTCCCGGTTACAGAAAAGTGGAAAAAGAGATGGATGAGCAGGCAATGGAACTTTTGAAAGTGTTCAATCTGGAAGATGTGGCGCATGTTGCCGCCTCTAATCTTCCGTACGGACAGCAAAGAAGGCTTGAGATCGCCAGAGCGATGGCGACAGAACCGAAGCTTTTGCTGCTCGACGAGCCCGCTGCGGGCATGAACCCGAACGAGACGGGGGAATTGATGGACATGATCCGTTTTGTGAGAGAAAAATTCCATATGACGATCCTTTTGATCGAACATGATATGAAACTGGTAAGCGGCATTTGCGAGAAGTTGACGGTGCTCAACTTCGGAGAGGTGCTCTGTGAAGGTAAAACGTCGGATGTTTTAGCCCGAAGAGGTATTGTTGGCCGTAGAATATCCAATAGGACGCACCGATGGCTTCGGTACCGTTGCCCAATACCGTCACGGAGCCTTCGTCGAGTGATTCGCTGGTGACGAGATAAGTGCCTTCGTCGGCCTTGGCTGCTATGACGTATTTGCTTGTACCCGGAGTTGTGGTGCCGCCATTACCGTTGCCTCCGCCGGAAGTTGTGTCGTCATCGCTGCATGAAGTCAATGCGCCGCCAGCGCAGAGGGCGGCAGCAAGCGCCCAAGTAAAGAATCTTTTTTCCATGTTTTAATTATTTATTGAGTGAATGATGCTGTTTATTTCCCGAAGTAAACCCTTACCTTTCCATAGAAAGCCCGTCCGGCCTTTTGCAGACTGTAATTGTCGTAAAGCTTTTCGTCCGTCAGGTTACGGCATTCGAGCGAAAAAGTTGTAACGTCCCTTGGCCACACTGTAATTCAGCGTGAGGTTATGGGAGAACTGTTCGGGGACGCGTGCTTTGGTGTCCGGGTCGCCGAAGTCTTCCCAGTACAGGGGGAACTCATGCTGGTAGTAGCTGTCGTAAGTGAGCGAGAGCATGTTGCCTTTGCCGAACAAGTCATGCCAATAGAATGATGCGTCGAAGTTGGCGTAGCGGTAGGGCTGGTTGGGGATGCGCTGTCCGTAGGTCAGCGAAGCCTGCCCCGTGCCTTCGGCCAACCGTTTCTCACGGTCGATGGCATCCATGCTGTTGAATGTTCCGCCCAAGCTGAACCAGTTCGCATAGCTGTAACGCAAGGAGACGTTGTATCCTTTGGTCTTGACCCGTCCGTGGTTCTCGTAGAATCCGAAGTCCATACCGCCCACGTTGTCCAATCCGCGACGGATGTAATCCTTCGTGTCGCGGTAGATGAGGCTTCCTTCCATGTACAGTCCGTGCTTACCGAATCGCGGAGTGTATCCGAGGTTGAAGTTGACATTGTCGCTTTTTTCGGGACGCAGGTTCGCCCGTCCGGCTTCCAGGTCCTCGTCACCGAAAAGTTCGTCGGTCGAGGGCAGACGGTAAGCTTTCTCGTATGACAGCTTGGCCTGCAGGTTTTTCAGGATGAAGTAAGTTCCCGCTGCTCCATAGCCGAAAGCACTCGTTTTTTGCGACATCTGTATGTAATTGCCGATACCGTCGTCGCTTTGGGATACGGGGCCTTCGTTGTATTGGTTGTAATACTTGCCGAACACCGTGGCGTTCCATTTCTCTGTGGGCATGAAGCGGTAAGACAGTCCGGTGACGTTCTTGCGGGAACGCTTGGGGATGCTGAAGTCCGAGAGGCGCGAACTTCCTGCGACGTACGAACGAGTGGTGCGTTCAAAAGTGCTCAGCACATGGTTGAGCGTGAGCAGATGGGCGTGGCCGATGCGGTAGTTGGCCGTGAGCGTACCGTTCCAGTTCTTGTTCTTGGCCTCGTTGTTCTGGTTGGATTGCTCCCCGGGTACACCGGTATATTTCCGTTGTCCCAACCAGTTGTATTTGTAAGATGCCGTATCTATGTTGTGGGTGATGTTGTGGTTGTAGTTGACATTGGCCATGACATCGAGTCCCTCGACCCACAAGTTGCGTTTGCGGTATTCCAAAGAGGGAATGAACGAGAAGCCATGACGGTGTTTTTCTCCGAATACGACTTTCTGCAACACTCCGTTTTGTATCTCCTTATAAAAGTGGGTGTAGGTAAAGCCCAGCATCAGGCGGTCGGCCCATTTCTTGTCGGCCACCCCGATTTTGCCGCTCACGGCTTCGTTGTGGAAACGGTCGTTGAAACGTTTTATATGGTAAATCTTTGTCTTGTCAGTGTTCTCCGAGATACCGTCGTCGCTAAATTCCGTAACGTAGTAATCAATGTAATAGTTGTTGTCCGAGAAATTCTGGAAAGCGTTGATTTCATACAGCAGACCGTTCTTGAACGACTGTCCGAAGTTGACGAAAGATTTGTGGGTGTTGAACGAGCCGTAAGAATAAGAGGCATCGGCAAACCAACCGAGTTTCCTTTGGTTGGTGACGATATTGATGACCCCGCCCAAGGCATCGGTACCGAAACCGACGGGAACCACTCCACGGTAGACCTCGATGCGTTCGGCGAAGTTCACCGGCAGGTTGTTCAGATTGAGGGCTGTTCCGGCTCCTTCCTGCGGTACGCCGTCGATAAAGATCTTGACGTGTTTGCCCGTAAAACCGTCGAGCATGAGTTGCATGTCCGAACCCATTCCGCCCGTCTCGCGCAGCTTGACGCCCGGAACGGTGGTCAGCACTTCGGCCAGGTTCTTATTCAGTCCGGCCATGCCTTTCAAGTCTACGGCCACAGCGTTGAATGCCGATTTGTTGATGCGGCCCACGTGGCTGGCTTCCACTTTCACTTCGGCCAGTTCCATATCTTTCTGGTGCATTTTGACATTCAACTTTTGGCGTTCGCCGGCCTGGAGAGTGACGGTACGTTCCACCGTGGCGTACCCCATAGCCTTAAACACCAATGTATGCTTTCCCGCATCGACTTTCAGATGATAGATCCCTTTTTCGTCGGGGCGTGTACCGATAGAGGTCCCTTTGACTTGTACGGTAGCAAAGTCCATGATTTCGTTCGAAGTGGAGATCACCTTGCCTGAGACCATAGCCTGTTTCCGGGCTTGTCCTGAAAGGTGGTTTGTTCCTGCAATAAATGCCAATGTAAGGCTTAACAATCTGATTACCGTTTTCAATTTTTATGAGTTTAGGAGGTTTGTTTTGCGAATGCAAAGATACGGTTTGGAAAGAGAATTTTGCAATCGTTCAAAATCAGTAATTTGCGGATTGGGTAAATACCTGTTTTTAGGTATTGCATTATTTCTTGATTGTTTTATAAGTTCATACTGGCGGAGAGATGGACGTATGGATACTTGAAAGTAAGGATATTATGAAATACGAACAAAAAGAGCGGGAATGTGTGGTTTCACATTCCCGCTCTTTGTTTATGCTTAGTTTCTGAATACCAATCCGTTTCCGTCCGCATCCACGATGATGGGTTTCGTCCGGTCGATATGCTGTGCCAGCATGGTCTTCGACAAGTCGTTCAGCAGGTAACGCTGGATGGCCCGTTTGACCGGACGGGCACCGAACTCGGGATCATAACCCGCATCGGCCAGGAAGTCCAGGGCGGCATCGGTCAGTTGCAAGGTCACGCCGTTGCCCTCCAGCATCTGGGTGATGCCGTTGATTTGCAGGCGCACCACCTGTTTGATTTGCTCCTGCGTGAGCGGCAAGAACATGATGGTCTCGTCGATACGGTTCAGGAACTCCGGACGAATGGTCTTCTTCAGCATGCCGAGCACCTCTTTTTTCGTCTCCTCGATGAGGGCTTCGCGGGCTTGTGTGCCGGTCTGCGGCGTCAGTTTCTCGAACTGGCTCTGGATGTAACCGCTCCCCAGGTTGCTCGTCATGATGATGATGGTGTTCTTGAAGTTCACCACGCGTCCCTTATTGTCGGTCAGACGGCCGTCGTCGAGCACTTGCAAGAGGATGTTGAATACGTCCGGATGCGCCTTTTCTATTTCATCGAACAGAACTACCGAGTAAGGTTTGCGGCGTACGGCCTCCGTGAGTTGTCCGCCCTCGTCGTATCCTACGTATCCCGGAGGCGCACCGATCAACCGGCTTACGCTGAATTTCTCCTGATATTCCGACATGTCGATACGCGTCATCAGCGTCTCGTCGTCGAAGAGGTATTCGGCCAAAGCCTTGGCCAGTTCGGTCTTGCCTACACCGGTCGTTCCCAAGAAGATGAACGAACCGATGGGACGTTTCGGGTCTTGCAGTCCCGCACGGCTGCGCCGCACGGCATCGCTCACGGCCTGTATAGCTTCGTCCTGCCCGATGACCCGTTTGTGGAGTTCCTCTTCCAGATGGAGCAGCTTCTCGCGCTCGCTTTGCAGCATCTTGCTCACGGGTATGCCCGTCCAACGGCTTACCACATCGGCGATGTCTTCCGAGGTCACTTCCTCTTTAATCATCGCGTCTGCGCCCTGCGTGTCCTTCAACTGGTCTTGTATCCGGTTGATTTCGTCCTCCAATGCCTTGAGCTTGCCGTAGCGGATTTCGGCCACCTTGCCATAGTCGCCTTCGCGTTCGGCCCGTTCGGCCTCGAACTTCAACTGCTCGATTTGCTGTTTGTTCTGCTGGATTTTGTTCACCAGTCCGCGTTCGGCCTCCCATTTGGCCTTGTAGCTGCTTTCCTGTTCTTTCAGTTCGGCAATCTCCTTGCTCAGTTGTTCCAGTTTGGGCTGGTCGTTTTCCCGTTTGATGGCCTCGCGCTCGATTTCCAACTGTTTCAACCGGCGTTCGATTTCGTCCAATTCCTCCGGTACGGAGTCACGCTCCATACGCAGTTTGGCTGCCGCCTCGTCCATCAGGTCGATGGCCTTGTCCGGCAGGAAACGGTCGGTGATATAGCGGTTGGAAAGTTCCACGGCGGCGATGATGGCGTCGTCTTGGATACGCACCTTGTGGTGGTTCTCATATCTTTCCTTCAGTCCCCTCAGGATGGAAATGGTGCTGAGCGTGTCCGGCTCGTTGACCATGACCGTCTGAACGGCGTTCCAGTGCCTTGTCCTTTTCGAAGTACTTCTGGTATTCGTCCAACGTGGTGGCACCGATGCTTCTCAGCTCGCCCCGTGCCAAGGCAGGCTTCAGGATGTTGGCGGCATCCATGGCACCCTCGCCTTTTCCCGCGCCCACCAACGTGTGGATTTCGTCGATGAAAAGGATGATGCGCCCTTCGCTTTTCGTCACTTCGTTGATGACGGATTTCAGACGTTCCTCAAACTCTCCTTTGTATTTGGCACCGGCGATAAGCGCGCCCATGTCGAGGGAGTAGAGCTGTTTGTCTTTCAGGTTCTCCGGTACGTCGCCCCGCAGGATACGATGAGCCAGTCCTTCCACGATGGCCGTCTTACCCGTACCCGGTTCGCCGATTAATATGGGGTTGTTCTTCGTACGTCGGCTCAGGATTTGCAGCACGCGCCGTATCTCTTCATCCCGTCCGATGACCGGGTCGAGCTTTCCGCTCCGCGCTTCCTCGATGAGATTCTTGGCGTACTTGTTGAGCGCTTGATAAGTGTCTTCACTGTTTTGGGAAGTCACTTTTTCTCCTTTACGCAGTTCGTTGACGGCAGATGCCAGTTCCTTTTCAGTGATGCCTGCGTCTTTCAGGATTCTGGAGGCCGTGCTTTTCACGGTCAGCAAAGCCAGAAGCATCGGTTCGAGCGAGACGAACTCGTCGCCGCCCTTGGAAGCGTAATCCTGTGCCCGTGTCAGCACTTCGTTGCTTTCGCGGCTCAGGTAGGGTTCGCCCCCTCGCACCTTTGGCAGCGAAGCGATCTGGCTTTCCAGTATCTGTTCGATTTGCCTGCTGTTGACACCCAGTTTCTGAAAGAGGAAATTCGTGACGTTTTCCCCCACTTGAGGATACCGGCAACAAGTGCTCCGGTTCGATGGCTTGCTGTCCCCTTGCCTGTACCAAGGTTGACGGCTTCCTGAATGGCCTCTTGGGCTTGATGGTAAATTTGTCAAAAGTCATGGTTGTTTCCTTTCTATATTTAATTGTTTATTTTTCTGTATTTCAGTGTGGCGTTTTTCGAGCCACACTTATTCTGTATCAAAATGTTTGCCATAAGGAATAGTCTGACAAAATGTCATAAAACATGAAAAAATGGCAAGGCCGTAATGCTTCGCGGACTGACGGCTTTGGCATGTGGGATTTCATGTGAGGGACAAGCGTCTTTGTCAAAAAGTCAAATCGGCCTTCATGAGAATCCGTTATTTGCGTCCCCGTGCGGAAGGCTGCGGAAATACGCGATTCTCGCGGGGCAGCGGGAAGACAGTCTGTCGTCCGTATGGAGCTTTCCGGCAACATCCGGAAGGCCGGGCTGCGAGGTTCTGCGCAGGAGAGTGACGGGCGTGATAGTACAAATCGGATAGACATGGCATTTTGACATCTGTCTTTGGCAGACGAAAAGGCTTCAAATAGCAAAAAATCAAGCCGGAAAAGCTTGTCCTTACGTCGTTTTCAGGTACATTTCGCCTCCCGATGCAGACCTCCTCCGGCCGACAAACGGAGAAAAAAAATGTTTTTTCAGCCGAACGGAAAATCAATCTCTTGAGATTGAAACGCGTTTCGGCTTAAATAGATTAAAAAACGAACCTTAAACGTGAAAAATTGTATTTAAGGATGCCTCGAAAACATCTGAAACTACGCTGGAAAAAGGTTTTTCCACTGGCCTGCATGACCTTTTTGCTGTCATTTTGAAAGCAAAAAGACGCAGTTGGTGACGACAGATTCTCGTTTCATGCGCTGCTCTGCTTTTGTTTTTTTGTATCTTTGTGAACGGAAAACAGTACTACATAAAATGGAAAAAACGAAATGGAGTGAGAATGTCATACTGGTGGATGCGGATTACGTGGATGCCGTGGCATTCAATTTAATCGTGAATTTCGAGCGGATGCTGAACCGTCCGATTCCTAAGGCCGACCTGGCGCAATGGCTGGTTTGCGCGGCTTTGGACGGGGGAGTCGGAGAGGGAAAGAACGACATACAGGTCGTGTTTATCCACGGCAAGGGGCGGAAAGCCTTAGACAACTTCACCCCCTCGGACTTCGAGGCCGAGCTTGACGGCAAGGCGTTCTGCGACGGACATTTGGGAGAATTCAAGTTGAGTTCCGTACAGGTGGAGAACTTGGTGGACGGAGATGCCCTCTATTTGCAGTCGCTCGAGGCATTGGCCGACGAGAAAGGCATCAAACGACTGGTCATCGTGCCGGACGTGGAGAAATACGGTCTTCGAGTACGCGAGATTTTGGGCCGGACCGAAGGCAAGGACATCACGTTGCTGGCCATGGAACCTCAGGCGGGGAGAGGATTCCGTCAGGAAATTCTCGGTTACTCGTTGATGAATGCGTTGGGCATCAGAGGAGACGAAATTTGCGATTAAGCGAGAACAGACCGAACTTGTTCGAGTCTGCCGAGCGTGAGCAAATTATCTATTCAAATAAAAATCAAAAAAACAGGCTTTTTCTTTACTTCTTGGAAAAAGTCATTAACTTTTGCATCCTATACATATTTTAATTATAATACCGAATTCAAAAAAATGGGAAAAGTTTAATTATCGGTGCCGGTGGTGTGGCTACGGTAGCAGCGCACAAAGTGGCCCAGCATCCGGAAGTGTTTGACGAAATCATGATTGCCAGCCGTACGAAGGCCAAGTGTGACGCTATCGTGAAGGCCATCGGGAACCCGTCTATCCAAACGGCAAAGGTGGACGCCGACAATGTGGAAGAGTTGGTGGAACTGCTGAACGGTTACAAACCGGACATGGTGATGAATCTGGCCTTGCCTTATCAGGACTTGACCATTATGGAAGCTTGCCTGCAAACCGGATGCAATTATCTGGATACGGCAAACTACGAGCCGAAGGACGTGGCTCATTTTGAATACAGTTGGCAGTGGGCCTACAAGAAACGTTTCGAAGAGGCCGGACTGACTGCCATTCTGGGTTGCGGTTTCGACCCGGGCGTTTCCGGCGTGTACACGGCATACGCGGCCAAACATTATTTCGATGAAATCCATTACCTGGACATCGTGGACTGCAATGCGGGAAATCATCATAAGGCTTTTGCCACAAACTTCAATCCGGAAATCAACATCCGCGAAATTACGCAGAACGGACGTTATTACGAGAACGGACAGTGGGTGGAGACGAAGCCTATGGAAATCCATAAGGACCTGACGTATCCGAACATCGGTCCGCGCGACTCTTATCTGTTGTTCCACGAAGAGCTCGAATCGCTGGTGAAGAACTTCCCGACCATCAAGCGGGCACGCTTCTGGATGACTTTCGGACAGGAATACCTTACGCATCTGCGCGTGATTCAGAATATCGGTATGGCACGCATAGACGAGGTGGATTACAATGGAGTGAAAATCGTTCCGTTGCAGTTCCTCAAGGCCGTGTTGCCCAACCCGCAGGATTTGGGTGAAAACTACGAAGGCGAGACCAGTATCGGTTGCCGTATCCGTGGGGTGAAGGACGGAAAAGAGCTGACTTATTACGTGTACAATAATTGCAGCCATCATGCCGCTTATCTGGAGACCGGCATGCAGGGGGTCAGCTATACGACGGGCGTGCCGGCCATGATAGGAGCCATGATGTTCCTGAAAGGCCTCTGGAAGAAGCCCGGCGTGTGGAATGTGGAAGAGTTCGACCCGGATCCGTTCATGGAGGAGTTGAACAAGGACGGGCTTCCCTGGCACGAAGTGTTCAATGGCGACCTTGAACTTTAATGCAGTATATCCCGGATAGCATCTCTTGTCGGGGTGCTGCCGGGAGCTGAAACATAGATGATTTGATTATAAAAAAAGATTATGGCAAAGAAAGAAGAAGAAACCACTGGGGGCGGCGGACCGAATACGGAGAAGCTGAAAGCCCTGCAAGCGGCGATGGACAAGATAGAGAAGAACTTCGGAAAGGGTTCTATCATGAAACTGGGCGACGACCACGTGGAACAGGTGGATGTGATTCCTACGGGTTCCATCGCGTTGAATGCCGCTTTGGGCGTGGGGGGATACCCGCGCGGACGTATTATAGAGATTTACGGTCCGGAGAGTTCCGGTAAAACGACCTTGGCCATCCATGCCATTGCCGAGGCGCAGAAAGCCGGCGGGATAGCCGCGTTTATCGATGCGGAGCACGCTTTCGACCGTTTTTATGCCGCCAAGTTGGGCGTGGATGTGGACAATTTGTGGATTTCCCAACCGGACAACGGGGAGCAGGCATTGGAAATAGCCGACCAGTTGATCCGTTCGTCGGCTATCGACATTATCGTGATAGACTCCGTGGCTGCCTTGACACCGAAAGCCGAGATCGAGGGCGATATGGGGGATAATAAAGTCGGTTTGCAGGCCCGCCTGATGAGTCAGGCTTTGCGTAAACTGACTTCCACAATCAACAAGACGAACACCACTTGTATTTTCATCAACCAGCTTCGTGAGAAAATCGGTGTGATGTTCGGAAATCCGGAGACGACGACCGGTGGTAACGCTTTGAAATTTTACGCCAGCGTGCGTCTGGACATCCGTCGCGTGACGAGTATCAAGGACGGCGACGAGGTGGTCGGTAATCAGGTACGCGTGAAAGTGGTGAAGAACAAGGTGGCGCCTCCTTTCCGTAAGGCTGAATTTGAAATCACCTTTGGAGAAGGTATCTCTAAAATCGGCGAAATCGTAGATTTGGGTACGGAGCTGGGCATTCTGAAGAAGAGCGGTTCCTGGTACAGTTACAACGATACGAAGATAGGACAAGGAAGGGATGCCGTGAAAAATATGTTGAAAGACAACCCCGAACTCTGTGACGAAGTGGAAGGACTGATTGCGGCAGCCTTGCAGGATGCCAATGCCAATCCGTGACAATATCCTTTTTTATGAACGAAAAGAATGGCCGCAGGGCTGTTCTTTTCCGTTTATTTGTAAGACAACCCTAACCAAATTTTTGATAACATGAGAGTATTACGAACTTTATTTTTATTGATGAGTGTGGCTTCGTGTCCTTTTGTCATGTCGGGCAAAGCCGCAAAAACAGCTAAATCCCATGTGGACGAAGTGTGTATGATGATTGGTACGGATGGTAGCCATGAGACGGAATACGGGGGGACGACTCCGGCCGTGGGTTCGCCTTTTGCCATGACGCAGTGGTGCGCGGCGACCCGCCTCAACGGTATATCCCGTACGATGTATCGCCGTTGCGATTCGGTCTTAATCGGTTTTATGGGGACGCACCAGCCGGCCATCTGGATGGGAGATTACGGGTTCATGACCCTGATGCCCCAAAGTGGAGAGCTGAAAATCAAGGCGACGGACAGACAGGTGCGTCTGGACCATGGGAAAGAAGCGGCTACACCTTATTATTATAAGGTGGCATACGCTTCGGGAAAACACGACGCTTCGGAGATTACCACGGAAATGACGGCGACTTCACGTGCGTCTTTCTTTCATATCACTTACCCCAAAGGGGAAAAATCCTTGCTTTATTTGGAGGCCGGGAGGGAAAACGAAGGAGGTTTCATACGCATTTATCCCGACAAGCGTGAGGTGCATATATATAATAAGGAAAGGCATGATGCCCATTTGGGGCCGGCCTTACCGGGATTCAAAGGATATTATGTGTTGAAGTTCTCCGAAGACTTCGCCGGTTACGGCACATGGCGCGACGGGGCGGTCAGCGGAATGTCTGTACAGGCGGAAGGTGGCTCGGTAGGCGGATATGTCGAGTTTCCTGCGGGGACGACGTGGGTTGATGTACGTATCGGCAGTTCTTTTATCGACTTCGAGCAAGCTGCGGTGAACCTGTCGAAAGAGATTCCGGCCAGGTCTTCGTTTGCATCCGTGACGAAAAAAGTGAAAAAGGAATGGGAGGAAAAGCTTTCCAAGATAGAACTGGAGGGGGCGAGCGAAGAAGACCGTACGATATTCTATACGGCGTTTTTCCGTACCTTGCAGTATCCTCGGGAGTTTTCGGAATATGGCCGTTATTACAGTCCGTTTGACGATAAGGTGCATCAGGGCGTTTCCTATAATGCTTATTCTTTGTGGGATACTTTCAGGGCTGAACCACCCTTGGCATGCAAATCATGGCGCCCCGAACGGGTGGATGATATGGTTATGGCATTGGTACAAATGTACGAAGAGGGCGGCTGGATACCCAAATGGCCGAATCCTACCTATACGAATATCATGATCGGCACGCATGCGGACGCTGTAATAGCGGATGCTTACATCAATGGCTTTCGCGATTATGACGTGGAGAAGGCGTATGAAGCGATTCGTAAGGATGCCTACGTGCCTCCTACGGACGACAGTCTCCACCGTTGGGGGGACAGAGAATGGTGGAACGGCGGATATGAGGCACGCGGCGGATTGTCTTATTACCTGAAGAACGGTTACGTGGCGGATGACCGGACGAATGAATCCGTGGCCCGCACGTTGGAATTTGCTTTAAGCGACTATTGCATTGCCCAAATGGCAAAGGCTTTGGGAAAAACGGCCGATTATGAAGATTTAATGAGAAGGGCAAAGAATTACCGCTATTTGTATAATCCGAAAACGAAACTTTTCCAAGCGCGCAATGCCGATGGCAGTTGGGCTGGGGAGCATTCAGGGTTTACCGAAGGGGCCAACTGGACTTATCAATTTTGTGTCATGCAGGATGTGCAGGGGCTGATAGATTTGATGGGAGGTAACGAGTCTTTTGCCGCAGCGCTCGATAACGTGTTCGACAACGGGCATTACCGGCATGACAATGAACCCGGCCACCATTATGTGTATTTATATAACTATTGCGGTCGTTTCGACAAGGCGCAAGAACGTATTCCGGAAATCCTGGAAACCCATTACAGGAACGGGGCGGACGGACTGTCGGGAAATGACGATTGCGGACAGATGTCTGCCTGGTATCTGTTCAGTTCGTTGGGCTTTTATCCGGTGACTCCGGCGTCGGGAGAGTATGCGTTGGGGATTCCGCGGTTCCCGTCGGCCCGTGTGGAACTGCCGCATGGCAAGGTGTTGACAGTTCGTGCCGAAGGGCTGAAAGAACATAGGCATCTGCCGGTTATTCTTTTTAACGGAAAGAAACTGGATGCGCCTTTCATTGCCATCCGGGACTTGATGAAAGGCGGAGTTTTGGAGTTTAAAGCAGAATGAAAAAGCTGTGAAGGACTGAAGGGCGGGTTTCAGAAATTGAATCCCGCCCTTATGTATCCGGCGGTCTTGGCTCGGTCGCTGAAGCAAATCGTAATACCGATAGGGCCTATAAAGGTACGGAGGTCATATTTTACGGCTCCACCGAAGATGTGGTATCCCAACAGGTCGTTATCGTTGAAACTGTTTTTGAAAAAGTGCATCCAGTCGTCCGATGTGGCGGCGATATTGAATACACCGCTGACGTAATGCTTTCCTCCGATGCGTTGACGGGCCTCTATTCCCGCTACGACCAAAGAACGATGGGACATCTCGAAATGATTGATGCCGTAGAATGGTATTTGTTGGCTGAAGTATTTGCCCCGTTCTTGACCTCCGAGTGTATTCATCTCGGCCACGGTGTTTTCTGTCGTCAGATAGCGTCCTTCTATCCGGGGCATTAAAGTGAAGCGCGAGTTGAAAGAGAATGCGGCATTCCAGTGTATTCCGGCTGTGTGGAAGGCTTTGTTTCCGTTTAAAGGTATGGCATAGTAGTATTCCATATCGAATTCAGCTCCTTTTGTCGGGAAGTAAATATCGTCCAATGTGTTGACGGCGTATTGTGTGCCGAACTTCAGGTAGCTTTCTTTGGTAATATCTGTCGGTGAGCTGTCCTCGAAGCGATAGAGGAAGGAACCGTAGTTGTAGAGTTGGTAAATTCCTCCCAGCTTGAGACGTACGTTTTTCCAGCTTTTGGTGAATCCGACCTCTCCGAAATGATGATTGAAGCTGATGCCGTACGTCCTTTCTCCTTTCTCATAGATATTAAAATCGTTGTAAGTATAACGATAACCGGTGGTAAGGTTCCATTCCCTGCCTAAGTTGAGATTGTAATGCGCGTCGCCATAAGTTTGCTTTCCTAAACGTAAAGTCAGGTTGATGTGGTGATTCCTTTTTTTCCCGAGTTGCATTTGTCCGTTGAACAGCAAGGCTGCCAGTTCTTCGTTGTCGAACCTAAGTCCCAGATTGATGGAATTTCTGGGCGCATCGCCTATCAGGATTTTCAAGCTTCCTGCATAGCGCGCTTCGATATTTCCCGGGCGGTGCATATAGAAGAAAGGAGGGGTGGGACGGCTCACAATGGAATCGTCGGGAGAGAAACGACCCCCTATGGCCCGTAAGGTGTCTATCTGTGAGCGGGCGGCCTGTGCTCCACGTTCCATCAGGGAGTCTATGGCGGTTGTATTGAAACTGGCTGTGTTGTATCCTTTTACATCGACCTTGATATAGACGTCCGAAAGCGCGATATTTTGTTCCCAACGGTCTTTTCTTTGCAAGTCGATGAGTTGGTTGAGTCTATTAGTACACGCTAGCTGAACGGATCACTCCGCTTACACTGTGTGCCTATCAACCTTGTAGTCTTCAAGGGGTCTTACCTGATTGACTCAGTGGGATATCTTATCTTAAGGCCGGCTTCACGCTT
>ENA-OQDA01000457-OQDA01000457.1-human-gut-metagenome-genome-assembly--contig:-NODE-457-length-16949-cov-4.959101_pt1 | contig 16949 bp, 15 predicted proteins | sample MGYA00242771_ERZ504603 | MGnify/ENA primary metagenome ERZ504603 (study PRJEB26092, sample SAMD00036328) | human gut metagenome | host: Homo sapiens | study: EMG produced TPA metagenomics assembly of...
GGTATAATAAGAGTGTTGTGAGGCATTATTCGTGAAAATGTAACAAAGTCTCTTTTTTTCTGCCCGAAAATCAATTCTTTCTCAACAAATAACCGGCATGGCGTTCGCTTCCATGCCGGTTCATATTTGCCCTACTGAGCACCCTTTACCATCCGATTCTCGTCAGTAATCTGATAGGTGCTTACCAAATCCGCTACCAAATCGCGAATATAATCCTTATTCTTATATGCCGCATCCATCAGAGGCTCCAATTGATCCAACATCCACTCCACATCGAAGGGAATCGGCTTTCCGATATGAATCAGCTCGTTGTCCGTCTTCTCAAGACCTTCTTCCGCCATGAGCTTCTCTTCATACAGCTTTTCCCCCGGACGGAGACCGGTGTACTCTATTTTGATGTCCACATCCGGTTTCAGTCCGGACAGACGGATGAGGTTGCGTGCCAACGTATCTATTTTTACCGGCTCGCCCATGTCCAACACGAAGATTTCGCCGCCGTGGGCGTAACATCCGGCCTGAAGCACCAGGCTGACCGCCTCCGGAATTGTCATAAAGTAACGAATGATATCCGGATGGGTGACGGTAACCGGACCACCGGCAAGAATTTGCTTCTTGAACAGCGGAATCACGGAGCCGTTACTGCCCAGTACATTGCCGAACCGTACTGCAACGAATTCCGTCTTGCTTTGGCGCAGCTGTTCATCCTTCTCCGGCGTCGACGCCCATTTTTTGAGAATCGGATTGCAGAACAGCTGCGGTGCTTCATCCGCTTTGCCCGTCTTCACCAAATGGTCGAAGGCCTGCACAATCATCTCGCACAATCGCTTGGTGGCGCCCATGATATTGCACGGGTTTACCGCTTTGTCCGTACTGATCAGCACAAATTTATCGACGTTATGAATCATTGCCGCAAATGCGGTATTGTAGGTACCGATGACATTGTTTTTAATCGCTTCGCACGGACTGCCCTCCATCAACGGTACGTGTTTGTGGGCCGCCGCATGGAATACGATATTCGGATGATACTGCTCGACCACCTGGAAAATTCTTCTGTTATCTCGAACCGAACCGATTAGCGTTACCAGGTTCAAATCCGGATATTTCTTAATCAATTCCTGCTGAATATCATATGCGTTGTTCTCGTATATATCGAAAATAATCAATTGTTTCGGGTTGTGTGCGGCAACCTGCCGGCACAGCTCCGATCCGATGGATCCGCCGCCGCCGGTGATCAGAACTACGTTCTTTTCAATATAGCTGCAAATATCATCCAGGTTGACCTTAATGGGATCTCTGCCCAGCAAGTCCTCAATTTCCACTTTACGCATCTTCGACAGAGATACTTCTCCGTTAGCGATTTGGTAGATTCCCGGAAGGCTCTTCAACTCGCAGTCCGTCTCCTTGCAAATGTTCAAAATATCTCTCCGAATCTGCGGCGATACAGACGGAATTGCCAGATAGATTTTGTCGATGTTAAATTGATCCACCGCTTCCAGAATGCGGTCTCTGCCGCCGAACACCAGAACCCCGTCGATGAATCGTCCCCATTTATTTGGATTATCATCGATTACGCATCGCGGTTCGTCGTTCAGATGTTTGGTGGTATTCAGTTCTCGGATAACCATGGATCCGCTTTTCCCGGCACCGATTACCAATACGTTCTTCACCTTATGACTCTTCTTGTATTTATCAGATCGTAAAAGAAGAATGAATCTATATGCAAAACGAATACCGATTGTAAACCCGAACTGAAGCGTTAGTCCCATTAAATAGTAAGAAATCGGCATGCGAACAGTAATCGCAAATGCTGCGTGAACCAGTACGCATAATCCGGTAGATTTCACCACCCGCAACAGTTCATCGTAGCTGGCGAATCGCCAAATGCTTCGATAGAGCCGCATTCCGGCATAGATTATGACACATATTACAATGTAGAACGGGATATACTTCTTGTACGGAGAAAGATATTCGTACGGAATTTCGGAATAATGAAAATCAAACCGCAGCAGCAATGCGATGAAATAAGCTGCCGCAATTGAAATAACGTCGTATATAACCAACATGGCTTTAATTACTTGCCAATGTTCGATGAATGGTCTTCTTGTTTCTTTTTTCTGCTGCATTTTCGCTCCCCCAGCAAAAATATGTCTATTGTAAAAATGTACTGTGTTGCTTCCTATTTTTATGGGTCTTCACTTTTTCCTCGGGGATTGCCTTTTGTATAAGGTAAACATTCTTTTCTTAATGATGGACATGAGCGTGTTGGCGTGGACATGCCCGCAAACCCTTGGTCCTCCGTCAGGACACGCCAACATGCTCAGGATTTTCCCGGCCCGCCGGCGCCCAAGAATGAAAGAACCTGCATCCGGAAAGCAATCTCAGCTTGACAATGAGCAAAAGCATGCTAGGCTGGGCCAGCCAGGCTGGCACGAGCGGAGGATTCGCGACGTGTCACCTGGCGGCAGCCTAATTGCATGCTCTTCGAGGCTCATAGTCAAGCTGTTGCTGACCGGTGCAGGTTTGTTCTTTTATTAAAATCCCCGAGGAAAAAGTGAAGAACCAAAATAAATAAATTCGTGCGTTAGATTTTCTAACGCATTTTTTTTAATGCAAAGTGACCACACAAAAAACACAATGGGTAGTGGACAAATAATTTTGAATGATTATAATAGGATATTGAAAAAAATTTAAGCGGTGAATCCGTAATTAAGAAAGGGGACTAAAGATGAAAATTATTGCAGTAGCAGTGTTTCTGATAGTGATACTGCTGATTATCTCCGAACGAGTGCACCGTACCGCGGCGGCAATGGCCGGGGCAATGGTACTGATTCTCACCGGCGTCATGTCGGCGGACAAGGCACTTTCCTATATTGATTTTAATACCATTGGGGTGCTGGTGGGCATGATGATTTTCGTGGCTATCGTGCGTCGATCCGGTATGTTCGAATATATTGCGGTGCGAGCAGCTAAAGCGGTACACGGGGATCCGTGGAAAATCATGGTTGCTTTTACCCTGATTACCGCAGTGCTTTCGGCAATTTTGGATAACGTTACCACCGTATTGTTGGTGGGACCGATGTCCATCGCCATTGCCCGGATGCTGAAGATCGATCCGGTTCCGTTCCTGATGGGACAGATTCTGGCATCCAACGTGGGCGGTACCGCCACCTTAATCGGTGACCCGCCAAATATCATGATCGGCAGTGCCGCACACCTGTCCTTTATGGACTTCCTGGAAAACACCGGTTTTGCCGTGCTGTTCATCCTGGCCGTGTTGATTCTGCTGATGAAAATTGTATATGAGAAGAAGATTGAAATGGGCACGGTGGATACCAGCGCCATTGAGAAGCTGGATCCGTCCAAGTCCATTACCAATCGGGCACTGATGAGAAAAGGAATCATCGTTTTAATCTGTGTAATCGTTGGATTTATGTTCCATGACAAACTGGGCATTGAGTCTTCCGTCATCGCTCTGACCGCAGCCGCAGTGATGCTGATTATCGGCAGGGAAGATGTGAACGAGGCCATTCAGGATGTAGAGTGGACGACAATCCTGTTCTTTATGTCGTTGTTCGTGGTTGTCGGTGGTCTGACCGAGACGGGTATCATCAAGGAACTCGCATCCAAGATCATCAATGCAACCGACGGACATCCGATGGTCACCATGCTGGTGCTTTTGTGGGCGTCGGCACTGCTGTCCTCCATCCTGGACAACATCCCGTTCGTCGCAACGCTGATTCCGCTGATTCTGGCCATGCAGGCGGACGGAATGGACGTCACCTCCTTCTGGTGGGCGATTTCCCTAGGTGCGTGCCTGGGCGGAAACGGAACCATGATTGGTGCATCCGCCAATGTGGTTTTGTCGGACATCAGTACGAAACACGGCTATCCGATTACCTTCAAGAGCTACCTGAAAGTCGGCATGCCGTTCATGCTTCTGTCCATCGTAATTTCCACTGTATTTCTTGTGGTAAAATTTGATATTATGTAGTCAGGAGGTATGGATTAATGAGCAATGAATATACGACCAACAAAGTGTCCAGCGACATGATCAACATGATGGCAAAACAAATGGGCGCGGTGCATATCAAGTCCGATCCGGCGTATATCAACATTTATACATTTGAGATTGCACCGGAATTTCGGATAAAGTACATGCTGGATCTCCGCCGGGGAAAGGGCATGTACCTTCATCGGGTAAGCCCGTACCCAATTATGCTGGGAAAATTCTACGGCGAGACCGATATCGTCGATTACATGAAGCGGGATCTGCAGAAGTTCCGCCGCGCGTACGAAAGCGACAAATTCTCGTCCTTCCTGGATCTGACGGAAGATTTGACCCAGTTCAATCGCCAGATTGAGCAGCTCTTCTTGAATCGGAATGTGCCGGAAGCGGCTTTCCGGGAACTGGCGGAGGAGATGAAGAACGTGCATGCCACCATTAAACAGATGGCAGAGGAATGCCCAATGTTGTATGATACCCATCGAAACATGGGTGAACTGGCCATCAACTCCAGCGATTTGGGTCGGGAAGAGGAATAGTTCTCGTAAAAATAAGAAGAGTCGGAAGTCTGAGGCTTCCGATTCTTTTTTTATGTCGACAGCACGAGGGAAAATGAGTATAATCAAAGTAGCGTTGATTTTACATCCGGGGGTGTAGAACTGCATTGAATTACAAACAGGCAGGAGTGGAAATGGCTAAGAAAGTATCAAGAAAAGAAGAAGAGAAACTGAAGAAACTGTCGCCGGCGGAGCGGAAAGCGATTAAGAAGCAGAAGAAGCGGGATGCGTATCAGAAGGAGAAGGCGCAGCGGAAGGAAGAGCGCTATCAGAGCGAGTCGAAGAAGTTCCGCAAGCGTCACCGGAAGGGCGCCGTTGTGACGGGCATCGTGCTGGCAGTGGTTCTGCTGGGCGGCCTCTTCTATTGGATGAACACCGGACTGTTCGAGGAAGACAGCTATAAATTCTTCAGCTACGACAAATACGTGAAGGTGGCGTCCACGGACAAGCTGACCTACAAAAAGTCTCAGCTGAAGGTGTCCGACAAGGACGTGGAAAAACAGATTCAGGCGAAGCTGAAGAATGCCGGAGAGAAGAAGCTGACGGAGGCATTCATCAAGAAGAACACGGACAACGAGTGCAAGACGAAGGCGGAATACGAGAAGCACGTTCGGGAACAGCTGGAGAAGGACAAGAAGAATTCCGTGGGCAGCGAATTGCTCAGCAAGGTCAGCGGAGATTCCAAGCTGAAGAAGACGCCGAAGCTGCAGCTCAAGGCGGCTAAGAAGGACGTGGAGCAGAACTATGAGCAGATGGCTTCTCAGTACGGAATGGACGTGGACAGCTTGATTAAAGCCTATGGTATGGACGAAAAATCCTATCAGGCCATGGTAAAGAACAGCGCCAAGGAGAGCGTGAAGCTGCACCTGGTGGCACATGCCATTGCAAAAGAAGAGGGCATCCGTCTCAGCAGCAGCGATTATGACCAGAGGCTGAAGGAGTTCAAGGAAAGTACCGGACTCAGCGAGAAGCAGTTCAAGAAGCAGGCCGGATCCTCTTACGAGGATTATGCGAAGGAGAACAACTTCGAAGAGTATTTTTTCCAGGAGAAGGTAGGACAGTTCCTGGTGGACAAGGCCACGGCAAAATAGGATAAAATAGTGGAAAGCAGAAGTTTTTGCTGGCGGAGAACAACGATCATTACACCATCGGCAATAAGGGAGATGATGTAGACAATAAATTGCAAGAACCAACCTTCCTAATGGACGATGTCCCGTTAACCGGGGCGTCGTCTTTTTTTTGCGGTGCCGTCAAGCTATGGAGAATGGCCGGGGCTTGTGGTACAATCAAAGTAGTTTTTTTCACAGAAGGGAGAATGGGATTATGAGACGTGAAATAGCGGTCTCCGTGCATTTCCTGACGGAGGCGAGGCGAAAGAAAATCGAGGAAACCGCGGCGAAAGGCGGATTTGACACAGTGTTCTACGACAACGACGATGCGGCGGTGGGGAGAATAGCCGATGCGGAAATCGTCTTCTGCGAGACGCCGAAGCCGGTGAAGGGGCTGAAGAACGTGAAGTGGTGTGCCAGCTCCTATGCGGGCATCGCACCGTATCTGGAACCGGGGGTGCTGCCGGAGGGCTGCCGGCTCACCAATGGGGCGGGTTCCTACGGCGTGACTATTTCGGAGCACATCGTGATGGTGTCCCTGATGCTGCTGAAGCAGATGCCGAGATACCGGGAAATCATCGACAATCGGGAATGGCGCCACGACGTGCCGATTCGTTCCATCTACGGAAGCCGGGTGACGGTTCTGGGGACGGGAGATATCGGAAAATATACCGCCAAGCGAATGAAGGGGATGGGGGCGAAGACCGTCATCGGAATGAACCGGAGCGGTCGCTGCGACGAACCTTCTTTTGACCGTATCATCACGGCGGGAGAGCTGGATGCACTGCTGCCGGAAACGGATATTCTGGTGCTGTGCATGCCGGAGACGAAGGAAACCCGGGGGACCCTGTCCAAGGAGCGCATTGCGATGCTGCCGAAGGAGGCCATCGTGGTGAACGTGGGCCGGGGCAGCGCTATCGATCAGGATGCGCTGATGGCGGCCCTGAACGAAGAGCGGATTGCCGGGGCGGCTTTGGACGTTATGGTGCCGGAACCGCTGCCGAAGGATCATCCGCTGTGGGATGCGCGGAACATCATCATCACTCCGCACATTTCCGGGAACATGTCCCTGGAACACACCCGGGAGGAGTCCGTGGACCTGTTCTGCCGAAACCTGGAGCGATACATCGCGGGGGAACCGCTGGTTCACGCCGTGGATTTTGAAAGAGGGTATTAATATGATTAAAGCATGCATTTTCGATCTGGATGGGACACTGACCCGGACGCAGGAGTCCATCGCCCGTCCCATCAATATGACTTTGAAACATTACGGGTTGAAGGCGCAGCCGGTGGAAGCCTATAACTATTTCGCCGGGGACGGCATCGATAACGCCCTGCGCCGGGCGCTGGCGGCATCCGGCGATGAAGAGGGAAAATTCTTTTCCGAGGGCATCAAGCTGTGCCGGAAGTGGATGCAGGAGGATCCCCTGTACCACGTGGAGCCCTACGAGTACGTGCCGGAAACCCTGAAGAAGCTTCGGGACTGCGGCTGCAAGCTGGCGGTGTTCTCCAACAAACCCCACCTCAGCGCGGTGAACGTGGTGGAGACGATTTTGGGCAAAAACACTTTCGATCACATCCAGGGGCAGACCGACCGAATTCCCATCAAACCGGATCCTACGGGAGTGTTCGAAATCCTGGACCGATTCGGTCTTTCCAAGGAGGAATGCCTGTACTTCGGGGATACCAACACGGATATGATGACGGGAAAGAATGCGGGGGTGTATACCGTGGGCGTCACCTGGGGATTCCGCCCTCGGGAAGAGCTGGAGAAATACCATGCGGACCGGATTATCGATTGCCCGAAGGATTTCTGGACCTGCGTGAAAGAGATGAACGAAGAATAGAAGCATAAGAGGATGGAATGAAGAAGAGAAGAAAACCGGAGCTGCTGGTTCCGGCCGGAAGTATGGAGCCGCTGATTGCGGCGGTGGAGAACGGGGCGGATGCCGTCTATGTGGGCGGCCGCCTGTTCAACGCCCGGATGAATGCGGGAAATTTTGACGATGAAAGAATGCAGCAGGCCCTGGACTACGCCCACGCCCGAGGCGTGAAGGTGTTCGTGACCATGAACACCTTGATTTTCGATGAGGAAATGGAAGAGGCGGTGGAATACGCCGGATTCCTGTATCGGGCGGGGGTGGATGCCCTGATTGTGCAGGATTTGGGATTGGGAAGGCGTATTCACGAAGAGCTGCCGGATTTTCCCTTGCATCTTTCCACACAGGGAACCGCCTGCGATGCGGAAGCGGTGGCACTGGCGAAGGAGCTGGGCTACGAACGGGTGGTGCTTTCTCGAGAACTGTCTCTGGCGGAGATGGAAGCGGCTTGTCGGGATGGGGGCCTGGATATTGAGGTGTTCGTTCACGGCGCCCTGTGCATCTGCTATTCCGGACAATGCCAAATGAGCCGATTCTACGGGGCAGAAGCGGAAACCGCGGCGCCTGCGCCCAACCTTGCCGCCTTCCTTATGAAGGTGTGGATGAAAACGGAAAGAAAATCTCCGGCCATCTTCTGAGTCCCAAGGATCTGTGTCTGGTGGACCGACTGGGAGAGCTGATTGAAGCGGGCGTCTACTCCTTCAAAATCGAAGGTCGGATGAAATCCCCGGAGTATGTGGCGGTGGTCACCCGAATTTACCGGAAATACATCGACGAATACATGGAAAAAGGCAGCTATCACGTGACCCCGGAGGATCGCCGGGAGCTGCGGCAGATTTTTAACCGAGGTGGTTTTACCTCGGGCTATTTGAATGGAAATCCGGGAGAAAAGCTGATGTCCCCGGTGATTCCGAAGAATCAGGGCATCCGCATCGGAACCGTACAATCGGTAAAACCGGGCTCCACCCTGGTGGATGTATCCTGCGATATCCTGCCGGATATGGGCGACGGCATCGAAATCCGTTCGGAGCGAAAGGCCGGAAAGGCGGTCAGCACCATCATCAGCTACCGAAAGGAGCCGGGAAAGGGCGTTCTGCGCATCGGGGATTTCAAGGAGCCGGTGCAGGTGGGGGATGCGGTGTACCGAACCTCCTCCAAGAAGCAGCTGGAAGCGGCGCGCAGCTCCTTCCGGAACATGTCCTTGGACGCATCGCCGGAATCCCGCCGCATCGGACGGCGCCGAGGCATCCATCTGACCCTGACATGTTTCGACAATGTGCTTCGCCTGACCGGTACAACCATCCCGGAAACGGGGGAGCTGTGGGACAGCCAGGCGAAGAAGAGCGCAGTGCTGGAGGCGGGTCCTTTCGAGACGGATGCGGAACGGGCCACGCCGAAGGAACGGTACGAGAATGCCCTTCGAAAGACGGGAAATACCCCATTTGAAGTGGAAAGCCTCCGCTTCCGAGGGGACTTTGATATACGGGTAAAAGCATCGGAAATCAACGCTCTTCGCCGGGAGTGCCTGGCCAAGCTGGAAGAGGAGATCCGGTTCCGCCGGACGCTTCCGGAAGGCTTCCGGACGATGGAAGCGATGGGGGAATCCGAGACCGGGCTGCCGGTTCTTCCGGATACCTTGCCGCGAGTTCCTCTGGCCGCTCTGTGCCTGGAGGCGGACCGTTCCGGTCAATCTTTAGCGGAGGCGTACGGAAACCGGGAAGACCCGGAAGCGGTTCCTTTTATTTCCAATGTGACCAAGGGCCGTGAGGACGACATCCTGCTGCACCGGGAAGGGGAAATCCGGGAACTGGGCCAAAGTGTGCCGATTCTGGTGGGGAACCTGAGCTGGCTGCACCGGCTGGCGGGAAAGGGACTCCGGCTGTACGGCGATTACGGCCTGAACGGGGTGAACCGGGAGACGGCAAGGGTATTGAAAGAGATGGGCGTGGAAGCGCTCTGCCCGGGACTGGAGCGGAACGAAACCGGCGAGCTTGGAGAGAAGAGGATGCCGCTGATGATCAGTGAGCACGATTTCTCCGCCCGGGAACTTCGAAACAATAAGCGTGGAATTCGTATCCGGGTGGAACATCCGGAGTACAGCAGTCAGAGCCGGATTGTTCCGGTGGTGACGGAAAGGAATTAGAGGAATGAAGCTGATGCACCTGGCGGATCTCCACCTGGGAAAACGGGTAAACGGGTTTTCCATGATGGAGGATCAGGAATACCTTCTGAATCGGATTTTGGAAATCATGGAGGAGGAGCAGCCGGACGGTCTGCTGATTGCCGGCGATGTGTACGACAAAACCATCCCGCCGGCAGAGGCGGTGCGTTTGATGGACGATTTTCTCACCGCCGTGGCGGCGAAGCACGTCCCGGTGTTCCTGATCAGCGGAAACCACGATTCGGCGGAGCGGGTAGCCTTCGGGCACCAGCTGATGCAGGGGAGCGGCATTTGGATCTCGCCGGTATACGACGGAACCATCCGGCACCACACCCTGGAGGATCGGTGGGGCGAGGTGAACATCTACCTCATTCCCTTCCTGCGGCCTTCCGTGGTGCGGAGCTTTTTCCCGGATGTTGAAATCGAGGATTACACGGATGCGCTGCGAACCATCATTGAAGATCTGCAGGTGGACACGTCCCGGAGAAACGTGGTGCTGGCCCATCAGTTCGTCACGGCGGCGGGGGCATTGCCGGAAACCTGCGACTCGGAACAGCTGTCGGTGGGCGGCCTGGACCGGGTGGACGGAAGTGTTTTTAGCCCCTTTGATTATACCGCTTTGGGGCACCTCCACGGTCCGCAGCGCGTGGGAAGCGAGACGATTCGGTACGCCGGATCCCCTTTGAAGTATTCTTTTTCGGAGCTTCACCAGAAGAAGAGCGTGACGGTGGCGGAGCTTCGGGCAAAAGGAGAGACGGAAATTCGGCAGATTCCGCTGCAGCCTCGGAGAGAGATGATAGAGCTGCGGGGGACCTTTGAGGAGATTCTGGAGGAAGCCCGGAAGAAAGGGGAGCTCCAGACGGATTATTACCATATGATTCTCACGGACGAGACCGATGTGGTGGACGCCCTGTCCCGCCTTCGGGAGTACTATCCCAACATCATGCTGCTGGATTATGACAACCGGAGAACCCGCTCGCAGAAAGAAGTGGAGCAGTTGGACCGGGTGGAGGAACGGACGCCGGGGGAACTGTTCGCCGCGCTGTATGAGCAGCAGAACGGGCAGGAGATGGATTCAGACCGGAAAGAGTATCTGGATGGACTGATTCGTGAAATTTGGGAGGAACAGGTATGAGACCGATTCGCATAGAAATGTCCGCCTTCGGACCGTACGCCGGCAAACAGACCGTAGAAATGGACCGGCTGGGGACCAGCGGCATCTACTTGATTACCGGGGATACGGGGGCGGGTAAAACCACCATTTTCGATGCCATCGTCTTCGCACTTTACGGAACCGCCAGCAGCGACCGGCGGAGCGGCGATATGCTGCGTTCCCGCTATGCGGAGCCGGATACCCCCACGGAGGTGAAACTTGTTTTTGCCTACCGCAATAAAGAATATGAGATTCTCCGGAATCCGACCTATCAGCGGCCGAAGCTGCGAGGCGAGGGCATGACCCAGGAGAACGCATCCGCGGAGCTGCGGCTGCCGGGGGAGAGATTCTCACCCGCACCGGAGAGGTGGACGAGAAAATCCGGGAGATTCTGGGGATGACCCGGGATCAGTTCATGCAGATTGCCATGATTGCCCAGGGGGATTTTCTCAAGCTGCTGCTGGCCAAGACGGAGGAGCGGCGGAAGATTTTCAGCAGTATTTTTCGCACCGGCCGGTATGCCCGGCTGGAGGAGCGCCTGAAGCAAGAGGCCCGTCAGGCGCGGAAGACGTACGACGACGTGGTGCGAGAAATCGGCTTCGAGCAGGAACGGGCACGGCTTCCGGAAGGAACGGACCGGAGCGGGCTTCGGGACGAGGAGTACCTTCATGCGATTGAGAAATTCCGGGATGAGGCCGGAATAAGATTGGAAGAAGGAGAGAAGAAGCAGGAACTTCTGAGAGGGGAGCTGGATGCTCTGGCGGCCCGGATTCTGGCGGCGGAAGAGCAGGAAAAGCGGAAAAAGGCGCTGGAAGAGATTCGGGAACAGTGGACGAAACTTCAGGCCGCGGCGGAGCAGCGAAAACAGGAGCTGGAAGCGGCGCGGAGCCGTGAACCGGAAGCGAAGGAGAAGGAAGCGCGGCTTCACGTGGAGCAGGACCGGCTGCAGCAGTACGACCGGCTGGAAGAATTGAAGCAGCAGAAAATCGAAGCGGAGAAAAAGCAGGCTTCGGATGAGGCGGCTCGAAAGAAGTTGGAAGAGGGCCGGAAAGCCCTGACACAGCAAATTCAGGATTGCCGGCAGAAAATCAAAGAAAAGGAGGCGCTGGCCGGGAAGGCCGCAGCGTTCTCCGGGGAGAAGGAACGCCTTCGGAGTCAGGGGGCGGAATACAATGAATTGAAGACCTTGCTGGAAGCCTATGAGGAAGATTCGGAAAAGTGGAGCCGGGCGGCGGTGACTTATCAGGCGGCTTGCGGCAAGGAACGGGAATTCGGCGAGTCCTATCTCCGGCAGCACCGGGCGTTTCTGGATGACCAGGCGGGAATCCTGGCGGCGGAATTGGCGGAGAATCAGCCGTGTCCGGTGTGCGGATCCTTGCACCACCCGTCGCCGGCGATGAAAACCGACGATGCGCCGACCCGGGAAACGGTGGAACAGTCCCAGAAGCGTTGGGAAGAAAGCAAAACCGCCATGGATGAGGCCGGCCGAAAGGCGGCAGCTCTGCGGGGAACCCGAGACAGCAGCCTTCAGCATATGGAAGAAAAGGCCAAGGGGCTGAATATGCCGACGGAGCCGGCGGCGCTGAAAGAGACGCTGATGGAAGAGCAGAAGCGGTTTCGGCCAAAATGGAAAGAGGTCACGGAAGCCCTGGCGGCATCGGAAGCGGCGGCCGAGGCGAAAGTGGTTTTGGAGGAGAAGCTGGAGACGCTTCAGAAAAAGCAGGAGGGTGATGAAGAAGCCTATCGCAAGCTGGAGTTGGAATCCGCTCGCCTGCAGGAGCAGATTGAGAATCTCTCTGCAAATTACTCGGAACTGAAGGAGACCCTTCCGTATCCGGACCGGGAGTCCGCCGGGAAGGCGGCGTCGTTACTGGACCGGGAAATCCGAGAAATCCGGGAGGCGGTGCAGTCGGCGGAAGAGAACGAGAAAGCGGCCGCTCGCCGGATCCAGGAAGCGGAAGGCCGAATGGGCGAGCTGCAGAAGCAGATCCGAGAGGGCGAATCGGCAGAGTCGATGACATCCGCGGAACTGCAGGAAAATCAGAAGCAGAAAAAGGACGAACATCTCCGTCTGCAGGCAGAGGCGAAGGAGGATAACCTGATCTGGGAGACCAATTCCGCTGCGGCCGGCAACATTCGAAAGCTGAGCGGCGAGCGGGAGCAGGCGGCACGGAAGTATTCCATGCTCCAAAATCTGGCGGACACCGCCAATGGAAACCTTTCCGGAAAGCAGCGGATTCAGCTGGAGACTTATGTACAGCAGCAGCTTTTCGATCGGATTCTGGTGCGGGCCAACACCCGGTTCCGAGTGATGTCCGGCGGTCAGTACGACCTGGTTCGCCGAAAGGAATACCAGAAAAATCAGCAGAGCGGGCTGGACCTGGACGTGGTGGACCACTACAACGGTACCACCCGAAGCGTCTCCACCCTTTCCGGCGGAGAATCCTTCATGGCGTCCCTGTCCCTGGCACTGGGACTTTCCGATGAGATTCAGGAAAGCGCCGGCGGCGTTCAGCTGGATGCCTTGTTCGTGGACGAGGGCTTCGGCTCCCTGGATGAAGAAACTCTGGATCAGGCCATGAAGGCCATTCAGACCTTGGCGGAGGACGGCGGCCGAATCGTGGGTATCATCTCCCACGTGACGGAGCTTCAGAACCGCATCGACCGGCAGCTGCTGGTGCGCAAAATGAAATCCGGCGGCAGTACCGTCACTATCAATATCTTATAGAGGAAATGGAGTGTTCAAAATGAGAATGATCGATACATTGGCAAAAAAGGGCGATGCCATGATGGCGAACAGCATCCGGGCCCGGAAAGGCATCCTTCGGGACCGCTGCCGGGACCTGCGGAAGGAGATGGACATGGACTACCTCCGAGACGCCAGCGACGCCATCGCAAAGCACATTCTGGCGAGCGAGGCCTACCGGGATGCTGGAACCATCTTCGTCTACATGAGTTACGGCAAGGAAGTCATCACCGACGGTTTTATCGCGCAAGCGCTCGCCGATGGTAAAAAAATCTGCATCCCGCTGTGTCTTCCGGAGAATCAGATGGAAGCGAAGTGCTACACCGGACCGGAGGATCTCCATTCCGGAAAGTACGGAATCCGAGAGCCACGGGAGGATGCAGAGACAGTAGCACGAGAAGAAATCGACCTGGCGCTGATTCCGTGCGTCGCATGCGATAAGCGGTGCAACCGCCTGGGTCACGGTGCGGGATACTACGACCGATATCTGGAGGGGACGGATTTTGTCAAGATGGCACTTTGCCCGGAGAAAATGATTCTGTCCAACGTGGCGGTGGATGCCCTGGATGTTCCCATGGATGCCGTGGTAACTGAGGAAGGCATCGTGACGCGGAATCGGTAGCCGGAGAAGGAGGGATTATGTCTGAATTAATCTATAGCATTGTGATGTGGACCGCCCGAATTCATGACGAAATCATGGGCATGAACGACGGATGGGGATACTACAACAGCGACAAAAACTGCATTTTATCGTCATGGGAATCATCGGGATGATTGTGGTGTTAGCAGCGTATTTCATCTTCAAGCTGCTGCAGAATCATCCGTTGGTGATTGCATTTATCTATGCGTTCACGGTAATGATCGTGCTGACATTCTCCATTGAAATCGGTCAAGGGTTCTACGGAACCGGCAACATGGAGATGGAAGACGTGGTGGCCGGCATGGGCGGATTCCTGTTTTTCTTCGTGATATTCGCACTGGTGCGGGGGATTTTCCTGTTGATTTTCAACCTTCTCCGAGGAAACAATCGGAAAAAACGGAAGAAGCAACGGTAGGAAAAACAATTTATAAAAATATCCTTAAAAAGCTTGCTTTTTTTGTCATTGGAGGATAAAATATAGTTCATGTTGATAATATTTTGAGTAAAATTTGTCCGGCCAACCACAAAGATCGGATGAGGGTGAAAGGAGTACAGGTTAATGGCAAAGCAAGAACCTTATTTTGATGATGCGGCGCACGTATCGTCGGAATCGAGAGCAAGTTTTTCCGGTAAGTTAGGATATGTATTAGCGACGGCGGGATCCGCAGTCGGCCTGGGAAACATTTGGAGGTTTCCCTATCTCGCTGCAAGACACGGCGGCGGGATTTTCCTGCTGATTTATCTGATTATTGCAATTACGTTCGGATACACCATGATGATGTCCGAGAATGCGCTGGGAAGAATGACCCGGAAGAGTCCGGTGGGCGCGTTCCGTGCTTTTAGCAAGGGCAAATTGGCCGGATGCGGCGGATGGCTCAATGCGGTGATTCCGATGCTGATTATGCCGTACTACAGTGTAATCGGCGGATGGGTTGTGAAATACCTTTACGAGTTCCTTCGGGGCAATGTGAACGCGACGGCAGACGATGCCTTCTTCGGCGGATTCATCAGCGATGACGCCAGTGCGGAGCTGTGGTTCGTGGTATTTGCGCTGATGATTGTCGTGGTAATTTTCGCCGGCGTGGAGAACGGCGTGGAGAGAATCTCCAAAATCATGATGCCGATGCTGGTGTTCCTGGCGCTGATTGTTGCAATCTACTCCATGACGCGTCCGGGCGCCGCGGCGGGAATCAAGTACTTCCTGGTTCCGGATATGAAGAACTTCACCTGGATGTCCGTGGTTGCGGCGTTGGGCCAGAGCTTCTATTCCCTCTCCATCGCAATGGGAATTCTGGTAACTTACGGTTCTTATATGAAGAAGGACGTGGATATTGAGAAAGCAACCGGACAGGTTATTCTCTTTGACAGTGGAATTGCCATCATGGCAGGACTGATGATCATTCCGGCGGTATTCGCATTCTCCGGCGGAGATCCGAATGCGCTGAATGCAGGTCCGTCCCTGATGTTCATCACGATTCCAAAGGTGTTTGCAAGCATGGGCTTGGGCCGCTGGGTTGGATTCATCTTCTTCCTTCTGGTGCTCTTTGCAGCGCTGACCAGTGCGATTTCTCTGGCAGAGACCAGCACCTCCACCTTCCAGGACGAGCTGGGATGGAGCCGCAGAAAGTCCACTCTGCTGGTAACCCTGCTGCTGTTCGGTCTGGGAACCCTGAACTCTCTGGGATACAGCTCCCTGGGCTTCGTAAAGATCTTTGGAATGCAGATTCTGGACTTCTTTGATTTCGCTACCAACTCTGTAATGATGCCGATTGCGGCGTTCGCACTGTGCGTCCTGGTAGCTCGCTGCGTTGGTGTGGACCATATCGCCGAGGAAATCAAGCTGTCCTCCAAGTTCCGCATGGAGAAGATGTACCGCGTAGTGGTTCGCTATGTGGCACCGGTATTCGTTATCATCATTCTGCTCAGCTCTCTGGGATTCCTGGGCTAGTGGAAGCTTAAAGAAAAACTAAAGCCTGCATTCGGGCAGTGATCTCAGCGTAACGATGAGATTGCTGCTCGGGTGCAGGCTTTTTTGTTTCCCGATGGCGTGCGGCCAAACAAATGACCTGGCAGCAAGGCAGCCACATAGTCGGCCGGCCGCCGGAACGATGGATTCGGGGCGGCCTGTTGGCGTGGTCGAATGAAGGGCAAAGGCTTTGAGGGAGCAAGGCGCCAACAACGACACTGGCAGACCGGGAAAAACCGGCCTGTGTTGGCGTGACCGGATGAAGAAACAAGGCTTCCCGAGGAGCGAGGCGCCAACATGCCCTGCCGCGCGACTCTAATTCATGCTGCTTTCGGGAAAGCGGAAGAAATTGACGACGAACCACTCTTCGCAGAGGCTTCGTCGTCAATTTCCTCGCGGCCGCCGGGTGAATTAGAGTAAAATGCTCGGGGGAGAGGGCAGGATGAAACCTTGGAAGCAGAAAACCCGAGTGAGACCTGAGTGAGAAGAAGGAGTTTTCGACTTTGAACGGAACTTAGATTAGAATAAAATGTAAAGAAATATTAGATTGACGACAGACTTTCCAAAGGCGTGGGTCTGTCGTCAACCTGAATTGAAAAGTAAGTTACTGCTTTTGTTATGGCAGCACTGGATTTTAAATTTGCAAATCCAGACAAGAAGTTACTTTTGCAAAACAGTTGCGCTGTCTTTTTCATTTGATGGAAGTGGATAGTAGTCGTAGCAGCTGTGGAGCT
>ENA-OQDA01000458-OQDA01000458.1-human-gut-metagenome-genome-assembly--contig:-NODE-458-length-16917-cov-2.101251_pt1 | contig 16917 bp, 24 predicted proteins | sample MGYA00242771_ERZ504603 | MGnify/ENA primary metagenome ERZ504603 (study PRJEB26092, sample SAMD00036328) | human gut metagenome | host: Homo sapiens | study: EMG produced TPA metagenomics assembly of...
CTTAATCGTTATCCGCACTGGAAGATTGAATATACCGAAAGTACGTCTGCGGCAATGGAAAAGGTTGCACAGGCAAAATCACCGCATGTTGCTGCGTTGGGAAGCGAAGCTGGCGGCACTTTGTACGGTTTGCAGGTACTGGAGCGTATTGAAGCAAATCAGCGACAAAACTTCACCCGATTTGTGGTGTTGGCGCGTAAAGCCATTAACGTGTCTGATCAGGTTCCGGCGAAAACCACGTTGTTAATGGCGACCGGGCAACAAGCCGGTGCGCTGGTTGAAGCGTTGCTGGTACTGCGCAACCACAATCTGATTATGACCCGTCTGGAATCACGCCCGATTCACGGTAATCCATGGGAAGAGATGTTCTATCTGGATATTCAGGCCAATCTTGAATCAGCGGAAATGCAAAAAGCATTGAAAGAGTTAGGGGAAATCACCCGTTCAATGAAGGTATTGGGCTGTTACCCAAGTGAGAACGTAGTGCCTGTTGATCCAACCTGATGAAAAGGTGCCGGATGATGTGAATCATCCGGCACTGGATTATTACTGGCGATTGTCATTCGCCTGACGCAATAACACGCGGCTTTCACTCTGAAAACGCTGTGCGTAATCGCCGAACCAGTGCTCCACCTTGCGGAAACTGTCAATAAACGCCTGCTTATCGCCCTGCTCCAGCAACTCAATCGCCTCGCCGAAACGCTTATAGTAACGTTTGATTAACGCCAGATTACGCTCTGACGACATAATGATGTCGGCATAAAGCTGCGGATCCTGAGCAAACAGTCGCCCGACCATCGCCAGCTCAAGGCGGTAAATCGGCGAAGAGAGCGCCAGAAGTTGCTCAAGCTGAACACTTTTCTTCTGCCAGGTGCAGCCCGTAAGCAAAAGTAGCAAAGTGGCGCAGAGCCTGAATAAACGCCATATTCTGATCGTGCTCGACAGCGCTAATACGATGCAGCCGAGCGCCCCAGACCTGAATTTGCTCCAGAAACCATTGGTATGCTTCCGGCTTACGTCCATCACACCAGACCACAACTTGCTTTGCCAGGCTACCGCTGTCCGGGCCGAACATCGGGTGTAACCCCAGTACCGGGCCATCGTGCGCCGCCAGCATGGCCTGTAATGGTCCATTTTTCACTGATGCCAGATCAACCAGAATACAATCTTTCGGTAAAGGCGGTAATTTGCCGATAACTTGCTCAGTAACGTGGATTGGCACACTAACAATCACCATTCCGGCATCGGCAACAATATCAGCCGCTCGATCCCAGTCATGTTGCTCCAGAATCCGCACCTGATAACCCGATAGTGTCAGCATCTTCTCGAACAGGCGTCCCATCTGACCGCCACCGCCGACGATAACCACTGGACGCAGTGACGGACAAAGTGTTTTAAATCCTTTGTCGTTTTCACTGGAGTAAGATTCACGCATCATCCGACGCAAAACATCCTCAATCAGATCTGGCGGTACACCCAGAGCTTCCGCCTCTGCACGACGCGAGGCCAACATAGATGCCTCGCGCTCCGGAACATAAATAGGCAGTCCAAAGCGGCTTTTCACCTCGCCCACTTCAGCAACCAGTTCCAGACGCTTCGCTAATAAATTCAGCAGCGCTTTATCGACTTCATCAATTTGATCGCGTAATGCGGTCAATTCAGCAACCATAACCAACCTCTTATGCTACACGCGCCGACAGCTGGCCGTTTAAATCCTGGCTAATTTCACGCAGCAGCGCATCCGTCATTTCCCAACTGATGCAGGCATCGGTTACGGACACGCCGTATTTCATTTCGCTGCGCGGCTGTTCAGAAGACTGGTTGCCTTCGTGAATATTACTTTCAATCATCAAGCCAATGATCGAGCGATTGCCATCTTTGATTTGTGCAATCACGGATTCAGCCACGGCAGGCTGACGGCGGTAATCTTTATTGGAATTACCATGACTGCAATCTACCATCAGAGAAGGTCTTAGTCCCGCCTGCTCCATCTCTTTTTCGCACTGGGCGACATCTGCCGGGCTGTAGTTCGGCGCTTTACCCCCGCGCAAGATCACGTGACCGTCCGGATTCCCCTGTGTTTGCAGCAGTGCAACCTGCCCGGCCTGATTAATACCGACAAAGCGGTGCGACTGCGCAGCCGCACGCATGGCGTTAATGGCGGTCGCCAGGCTACCGTCGGTACCATTCTTAAAGCCAACCGGCATCGAAAGACCGGAAGCCATTTCACGGTGAGTCTGCGATTCCGTAGTACGGGCACCGATTGCGGACCAGCTAAACAGATCGCCCAGGTATTGCGGGCTATTTGGATCCAGCGCTTCAGTTGCCAGCGGCAGTCCCATATTTACCAGTTCAAGCAGCAGCTGACGCGCAATTTTCAGACCAGCTTCAACATCAAAAGAGCCATCCATATGAGGATCGTTAATTAACCCTTTCCAGCCGACAGTGGTACGGGGTTTTTCAAAATAGACGCGCATCACCAGGTAGAGGCTATCGCTGACCTCTGCGGCAAGGGCTTTAAATCGACGAGCATACTCAATCGCCATTTCAGGATCGTGAATGGAGCATGGGCCACATACGACCAGCAGGCGAGGATCGCGACCAGAGATAATATCTGAGATGGTTTTACGCGACTGGGCGATTTGCGCCTCTTGCTCCTGGCTCAGCGGAAATTCAGCTTTCAGCTGCTCCGGAGTCATCAGAACCTGTTCGTCGGTAATATGTACGTTGTTCAGCGCGTCTTTTTGCATGATGGTGATCCTGTTTAGCTCGTTTGCGATAGTTGATCCTCAGCGAGGAGGAAATAACGATACCACAATAGGTAAAGATTTCAATCCACAATCCGTAAATTTTAATTTACATTATGCTATTTTAAGGCAAAAACAGCCCTTATAAATGTACATTTAAATTTACACCACCGAATTTTCAGATCCACTATGCTTAAAAAAACGAAGGAGCACAGGCAATGAAGCAACTCATCAGCATCTTGTTTCTATTACTTCTTAGCGGATGTCAGATAGACCCCTACACCCATGCCCCTACCTGGACTGGTACCGACTGGTACGACGCCGGGATACAAGATGCCATTTCGGGCTATGCCGTTAAAGATAATGAAACGCTTGCCGACAACTACAATGACCGCAACGTCGATCGTACGGAATACCTTAAGGTTACGCCGAGGGACAGCGTAAAACCTGCCAGCAGGATTTTGTTTATGCCAGAGGCCTGACCGGGAAAACTTTTCCGCCCAGTTGCGATACTGTCGAAAATGTTGACCAGTTACACAGCGCCTGGCAGCAAGGGGCAAACGAGGGTGCCGCCTCGATAAGATTAAATTAAACAATGGTTTATATTTTATAAACCATTAAGATTTAACTTAAATCACCAATAGCATTATTCTAGGAATAATGACGGCTTAGGAAAATAATGTTATTTTGTTGCAAACAATCTTGAATGTATTTCGACGTTTTACAGCAAACGCTGGTAGGTAACTATTCATGAGCTATTCTTACCGACTCATACTTCTACTGGCACTGCTCCTGACCGGATTACCGCTGTATGCCCAAAGCGTTACGGAAGAAGCAAAATCGGTACGCGCTATGGTTTCCGGCATCGTCAGTTATACACGCTGGCCCGCACTTTCCGGGCCCCCAAAACTGTGTATTTTCTCTTCATCGCGTTTTTCCAGTGTCCTGAAAGATACCAGTGCAGGCGCATTACCCTATCTTCCCGTCATCATCCGTACGGAACAAGAAATATTAGTTTCGCAGTGTGACGGTTTTTATTTTGGAAAAGAATCCCCTACTTATCAGGTGGAATTAAATAATAAATATCCGACTAAGGCATTGTTATTAATTGCTGAACAGAACCCCGAATGCGTTATTGGCAGCGCCTTTTGTCTCATAATTAAAGACGAAGATGTGAGATTTTCCGTAAATATGGATTCCCTTTCACGCAGCGGCGTAAGGGTCAGTCCAGACGTATTGATGCTTGCACGGAATAATAAGCATGGATAAGGGCCATTCTCCCATAGCACGCCCGACGTTTAAGCGGACATTACGGCGTATCAGCATAATCAGCGTTCTGGTAACCATGATGCTGATCTGGCTGCTGCTCAGCATTTCTTCCGTGCTGGCATTAAGACAGTATGCGCAAAAGAATCTGGATCTGACTGCCGCTACCATGACCCGTACGCTCGAAGCTGCATTAGTCTTTTCTGATAGTGTTGCAGCAACTGAAACGCTGGCGGCACTGGGCCAGCAGGGGCAATTTTCTGTTGCAGAAGTTCGTAATAAAAACCAGAAGGTGATCGCCACCTGGCGCTATAACGCGCAGGATACCACTGAAAAGATCAGCGGGATGATCAGCCACTGGCTGTTCCCACAACCGGTCACTCAGCCAATTTTGCATAATGGCAACGTCATCGGTGAAGTACGATTGACTGCGCGCGATAGCGTTATCAGTCATTTCATCTATTTGTCGCTGGCCGTCCTTACCGGGTGCATCCTGTTGGCATCCGGTATTGCATTAATGCTCACTCGCTATTTACACAATGGCGTTGTGGATGCACTGCAAAAACATTACCGAGGTGGTACATGATGTTCGTACCAACCGTAACTTTTCACGGCGCGTATCAGAGGAACGCATTGAAGAGTTCATCTCTTGCCCTGGACTTTAATAGTCTGCTGGACGAGATGGAGGAGTGGCAACTTAAACTGCAGGCAAAAAACGCTCAGCTGTTGCGTACTGCACTACATGACCCTCTGACGGGTTTGGCAAATCGCGCAGCATTTCGCAGCAGCATAAATGCCCTAATGAATGATGATGCCGCCCACAGCAGCTCGGCATTGTTATTCCTTGATGGCGACAATTTTAAAATTTATTAATGATAGCCTGGGGCCACGCAGCGGGGGATCGGGTCCTGATTGAAGTCGCAAAAAGGTTATCCGAGTTTGGGGGGAGTCGCCATTACCCATACAGACTTGGCGGCGATGAGTTCGCCATGGTGCTGTACAGCGTTCATTCTGAATATGAGGTTCAGCGGATCTGCGCGGCACTGTCACAAGAGTTTAACCGACCTTTTGACCTGCATAATGGTCATCTGGCAAGCATGACGCTCAGCATTGGGTTTGCGCTGACGTGGGAACATGCCTCTGCCGAAAAATTACAAGAACTTGCCGATCAAAATATGTATCAGGCTAAACATTTGCGTTCTGAACGCATTATTAAAAAATAAGGAATTACACACATGCTAAAACGTTTATTATCCCCGTTTCTTCTGCTTTTACTGATTCTGGCTGGCTGTCAGGCACCTCAGGGGAAAATTTACCCCAGAGCAAATTGCAGCCATGAAATCATACGGATTTACTGAAGCATCAGGAGACTGGTCTCTCGGCCTGTCTGATACCATCCTGTTTGACAAAAATGACTATAAACTCCGTCCTGAAAGTGAAAAACAGATCAAGGAAATGGCATCCAAACTAGCAGCTACCGGGCTGAATCATGCTCGCCTGGATGGTCATACTGATAACTACGGCGAAGACAGCTACAACGAAGCTCTGTCACTCAAACGCGCTAATGTCGTTGCCGATGCCTGGGCGCAGGGCGCTAATATTCCCCGCACCAATCTGACTACTCAGGACTCGGGAAGAAATATCCCATTGCGAGACAACCAGACAAGTCAAAAGGCGCGCATGAAACCGCCGCGTGGCGGTCGTGATCACGACACCATAATCATCCACCCCGACTGGCTGCGCGCCGCGCAGTCCTTCCATTGCCATAAAGAACAAAAGAGTAAACGTCGGGATAAAAAAAGGGCCAGCCTTTCGGCCAGCCCTTTTCTAACAGGATGTCGCTTGCGCGAATCTTAGTTAAGACGCTCTTTGATACGAGCAGACTTACCAGTGCGCTCACGCAGGTAGTACAGTTTAGCTTTACGAACAGCACCACGACGTTTAACAGCAATGCTGTCAACTACCGGAGAGTGAGTCTGGAAGACACGCTCAACGCCTTCGCCGTTGGAAATTTTACGAACAGTGAATGCAGAGTGCAGACCGCGGTTACGAATAGCGATAACCACGCCCTCGAATGCCTGCAGACGTTTTTTGGAACCTTCAACAACCCATACTTTCACTTCCACGGTATCACCCGGACGGAAGGAAGGTACGTCCTGCTTCATCTGTTCTTGTTCAAGTTGCTTAATAATGTTGCTCATAATTTAATCTCTTATCCTGGGTAAACTGATATTGGGGGCTTACGCCTGCCCATCATGTTTATGTTGCTGTTGTGCGTGTTCCTTTTTGAACTCCGCCAGCAACCTTGCTTGCTCTTCAGTCAGAGCCAGGTTTTCCAGAAGTTCAGGTCTTCTAAGCCAGGTCCGGCCCAGCGACTGCTTCAAACGCCAGCGACGTATCTCAGCGTGGTTCCCCGACAGTAACACCGCCGGTACTTCCATCTGTTCTAACACTTCAGGTCGGGTATAGTGCGGGCAATCCAGCAACCCATCAGCAAACGAATCTTCGATTGCCGAAGCTTCATGACCCAGTACCCCCGGAATAAACCGGGACACGGAGTCGATCAGCGTCATTGCTGGTAACTCACCACCGCTGAGTACGTAATCGCCGATTGACCATTCTTCGTCAATTTCGGTTTGAATCACGCGCTCATCTATTCCTTCATAGCGACCACATACCAGAATCAGCTTTTGATTCGTGGCCAGTTCGCTAACGCCCGCTTGATCAAGCTTGCGTCCCTGAGGTGACAGATAAATCACCTTTGCGCCTTCACCAGCCGCAGCTTTTGCTGCATGAATGGCGTCCCGTAAAGGTTGCACCATCATTAACATCCCCGGTCCGCCGCCGTAAGGACGATCGTCCACGGTACGGTGCCGGTCATGAGTAAAGTCACGAGGACTCCAGCTCTGGATGTTCAGCAGGCCATTTTTTACTGCCCGGCCAGTTACCCCGTAATCGGTAATTGCGCGGAACATTTCTGGAAACAGGCTAACGATACCTATAAACACAAGCCAATCCCCATAACGCCGACTTTTACCGTTTATCCGGTGGTTTAAAAACCAGGATCCCAATCTACTTCGATAGTACGAGTAGCGAGATCGACTTTCTTGATAACCTGCCCATCGAGGAACGGCACAAGACGTTCCTTGATACCAAACGCATCTTTCAGGTTTGCCTTGATGACGATGACGTCATTCGAACCGGTTTCCATCATATCGACGACTTTACCGAGATCGTAGCCTTCAGTAGTCACTACCTGGCAGCCCATAAGGTCTTTCCAGTAGTAGGAACCATCTTCCAGCGCTGGCAACTGCGAGGAATCCACGACAATTTCGCAATTAGTCAGTAGATTCGCCGAATCACGATCGTCAACGCCTTTCAGCTTGATGATCAGATCCTGATTGTGGTGCTTCCAGCTTTCCAGCTGTACTTGCTGCCACTGACCCGCCTTCTGGATAAACCAGGGCTGATAGTCAAAAATGCTTTCGGCGTCTTCGGTGGAGGAAAACACTCTGAGCCAACCACGGATACCGTAGGAAGAACCCATTTTCCCCAATACGATCGGATCAACAGGTGCTTGCGCGGTGTGTTGCTTGCTCATCATGACCACCGTGACAGATTAAGCTGCTTTGTTAGCGGCTTTGATCAGCGCGGCAACGCGATCGGAAACAGTAGCGCCCTGGCCAACCCAGTGAGCGATACGATCCAGATCCAGGCGAGTTTCTTCTTCCGCACCGTTAGCGATCGGGGTTTGAAGAAACCAACGCGCTCGATGAAGCGACCGTTGCGTGCATTACGGCTGTCAGCGACAACAACCTGGTAGAACGGACGCTTTTTAGCGCCGTGACGTGCTAAACGAATAGTTACCATAACATCCTCTTGTGTGAATAAAACAACCGGACCCCATCGAGGAACGGAGTCCGGTGTCATATTAAAAGCCCGAAAATTTTACTCATTTTTGCGGGAATTGCAATCAACAGTTGCTAACTCTGCTGTAAAAGGCCGTCGGCGGTGCAGCCAGTTTGGTGCCGGAGTGCGCGCAGTCACCGGAGCGTACACGCAGTACGTGAGGATGACGAGCACATCCCGGTGCCAAAATGGCAAACAAGCCAGGCCGATTAGCGACCAGGGAAGCCTGGGGGCATCATACCCTTCATGCTTCTCATCATCTTCGCCATTCCGCCTTTCTTCATTTTCTTCATCATGCGCTGCATGTCGTCGAACTGCTTCAGAAGGCGGTTCACGTCCTGCACCTGCATACCGCAACCGGCAGCGATACGACGCTTACGCGAACCTTTGATGATTTCTGGCTTAGCGCGCTCTTTCATCGTCATCGAGTTGATGATGGCTTCCATACGCACCAGCACTTTATCGTCCATCTGCGACTTAACATTATCCGGGATCTGCCCCATGCCCGGCAGCTTGCCCATCAGGCTAGCCATGCCGCCCATATTTTTCATCTGGCGCAGTTGCTCAAGAAAATCGTTGAGATCGAAGCCATCGCCTTTTTTCAGCTTGCTGGCTAATTTTTCTGCCTGCGCGCGGTCAACCTTGCTTTCGATATCTTCGATCAGCGACAGCACGTCGCCCATGCCGAGAATGCGCGAAGCAATCCTGTCCGGATGGAACGGCTCCAGTGCTTCGGTTTTCTCGCCGACGCGAGGAATTTAATCGGCTTACCGGTAATATGACGAATAGAGAGCGCCGCACCGCCACGGGCATCACCATCAACTTTTGTCAGCACTACGCCGGTTAACGGCAGCGCTTCGTTAAAGGCTTTTGCGGTATTCGCGGCATCCTGACCGGTCATGGCGTCGACCACAAACAGCGTTTCTACCGGTTTGATAGAAGCGTGGACCTGTTTGATTTCGTCCATCATCGCTTCGTCAACGTGCAGACGACCGGCGGTATCCACCAGCAGCACGTCGTAGAATTTGAGTTTCGCTTCTTTCAGCGCCGCGTTGACGATATCAACCGGCTTCTGCCCAACATCAGACGGGAAGAAATCGACGCCGACCTGCTCGGCCAGGGTTTCCAGCTGTTTGATCGCCGCCGGGCGGTAAACGTCCGCGGAAACGACCAGCACTTTCTTCTTGTGCTTCTCGCGCAGGAATTTCCCCAGCTTACCGACGCTGGTGGTTTTACCAGCACCTTGCAGGCCCGCCATCAGCACCACGGCTGGCGGCTGTGCCGCCAGATTCAGGGTCTGGTTTTCTTCGCCCATTGCCGCAACCAGCTCGTTACGGACAATCTTGACGAACTCCTGACCCGGCGTCAGGCTTTTGTTAACTTCATGACCAACCGCTTTCTCTTTTACGCGATTGATAAACTCACGCACTACCGGCAGCGCTACGTCAGCCTCCAGCAGCGCCATGCGCACTTCGCGCAGCGTCTCTTTAACGTTGTCTTCAGTAAGGCGTCCACGGCCACTGATATTGCGCAGCGTGCGCGACAAACGATCGGTTAAATTATCAAACATTGTCTCTCGCCTGGGGTGGAAACGGTCGGTCGCGGCAGCGACACATCAACAGAAATTTGTCGCAGTATAACATGAAGCCGCCTTTGTTGTTATGCAACGGTTGGAGCAGCGGTCACGTAACGCTATACTGCTTTTCTTTATCACTGGCCAACTGTCGACACCTATATGCCCGTTTTTGCTCTACTCGCCCTTGTCGCCTACTCAGTCAGCCTCGCGCTGATTATTCCCGCACTGCTGCAAAAAAATACAGCGGCTGGCGGCGTATGGCTATTCTCTCTGCGGTTGTTGCGCTGGTAAGCCATGCTATCGCCCTGGAAGCGCGTATCCTACCCGGCGGTGAAAGCGGACAAAACCTGAGTCTGTTGAACGTCGGCTCGCTTGTAAGCCTGATGATCTGTACGGTAATGACCATCGTCGCGTCCCGCAATCGTGGCTGGTTATTGCTGCCTATTGTCTACGCCTTTGCGCTGATAAAACCTGGCCTTCGCTACGTTTATGCCTAACGAGTTCATCACTCATCTCGAAGCTACGCCGGGCATGATGATTCACATCGGGCTATCGCTGTTCGCTTACGCCACGCTGATTATCGCCGCACTCTATGCGCTACAGCTTGCGTGGATTGACTACCAGCTGAAAAACAAGAAACTGGCCTTCAGCAATGAGATGCCGCCACTGATGAGTATTGAGCGGAAAATGTTTCATATCACCCAAATTGGCGTGGTTCTGCTGACGCTCACCCTGTGCACTGGCCTGTTTTACATGCATAACCTGTTCAGTACCGAGAACATTGATAAAGCCGTTCTCTCTATCGTGGCATGGTTTGTCTATATCGTTCTGTTGTGGGGGCATTACCATGAAGGTTGGCGCGGACGTCGCGTCGTATGGTTTAACGTCGCAGGCGCAGGCATTCTGACGCTGGCCTATTTCGGCAGTCGCATCCTGCAGCAGTTCGTGAGTTAAATCTTTAAGGAATCCTACGTGGAACATATCTCCACCACCACGCTCATTGTCACGCTCCTCATCATGGTGGTCATTTCCGCCTATTTTTCCGGTTCTGAAACCGGAATGATGACCCTGAATCGCTATCGTCTACGTCATCGGGCCAAGCAGGGAAATCGACAGGCGAAACGCGTTGAAAAGTTACTTCGCAAGCCGGATCGCCTGATAAGCCTGGTGCTCATCGGTAATAATCTGGTGAATATTCTGGCCTCCGCGCTCGGCACCATTGTCGGTATGCGCCTGTATGGCGATGCGGGCGTCGCTATTGCCACCGGGGTACTGACGTTTGTGGTGCTGGTTTTTGCCGAAGTGCTGCCAAAGACGATTGCCGCGCTATATCCGGAAAAAGTCGCCTATCCGAGCAGCGTCCATGCTGGCTCCGCTGCAAATTCTGATGATGCCGTTAGTATGGCTACTCAACACCATCACGCGGCTGCTGATGCGCATGATGGGCATCAAAACGGATATCGTAGTGAGCGGTTCGCTGAGTAAAGATGAACTGCGAACGCTGGTGAATGAATCGCGCTCGCAAATCTCACGCCGTAACCAGGATATGCTGCTGTCAGTGCTGGATCATGGAAAAAGTCAGCGTCGATGACATCATGATCCCGCGTAATGAAATCATCGGCATTGATATTAACGATGACTGGAAATCAATCGTGCGTCAGCTTTCGCACTCTCCGCACGGTCGTATTGTGCTGTATCGCGACTCGCTCGACGACGCCATCAGCATGCTACGCGTACGTGAAGCCTGGCGATTGATGGCCGAGAAAAAAGAGTTCACCAAAGAGACCATGTTACGCGCCGCCGACGAAATTTATTACGTTCCGGAAGGCACACCGCTCAGCACCCAGCTCATTAAATTTCAGCGCAATAAGAAGAAAGTGGGCCTGGTCGTCAATGAATATGGCGATATTCAGGGACTGGTTACGGTCGAGGATATCCTGGAAGAGATTGTTGGTGACTTCACGACCTCAATGTCACCGACGCTTGCCGAAGAAGTCACGCCGCAGAATGACGGTTCGGTGATCATTGACGGTAGCGCCAACGTTCGTGAAATCAATAAGGCGTTTAACTGGCATCTGCCGGAAGATGACGCACGTACTGTGAACGGTATTATTCTTGAAGCGCTGGAAGAGATCCCGATTGCTGGCACACGTGTGCGTATTGGGCAGTACGATATCGATATTCTCGACGTGCAGGATAATATGATTAAACAGGTGCAGGTGTTGCCCGTCAAACCGCTGCGGGAAAGCGTATCGGACCAGTGAGAGTAATCCAGACCGGGTAGTGCATCAGCATTACCCGGTCTGAGGCTAATTAGCCTTTGGCTTTCGCCACAGAGACCATCGCCGCACGGATGGTACGTCCGTTCAGGGTATAGCCTTTCTGCATAACCATCAGCACATTACCGGCAGCAACGTCGTCAGACTCTACCATTGCAATCGCCTGGTGCACGTTCGGGTCCATCGGCACGTCGATATCCGCAACCACCTGTACGCCAAACTCGCCACAACATCCAGCATTGACTTACGGGTCAGCTCAATACCTTCGACCATAGCCGCCATAGCGTCATTGTCTTTGTCCGCAACTTCAGCGCACGGTCCAGGCTATCCAGCACCGGCAGCAGTTCGTTGACGAATTTTTCCAGTGCAAACTTATGCGCTTTTTCTACGTCCAGTTCGGTACGACGACGCAGGTTTTCCATTTCCGCTTTGATACGCAACACGCTGTCGCGCTCGCGCGTTTCGGCTTCAGCAAGCTGAGCTTCCAGATTCGCAATTTTTTCATCGCGCGGATCCACCTGCTCAGCAGAAGCGTCTGGTTCAACCGCCTCAACTTCTTCGTGCTGATCCATGATAATTTCTTCCGGGGCTTGCCCCTCAGGCGTTTTCTGTTCTTTACTACTCATGAATTTCTCCGCGTTTTTTTCGCATTCATCTCGCTAACTTGGCTTATTATGGGGATCAGATTCAGGGATTCAAGGGAAGCACTCACATTGTCACTAATCTTCGTTACAAGGACCTCGAGAAAATGAACAAACATTTCAAGTGTATTGGCATTGTGGGGCATCCACGTCACCCCACTGCACTGACCACACATGAAATGCTCTACCGTTGGCTGTGCGCCAAAGGTTATGAGGTTATCGTTGAGCAACAAATCGCCCACGAGCTGCAGCTGAAAAATGTGAAAACCGGTACGCTCGCAGAGATTGGCCAGCAGGCAGACCTCGCAGTGGTAGTCGGCGGCGACGGCAATATGCTGGGCGCCGCACGCACCCTTGCACGTTATGACATCAAGGTTATTGGCATTAACCGCGGTAATCTCGGTTTTCTGACCGACCTTGACCCAGACAATGCCCACCAACAGTTAGCTGACGTGCTGGAAGGCCACTACATCAGCGAAAAGCGCTTTTTACTTGAAGCCCAGGTGTGCCAACAGGATTGCCAGAAGCGTATTAGCACGGCGATCAATGAAGTTGTGTTGCACCCCGGAAAAGTGGCGCACATGATTGAATTTGAAGTCTATATCGATGAAGTTTTTGCCTTCTCCCAGCGCTCGGACGGCTTGATTATTTCCACACCGACCGGCTCTACCGCCTACTCGCTCTCTGCCGGAGGTCCGATCCTGACGCCTTCGCTGGATGCTATTACGCTGGTCCCGATGTTCCCGCATACGCTTTCCGCGCGACCGCTGGTGATCAACAGTAGCAGCACCATTCGCCTGCGCTTCTCTCATCGCCGTAACGATCTGGAAATCAGTTGCGACAGCCAGATCGCCCTGCCTATACAGGAAGGTGAAGACGTATTAATTCGCCGCTGTGATTATCATCTAAACCTGATACACCCAAAAGATTACAGCTATTTCAACACATTAAGCACTAAACTAGGCTGGTCAAAAAAATTATTCTAATTTAACGCCAACCTCTTTACTGTATAAAAAACCAGTTTATACTGTATGTAATTACAGTTATGGTTTTTCATACAGGAAAACAGCTATGTTGGCACAACTGACCATCAGCAATTTTGCTATCGTTCGTGAACTTGAGATCGATTTCCAGAACGGAATGACCGTTATTACCGGTGAAACCGGTGCGGGTAAGTCCATTGCCATTGATGCTCTCGGTTTGTGCCTGGGCGGACGCGCAGACGCCGACATGGTACGTGCAGGCGCCACGCGAGCCGACCTCTGCGCGCGATTCGCCTTAAAAGACACCCCGCGGCGCTGCGCTGGCTGGAAGAAAACCAGCTTGAGGAAGGCCGTGAATGTTTGCTGCGTCGTGTTATCAGCAGCGACGGACGTTCACGCGGCTTCATTAACGGCACTGCCGTACCGTTGTCACAGCTGCGCGAGCTGGGCCAGTTGCTTATTCAAATCCACGGTCAGCATGCGCATCAGCTCCTGACAAAATCAGAACACCAAAAGTCTCTGCTGGATGGTTACGCCAATGAAGCGTCCCTGACTCAGGAAATGGCTGCGCGCTACCAGCTGTGGCACCAAAGCTGTCGTGATCTGGCGCATCATCAACAACAAAGTCAGGAACGCGCAGCCCGGGCGGAACTGTTGCAATACCAGTTAAAGGAACTGAACGAATTCAACCCGCAGCCGGGTGAATTTGAGCAAATTGATGAAGAGTACAAGCGTTTGGCTAACAGCGGGCAATTGCTCACCACCAGCCAACAGGCGCTGGCTATCCTGGCGGATGGCGAAGACATCAACCTGCAAAGCCAACTGTACACCGCAAAGCACCTGGTCACTGAACTGGCAGGCATGGACGGCAAACTTTCCGGTATCCTGGATATGCTGGAAGAGGCCACTATCCAGCTCAGCGAAGCCAGCGACGAGCTGCGCCACTATTGCGATCGTCTGGATTTGGACCCTAACCGTTTGTTCGAACTTGAACAGCGTATTTCCAAACAAATCTCATTGGCCCGCAAGCATCATGTTGCCCCTGAAGCGCTGCCACAGTTCTATCAGTCATTGCTGGATGAACAACAGCAGTTAGACGATCAGGCCGACTCGCTCGAAACCTTAACCCTGGCGGTGAATAATCACCACCAGCAGGCTCTGGAAACGGCAAAAATGCTGCACAAACAGCGCCAGCATTATGCTCAGGAACTGGGACAACTGATTACAGAGAGCATGCATACTCTCTCAATGCCGCACGGTGTCTTTTGCATTGATGTGAAATTTGAGGAACATCATTTGAGTGCAGACGGTGCCGATCGCGTAGAGTTTAAAGTGACCACTAACCCAGGCCAGCCGTTGCAGCCGATTGCGAAAGTGGCTTCAGGTGGGGAACTGTCGCGCATTGCGCTGGCTATTCAGGTTATTACCGCACGCAAAATGGAAACACCTGCGCTGATTTTCGATGAAGTGGATGTCGGTATCAGCGGCCCGACTGCTGCGGTAGTGGGAAAAATGCTGCGTCAGTTGGGCGAGTCAACTCAGGTAATGTGTGTTACTCACCTGCCGCAGGTTGCTGGCTGTGGCCATCAACACTTCTACGTCAGCAAAGAAACGGATGGCGCGATGACCGAAACACACATGCAGCCGCTTGATAAACGCGCTCGCCTGCAGGAATTAGCCCGCCTGCTTGGCGGTAGCGAAGTAACGCGCAATACCCTCGCAAATGCAAAAGAACTGCTGGCGGCATAAACTTTTTTACCTTGTTAAGGTCTGAGTTCAACATAAAATCGCCGACCGACCCGACAGCAAAAGGTTTTAAAGTGGTGAAAGGTCTATTATCATCGGCATATTACATATGAGCCGCGTACTGCTCGGGCCCGAAAAGGAATCAAATCACTATGCGCTGTAAAACGCTGACTGCTGCTGCAGCAGTACTACTGATGTTGACTGCAGGCTGTTCCACTCTGGAGCGAGTGGTTTACCGCCCTGACATCAACCAGGGAAATTATCTGACACCTACCGATGTCGCCAAAGTGCGCACGGGTATGACGCAACAGCAGGTTGCTTATGCTCTGGGTACACCAATGATGTCCGATCCTTTTGGCACTAACACCTGGTTTTATGTGTTCCGTCAGCAACCTGGTCATGAAGGCGTAACCCAGCAAACACTGACGCTGACCTTTAACAGCAGCGGCGTTTTGACCAACATTGATAACAAACCTGCTTTGACCGACAACAAGTAGGTTTGATAGATCAAAAAAGGTGCTCAATGAGCACCTTTTTTATTGTCTGCTATTTTTTAGCGGATTTCTCTGCTCGCTGTCTGCGCAGCTCTTTCGGATCAGCAATCAGTGGCCGGTAGATTTCCACCCTGTCACCGTCCTGCAGAACATCAGCAAGCTTTACCGGACGGCTGTAAATGCCCACTTTATTTTTGCTGAGATCGATATCGGTACGTAATTCCAGTAGCCCGGAAGCGCGGATAGCCTCTTCCACCGTAGCGCCCTGTTGCAGCGTTACACGTTGCAGATACTGTTTCTCGGGCAGCGCATACGCCACTTCAACGACAATTTTAGCTGACGCTGACACTGTAAACCTCTTTCGCGCGAACCGTGAAGGCCTGCACCATGTTTGAAGCCAGCTCTTTAAAGATACGACCAAACGCCAGCTCGATTAATTTATTGGTGAACTCAAAATCGAGATGAAATTCAATGCGGCACGCTTCATGACTCAGTGGCGTAAACTTCCATCCGCCAATGAGTTTCTTGAACGGTCCGTCGACCAGATGCATCAGGATGCTCTGGTTACTGGTCAGTTGATTGCGCGTAGTGAACGTTTTGCTGATCCCTGCTTTCGAGACATCCACCGCCGCTGTCATCTGTCCCGGAGTTGACTCCAGCACACGGCTACCGGTGCAACCCGGTAAAAACTGGGGATAGGATTTAACATCATTCACTAGCTGATACATCTGTTCCGCACTGTAAGGTACTAAAGCGGTCCGGCTAATCTGAGGCATAACAATTTCCATCAATATCAATCACACAAATAATACCATTTATCCCCCGCTAAAAAAAACGCTATAGCCTAACTCGTGCTAAGATAGCGCCTTGCGCCCCGCTGGATGAAATGGGGTGTTTTTCGATTCCAGATTACCTATACTGAGCGGCATTATGACGAAGAAAAAAGCACACAAACCTGGCTCAGCCACAATCGCGCTGAACAAGCGCGCACGACACGAATACTTTATTGAAGAAGAGTTCGAAGCAGGACTCGCTCTGCAAGGTTGGGAAGTCAAATCCCTGCGCGCGGGTAAAGCTAACATCGGCGACAGCTACGTCATCCTTAAAGACGGCGAAGCGTTCCTGTTTGGCGCCAACTTCACACCGATGGCTGTTGCCTCAACGCATGTGGTATGTGATCCCACCCGTACCCGTAAGCTGTTGTTAAACCAGCGTGAACTCGACTCCCTGTATGGTCGTATGAATCGTGACGGTTATACCGTCGTTGCGCTTTCAC
>ENA-OQDA01000459-OQDA01000459.1-human-gut-metagenome-genome-assembly--contig:-NODE-459-length-16908-cov-5.952685_pt1 | contig 16908 bp, 14 predicted proteins | sample MGYA00242771_ERZ504603 | MGnify/ENA primary metagenome ERZ504603 (study PRJEB26092, sample SAMD00036328) | human gut metagenome | host: Homo sapiens | study: EMG produced TPA metagenomics assembly of...
GAGGACATCAGAAGTTGCAAAATCAGGTATTCATACCGTGTCAAAGTAATGGGGGTATTCCTGATTTTAGCCTCCATAGCTTCTGTATCAAGGGACAAATCCTTAAAGCGAAGTATTTTGCTATTGTTGGGGGTGGTAGACTTCTGAAATCGCCGGAGCACTGCTTCAATCCGCACCAGTAATTCTTGATTATCAAAAGGCTTTGTGATGTAATCATCAGCGCCATTTCTTATAAGATTCACTTTGCTGTCTATATCTGTTTTAGCGGAAACACCTATAATCGGGATGTCTATGATATTCTTTATCTTCTCTAATACTATTTCTCCTGATATTCCGGGAAGCATCAGATCAAGTAAAATCAAATCAAAACTACTTCTCTCAATCAATAAAAGCGCCTCACTTCCAGAATATGCAGATGTTGCGCAGTAGCCATGTTGAGTAAGAAGTCGTTTTGTCATGTCATTGAGCAACATATCGTCTTCTATAATTAAAATCTTGTATTCATTTTTCATCTTTTCTTCTCCTGTCATGTGGTTTCCCCGCAGTTTTAGGAATCAACCAGACACCGGCCATTTTTACAGCACCGAGAATACGATCCTCCGTGCAATAATAGTTTATCTGACGGGTGGAAATGCCCCATTTTTCACTTGCCTCTCTGAGCGTCATATAATCCATATTCATACCTCCGACAATCCTCTCTATTATATTTCATTTGTTCGAAGAATACAAGTGCGTAGATAGGGCGCAAGGCCCTGTGCCAGAAGCACTTTGAGACCTTGCCCCCCTTGTAATTCTATCCTAAAAATACTTTGCCAGTTGCTTCAGACCACGCCGGATGCTGTCACGGACACGGCTTGAGTCTACACCCTCCGCTACTGCTATCTCGCTCACACGCATACCCAGGTAATACCGGGCATAGATCCGCTTGGCCTGCTTCTCCGGCAGAGCCATCACAGCGGCATAGAGCTGCTCCCGCAGCTGCTTTTCCTCCAGAAGCATTTCCGGTGTCTGGGGCTTCATCAGGATCGCATTTTCAATGCCGTTGTCGCAGTCCAGGGAGTAGTTCGCCTTATAGCGATACATCCTCCGGTCATAGGCAGCCTCTGCACGCTCAGCGGCTCGGATCGTCTCCAGCACATCTTCAGTTACTTCTACCAAGTAATCATTTTTGTAAACATCGGGATATAAGTCCCTAAGATTGACTTTCTTCATTATGTACCTCCATTTCGATTCACGGGCGATTGATGAGCGAATCGAAAGGAGGAGGGGATCGACAGCGACATACTTCGGGAGCTTTCCCAAAAAATCGACAGCAAAAAACGCCAGCTCCCCGCAATGGGAAACTGGCGCAACAAAAATGACTATGATTCTTCTGTTTTAGTTGGAATGATAATGCCGATAGGTAGTCATACCTCCCCGGAGGAGGGGCAAGGCTTTTTTTAGTTGGTGTAACTCATGGCTATTGTGAATGACGAAAATTGACATGGCGGTATCCTCCTATATACCGCCCTCCTGATCGCATGAGCATCGTCGAAAAAGAAACGGCGGCTCTGAAATATGTTATTTCAAAACCGCCGTAAGGCCACTGTATTTTGTTTTGGCGCATAAATACCCAGCCGCCGAAACAACGGTTTTTTTTATTCCCGTTGGGCGACTTTTTTCTTTTAGATTGTTTTGAGTTCCCGACTATAATAAGTTATACCTGCAATTACAATAAGGGCTATACCTGATCCAATCATAATCCACTGCAAGGGAAGAATATCAGCCAAAGGGCCAAACATAGCCATACCAATCGGTAAAAAGCCAGCATACATCGTGCCAAGTAATCCAAATACACGCCCCTGCATAGAGGTGTCCGTTTTTTCTTGTAACATAGTGGTAATTGCTGTTTGCACCATTGTTAATGCGACTCCATAACATACCATTAGGCCAAGGTAAGCAGTTAGAGGCCCGGAAGCAGGTGGAAGAAATTATCTTTCATCGACAGCACCCGACAGTAGCCGAGTATGGAGAGAAGTGGCTGCTGATGCAGTCGGCAAAGGTGTCTGCGTCTACACTCAGAGGTTATACGAGGGATATGACAAACTATATCATAAAACCTCTGGGAGAGATGTATATGGAAGAAGTGACCGCTGACGATATTCGGCTGGCGCTTGTTCCATTGTCAAAGAAATCGGAAGGTTTATACAATAAGGTCAATATGCTACTCAAGTGCATTTTTTATGCGGCAGAGAGAAACCAAATTCTTGAACACAATCCCTGTGCGGGAATATCCGGTAAAGGCGGAAAACCGACAAAAAAGAAGGAGGCATTGACAGATCAGCAGGTAGCCGTGCTTCTGGATACAGTCAAGGGACTTCCTCCATATTTGTTTATTATGCTCGGTTTGTATTCCGGTCTGCGTCGGGAAGAAATTCTTGCACTGCAATGGGATTGTGTATTTCTGGACGAGGATACACCTTATCTATCGGTGAGGCGGGCATGGCGCACAGAGCATAACAGACCCGTGATTTCTACGGTGCTAAAGACTCCGGCGGCAAAAAGGGATATTCCGATACCGAAGTGTTTGGTGGATTGTCTGAGAGAAACGAAAGAAAATTCCATATCAGATTATGTGATTGCTGACAGCAAAGGGGAGCCGCTGGCTGCTTCGCAGTTTCAAAGAGTGTGGCAGTATGTCGTTGTCCGCTCCACTAAGCCCCGGAACTATTATAAGTATGTGAATGGGCAGAGCATCAAATACACGGTTACCCCAACGCTGGGCATGACCCAGAAAAATCAACCCAAAATCAGATATACGCTGGACTTTGATGTAACCCCGCATCAGCTGCGGCACACTTACATTACCAATCTTCTCTATGCTGGTGTTGATCCGAAGACCGTCCAATACCTTGCCGGACACGAAAACAGCAAAACAACTATGGACATCTATGCAAAAGTGAAGTACAATAAACCAGAGGAGCTGTTTGGGGTAGTAAATGGTGCGTTTCAGCAGGCTATTGCTGAATGAAAAAAGGCCGTTTTTTATGGTCCGCACACCGGATAACTGAGAGGCAGAAAGCCGGAAAAGCCCGGAGTATCAAGGGAAAACAGCTCAAAAACTCGCGCAATACGGCCTCAAAGGCGCACGCCGTGCACCGCAGTTCTCCAAGAGATAACAGGGCTGCTTTTCGTTTTTTTCATTTTAAATGTGGCAGATCGCAAGCCCGCCTTTCGGACGATTGTCCGAAAGGCGGGCTTTTTATGTTTCCGTTGAAGTTCCCCGATGTGAAGGGCTGATCACTTCAAACCGCGCCCCACATTTCGCGCCATTTGTTTGTACACTGCCAGCCCGCACAGTAACAGCACAGGAAAGCAAATCGCCGCAAGCAGGCCAGCCTTCAGATTGCCATCCGCCGCATCTGAAACAAAGCCGACCAGCGAAGGCCCGGCAGAGCACCCCAGATCCCCCGCAAGCGCAAGCAGAGCAAACATTGCTGTTCCTCCCCTGGGGCAGGAAGCGGAAGCAAGGCTGAAAGTTCCCGGCCACAAAACCCCTACAGAGAGGCCGCACAATCCACAGCCTATGAGGGAAAGGAGCGGATTTGGGCACAGCGACGCAAGCAGATAGCTCGCAATACATAGCGCGCCACTCCCCGCCATAAAGGCTTTTAAGTGAATTTTTTCGCTGAATTTTGCGTAAAATACGCGGGACAGCCCCATCAGAATTGAAAACATGCATGGCCCGGCCAAATCCCCAACGCTTTTGGAAATTTGCAGCCCGGATTCCGCAAAAGCGGAGGCCCACTGGCTCATCGCCTGTTCAGAGGCGCCTGCGCAGACCATCAGCAGGGCGAACACCCAGAATATGCGGCTAGAAAACAGCTTGCGCACCGGCATCGTCTCCCCTGCATCATGCAAGGATGCAATAGGCACCTGCGAATAATAAAGTGCATTGCACAGCGGAACCGCCGCCCAAAGAAAGCTGAGAATCCTCCAATTCGCAATTCCGAATACGGAAAAGAACAGCGTGGAAACAAGGATGACCAAAACACAGCCCCAGCAGTAAAACGAGTGCAGTAGGCTCATCGCTGCTGCTTTCTGATCCGTAGGGCAAGCCTCCACGATTGGGCTGACCAGCACTTCAATCAACCCTCCGCCAACGGCATACAGCCCAACCGCAAGCAAAAGCCCCCAATAAGGGTCAGAGAACAGCTCCGGCAATATTCCCAGCCCTGCAAGCCCTGCGGCCGCGCAGATATGAGCCGCCACAATGGCTGCCCGATAGCCAATCCGATCCACCCATTTGGTGCTGAGCAGATCCACAATCAGTTGAATGCCAAAATTGATCGTGACAAGCGATGTGATTTTATCCAGCGAAATTTGGTAGGAACTCTGGAACGTGAGGAATAGGAGCGGGATAAACGTGTTGACGATCGCCTGCGTGATATAGCCCAAATAGCTGGCATAGAGCGTATGGTTATAATTCTGCCTTATTTTTTGCATGCCGCTGTCTTCTCCTGTCCCATTTTCTTTATTCAACATATAGATCCCGCACGCCTTCCACTGCGCGGATGCTTTCCACGATCAAATCAAGCTCATGGAGATTGCGCGTATAGACCAGCACCTTAAGCACCGGTGCTTTTTTCCGCTTTCCTTCCTCCCCATCCACATTAAGCAGTTCCATGGAGGCAAGCTCTCCCCCACAGCGGCGGACTACCTTCCCCACGCGGGAAGCCTGTAGACCAACGTCCTCCACCTCAACATAGAGGTTTCGTCCGGCATTCCCACGAGCGGAAATACGCTTAAGCAGGTTGAGTGTCAGATAAATCACCAACGTGGCGATCAACGCGCCCGCATAGAAGCCCGATCCCACCGCAATACCCACGCAGGAAACCGCCCAAAGGCTAGCAGCCGTGGTAAGCCCCTTCACGCTAAATCCCTCGCGCAAAATGGTGCCTGCGCCCAAAAAGCCAATGCCGCTGATAACCTGCGCGCTCATGCGCGTTGGATCAATCTGCATGACCTCTTGATATTGATCAGTAAGGAAGCTTGAGGTGATCATCACCAGTGCAGCGCCCACTGCTACAAGAATATGCGTGCGAAACCCGGCGGGGCGATGGGAATGCTGCCTTTCATAGCCGATGAATCCGCCGCAAACGGCGGCGAGCACCAGCTTAAAGGCAGAATCCAAAGCCAGCCTCAAAATATCATTTTGCCATAGCGAAAGAAAAAAAGCTTTCATCTAAGCCCTCCAATTTGGTATCAGTTTTGTCAGAGATCCCGCTGTTTTTACTCGGAAAGTCTTGCATTCGGTCAAATTTTGCGTACAATAAAGGTAATCTATCATTTTTGAAAAGGAGCCGCCTATGAAACAATTGCGGATCATTTCCCTCATCTGTGCCCTGTGCCTGTTCTTGAGCGCCTGCGCCTCGCAGCAGCCAGAGGACGGCAGCTCAGCAGAGCCGCCCAACACCGTGCGCATCACAATCCCGGAGGGAGCCAGCGCTGCTGATATCGGCGGCCTGATGGAACAGAACGGCTTGTTCACCCGCTCTGAATTTCTTGCAGAAGTAAACCGCGGCAATGCGGACAGCCCGCTCGTACAAGAGATTGGAGATTGGGAAAACCGAGCGTTCCTTCTGGAGGGGTATTTGTTCCCCGACACATATGAATTTTATCGGGACGACAGCCCCGAACGCGTTATCCAGAAGCTGCTGGACAATTTGGAGAAAAAAATAACCGGCACGCAGAAAGCCCGTGCCAAAGAATTCGATATGACAATGGATGAAGTGCTCACTTTGGCCTCCATCATCCAGGCTGAAGCAGGGGATCCTGCACAGATGAAAACGGTCTCTTCCGTTTTGCACAACCGCTTAAATAGCAAAAGCCACCCAAAGCTCGAATGCGACGTTACAATCTTTTACCTGGAGCAGGAGGTGCAGCCCTATCTGACGGAAGACAAAGATCGGTTCAACAGCTTTTATAACACCTATAAATGCACCGGCTTACCGGAAGGCCCAATCTGCAACCCGGGTATGGACGCGATCAACGCCGCTCTCAATCCAGAGCAGACGGATTATTTCTATTTTGCAACCGATAAAGCAGGCAAATATTATTATGCCAAAACCCTTGCAGAGCATCAAAAGAACTGGAACGCGATCAAAAAAGTAAATGCAGCTCTGACAACAGCCGCACAGGCAAATACAAATGCGGATGATTGAAGGCCCGACGCTTATTTTTTCAGCGCAGTGGGCAATCGGCAAGGCAACCATGCTTGCTCTTGGGTTTTGGCCTGGGCTGTTTATCCCGTCACGCATCGGTTCGGCCGACCAGCGAACTCAATGCATAGCATTCTGTTCAAAAATAGTGTAAGCGATCTTGGATAAAAACGCAATCCCTTGAAAACAAAAAGGAACAGGCAATTGAAAGAGGCTATTGTAAAATAAATTTGCTTGACCAAATGCACAAAGGATCGACCTAGAGGCAGAAAAAGCACGTCTTTTCGGAGCATGTAAACACCCGAAAGACGTGTTTTTTGCATTTTTTGCAGCACTGCCTTTGCAACAGCACTTTTGCACGCTATTTCAGAAGCCACAAGGCGGCATAACCTCCCAGCCATGCCGCCCCTCAAACCAAAATTCTTTTTAGACTATTTTCTTATTTGTGCATGGCCGCGCTCTTCACGGGCGCTTGCTTTGCCCCGCTATCAAACATCTCCAACGCTTTCACGCTGACCGCAAAGCACCCTGCCAAGCCCTCGAGATTCATATTGTCATAGGTATCGCGCCGCGTATGATAATAATCCTCCAGCTTATGGTTCAAGCCAGTTATCCCCGTTGCACGGAAACCAGCCTGTGCGAATGCGGCAGAGTCCGTCGCACCGCCGAGCGGCGGCACCCAGCCCTTTCTACAGCGAATTCCAAGCTCTTTGGCCGCTTCCATAAACAAATCGGATACATCCTTATCCGCTTTGACGGTACCATTGAGGTCTCGGTAATTGGTCATGAGATATTTCGGGTCGTGGATCGTGTCATAAGAGAAGATAAAGGTAGGCACATCGTCAAACTCTCCTTGATGCTGCTCGCACCAAGCCTTTGCGCCACGCAGCCCCGCTTCCTCCGAGCCGGAGAGGATCACGCCAATCTCCGTATTTTCTAATTCAATGCCGGCATCCTGGAGCTCTTTGAGGATGGAAATGCCCATATAGCAGCCGGAGAGATTATCGTTTGCGCCGTCCACAATGCGGTGCTTATTCCACATCCAGTACAGGCCGATCATAAACGGCACAAAAACAAGGCCGCCCAGCGCCGCTTTCCCAAGCGCTGTGGAAGGATCAAAGCCGCCGAATTGAAAACCATTCTGCACAATGAAGATAACAGAAAGCACCAAATAATAAACTAATCCAAGAAAACAAATGACTGCGTGTCCTTCAAATCCAACACCACCCAGCCTATAGTTGACCGGCCATTCCCATGCGGCATCCGGATGGCCGTTAAAAAAGATGCGGCGTTTTACTTCGCCCTTGCAGCTTTTAACAGCCGTTACGTTATGGCCCGTTTTCTCTGGGAAAACGGGATCAACTAGCTTTTTATACAGACCAAATTGCATAAAGCAAATGAAAAGGCCTCCTAGTAAAAGAATAATCGAGGCAAGCGGGAAAAAGAAGTAGCAGGCAATCGCCAAAAGGGCGGCTGTTATTGTAAAGTAAATCCAACCAAAAAAGGAGCCGGGGTTTTCTTTGAAGGCTTCAACCTGCACACGGTCGCATCCGCAATCCTCCCGCAGGACTTTCGCCATGTACTCGCAGGCCTGTTTCTCCCCCTCCGAGCCAGGCGAACGCTTATCAAGGTTTTTACAGATATAGGTAATCTCATCTACCATATACTGTGCCGCAGAATCTTTTCTCTCGATAATTTTGTTTAAATCCATAAATGATCCCCCCAATTGTTAAATTTTATTTATATTTTATCACGAGTATTCTTAAAAATATGGATAATTTATTAACAAATAATTAACTGCATTTTAATAAAAGTTTAGAATTATAATTCTGTATAACGTATCGCAACAAAAAGGCTGGCGCCTTGGGGGATCTGTGATCCGAAAAGGCGCCAGCCGCGGCATAAATTTTTTGAAAGCCCCGTGCAAAAGAGCTGTTGCACAGCGCTTCATTGGGAAACAAACTGCAAAGCGTATTTTAGGGAAATTGGTCCTACAAGGGACAAAGGCCCAAAAATGTTTGAAGGGGCCGGCCGCAAAATGCTTTGCAGCGCGCAACAGCCTCCCCTTTTTATCCTCTAAAATTGGTAGATCTGGTCAAATGCAATCGTCGCGTTTACCGTTGCATCGCCCACGATTGGCGCGCTGGCCTTGATCGTTGCATTGCTAATAATCCGATAGTGCGCGGAGCGCATCGTTTGGCTCTTTGCATCAATCGTGCATACAATGGTCGTGCCCGAATAAGTCTGATCCAAATCATGCAGGGTAACAAGCCAGCTCAAGCTTTTCATCTGCTCATCAATCTCATTGGCCTTGAGAATGTCGACGACCTGGCCGTGCTTCGTCTGAAGCGGTTTTCTCGCCTGCTCATAGGAGATATGCTCATCCTTCATCCGGATGGTAATCATATACGCTCCATTCTTCTCCACGCAGGAGGCCGATGATACAGCGCCCGCGGATAGGCGGCTTGACCAGCTTTGATTTTCAACTGGAAATGCCGCATTGTGGCTTGCGCCCTTTTTCACGGTAATGGGGTCCGGATTCAACGTGCCATTTTTCTTCAGCGCATCCTGAACCTTATTGGCAATGTTCGCAATCGCGCCGTCCCCCTTTACATGAAAGGAAATCTCCTCTATTTTTTTAACGCCTGGTTTCTCTATCTTGACCTTATTCGCTGCTACATTGAAATAGGCGATGATCTCCGCTTTCGTTGACGGTTTTTGATTTTGGACCGACGATTTTTTCGTAGTGTCAACCTGTTTAGCTGTCTCCTTTGGCCGGTCAGAAGCTTCGGTTGCAGTGCTATTGGAAACGGAAACTCTGCTGGATTCCAAACCTTCTTCTTCTGATTGCCGAGATTCGGAGATAGCCTGCGATTCCCAGGATTGCCCCGCTGTATTTTGAAGGGTACTGTCGGTTGCCCCAGGCTCCGTTTCTGGCCCCTTGCAGGCAGCCAGCGAGGCCAGCAGGCAGCTTGCCGCCAGAATCGCCGTTAATTTTTTCATGGTTGTGTTCATTCGGCTCTCTCCTTACTTCACCCATCGGGCAAATAACGTTTCAAAGATAAAATTTTGTAAGCTGACGTTCTATCTGCGCCAACGCCGTACAATTCAGCAGCCTAGCGCAAAAAAGGCCGTCGTTATGGTGCTGTTCTCCCGCTCCGAAGGCACATACCATAAGCTGACGGTATCTATTATAATTCTTTATAGATGCGGTATTTATCCCAGGGCGGTTTTACCTTTAATTTTATAATAAGAATTTATATCATTCCTGATAGAAAGATAAACGATTTGTTTATGGACATGCATCGTCTGGAAAGTCTGGAATGTTTCAAATAGAGATTGCACTCTTTGGGGCAAGCGTGTATAATCGTTTTGAGTTTCTTCGCCCACGTGGGAGCCGGCTTCAAGCCTCTTCTGCCAGCGGCGAAATCCCAGAGAGAAAAAACAATCAAAAGCCGCTGATGCGGCAAGGAGGTTATCTATTTTGGCCGATACTTACGATATTTGGGGAACCTGAACCCTGATGCCCCTTGGGCGGAAATGCTCAGCGAGGATACACAGCTGCCCCTGTGGGATGGCGAGGTACCCGGGTTTGAACAGGCAATCGGTCAGCGCAGGCCTTCGATCACTTTTTTCCCCGCGCCCGGCGATGGAAAACGTGGCTGTGTGATTGTAATGGCTGGCGGCTCTTATACGAGCAAAGCTGTGCACGAGGGGAAAGTGGTGGCGCAGAAGATCAATGAGGCTGGAATCCACGCCGCCGTGCTCGACTACCGTGTCGTCCCCTATTCACGCGACATCATTTTGCTCGATGCAAAACGGGCTGTGCGCTATCTTCGCTATCATGCAGAGGAAATGAGCATCCTGCCGGATAAAATCGGCGTGCTCGGCTTTTCAGCCGGTGGCAATCTCGCCTTCCTCTCCTGCGCTTATGCGGACGACGGCGACCCTACCGCGGCTGATCCGGTAGAGCGCGTATCCTCCCGCCCGGACGCCATGCTGCTGGGCTATGCGGCCGTGATGTTCAAGGAGGAGTATGACGACGACGATGAATTCGATCTCGTCGCCTATTTTGATGTTGTGCTGGAGGACAGCATGCAATTTCCACCCGCCTTTATCTGGCAGTCGATGCGCGACGGGCTTATCAATTATCAAACTGCCCTGACGCTCTGCAACACGCTTGCCAAGCGTGGGGTTCCCGTGGAAATGCACCTGTTTCCTTATGGCGACCATGGGCAGGGGCTTGCCGCTCCGGAAAACGGGGATGGCTATCATCCGCTCTCGGCCCGCTGGAGCCGCCTGATGAACGAATGGTTAAGCTATTATAAGTTTTCAGCAAAAAAATAAGGAAGAGAATTCGTTTGTGGGAAAGGCGGCTCCCTTTCTTCCAAGCGGAGTGCGAAAGGATGAGGCATTGAGATGAAACATCAGGATCTGATCAGTAAGATGACGCTGGAGGAAAAAGCAAGCCTCTGCTCCGGCAAAGATTTTTGGCATCTGAAGGGGCTTGAAAAATTCAACATCCCAGAAATTATGGTTTGCGATGGCCCACATGGCCTGCGCAAGCAAACCGGCAGCCAGGATAACCTCGGCATCAACGGCAGCGAGCCTGCCACCTGCTTTCCAACAGCCGCTACCACTGCCTGTTCCTGGAATCCGGAGCTGCTGCATGAGATGGGCGGCGCGATTGCGCAAGAGGCGCTTGCAGAAGGTGTGAGCGTTGTGCTCGGCCCCGGCGTCAACATTAAGCGTTCGCCTTTGTGCGGCCGAAATTTTGAATATTTTTCAGAGGACCCGTTGCTTGCGGGCGAATTGGGCGCCGCTTTTATCAACGGCGCGCAGGATCAAGGCGCAGGCACCTCGCTTAAGCACTTCGCCTGCAACAATCAGGAGACGCGCCGTATGAAGGTCGATTCCGTTGTAGATGAGCGTGCATTGCGTGAAATTTATCTCGCGCCGTTTGAAACGGCAGTCAAAAAAGCGCAGCCATGGACGGTGATGGGCGCTTACAATAAAATTAACGGTTCTTTTTGCTGTGAAAACAAGTGGCTGCTCGATGATGTGCTGCGCAAAGATTGGGGCTTTAAAGGCCTTGTTGTGACAGACTGGAGCGCTAACAATGAGCGTGTGCCCGGCCTTCTCGCAGGGCAGGAGCTTGAAATGCCCGCCTCCGGCGGCGTCAACGATCAAAAAATTGTGGACGCTGTGCGCGCAGGCCAAATTGACGAAACCCTGCTCGATGAGCGGGTGGACCGGATTCTTGATTTGATTTTCCGCGCGGAGAAGGTAAAGGCCCTGGCCCACACCTGCGACCACGCCGCCAACCACCGCCTTGCGCGCAAAATCGCGGGCGAATCTATGGTGCTGCTTAAAAACGATGGAGAACTCCTTCCGCTCAAAGCCGGCCAGACGGTAGCGGTCATCGGGGAGATGGCGCGCTCGCCCCGCTACCAGGGCGCGGGAAGCTCCTTAATTAATCCCACACAGCTCGATTCTGCCTTCGATTGCCTGCTGGATGCGGGCGTCAGCGTCCTATATGCCCCGGGCTATAATAAGACGACCGACCAGCCGGATGAAGGCCTGATCCGTGACGCCTGCCAAACCGCGAAAAAGGCGGATGTGGTGCTTCTCTTTCTTGGCCTGACGGAAAGCTACGAGGCCGAGGGCTATGACAGGCTCCATATGCACCTCCCTGCGAGCCATAATGCGCTGGCGGAGGCGGTCAGTGAAGCAAACGAAAACGTTGCGGTCGTCCTTTCCGGCGGCGCACCGGTAGAAATGCCGTGGCTTGGCAAAATAAAGGCGCTCCTCAACGGCTATCTCGGCGGCCAGGCGGGCGGCGGCGCGATTGCCGATCTCGTCACCGGAAAAGTCAATCCCAGCGGAAAGCTGGCGGAAACCTATCCCCTGAGCTTTTCGGATAACCCAACTGCTAATTACTTCCCCGGCGCCCCTGTGACAACCGAATACAGGGAGAGCATTTTTGTCGGCTACCGATATTACGACCGGGTAAAAGAGGACGTTCAGTTCCCCTTCGGCTTTGGGCTTTCCTATACACAGTTCTCCTACTCCGGCCTACGCTTGAGCAAAAAGGCGGTCAAGCAGGGAGAGGAGCTGACCGTCTCCTTTCAAATCAAAAATACCGGCAAGGTGGATGGCGCGGAAATTGCCCAGGTCTACGTTGCTGCGCCGGACAGCGTAATTTTCAAGGCGCCAAAGGAGCTCAGAGGCTTTGCCAAAGTCTTTTTGAAGGCCGGTGAGCAAAAAACCGTGACGGTCACGCTAACTGAGCGAGCATTCGCCTATTATAACGTCAATATTCACGACTGGCATGTTGAGAGCGGTGCTTATCAGATTCTTGTGGGCGCATCTAGCCGCGATATCCGACTGGATGGCACGGTCGATGTGGAGAGCGCAAACCCGGATGCCATTGTCCCGGATTACCGTCAGACCGCGCCCAGCTATTACGAAGGCGCAATCCAGGAGATCCCGGCCGATCAGTTTGAAGTGCTCATCGGGCGCCCCCTGCCGCCTGCATACCGTAAGCCGGGCGAGCCGCTTGACCTCAACTGCACGCTGGAGGACGCGAAGGAAACGCCATGGGGCGCAAGGCTCAATAAAATTGTTAACACAGTCACTCTGAAGCTTGCCAACGGCAACGAAGAGACTGCGCTGATGCTCTCCTCCCTCGCGCTACAGATGCCCATCCGCGGCTTTGTCGGCATGAGTGCCGGCATGGCATTTACGGAGGATATGGCCCACGGCCTGCTCATGATCCTTAACGGGCAAAACGCCCCAACTGGTTGGAAGAAAATTATCGTCGGTTTTGTCCAGGTGCTAATGCATTTGAAATCCTTCTTGAACGCCATCTGATTTTCATGAACCACATCAGTTCGAAACCATCCTGACAGGAGCAAGCGAGAAGGGTAAAACGCCCATTTTACCCTTCTCGCTCAAAAAGCATTTTACGTCAGTTCGAAACCATCCTGACGGGAGTATGCGACTGCTGTGAACTTTTTCGCGGCAGCCGCAGCTCCAAATCAAAACTATGGAGTGAAAATAAAATGAAAAAAGGAACCCTTCTCTATCTCGCCCAAGCGGGAATGATTGCTGCGATTTATGCTGCGCTAACCTATCTGGCCATGGCCCTTAATCTTGCCTATGGAAGCATCCAATTCCGTTTCTCAGAAGCGCTAACCATTCTGCCAATCTTCACGCCCGCCGCAGTACCTGGCCTTGCCATTGGCTGCCTGATCGGCAACCTTGCGAGCCCATACCCACTGGATCTGGTTTCGGCACGGCCGCCTCCCTGATCGCCGCGCTGCTCACGCGGGCGGTGCGCAGAAGGTGCAGGATTAAAACGTGCCCGTGCTCGCGCCCCTGCCGCCCGTATTGGTAAACGCCATAATCGTTGGACTGCAAATCACGCTGTCACGCCCGGCGAGGCGGCTTCCTTTTGGGGGTTCCTGATCGCCGCCGTGCAGGTGGGCCTCGGCCAGCTTGCGGTCTGTTATCTGCTGGGTCTGCCGCTGGGTATGGCGCTGGAGAAAAGCGGAGCGGCAAGGGTGATTTTTCCGCCCACTGTGAAAAAATGAGCAAATAGATAATTAGATATATGAAGAAATCAATATAAAAAGCCATCCCGGATTAAGATTCGGGATGGCTTTTTGGTTCGCAACTCCTTCACCAAATTTGCCGCCAAGTAAAACCATTTTGACTAGAGGAATAAACCAAACTTATTTTATTTCATCCTTCCCGCCCATATACATCCGCAGCGGCTCCGGGATAGCAACAGAACCATCCGCCCGCAAATTGTTCTCCAAAAAGGCGATCAACATGCGGGGCGGGGCCACCACCGTGTTGTTGAGCGTGTGCGGGAAATAGTTGCCCTTTTCCTTATTGCGCACACGGATGCCAAGCCTACGGGCCTGCGCGTCGCCAAGGTTCGAGCAGCTTCCCACCTCGAAATACTTCTGCTGGCGGGGGACCATGCCTCTACGTCGATGCTCTTGACCTTCAGGTCCGCAAGGTCGCCGGAGCAGCATTCCAGCGAACGCACCGGAATATCGAGGCTGCGGAAAAATTCAATGGTATAATGATAGAGCTTTTCAAACCATTCCTTGCTCTCCTCCGGCCGGCAGACAACCACCATCTCCTGCTTTTCGAACTGATGGATGCGGTAAACCCCGCGCTCTTCGATGCCGTGCGCGCCCACCTCCTTGCGGAAGCAGGGAGAGTAGCTCGTGAGCGCTTGCGGCAGTTCCTTTTCCTCCAGCAGCGTGTCGATGAATTTGCCGATCATGGAATGCTCGCTCGTGCCGATCAGGTAGAGATCCTCCCCCTCGATCTTATACATCATGTTTTCCATTTCGGCAAAGCTCATCACGCCATCTACAACGTTCCCGCGGATCATGAAGGGCGGCACATAATAGGTAAAGCCCTTATCAATCATAAAATCCCGTGCATAGGAAAGAATCGCGGAGTGCAGCCGGGCAATATCCCCCCGCAGGTAATAAAAGCCGTTGCCGCTTGTTTTGCGCGCGCTGTCCAGATCAATGCCGCTGAAGCGCTCCATAATCTCCACATGATAGGGCACTTCATATTCCGGCACACGCGGCTCGCCAAAGCGCTCCAGCTCTACGTTTTCGCTGTCGTCCCTGCCGATCGGGACGGTTGGATCAATGATATTGGGAATCACCAGCATGCGCTCACGGATTTGGGCGGAGAGCTCGTTTACCTCCGCATCCAGGCGGCTCATCTCCTCCGCCATATCAGAGACGCTCTTTTTTGCCTGCTCCGCCTCTTCCCGCTGCCCCTTTGCCATAAACGCACCGATCTGCTTGCTGATCGTGTTACGCTGGCTGCGCAGATATTCGCAGCGCGTGCGTGCAGCACGGCATTTTTCATCCAGCTCGATTACCTCGTCGACCAGCGCTACCTTTTCCTCCTGAAACTTTTTCCGGATATTCTCCTTGACAAGCTCCGGATTGGACCGCAAAAATTTGATGTCTAACATACAAATTCTCCTTTCAAATCTCCTTACTCTAGAAGAGCGGCAAAATAAAAAGCTTCCGTCCCCCTTATGGGACGGAAGCAAATTCTCCGCGGTGCCACCCATTTTGCCGGTAAGCCGGCCTCTTTGATCCGTGCTGTAACGGGCACGCCCCTCCGGTTCCTCGCCGGCAGCTCCGAAAGTGGAAAAGCCTGCCTCTTTACCGGTTTCCACCGACCACCGGCTCTCTGAAAAAGGCTGAACAGGCCGTTACTTTCATCTTGGCTGATTTTCTATTAGTATAGCCGATTTTTCTCGCTTTGACAAGAGGCTTTTTTAGTGTCATTATTCTAGTTTCACAAAATTTTGATAAAATATAAACAATAAATAAATTTAAATAATATTATCTTGACATTCTTTTCATTTTCTATTAATTTTATACCGTATAGACTTGTGGGTAGGTAAGACCATACGGAATAGGGGCCCACACAAGAGAGAAGGGAGTTCTATTTTATGAAAAAGAGTAAACGTTTACTTGCGGTTTTATTGGCTCTTTCTATGACAGCCACGCTGGCTGCCTGCTCGCCAGGAGAATCGGATGAGCCCAGCACAGATCCATCCATCAGTGGAAATCAGCCGTCAAATGAGGAAACTCTTCCCGCCGGGGAAACAGGCGGGGCCAGCGCATCTGAGCCAAGCCTGGATGAGAGCACGGACACCCTCCCGGTATCCGGCGATGTTTCCGCAACGCAGCCAAGCGAAAAACAACCGCAGGAAGAAAAAAGCACTGCGCCGAAAGCCGATGAAAACGACCCGACCAAAATGTCGAAGGCCGCGCTTATTAATTATTACAACACAGCGGCAAACGATGCGAAATCAAAGGCGAAGAGTATTACAAAAACACAGAATCAGGCGAGCTTGGCGAAAGCGCCGCAAATCAACAATGGAATCCTGGAAAGCATTGCGAATACGTTGATGAAAGCATTTCTCTCCGACTCCCCGAAGAGTGTAAACGAAACCTACTCTTCAGCCGCTGAGAAAAAAGAAAATTTTTATGTAGGCGGACAGAGCTATTCCAGCAAATTGACAGCCTCTGACGTTACATCGGCCACGTGTAAAAAGAGCGGCAGCAATTATGTTGTTACGCTCAAGGTAAAGGGGAGCAGCGTTTCCAAAGCTTTCTCCACAATTTCGAAAAACCAGATTACCGATGCGGTAAAGGGTATGGTGAAATTTAACAGCATCGATATTTCCTATTCTGATTCTACCATTCAGGCAACGGTTGGCCCCAATGGGAAACTGCAAAAAGTTTATTACGATATGCCTGCCGTTACCATGAATTTTGACGTCAAATTGGGAAGTGGGATCAAAGCATCCCTTGCAATCCACTTGGGAGATTGGTTTACGATCAACTGGTAAAAACGATAAACAAATCGAGGGTAGCGCAACGAGGCGTTTTTGCAAAATATGCAAAACGCCTTATTTTTATATAGAATGAATAATTTATATTTGTTATATAAATAAACCAATGCATTCTTTACAATATTCAACAGACTGCTATAATAAAATATAGATCTTCAGTTTTCTGCCGTATCAAACAGCCCTTCGTGGCTGCTTTTGAATTAATTACGATATGAAGGAGCGCAGAAATATGAATGAAAGCACAGAGCCCAACGTTATTCCCTCTGTACCTGGCAAACCAAAGCTTACCAAAAA